>ERZ1645187.3038-NODE-3038-length-14319-cov-144.531478_pt1 | contig 14319 bp, 11 predicted proteins | sample MGYA00575352_ERZ1645187 | MGnify/ENA primary metagenome ERZ1645187 (study PRJEB40837, sample SAMN11349314) | freshwater sediment metagenome | isolation source: river sediment | host: Sediment | place: India: Wazaribad , New Delhi | collected 2017-02-21 ...
ATCTTCCGCACCTGCGGCCGTGACGACCAGCAGGGCAAGCTGTGGTCGGACTACGTCGTCAAGAACCTCAAGGACAAGAAGATCGCCGTCGTCCACGACAAGACCACCTACGGTCAGGGTCTCGCGGACGCCGCCAAGGGCTTCATGAACGCCGCCGGCGTCAAGGAAGTCCTCTACGAAGGCGTGAACACCGGTGAGAAGGACTACTCGGCCCTCGTCTCCAAGATCAAGGCTTCGGGCGCCGAAGTCGTGATGTGGGGCGGCCTGCACACCGAAGGCGGCCTGATCGTCCGCCAGATGCGTGACCAGGGCGTCAAGGCCACCATGCTCTCCGGCGACGGCATCACCGACGACGAGTTCGCCACCATCGGCGGCGAAGGCGTGGTCGGCACCCTGATGTCCTTCGGCCCGGATCCGCGCAACAACCCGGCGGCCAAGGACATCGTCGCCAAGTTCCGCGCCAAGAACTACGAGCCGCAGGCCTACACCCTCTACTCCTACGCCGCCGTGCAGATCATGAAGCAGGCTGCGGAGAAGGCCGGCAAGCTCGACCCGAAGGCGATGGCCGAAGCCATGCACTCCGGCATGACCTTCAAGACCGTTCTCGGCGACATCGCCTACGACAAGAAGGGCGACCGCAAGGACGTCGACTACGTGATGTACACGTGGAAGAAGGTCGGCGACAAGATCACCTACGTCCAGGAGTGATCCCATCACCCTCCCCCGATCCCCGTGATCGGAGAAGGACTTCCGGCCGCCGCGAGGGCAACCTCGCGGCGGTTCGCGTTTTCGCGATGCCGCCGGCGGAACCGTCGCGTCGTCGGGAGCCCGATCGGCCTCGTGCCGACGCGCCCGAGATGGACTAGCATCGATCGCCCAACCCGGGAGAGAATCGCGTGCGCCGCGCCGGACCGACCAACTCCATCCTCGACGTCGCCGGCCTCACCGTCGGCCACGCCCACGACCGCCGGCTCGGCTCCGGCGTCTCGGTGGTGATCGCCGATCGCCCGTCGATCGCCGCCGTCCACGTCATGGGCGGCGCCCCCGGCACCCGCGACACCGACCTGCTCGCCCCGGAAGAAACGGTGGAGCGCGTCGACGCGCTGGTGCTCTCCGGCGGCTCCGCCTTCGGCCTCGATGCGGCGAGCGGCGTCCAGGCTTGGCTCCGGGCCCGCGGCCGCGGCTTCGCCGTCGGCGGCGTCCAGGTGCCGATCGTCCCGGCGGCGATCCTCTTCGACCTGCTGAACGGCGGCGACAAGGAGTGGGGGCGCTGGCCGCCCTACCGCGATCTCGGCCTCGCCGCGGCGGAGGACGCCGACGACAGCCCCTTCCCGCTCGGCACCATCGGTGCCGGCTACGGCTGCACCACCGCCGACCTGATCGGCGGCCTCGGCTCGGCCTCGCAGGTCACGGCGTCGGGCCACACCGTCGCCGCCCTGGTCGCGGTCAACGCCGTCGGCTCGGCGACGATCGGCGACAGCGGCCGGTTCTGGGCGGCGGCGCACGAGATCGGCGACGAATTCGGCGGTCTCGGCCTGCCCGATCCGCTCCCCGACGATGCGCTGGAGCCGAAGCTCAAGGGCGCGGCGCGCACCACCGGCGCCAACACCACCATAGCCGTGCTGGCGACCGACGCGGTGCTCACCAAGGCCCAGGCCAAGCGCCTCGCCATCCAGGCCCACGACGGCTTCGCCCGCGCCCTGTGGCCCGCCCACACGCCGCTCGACGGCGATCTGGTCTTCGCGCTGGCGACCGAGGAGAAGCCGCTCGGCGATCCGCTCGCCGACCTCGTCGGCCTCGGCATCGCCGCCGCCGACGTCATGGCCCGCGCCATCGCCCGCGGCGTCCACGCGGCGCGTCCCAAGCCCTACGACACCCTCCCCATCTGGGAAGACCTCTGGGAGGACGGCCCGTCTACTCCGCGGCTCGTGTTGTGAGCGTCTGGGAAGCCGCGACCCGCGCCAGGATCTCCTCGCGCCGCCGCATCGCCCGTGCCATCGCCGCGTCCTTGATCGGTCCGTAGCCCTTGGCCTCGCGCGGCCATTGGGCGAGATCGACGAGCCGGTCGATCGGCGCCGCCGCGCCCTCCGCCTCGAGTACGGCCGCCATCCGCTCCATGTCGGCGCGGAAGGCGTCGCGCATCGCTCGTTCCGCCTTGCGCTCGGCGGTGTGGCCGAAGGGATCGAACAACGTGCCGCGCACCCCGCGCAACCGCGCGAAGAGCCGCAGGAACGGCGTCAGCCACGCCCCGAACGACACCTTCTTCGGCCGCCCGGTGGCCGGATCGGTGCGCGCCAGGAGCGGCGGGGCGAGGACGAACCGCACCTCGCGCACTCCCTCGAAGGTCTCGGCGATCCGTGCCGCGAAGCCCGGATCGGTGTGCTGCCGCGCCACCTCCCACTCGTCCTTGATCGCGGTCACCCGGTGCAGCGTCTCCATCGCCGTGCGAGTGAGCACCTCCCGCCCGGGGAAGGCCCGCGCCTCGGCGCCGGCGAGCCGCGCCACCCGCGCCCGGAAGTCGTCGGCGAGCCGGCGATCCTGATAGGCCTCGAGGTCGGCGGCGAGGAAGGCGAGCCGGGCCGCGAAGGGTTCGCCCGCCGGATCGATCGTCGGCCGCGGTGCGAGCAGCGACACCACCCGCTCGGGCGCGGCGACCAGGGCTCGCCCGACGGCGATCGCCGCCAGATTGGCCTCCACCGCCGCACCGTTGAGCCGCACCGCCGTCTCGAGCGCCGTGAGCGTCACCGGCAGATCGCCCGCCTGCGCCGCCGCCCCGATCAGGATCATGTTGACGTAGAGCGCATCGCCGAACAGCCGCTCCGCCAGATCCCCGGCATCGAACAGCCGGAACCGCGCCGAAACCTCCTCCAGCGTCGCTGCGAGGCGGGGCGCCTGGAAAGTCTGGGTCTGGCGCAACACGAATTCGGCGGTCGGCTGGACGCGGCCGTTGGCGAAGACCGCGGTGCGGCCGGGCGAGGCCATCGCCAGTTGCTCCGCCCCGGCGGCGACCAACATGTCGGCGGCGATCAGCACGTCGAGCGAGGCGGTCGGCACTCGCGGCCCCTCGATCGGCCGGGTGAAGGGCGCGATGCGGACGTGGCTGGTCACCGGTCCGCCCTTCTGAGCGAGCCCGGTCATGTCGAGCGTCGCCGTGTCGAGCCCGTCGACGTGCGCCGCCATGGCCAACACCGCGGCCGCCGTCGTCACCCCCATGCCGCCGATGCCGGCGATCAGCAGGTTGTGGACGCCGTCGGCGAGGGCGCGGGGCGGCATCGGCAGGTCACCGGCGAGAGCGACCGAATCGAGCCGCGCCCCGGCCCGCTTCAACCGGCCGCCGATCACCTCGACGAAGGACGGGCAGAAGCCGGTCTCGCAGGTGAAGTCCTTGTTGCAGTTGCCCTGATTGATCCGCCGCTTGCGCCCGAAGTCGGTCTCGACCGGCTCCACCGCGACGCAGTTCGACTGTTTCGAGCAGTCGCCGCAGTCCTCGCAGACCCGGTCGTTGATGAAGAGCCGCTTCGCCGGATCGGGGAAGGTTCCCTTCTTGCGCCGCCGCCGCTTCTCCGCCGCGCAGACCTGGTCGTAGATCAGCACGGTGCAGCCCGGGACCGCCGCGAGCTCGGTCTCGACGGTGATCAACTCCTCGCGCGGCCGGATCTCGACGCCCGGCGCGAAGCCGACGCGCGTCCCGTACTTCTCCGGATCGTCGGCGACGACGACGATCCTCGCCGCCCCCTCCGCCTCGAGCTGACGGGTCAGCCGCTGCACCGTCAGCGTGCCGTCGACGTGCTGGCCGCCGGTCATCGCGACCGCGTCGTTGTAGAGGATCTTGTAGGTGATCGGCACCCCGGCCGAGATCGACTGGCGGATCGCCAGGAGGCCGGAGTGGAAATAGGTGCCGTCGCCGAGGTTGGCGAACATGTGCGCCGTCGTCGAGAACGGCGCCTGCCCCACCCACGGCACCCCCTCCCCGCCCATGGCGGTGAGACCCTCGGTGGTGCGCTCGGCGATCTCGGTCATCGCGTGGCAGCCGATGCCCGGCATCGACCGCGCCCCCTCGGGCGTCTTGGTCGAGGTGTTGTGCGGACAGCCCGAGCAGAAATAGGGCGAACGTCGCGCGTCCGCCGCATGCCCCACCGCCCACATCGTCTGCGCGACCAAGGCGTCCGCTGCGATACGAACCGATTCGATCTCGGCGAGGCCGGGCACCACCGCCATCAGGGCGGGCACGATGTCGGCCGCCGACAGTTCCTTGATCGCGGCGAGGAACGGTTCGCCGGTCGGCGTCGTCTTGCCCCAGATGCGCGGCCGCTGGTGGTCGGGCCAGTGATAGGCGATCTCCTTGATCTGCGGCTCCATCAGCGCCCGCTTGTGCTCGACGACGACGAGCCGCTCGAGACCACGGGCGAAGGCGGAGAGCCCGGCCGGCTCCATCGGCCAGCTCATCCCCACCTTGTAGATGGCGATGCCGAGCCCCGCCGCCCGCGCCTCGTCGATGCCGACCAGCGCCAGCGCCTGCCTCAGGTCGCGATAGGCCTTGCCGGTGGCGACGAAGCCGACCCGCGGCCGCGTCGAGCCGAAGGCGAGACGATCGATGCCGTTCGCCCGCGCGTGCGCCCGTGCCGCCGGCAGGCGGATCTCGCGCACCGAGCGCTCGTTGTCGAGCCGCGCCTTGAGCGTCATCGGCCGATCGACCGCGTCGCGCCGACGCGGATCGAGGTCCTCGCGCGGGGTGCGGAAGACGTGACGGTCGAGCCCGACGTCGACGATGCCGGACGAATCCATCGTGTCGGCGAGCGCGATCATCCCCACCCACAGGCCGGACCAGCGCGACAGCTCGAGCCCGTAGAGGCCGAAATCGACCACGTCCTGGAGATCCGCCGGATTGAGCACCGGGATCTCGCAGTCGGCGAACTGGAACTCCGACTGGCAGGCGACGGTCGAGGACTTGGCGAGATGATCGTCGCCCGCCACCGCCAACACGCCGCCGTGGCGCGCCGTGCCCGACTGGTTGGCGTGTTTGAAGACGTCGGTGGAGCGATCGACGCCCGGCGCCTTGCCGTACCAGATGCCGAAGACGCCGTCCTGGGGCCCGTCCGCCCCGCCGACCTTCTGCGAGCCCCAGACGGCGGTCGCCGCCAGTTCCTCGTTGACGCCGGGGGTGAAGACGATGCCGTGGGCGTCGAGATCGCGCTTCGCAGCGATGAGCTGCTGGTCGTAGCCGGCGAGCGGCGAGCCGCGATAGCCCGAGACGAAGCCGCGGGTGACGAGCCCGGCGCGGCGATCGAGTCGCACCCGATCGAGCGGCAGGCGCACCAGCGCCTGGATGCCGGTGATGTAGACGCGTCCCGAATCGAGGACATACTTGTCGCTCAGCGCGACCGGTCGCACCGCATCGTTCATGGGCCTTTTCCTCCTGCCTCCGGTTGCCTCCGAACGGCCCCTACGACGTCTGTCGCGTCGATCGGGTAACTGGAGCCGCACGCTTCGGGGTCAACCTCGAGAGCGAATTCACAAGGACCAGAATACACCTTCCCGCCGGCGAAATCCGTGCTACGTTGCCTGCCCGAACGCCGAACGGTGTCGTAATTTTCCAGGTGACGCGGTATGGCGGAAAAGATTCACCTCGACGCCCACGACGTCCGCATCCTGCGGGTGCTTCAGCGCGACGCTTCTCTGGCGATCGCCGACATCGCCAAGGAGGCCGGCATGAGCCAGACTCCGTGCTGGCGCCGCATCAAGCGGATGAAGGACGCGGGCGTCATCAAACAGATCGCCGCGCTGGTCGACCGCGAGGCCGTGGGCCTCGAATTCGTCGTCTACACCTTCGTCAAACTCGGCGTGCCCTCGCTCGACAACATGACCGAGTTCGACCGCAAGGTCGCCGGCTGGCCCGAGGTCATCACCTGCGAGCGCGTCACCGGCGCCGTCGACTATCTGATCAAGGTGGTCGCCGAGGACATGAAGGCCTACGACAACTTCCTGCGGATGAAGCTGCTCGACAACAACCTCGTCACCGACGTCCAGTCCCACATCGTCGTGGCGACGGTGAAGGACACCCCGAGCCTGCCGCTCCGCGAAGCCTGAGAGACGGGGAAGCCCGAGAGACCCGGGAGGAGGAAGCCCCCTCCCCGCTCAGCGCTGGCGGTCGTTGTCGGCGATCGAACCCGTCGCCGTGCTCGCGTCCTTCGGTTTGTCGCCCCACTTGAGCCAACCGAGGAAGACGAACATCAGCCCGACCGCGACGATCGGCGTGTTGCCGTCGAGGCCCAGGCCGTAGCCGAAATAGTTGACCGCCCCCATCGCCACCATGGCGAGGCCGATCGCGATCAGCAGTCCGCCGAGGATCTTCGCTCTCATCACCCTCTCCCGAATCGCTCGGCCCGGAAGGGCGTGAGATCGATGGTCGGCTTTTCGCCCGAGATCGCCTCGGCGATCAAGCGTCCGGTGATCGGCCCGTGGGTGAAGCCGAGATGGCCGTGGCCGAAGTCGAGCCACATGTCGGGCACGCCCGGCGCCGGCCCGACGATCGGCAGCCCGTCCGGCAGCACCGGCCGCCGGCCGAGCCACGGCTCGGGATCGACCTCGGCGCCGAGCGGGAAGAGCTCGCGAGCGACCGGCTTCAGGATGTCGAGCTGGCGCGGCGTCGGCGGCGCGTCGCGATCGGCGAACTCGATGCCGGTGGTCAGCCGGATGCCCTTCAGCATCTGGGTGATGACGTAGCCCTTCTCGACGTCGACGATCGGCCGTCCGAGCTTCGCCTCGCCCTTCGGCGCGAAATGCATGTGATAGCCGCGCTTCACCGCCAGCGGGTATTTCAGATCGAAGCGGTCGAGCAGGTCGTTCGACCACGGTCCGAGCGCCACGACGACGTGCCGCGCCGTGATCTCGCCCGCCTCGGAGGAGACCACCCAGCCGTTGCCGCCGCGCCGCAGCGAGCGCGCGTCGCCCTTGGCCACCACGCCGCCGCGCCCGACGAAGAGATCGCCATAGGCCTTTGTCACGCCTTCCGGCCACGACACCGACTGCGTCTCCGGCCAGAACACCGCGCCGACGCCGACCGGATTGAGATCCGGCTCCATCTCCTTCAACTCGGGGATGGTCAGGTGCTGATAGGCGATGCCGTACTGATCGGCGAAGTCGTGCAGGCTCGCCGCATCTGCGAGCCCCTTGTGGCTGCGGTAGAGCCGCACCCATCCGGTGTCGCGGAAGAAGCCCTCTGCCCCGGCCTGACGCGCCAATTCGCGGTGCTCGGCGACCGCCGGCCGGCTCAGCGCATCGACGCCGGCGGCGAATGCGGCGATGCCCGCCTTGTCGGTCGCCAGGAAGAGCTGGAACAGCCAGGGCGCGATCTTCGGCAGGAACGAGAAGTGGTAGTTCGCCGCCGGCTCGAGCCGCAGCCCGTAGCGGATCAGCGCCCCGATCTCGCGCGGGAAGGCGACCGGCACCAGCCCTTCGCGCTCGACGATGCCGGCATTTCCGTAGGAGGTCTCCTCACCGATGCCGCGTCGATCGAACAGGACGACCGATTTGCCCTTCGCCTGGAGGTGCAGAGCCGCGGACGTACCGACCATGCCGGCACCGAGAACGATCACGTCGGTGGAGATCAAACGAGCCTCCCGAAAGGAGCGGATTGCCGAACCGCCGAACCCGAAGCTCGGCCGAGGATGACCGGATCGTGCCCGCCCCTTTCGCACTGCGCAAGACACGACGACGCGATGCGGTCATGCGCCGCCACCCGCGACCTCGGTCGAGTTGAGAAGACCGCCCGTTCCTGCTACTGCGACGCCCTAGATTTCCTCATCCGCCCGAACCCGAGGTGCCCCATGATCCCGCGCTATTCGCGCCCCGAGATGACCTCCATCTGGGAGCCGCAGTCCCGCTTCCGCATCTGGTTCGAGATCGAGGCCCACGCCACCGACGCGCTCGCCGAGCTCGGCGTCGTGCCGAAGTCGGACGCGGAAGAGATCTGGAAGAAGGCGAAGGAGGCCACCTTCGACGTCGCCCGCATCGACGAGATCGAGGCGGTGACCAAGCACGACGTCATCGCCTTCCTCACCCACCTCGCCGAGATCGTCGGCCCCTCGGCCCGCTTCGTCCACCAGGGCATGACCTCGTCGGACGTGCTCGACACCTGCCTCTCCGTGCAGATGAAGCGCGCCGCCGACCTGCTCATCGCCGGCGTCGACCGCGTCCTCGCCGCGCTGAAGACCCGCGCGATGGAGCACAAGCACACCCCGACCATCGGCCGCAGCCACGGCATCCATGCCGAGCCGGTGACCTTCGGCCTCAAGCTCGCCGAAGCCTACGCCGAGTTTGCCCGCAACCGCGCCCGCTTGGTCGCCGCCCGTGACGAGATCGCCACCTGCGCCATCTCCGGCGCCGTCGGCACCTTCGCCAACATCGATCCGCGGGTCGAGGCGCATGTCGCCGAGAAGATGGGGCTGACCATCGAGCCGGTCTCGACCCAGGTCATCCCGCGCGATCGCCATGCGATGTTCTTCGCCGTCCTCGGCGTCGTCGCCTCGTCGATCGAGCGCGTGGCGATCGAGATCCGCCACCTGCAACGCACCGAGGTTCTGGAAGCGGAGGAGTATTTCTCCCCCGGCCAGAAGGGCTCCTCGGCGATGCCGCACAAGCGCAACCCGGTCCTGACCGAGAACCTCACCGGCCTCGCCCGCATGGTCCGCGCCTACGCCCTGCCGGCGATGGAGAACGTCGCGCTGTGGCACGAGCGCGACATCTCGCACTCCTCGGTCGAGCGCATGATCGGCCCCGACGCCACCGTCACCCTCGACTTCGCGCTCAACCGCCTCGCCGGCGTGATCGAGAAGCTGGTGGTCTATCCCGAGCGCATGGAAGGCAACATGAACCGCCTCGGCGGCCTCGTGCACTCCCAGCGCATCCTCCTGGCGCTCACCCAGGCCGGCGTCTCCCGCGAGGACGCCTATCGCCTCGTCCAGCGCAACGCCATGAAGGTGTGGGACAGCTACCAGAAGACCGGCGCCTCGACCGTCGATTTCCTCGAGGAGCTGCTCGCCGACGCCGACGTCCGCAAGGCGCTCAGCGAGGAGGAGATCCGCGAGAAGTTCGACCTCGGCTACCACCTCAAGCACGTCGACACGATCTTCGCCCGGGTATTCGGCTGAGCCCGACCGAAACGACGGCACGAAACGCGAGCCCCGCCGGAGCGATCCGGCGGGGCTCGGTCGTTTCGGACCCCTCCGGCGACGGAGGCGCCCCACCCGAGGACAAGGCGCGCGTCGCCCCCCTCCGTCGAAGCGACCATATCCTCGACAGCAATCCTGCCGAGGACCACCGCCCGTGAACCTGCATCGCGCCGATCTCTACCGCCTCCGTTTCGACAGATGGCTCCGCTTCGGAACGCCGATCGATCTGCCCCTCGAACGCAAGGACGATCCCGCGACCGACAGTTATGTCTGGCGCACCCGTCGCGACGAGAAGGTCCGGAAGACTCACCGAATGAACGACGGTCGCATCTTCTCTTGGGACGATCCGCCCGAGACCGGTCATCCGGGCGAGGCGGAGAACTGCCGCTGCGAGGCGATCCCCTATCGCCCCGGCGAGACCGAGTTCGCCGAACACACCTTCTCCTCCGGCCTCGCCTCGTCCTACGCCCGGTGGGAAGACCGCGACTTCGTTTGGCATTTCTTCACCGGCGGCGGGCGAACGGTGACCCTCGAGGAGATCGGCCACCTCCGAGAGATCGCGGAGCACCATGCCTACGACACCGGCAACGAAGGCGCTTTCCGGAGACTTTCGGATCGGATCGTCGATGCGGCTCGAAGGTCGCCTTCTGGAAGTGTGCATCACGACTTCAACAACACCTACGACTTCGGCGACGTGGCGTTTTCCCATGGGCGTTCGACCGTCCACGGCGCCTTCGATGGAACGTCCGAGAGACGAGGAGACATGATCTCGATCGTGGGTGAGACGAAATTCAACTTCTACGACGTATTCACCGACCTGATCGACCTGCGCCAATTTGCAGCTTGGTTGAGTTCCAATCCTTGGACATGGTGGAACTTCGTGCGCATTGCCCACACGTTTGCCAAAATCGAGATCCTACCCCCTGACAATTCATCGCAAGGCGAAACAGAAGACGTCGCGAGCATCTTACAGCTCCTGACGGAGCTGGGAGGAACGAGTTACGATATGGTCGGGAACTGGACGGCTTCGTTCCGCGCCGATATCTTCGCCGATCGAACGATCAGTGCATATCTCGATCCGAATCGAAGGTGAAACTTGCCCCCGCGAGATGGGTCGAAGTCCGCCTCTGCCAGCCGCCTGAGACAGGTTCTCTGGCTCATTGCGGCTGTGATCGTCGTCTACCCCCTTCTGGTGAACTACGCGCAGTTCAATGCGGAGTATGTCCTTCCCAACGGCACCGTGCTCGTCCACACCCTCGATTGGGACAAGCTTACCCGCATCGATCTACGTCGATGGACCTATGGTGACCCGCTGATCCGCGACGTCGAGTTCCTCTGCTTCAATGACGAGGCCATGCACGTCATCACGTATTCGAACGGCAGCTACATCTGGTTGGGGAAAGACACGCCGATGGTTCGAGGGAGGGACCCCGACTACTACGACATTTGGCGGGCAAGTGGCCTCACCTCGCCGGAGAAGAGCTGCATCGGCTACTTTGCGACGAATATCGGCGCCGAACTGCTCCTGAGGGATCCCTCATACGACTGGCGAAAGACGAAGCCGGGCGTGCCTTGGTGCCCACCCCGCCACCTCTGTGAGGCGCGATCGCCGACGTCGACGGGACAGCCGGCGATGTGACCGAAGAGTGGACCACATCCTCCGTCGCCGAGGACGTCCCTCGCGGTCACGACCGCCGAGGGTGCCTTCAGTAGGCGCGCACCGGCCCGCTCTCGACCGGGGCTTCCCCCATCTCGGCGCGCATCGCCGCGACGCCGGCGGCGACGTACATCGAATCGTAGCCGACGGTGACCAGATCGAAGCCCTTGGCGCGGAAGGCCCGCGCATAGGCCGCCGCGCCGCCGAAGATGCCGGCGATCTTTCCCCGTCCCCGCGCCGCCGCGATCACCCGATCGAGCGCCGCATCGACCTCGGCGTCGAGCACGTCGATCCGCGCCCCGCCGGAGAGCGCGATCGACAGGTCGTTCGGCCCGATGAAGACGCCGTCGAGCCCGTCGACCGCCAGGATCTCGTCGATCGCCTCGACCGCCTCGCGCGTCTCGATCATCGCCAGCGCCAGGGTCGCGTCGTTGGCGCCCCGGAGATAGTCGGCCGGCGTCTCGACCCCGAAGAGCGACATCGCCGTCCCCGCCCCCCAGGAGCGGCGCGCCACCGGCGGATACTTGACCTGGGCGACGAAGGCGCGCGCATCGGCGGCGCTGTCGATCATCGGCGCGATCACCCCGACCGCCCCGACGTCGAGCGCCCGCGCCGCCAGCGCGAAGTCGCCGACGGCGACGCGCACCAGCGCCGGCTTGCCCGCCCGCGTCACCTCGGCGATGCAGCCGACGATCGAGGCGGCATCGAGCAGCCCGTGCTGCACGTCGAGCACCACCGCGTCGAGGGGGCCGCCCGCCACCAGCCCGGCGGTCAGCGGCTCCGCCAGACCGAGCCACCCGCCGATCGCCCGCTCACCGCGTCTCAACCGGCCGGCGAAGGAGAGCGCGGGATGGATCTGGGAAAACTCGGTCATCGGTTCGCCTCGTCGCGACATGGGCCTTTCGCCTCGTGCCACGAGACGCAGACCTCGGCAACACGGATTTCCGCGCCCCCGCCTCGGTGAGACGCCGAGACGACGCGGTCGCGGATCCCCATCGATGGCGTGGAACCGAGCCTTCCGCCATGAAAAAGCGCGCGAATCCGCTCGGATCCGCGCGCCGACCGCGTCATGCTCCGACGAGCGAGGCCCGTCTCAATCGCTCTTCTTCACCTGCTCGACCGCGACGGCCATCAACTCTTCCATGACGCGGCGGATCTGGTGATCGGACTGGACGACCTTGCCCGCGTCCAGGTCGGCGCGGATCTTGCGGAAGACGTCCTCGTCGCCGGCCTCCTGGAAGTCCGCCTCGACCACCGACTTGGCGTAGTCGGCCGCCTTGTCGCCGCTGAGGCCGAGCTTTTCGGCCGCCCACAGACCGAGCAGCTTGTTGCGGCGGGCGCCGGCCTTGAACTGGAGCTCTTCCTCGTGAGCGAACTTCTTCTCGAAGGCCTCTTCGCGCTTGTCGAACGTGGTCATGTCCTGAAAACTCCTGGAAAACCGCGAAGGCATCGCGTATAGGGGGGCCCTTGTCGAGGCACTGAATAGCGCCCGGCGACCCGCAAATCAACGGGACCTTGGACGGACACGCCGCCCGGTTTCGCCTTCTCGCGCCCCCTTTCCGATACGAAGCGCCGCAGCCGGCCGCTCGCATTGTGAAGACCGGTCGCATCGGATATTGTGGGCTCGTCGGCGCGCGGGTCGAGGGGGTTTCCTTCGAACCCGCGCGTCGTCGCTTCACGCGGAGGCGTCGCCCGAAAGCGGCGGTTCCGACGTGACGGACGAAGGTCTCGACGTCGGCGCATCGGCCAACCGGCCGGACGCACGGAACGTCGGCGCTCGCGCGAGCCCGGCGATGCTCGGAGGCCTCCGGCCGAATGGATTTCCTCTTCAGACCACGGTACGTACCCATGAATCGTCGGCGCCGCATCTACGAAGGCAAGGCCAAGATCCTCTACGAGGGTCCCGAGCCCGGTACGCTCATCCAGCACTTCAAGGATGACGCCACCGCGTTCAACGCCAAGAAGCACGCCGTCATCGACGGCAAGGGCGTGCTCAACAACCGCATCTCCGAGTTCGTCTTCAATCAGTTGAACGCGCTGGGCGTGCCCACCCACTTCATCAAGCGGCTCAACATGCGCGAGCAGTTGATCCGCGAAGTCGAGATCATCCCGCTCGAGGTGGTGGTGCGCAACGTCGCCGCCGGCTCGCTGTCGACCCGCCTCGGCATCCCCGAGGGCACCCAGCTGCCGCGCTCGATCATCGAGTTCTACTACAAGAACGACGAGCTCAACGACCCGATGGTGTCGGAGGAGCACATCACGGCGTTCGGCTGGGCGAGCCCGCAGGACATCGACGACATCATGGCGCTCGCCATCCGCGTCAACGACTTCCTCTCCGGCCTGTTCCTCGGCGTCGGCATCCGCCTCGTCGACTTCAAGCTCGAGTTCGGCCGTCTGTGGGAAGGCGACATGATGCGCATCGTGCTCGCCGACGAGATCTCGCCCGACAACTGCCGCCTGTGGGACCAGTCCTCCGGCGACAAGCTCGACAAGGACCGCTTCCGTCGCGACCTCGGCGGCATGCTCGAGGCCTATCAAGAAGTCGCCCGTCGCCTCGGCATCCTCAACGACAACGCCGGCCCGGCGCCGGCGCCCGGTCCGACCGTGGTGCCGTGAGATCGAGTTGGAGCGCAGCCTACACTGCGCTCCAATCTACTCCTTAGGATTCGAATATAATATTAGGGAAATCATTTCTGGCGACTATCAGTTCAGGAATGAGTTTTTTACCTTTAGATCCGGGCGAATTCATATAGACACGCAAACTCTTCCCACGAGGAGCTGTTACTAAAATAGTGTATTGGCGCTCACGCGCTCCTTTCGCGACTCTACGGGAAGCAATCAAAGCATCGAGCTGATCTTTTTTCAGAACACATATCTCATCGGCTCCGACACAAACCAGGATAATGAATATATTTGAGCAATGTCGCGAAATTTCAATTATGTCAGATAATTGAGATGCCTTGAAATTAAACTCATATTCGGAATGCGGCGGCTTTGCCTTTGTAGCGTATTTAATGTATACTACCTCATCTTGGTTGATCCGGAACGCATTTTCGTAGGTTTCCCCTCGGATATTGAGGGCATTAATCGCAGTAAACTTCTCGTGCTCCGCAATTTGGATCAAAGCTGCCCCATGGTAGAGATGATTGGTGTTTATTTTCACGGAGCCGCCTCCCTGGCATCTATTCCATGCCCCACCTTATTCGACCACACTCACTGATAGGTATTGGTTTAAATACACACCCGTCGACAGCAGGAAGGCAGACCAACTTCCCTAACAGGCTGCTGAAAAAGAGATTTCGCGCTCTACTCGGCAGGAACACATTCCACGGAGGGCCATTCTTGGGAATCGAATTTCGCCTGACCGGCAAGACGCCGGTGCAGTTTGCGCCCCGATCCATAACCGGCCCGTCGTCTGCGCATTTTTCAGCAACCTGCTAATCTTACTGTGTCACAAAATGCGCGATTCATGTAAGGATGAGAGATTCAATC
>ERZ1645187.3041-NODE-3041-length-14317-cov-8.244636_pt1 | contig 14317 bp, 13 predicted proteins | sample MGYA00575352_ERZ1645187 | MGnify/ENA primary metagenome ERZ1645187 (study PRJEB40837, sample SAMN11349314) | freshwater sediment metagenome | isolation source: river sediment | host: Sediment | place: India: Wazaribad , New Delhi | collected 2017-02-21 ...
CGGAGGATACTTCCTGAGAAAGGGATGGAGTCAAGTATGTGTAAAGGTCAGATCTACGAGTATGACATCCCAATAATTCTTCGCCAATTCATCGGGAAAGCCGTCATTCAAACGGGCTTCATCTTTTAACAGATCACACCATTGAGATCGAACCGTGTTATATTCTATATGGCGCACGTCTAAGCCAGGAATGATAGATTTGGCATTCCGAACCCAACTAGGATCGTTCTCTAAAAATACCGTCTTTCCACTGGAATTTAATCGAAACCAATATTCGCTATCGTTCCCAGTACCAAATACGAGTAAGTTTACCCGGCTTTTTCTACGCAGCGCACTAGTTATCAACATTAGTTCTTCAGATGTGAGTTGTATTCCTAAGCAATTACGCATTTTTTCAAGCAAATAAATAGAAGGGTACTTTGCCGCAAATCTCAGCCAGAATCGGCCTGCAATCTTCATCAAAGATTGCTTCATTAATCTAATGTGATTAAGATTGCGCAAGAAAGAATTCATTAGCGTTCTCGGTCAAAATCCGGATGCTTAGGTGACCATGTTACGAGCTAAATATCGGCAAGTCTCAATGGGCATCCCTTTATTCGCGTGCGTAATGAGGGCGCCGGGGAAGGGAGCTGACGTCCTCAGTTTATTAACAAATAAGCGATTAAATTCCTCAGCGAAGCATTTCTCTAGGCCGTTATCTTTATAGATTTCATCGACCAAATCAATAAATCGCTTGCGATGAACTTCCACCTTTTTTAAAACGCAATTTCTTACGTATTCCGGTGACAGATTTCTATCCAATATTTCCAAGACAGCATCAGCAATTTCCTTTTTGTGATCGTTTACAATAATGGAATATTCCGGATTAAAGAATACATCCCGGCCTCCCAGACTTCTTGTAGACACTACGGGCAAGCCGCAAAGCATGTATTCCATACTTGCTGCCATTGGACCTTCTTCAGCAGATAAGCAAAGCCCGACACGTGCGCGATTTAAGTATGTTGGAACCTGTGATGGCGGGATTCTCTGGTCAATATCATTGAACCAAGTTGCGCTTGATAATTCACGCCTGACCATTTTTATATATTCGTCATTTTCAGGCGTTCGACCAATATACGGGTGCCTATATACAATTAACGATAAATTTCTGACTTGAGATGCTAATTGATGACGTTTATAGGTTGAAAGCTGCGCATTGTAAATAGCATCAAATTTTTTTTCAGCTTCAGGGATAATATTATACTGTCTTTCATCAACAAAGGCATTCTTGTTTATGAAATAACAAGGTTCTAGGCCGTTCTGAGCAAACAGTTTCTGCTCTTTTCCCGTGGCGCACATAAAATATATTTTATGTTGCGGATAATAAGTACGAAATTGCTGGTATTGTTCAATAAGCTCTGGTATCCTTGCATCAGCTTCAAATGTGTGATAAAAATTTTTGATGAAGTAGACTCTACGATTCTTAAATAATTCTGCGATTTCAAAAAGGTGCCTCATCACGTTTCCCAAATATATTATTAGAGGCTCCGTACTGAGTACAAAATAAGTTTTCAATTCTGGATGAATTAAATGAAAACGGTACATTAATTGGGATAATTTTCCGGTCATTCTTGCGCCAATTATTTGGCTTGTTGTTCTGTATAACATCAACTGCCTTCTTGTACTTTCACAGACAGGGTGATCACTCTTCATTTTTTTTTCTTATCCTGATGGCGTGTTTATTCTGCTTGGCGCATTGTTCGTTCCACGGATTAGGTTGGCATACCTATTCTTATAGATTCATCGGTTAGTCCAATCAATTGAATTACGATACAGTGGCACCTCAAATTTCTCCCATATTAAACGTATCGCATTGAGATCGGCATTGCTTACGCGATCCTTCCAACCATAAGCCATGTTACTGCTCATTCGATTAACCGAATGAGGCCGATACAGTCCCTCTTTGTTTGAAAAACAGATATCAATATGTCTCGCTGTAGTCGATTCATAATAAGGCAAACCTGTTTTTAAAAAAAGGTTATGAAATATTTCTATAGGCTTATCGCAGAGCTTTTCAAATTGTACAACATGCATCGCCGCATTTCCGGATGTGAACTCCCACAAAACCCGGTTTAGACAGCCATGCATTACGGAAGCGGTACGCAGACCTTCCTCGTCCTTTACAGACTCCATCAATGATCGAAAGGGCTCTAGATAATCAGCCATTAATTGCTCATTTTGCAACAGCGATTGGATACCACCTCGCTGGGGCCATTCGAGACGAATCACGCTCTCCACGAAGGCGGCAGGGTGACGAAACAGGACGAAGGTATCCAGGTCAAAATGGCGAGTAAGATAATCGCTCATCAGGCAGGCGATCGGATCTTTTATTAATACCCTATGGACAGATTGGGGTAGTATGCGTAATGGCATCATCGGATGGTCAGTCCAAGCTATTTGTAAAGTCTGCCTGTGTTTTCCGGCCAGCAATTGCTGCATAAGCCGATCGATCTCTGTATTCCTATCATCTGACCGGGCATAACTGAACCATTCTTTCCATAATCCTTTGTAGGGTGCAAATGGTTCGTGTATATGCCATATACCTGATGCTGCAAGCATGCTGCCAAACCATGTCGTACCGCTACGGTGCGTGCCTGTCACCAGGATGCTTTTCCCGTTGGGAATTGCAGCCAACTCGCTTCTTGTATGGGGATAAGCTCGCCATGCTGCAGCAAGCTTCCCCAGTAGCAACTTTTGGGCAGACAGCATTAGTACGGCCTGATTAGACTTGTAACACAGGGTGCTTCAAGAGAGCCCCCCTTCATTATGCGGAGGCGATTAATTCGCTCGATAATCGGATGGGTCATTTTCTCTGTTGAGAAGGCCTTGCGCTCACTCATATTACTGTGCTTCTCCTTCTGTACCGGATGCCAAAGATGGACGAAAGGCATGAACCCACCCGGATAGAAGTTAAGCGTCTCAGCACGTTGAAGAATTTCATCATCCTCCCCTCCCCAGCCATAAAAGGACTCATCGTGGCCACCGATTTCCCAGTAGGCCGTCTTTTGCATGACCAGCGAGATGCCACGGCAGTTCTGTCGCACTTCGCCCACCTGCTGGATGCCTAACAGGCTGCGGCCCCCCTGGATCGCCTCCGACGTGGCGCGATCTGGATAGAAGACCAGACGTGGCACGCGGGCACCCTGGTAGCCGCGCCGCATTAGGCCCAGTACGTTGCGGACGTATTCAGCCGGAGCCAGCATATCGCCGTCATGGAAGATTAGCGTGTCTGCACGGGCCTGGCGTGCGCCGATATTCATCGCCCACGACTTGTTGAACGGCATGTCCGGCGATGTCGAACGGGCGTGGATATGGCGCACACCGGGCAGCATGTCGCCCGAGAGCAGCGCCTCCCAGCTCTGTTCAACCAGAATGATTTCGAATGCGGCGTGGCGTTGCGCATGGAGCGTCGCCAGGCAGCACTGCAACTGCGCCAGCCGCTCAATTCCGCGAAAGGCGATGATGATGCTCGCCTCGGGTTGACCGCCGTCCGCAACCGCTGTGTCTGCGAATTCGATTGGCCAGTCCCGCATGCAGCGGCGCAGCAACCGCGCACCCACTGCCGGAAAGGTACGACAGACGGTCAACAGCGAGGTATCCCGCCAGTTGCATACCCGAGCCCGGCCACCATCCGACACGGTGAGTGATTCATGTCGGTTGCAAAGGTCAAGCCAGGCATTGCCCCGCGCGGCGAGTGCCCACTCGGTACGCCAGCGCTCATGGGCCCAGCAACCCAACCGCTGTTTCAGCGTTGCCATACTCGTGCTACCGACGCTCGCCGATCCGGCGGGCCGGCACCCCTGCATGGATTTCGTACGCTGGCACGTCATGCGTCACCACCGCGTTGGCGCCAATCACCACCCCTCGCCCGATGGTCACGCCCGGCATCACGGCCACACCCGCCCCCAGCCAGACATCATCCCCGAGCCTAACGCCGAGCCTGTGGGGATCCGCCCCTTGCGCCTTAATCGGGCGGTCACGGGCGATACCATGGTTGGAGCCAACCAGGGTGCAGAACTGCGAAATCAGGCAGTGATTGCCGATCACGATGTCACCATCACCGCAGGCGCGCAGGTTGTTGTACTGTCCGATCCAGGTGCCGTCGCCGATGATGATCTGGCCGTAGCCGTTAGTCGCATCGCCGAAGGCGAGAACCGAACCACTACCGACCGAAACACCCTCGCCTAGCCGGAGCCTCTGTGGCGCGTAGGCGGCGATCACGCAATCGTCGGCCAGTTTTGCTGTCGGCCAGCGATTGCGAACTTCCTGAAGCTCCAGTAAGGCCAGCCGCCGCTCACCCAGAAAGCGCAGAACTTCCGGATGACGGAGCAGTGCCAGCCCTCGCAGCCAGGTCCCCAGGCTCAAGTCGCCACCTCTTCACCGCCGCGGCGGTCCAGTTCGCTCGCTTGCGCCCAGAACCGCTCGTCCCAGTAGTCGGTGCCGCCGTGAGAATGAGGCCATTCGCCCCCCGGTCCGCCATCGGGCCCGGTTGCACCGAGCAACGAACGCAGGATCTCCGCGGCGCTGGCGCCCAGCAACCAATCGAGCCGGCCCGGAGCCTTATGCACCCCGATCGCAGGCACGTTTTCCCGTGGCGATTGTGTCAGCAGCGAGCGCAGATGCCGGTCCCAGTTGGCAACCGAAACCGGAATGCTGTAGCGCGCTTTAATCAGCCGGTAACCACCCTGTCGGAGCTTTGCGATCAACCCCTTCTCCTGCCACAGGCGGGCCAGTTGTGCGGCGGCGGTTAGCGTATCGCCGATATCGAACATCAGCGCATTATCCCCGTCGCGCAGGGCGGATTCCAGGCCTGATCCGACATAGCGCGACGAGACGACGGCCACGCCGGCTGCCATCGCCTCCCAGATCACAAGTGGCCCAGTCTCCCAGTGGGAAGGCAGAAGCAGCACATCGACGTTGGCGAGCACCCGCGGCTGCAACGCCTCGGCAGGGATGAAGCCGAGGAATTTCACCCGTCCGTCATCGATGCGCCCGCCGAATTCGGCACGTAGTTGCTCCTCATCCGGGCCATTGCCAGCGACCAGTAATTGGTAGGGAATTGCCGTTGCCTCCAGGGCGGATAGAATTTGCGGGAGGTCGAAGATGCGTTTTTGATCCTGTTCCAGCCTGCCGACATAGACAATTCTTAGGTGATCTCCCGGCCCTTCACGCTCCAAGGATCCGTCCCATGCCACGCCATAGGGCGCATGGGAGATGCGCGAAGGATCCAGGCCGCCTCGCACTTCGGCAAGCTTACACGCCAGCCGGTTGGTGCAGAAGACACGATCCAGCCAAGGGGCGTAGGTGCGGAGGTCGTCGTAGAGGTCCGGCTGGATGCCATGCACGGTCATCGCCACCTTCAACGTCAGCCGATGGCGCTGCCGGCTCCGCGCCGCCCCCAGGATCGCATCAGGCAGATTGACGGTGGCGATGATGTCCGGCTCCACCTCGGCGATAGCCCGTTCGATGGCCCGCATCCGCCCTTCGCGGGTCCCCGTCCTGCACGAAATGACGTGCCAGTTCGTATGCGGATGGCTGGCCAGGTAGTGCTCGGGCCTGTGATGACGCGGCCCTTCCACCAATCCGATCGTCACCCGCCAGCCGAGTTGGGTTAGGCCCGGCTCCATGTAATCCAGCCAGGTCGCCAACCCGCTTAGCACGTAGGCGCTGGGCGCGGCGAACATGACCGCAGGATCTTTGCTGCTAAGAATCAAATCTCGATCTTCCTTTGGCCCGATAAAGCTGAAGCCGAAAAATCAGCGGCGGCTTGTACCTTGTGATTAGCAACTGGTGTCACGCTCCACCAACGCACTATCCATTTCGTTGATCAGGCGTCTATCGCCGCACCGAAAATGGGGCCACTCCTCGCCAGAACTGGCATGAGCGATACGCCTGCCCATCATGCGCCGGATACGTTCCCACCATGGCCAAGGAATCCCAACCGGCCCCTTGGCATCGAGGCTGGCTGGCCGCTCGGGCGCCGGCAATTGGGGTAGCTCCAGGCACGATTCCAGTGCCTCTATCCACTGGTTGCCAAACAACTCAAGTGAAAAGTTATGGCGGACATGGGCGGCCGCCCGCGCGGACAGTTGCTGACTCCAAGCTGGATCTCCCAGCAGAGTCGCAGCCAACTCGGCCGCGCGCGCCACATCGCCAACCGGAAAGACCAGTCCAGTCTCGCCATCGAGCACCAGGCCGTCCTCGGCCTGGCCCCGGAACGCCGACGTGACCGGCACGACACCATAGCTCATTGCCTCCGCGATCGAATAACCCCACGCCTCCGCGGGCGAAAAGTGCATGAGGAGATCCAGTTCCGGATAGAAGGTGTCTGCAAGCGCGCGGGGAGGAAGCTCGCCGAAATAATAAAATTGCCGTGGAACCTCTCTTGCCAATGCCTCCATTTCAGGGGCATAAGCACCGCGGCCGGCAACCCACATCACGGCTTGGGGCAGCCGCTCATGCAGCAAGCGAAAAAATGGGGCCACATCACCCGCCCGCTTGTCATCTTCCAGGCGACCGGCATAACCAATCCGTAACGCGGCCTCCGCACGTTGCGCTGGGGCAGCGGGAACCCCGACGGCGTTGGAGATATGACGCAAGCGCCCCAGGGCGAAACCTTCAGAAGCAGAGCCCATGGCCCGATAGCTCAGTCGACTGACGCATACCGCCATATCGATCAGGTCGCGGTGAGCCAACAGGGAGGCGGCCTGCTGCGCCAGGTTGCCGTGATTGACCGCAATCAGCCGAAATGAACGATTACCCGCAAAGCGCAGGCGACGCACCGCTTCGAAGGCGGAGTTAAGGACAGTGAGGAGCACCACCTGTGGTAGCTCCGTCTCGATGGCGCGGATGATGGCCTGAATACGACCCTCCTCCGTGCCGGTGCGCGCATCCATGCGAACCGTCTTCAAGGATGGACGGAACGCCTCCACCCGGAGCGGATCATGGAAATGCCCCCCCCAGCTCAGACCGACGGTCACATCCCAGCCGTGTCCTCGCAGGGCATCAGAGACCGCCTCGACCCAGGTACCGATGCCACAAGCGGCGATCGACGAGGGATAGAGAATCAGTGCTTTCTTCATGACGGCCGGCGGACCAGCCGATTTGCCCAGCCAAGCATGCGCCACTGCCAATGACCAAGCCGATCGGCCTGTAATAAAGCCTTTTGTTGGCGCAGAAAGCATTCCTGGCCGCGTTCGTCTTTCAGCCATGTCCGCACGATTTTCCGGTCCACCCCCGGCAGGCTTGGCAGTTCGTTACGGGCTATGTCAATCATTTCAAGAAGGAACATCTCGCTTGCGGATACGGATTTACTCGCCCTGTGCAATCTGAACTTGGATAGAGTCGCATCAAGCCTGATTTGCGGCCCATACCGCTTGCGCAAGCGATAGAAAAATTCAAAATCAAAGGCGTAATCCATGTCTTCACGCAGCATTCCTACTGCCTGGATGGCCTCTTTTCGCCAGAAAGTCGATGGCTGCAGAAAGATACCCTTACGGAATTTAATGTGGGTCAACCAGCATGCCAGCCCGCTGTCCGGCAGAATCGTAATATCACTGAGTTCGTTCCCCGCTTCATCCATGTACCTGCAGCCCCCCCCGCACCAAACCGAGTTGGGATTTTCAGCAAAGTGCTCAGCCACGCGATGCAGTGCACCGGGTGCCAACAGATCATCGGAATTGATCCAGCAAAGGATATCGCCGCTTGCCATGGCGAACCCTTTGTTGATGGCATGCGCCTGGCCGTGGTCCGGTTCGCTGACCCAGCAAGCCAGTCGATCCGCATAGTTACGGATGATATCAACCGACTTGTCCGTGCTACCGCCGTCTATGATAATGTACTCCAGATGCGGATAATCCTGGTCGAGCACAGAGCGTATCGTGGATTCGAGAAAATCGCCCTGATTGTACGATGGTGTAATGACCGAAATACTTGGCATTTCGGCCATCTGATAATGGACGCTGCTAATAAGCGGCTGGGTGACTGCCAACATCAAACGAGTGCACTGGTGATATGCGCAAATCGGGCCTGCCAATTGTGCTCGCGACGGATTTTTTCCCTTGCCGCATGCCATGGAGCAGGATTCGCAAGCGCTGCTAATAGTTCACTCTCAAAGGAATCCGCATCTCGGTATTCGATGAAGGGGAAGCCTTGAAGTGCTCTTTCAAATTCACCAGAAGTTGGCTTGAATCCACAGACGATTGCGCCGGTATTATAGGCTTCATAATAACGGGCGGTGAGCATGGAGACGTCGCCGGTCACGTCGGGATGACTCAGATTGCGCGGATGTACCACAACGATTTTGCTGTGGCATAATTTGGCTATCCAATCGCTGCGCATTTCATAAAGAATTTGCCCATCGCCGACTTCATGCAAATAAGTTAGGTGATGGCGAGCACTAAATTCTTCAAAAAAATGGGTAAGTACGCCGTTGTTGCGGCCGATATTGAATACGGTATTTTCTCGTAGCTGAAAAGTAGCGATATCATGCGCCGCAAATTCCGTACTATCAGACGCTTGTGGTAGCCAGGCCACCGGAAACGGGAATTTTGGTCGAAAGTAATCGGCAGCTTGGCTGCTCGCAAACCAGACGCCACCGACATTGGACCAAGTCCTCATCCATGCTTCAATAGCAGGCCAGCCAGGCTCCCAGGCATCGAAGAGATAGACCCACGTTTTACGGTGTGGATCACATAACAGTTCATTAAATTTACGGTGAGGTCCCATAAAAAATAGAAAAACCTTTGGGCCGATATCTGGCAATAACGCCTGCCCAAGGGATGGAAAGACCTTACGCAGATTCCGCGCAATTCGATTATTCTGAAAAAGCCATGCCCTTCGCTCCATGTCAGGTGCCTTGACTTGCCCAGAACACAAATTTGACAGCGCGTTTTCAGCGTCGAAAGCCACCTGCATGGAACAATGCGTGCAGCCATTGCGAAGGGAAACGACATGCATGGGGTACTATTATGTTGTTACTGACGCCTGCCCAGCAGGTGACGGAATTTGCGATAACGTAAAATATAACCATTACCTAAGAAAGCGCTGATGGCCAAGTGCAGAAAATATCGCTCGAAAACGAGTTGGGGGGCAAGAAAAAAGGCCTGCTTGATCTGTTGTCGGCCCCCTGATTGATCCGAGATCCTCAAATTATCGGCTGCGGCTTCCAAGCAGACACGTCCGCGCATGGTTCGCGCCGTCCATCGCCAGATCAGTATATCGAGTAATTTTTGCCCGGCTGTGAACCCATGGTGGATAGGCATTCGCGCGCGTTGCTCGGCTTGCGCGATTGGATGAGCAAAAACATCCCCGATGGGGAGTCTCGCTTTAATGGCGCATCTCCGCAGTTCCGCAACATAAGGGTAATAAAGCGGGATTAAGTGGGTGGGTTCGATACCAAACTTTTCCCAACTGAAATGGTAAAAAATTACGGGCAGGTCATTGACCATGGCTCCACGAACTGTAAATCCAACCCTAGTCGCCGACACATTCCAAGGCGCAAGTCCCGCCCCCGGATGCTTAAGCACCACCACGCCTGAAAACCGCTCCGGCCAGTCATCCAGATACTTCTGATCGCCATACTTGCCATCTTCAAACCGCGCATAGCACCATTCATTGCAGCGGTTACGCCACCAGTGCAAGCATTTCAGACCGGGGGTGTCACGCCGGAAGGACAAGAGCCCGACGTTATAGATTCCGGACGTGTTGGCAAAGTGCGCGTGCTCCGGCGCATATCGATGTCCATGAATCAAAATCGAACCACTGCCGAATTCATCAAAGATGGGCTGAGGATCACTGAAAAAGAAGAGATCCGCGTCCAGATAGGTGATGAGTTCAATGGTCTCGTCCTGGCGCAGGACATATAAGGGTAGCGATGGCGTACAGGTCCAGAAGTATTCTACGGCACTGCGGTTGGCGCGGGCGGCGGCGAGGTCGGCGTCGTCGGCCTCGAAGTCGTCCCGGTGGATCAGGTGCATGCCCTCAAGCCCGAGGCGGCTGAGAATGGCATGGGATTCGTCGTCGAAGCAAAGGGTCCAGAGTTTGAAGGGCCGCTGACAGTGTTCCCGCAACGATTGGTAGAGCGCTAACCCGCGTGTCAGGTAGTTGCGGTCGAAATAGGTGCAGAAGTGATACGTCTCAAGCGGTATCGGCGGTGGGCGGGGCGGGGTCATGGCTTTTTTTGCCAGGTAGGGTAAGGGTTCAGGGAAATGGGTGCGAGATGCGCTGTCGATTCAGCAATCCAACAGCTTACCCAGGGTCTTGGCCACCCTTGCCACCTGGTCATCCGTGAGCTCGGGGTACATGGGCAGACTGAGGACGCTGGCGGAGGCCTGCTCGGAATGGGTCAGATCACCGTACGCCAGGCGGCCCGCATAGGCCGGTTGGGCATGGACGGGACGGGGATAATGGACCAGGGTGCCGATACCCAACTTCTGCAACTGGCCCTGGAGGCGATCCCGTTCCGGCCAGCGGACGACGAATTGATGATAGACCGGTTCGGCGCCATCGCGGGAGGTTGGCAAGATCAGCCCCTTACCTGCGAGAGCCTCGCGGTAGCGGGCGGCAATCACACGACGGCGCGCGTTATCGGTATCAAGGTGACGCAACTTGACCCGCAACACGGCGGCTTGTAGTTCGTCCAGCCGGGAGTTGATCCCAGGGATGGCGCTGACATAGCGCTCGCGCCAACCATACTGCCGCAGTTCCCGCACGCGGCGGGCAATCCCTTCATCAGGCGTGATCACCGCACCGCCATCCCCCAAGGCCCCCAGGTTCTTGGTGGGATAAAAGCTGAAGGCTGCCGCGTCTCCCCAGGTACCGGCCAGCCGGCCGTCAAGACACGCGCCATGGGCCTGGGCACAGTCTTCGACCACCCGCAGCCCATAGGGCCCGGCGATCTCCAGGATTGCCGGCATATCGGCCGGTTGGCCGTACAGATGCACCGGGACGACGGCCACAGGGAGCGAACCACGCCAGCTTTTCAACCCCTGTTCCAGGGCATTGGGGTCCAGGGTGTACGTGACCGGATCGATATCGACCAGGACCGGCAGGGCACCACAGCGCTCGATGGCGGCCACCGTGGCCACCGCGGTATGGGAAACCGTAAAGACAGCCTGCCCTGGCTCAACACCACAGGCGCGCAAGGCCAGTTCCAGTGCATCAGTGCCGTTGGCGACGCCGACCGCGTGCGGCAGACTATGGTAAGCGGCGAACTCGGCCTCGAAGCCAGCGACTTCCGGACCCAGGATGTACCAGCCGCTGTTCGCCACCCGGAGCAGACCGGCCTCGATCTCCTCGCGATGCGCCAGATAGCTAGCCTTAGGGTTGGATTGGGGGATTAGCTCCGCCTTCACCCCCGGTTGGGGCACGATATCCCCAACGCTCATAAATACTGCCCCAGGTGCTGACGATAATAGGCCAGGGTGCGGCCGAGGCCATCCGCCAAACCCACGCGCGGCACCCAACCCAACTCCGAACGGATCAGACTGCCATCCGCATAGTAGTCGCCGATGTCGATGCGTTTGCGATCGGCGGGAAATTCATGGTGGGTGTACTGCCCACCACCATTGGCGGCCACTGCCAATTTTGCCAACTCCGTCAGGGTCACCACCTCGGTACCACCCAGGTTATAGATCTTGCCATTGGCGACATCACGGGTCGCCGCGAGCAGCAGTGCCTCCACCACGTCATCCACGTAGGTGAAGTCGCGTTTTTGCGCACCGCCCCAGACCTCGAAGGGCTTGCCCTCGACCAGCAAGCGCACCCAGATGCCGAGGAATGTCTGACGTGCGTCCTTCACCCGCATGCAGGGGCCATAGGTATTGGTCAGGCGCAGGGCGCAGGCGCGGATGCCATAGACGTTGTTGTAGAGGATGTGATACCACTCCCCGGCCATCTTATTGATACCGTTGACGTCCACTGGCCGCAGCAGGTGCTTTTCGTCCACCGGCAGATAATCCGGCTTGCCGTAAATCTGGCGCGTGCTGGCGAAGACGATCTTGATGTCCGGGTTATGCCGCCGGCAAGTCTCCAGGATGGAGAGTTGGGCGCGCGTATTGATGTCCAGGTCCGTGACCGGGTCCTGCATGGAGTCCAGGTGGCTGGTTTGACCCGCCAGATTGAACAGCACGTCCTGCCCCTGTACCAGGTATTTCATGCTGTGCGTATCGCGCACGTCCGAGATATTGACCCGCACCTGGTCCTCGATATCAGCGATATTGAACAGGTTGCCGCCATATTCCGGGATCAGGCTGTCGACCAGTGTCACCCGCGCCCCCAGCTCGACCAGCCGCCGCGCCAGGTTGGCGCCGATGAAGCCGAGGCCGCCGGTGATAAGGATGTTGCGGTTGGTCCACACGCCAATATCCGTCAATTGCGTATTGCTCATGGGCAGATCAACGCTCATTAGTCGAGCCCTATTACCTCTTTCCCCATCACCTGATCGCCTCCATAAAGAAGAGATCCGGCTTGATCGGGGTCCCATCCGGCAGCGTATCTAAATGGAAACCCGACCACTCGGGGATCAGGCTGGTCACCGCGTCTTGGGGCACCGGGTCACTAAAGCCCGCCGCATGCAACAGCCGGGCGAGGGAAAAATGATCGTACTGCCACTGATGTACCTCGCCCCCGAGCCGGAAGCGGCCAATCTCCAGCGCTCGCAGCCCGTCCGGACCCAGCAGGCGGGACAAGCGCCGCTCCCTGACCATGGCGGGTAAGGCCGCGATCCGCCGGCGCAGACCAGCCAGCCCCCGCCGCAGGGAAATGCCCGTCGCCAGCGCTGGCATGCGCGGGGCTGGCGCCCGTCCCCGCAGTCCCTCAACCAGGGCGCGACCTTCCTCGCCGATCCGCTCGAAGACGAAGGCCTCGTTGGGTAGCGGGTTCTGCCGCAGCCAGGACAGCATCTCCCCGCCGCTGTGCTCACGCACCATCTGATCGAAAATCTCCAGCATCACCCAATCGTAGTCGAGGGCCGCTTGCGGATCACCGGCCCGCGCCGCCGCCAGCTTGTCGAGGTAAAGCCGACACAAGACCTCCAAATCCGGCACGCCGACGCGGATGATGCCGCCCGGCGCCAACACCCGCCGGCAGTCACGCAGCAAGGCCAGCGCGTCCGCCGGCCGGAAATGCTCCAGCACCGCGGCATGATAGACCACCGCGCAGCTTGCCTCCGGGAGCGGAATGCCTCGGCTCAGATCGACCGGGATGACGCGCGGGTCGCTCGGCGCCACATCCATATTGATCCAGTCGGGATGAAAACGGCCACCGCAGCCGAGATTGAGCAGGGATGTCATGGTCTAACCATCTCGCTGGCTTCCTCCGGCGGAACGCCGATATCCGGGTCGGCACCCTTTACCACCCGCCTGGCCGCCAAGAACCCCCGATACGCGAAGGGCACCGGACCCGGCAGGCGGTCGACATTATCGAAGCGGGCCAGTTCCTGCCAATGCAGGCTCAGCATCGACCGAAAGCGCGACTCCGCAAAGATCCAGCTTGGATAACTGGCCGGATAGATGGAGGGTGGAACCTGCTGGACGCACAGCCGGTCGGCGGCGCCCTCCCAAAACGGGGTGCGGTCGATGATCAGGTCCGCATCGGTCAGGCGCGCCAGTTCATCGAGCAGGTCGTAGGGGTGCTCAAGGTATTGGAGCACGCTACTCAGGATGATGACATCGGGACGGTGCTCCGCCAAACAGGCCGCAACCGAGGGATAAAAGCGCAGGGTCTCGTCGGCGAATTCACGCTGGCCGACCTCTACCGTGGCTGGTTGCTCCACGACATTCCAACCCACGGCCTCCAGACCCGAGAGAAAGGCGCGATTCTGAAACCAGGTGCTCCCCAGCGAGCCCCCGAAATCCAGCACCTCCACCCGCCCTCCCCGCTTGGCGGCCACCCAGAGCAAGCCCGCCAGCAAGGGCCAAGCGTATTGGACCTCGTTGAAGAGCACCGAGTCGCGCTCATACACCGCCTCGCCGCGCTTGACCTTGAGTAAGGCCGCACGGGTACATTCCAGGATGACCCCGGCATCGTAGCCGGCGCTGTCGGCTTGGGCAGCGGACCAGGATGAATAGGTGCCGGTAAGACAAAGCTCTTGACCAAGGGGCTTAGCCAATTCAGGCCGGTAACCGCGCACAAACTTGGCTTTCAGCCGGCGAAGATGATTAATCGACGCGTACGGCATGTAATATTTCAGGGACTGGAGTAAATCCACGATCTGCCTATTCATCCAAAATCGGCGCGGGGCATGGTGCGCGCACAAAGCCATCGACACCCTTAACGT
>ERZ1645187.3042-NODE-3042-length-14317-cov-7.602089_pt1 | contig 14317 bp, 17 predicted proteins | sample MGYA00575352_ERZ1645187 | MGnify/ENA primary metagenome ERZ1645187 (study PRJEB40837, sample SAMN11349314) | freshwater sediment metagenome | isolation source: river sediment | host: Sediment | place: India: Wazaribad , New Delhi | collected 2017-02-21 ...
CCGGATCTGTGGGAGCCGTGGGTGAGTAATCACCCACGGCCACCCAGCCGGATTTTGTCGGATTTTGTCGGATTTTGTCGGATTTGCTGAGGTTCCTATTTAGAATCCACGGTTTTGGATGACCTAGCAACAGTCTCCCTATCTGTCACCAGAACAATTCTAATAACCAGAGACGGTCATGTTGTTATGTTTCCTTGGAATAATCTAAATCTCAAAGTCGGGCAAATCCCATTAACTTCAATATAACTATCAACTCATAACGGTATACCTGGAGAATAATCATGGTGCGTCGGCTACCCGTCTATTTGGTATTGGATACCTCATCCTCTATGTTAGGCGAGCCAATCGAAGCCGTGAAAACCGGGTTGGAAACGCTCCTCTCGGCTTTACGCCAAGACCCCTTTGCCCTGGAGACTGTTCACCTTTCCGTTATCACCTTTGATTCCAACGCACGCCAGGTCGTCCCCCTGACCGAGGTGGCGAACTTCCGTTCCCCGGATCTACAGGCCAACGGCGTGACCGCCTTGGGGGCGGCGATCAAGGTCTTGGCCGAATGCATCGGTCGGGAGGTGAAAAAAGGGTCGGCGGAACAGCGTGGGGACTGGAAGCCCCTGGTTTTTTTGATGACGGATGGCGCACCCACGGATGATTGGCAAAGCCAAAAGGCAACCTTGGCCGCTACACCTATCGCCACCCTCGTCGCTTGCGCCGCAGGCCCGGGCGCCCAGACAGATGTCTTGCGGTCTTTGACGGAGGCGGTCGTTACCCTTGACACCGCCGACTCTTCCACCATCAAAGCCTTTTTCAAATGGGTATCCGCCTCGGTAACCGTCAGCAGCCAGAAGGTTGACTTGACCAAGAAGGACGTGGGCGGGCTGGGAGACCTGCCGCCCCCGCCGCCTTCAATTAACGTCGCCGGGGTCTGATGGCCATGAGCACGCGGCGTCTGCCGGTATTCATTCTGGTCGACACCTCGGGATCCATGCGTGGGGAACCCATCCAGGCCCTCAACGTGGGCCTCAAAACCATGGAGCAGGCGTTACGTCGCGACCCCTTTGCCCTGGAAAGCGTTCATCTCTCATTGATTACTTTCGATCTGGAGGTACGTGAACTCTTCCCCCTGACCCCTTTGGATCAGGTCCGTATCCCAGAGATCGAGGTCCCCACCTCGGGGGCGACCTTCCTGGGTGCCGCCCTTAAGCTCTTGGTAGAGCGGGTAGATCGCGATGTCCAGAAAGGTACCAGTGACCATCGGGGGGACTGGCGACCCATGGCCTTCATCATGACCGATGGTTCTCCTTCTGATACCCAAGCATTTGAAGAGGCCACCGCCGCCCTGAAACAACGCCAGTTCGCTCATGTCGTCGCTTGCGCGGCGGGTCCCAAGGCAAAACCAGACCTGCTGCGGAAAATCACCGATAGCGTTGTCGCCCTCGATACCCTGGACGGCGCCGGTTTCGCTCAATTTTTCAAGTGGGTATCCTCAAGCATCGCCTCCAGTGGCAGGAGCGTTTCCCTCTCCGACACCTTGCCGGACTTGCCCACTGAAGTCCGGGTGGCCTTCTAAGCCTGGGATTAAGAGGCATGAGAAGGTTGCCCATCTTTTTGGTGCAGGATGTTTCTGAATCCATGGCGGGCGAAAACCTGATGCAACTGGAGCAGGGCATCGGGAAGCTGGTCGGTAATTTGCGCCAGGACCCCACCGCCCTGGAGACGGTCTATCTCGGCGCCATCGCTTTTGCCGGGATAGCGCGTACGCTGAGCCCGCTCGCTGAATTGGCGGAGTTTCGCCCCCCTCCATTACCCATGGGCAGTGGCACCGCCCTCGGCGCCGCCCTCAACCACGTCATGGACGCGATTGATGCTCAGGTCGTGCGGCCGGATGCCAACCGCAAAGGCGACTGGGCACCCATCGTCTATCTCTTTACTGATGGCAAACCCACCGATCGCATCGAGGCGGCACGCAGCCGCTGGCAACGTGATTACGCGCGTTCCGCGAGTCTGGTAGCCATAGCCATCGGCCGTTACGCCGATCAGGAAACCCTTCGTTCCCTTACCGAACATGTCGTGGTGTTCGATGATCGGGTGGCCGGTGGTTTCGAGATCTTCATCAAATGGTTGACCAATTCCATCTCCAGCCAGAGTCAGCGGGTTGGCGCGCAGGAAAAGCCCACGGTCAGCTTGGCCAAGACGGATGATCACGCCCTGGCGCTGGCGGGCTCCCCCCATGCGCTAGCGGCTTCGAGTGATCCTGATTGCGTGGTACTGGTCGGTCGCTGCCAGTTCACCCGGCGGCCCTATCTCCTTAAATACGATCGGGAGTCAGTCCCCTTCGCTTACAACGGCCAGACTCACGAAGCCTGCGGTTTTCAGATCGCTGGCTGCTTCCCCCTGACCGAGGAATATTTCGACTGGAGTGCCGGACCGGGCGGAGGCGGCACCGTGAGCACCGCCGATCTCGCCGGGGTTGCCCCCTGTCCCCACTGCGGTAGCCCGGTGACGATCGCTCAGTGTGGATGCGGCAAATTGATGTGTTTGCGGGGCGCAGGTCCGGCCACCTGCCCTTGGTGCGATGCCAAGGTCAACTTCGCGCCGACTGAGGGCGCCGACTTTGATCTCGAACGGAGGCTCGGCTGATGCCGGACGTTACCACCCCGCAAACGGCGGCCGCCAGCTTCATCCTTGCCGCCTTGGAGCACCAATACCCCGGCGCCCTACCGCATGAAGATAGCGCGGGGCGAACGGCGTTAGAGGCACTGGCCCTGGAACTGGCCAGCCAGTTGTCGTTGACCCCCGCCGTAGCGGAATCCCCCGCTGCTGACAACCCAATGCTCGCTGAACCGTTGGCCATGGAGGCGATAGCTACTCCAGCCGAACCCCTTGCCGACCCGGAACCGGCACCAATCGAGGTCATGAACCTGCCGGACGCCACCCTGGATGCCGCTCCAGCGGTCCCCGTGACGCCGGAGGTTGAGCCAGTTGAACCCGTCCCGCCTAGCCTGGAAAAGAACTTACCCACGGAAGACACGCCCATGCGGCCTGGTGACATCCCACGGGTAACCCTGGCGGCTACCCCCACGCTCCCGCCCCGGTTGCGCGTTCACATCGAGCGCAATGCCCGTGCTGGTGAGCCTTACCAAGCAACGCTCTCTGCCACGACCCTCCAGGGTGAACCCGTTGCCATCCTGTCTTGTGAAGTCCCCGAGGATGCCGGCATCCAATTTACGGATGGCACCCTCAAGGGGGACACGCCCGTGGAAGGGGAACATCACCTCCACCTGCACTGTGAAGTCCCCGGTTTTAGCCAAAACCCCGTGGCAGTGACGGCGGTCCTGCTGGTCAATCCAGATCCCCGCTCACTATGGAAAAACCTGCCGTCTGACCGCGATGCCCCGGGTTGGAAAACCGACAGCTTCTCCAGCTTCCAGCTTGGTGCTGGTGGTCGTCGCTTGGTTGCCGCCAGCCAGCGTGGTCGTTCCCATGCGCATAACGGAGGCTTTCGCGATGACGACGTTGCCTTGCGGGTCACCGCTGCCGATGGCTGGAACATCCTGGCGGTCGCGGATGGAGCAGGCAGCGCCAAGCGTTCCCGCATCGGTTCCCGCGTCGCCGTCGATACGGCGGTAGAGATCGTAGCCAATCAACTCGCCAAACCGGAGATCATCTGGCCATTGGCAGAGTTGACCAAGACCGAAGGCTCCATCGATCTGGCGCGGGGTCCGGCCTACCAGGTCCTGGGTACCGCCGCCTTCGAGGCGGTCAAGGCCATCTTCGCCCGTGCCCAGGCCCAGGAAAGCAACCCCAGGGACTACGCCACCACCCTCCTGCTGGCCATCCATCGTTCCCTAGGGACCTATGACCTCGTGGCCAGTTTCTGGGTTGGGGATGGGGCTATCGCCCTCATGGGCGCACCGGGCGAGTTACAGCTGCTGGGCCAGCCCGATGGCGGTGAATTTGCTGGTCAGACCCGCTTCCTGGATCGCGAGGCCGTTGCGGATGGGGCGACGATCAACCGCCGCATCCACTTAGCGCTGGTGCCTCGTTTCGAGGCCTTGCTGCTCATGACCGATGGCGTCAGCGATCCCTACTTCCCCTCCGATACCGCCTTGGGGGAGGCCGCTGCCTGGCAGCGTCTCTGGGGAGAAATCTCACCTCTCCTGGCGGAGGCGGACGCCTCCCAGCGGCTCCTCGATTGGCTGGGTTTCTGGAGCAGTGGCAACCACGATGACCGCACGATCGCGGTCCTCTGGTAGGCAATCGTCCCATGTCACGCGTCATCCAGCTCAAGACCCTTCAGGGTGATGCCGTTGCCTACGCCGATACCATCATCGGCGCCGGCGGCATGAAGGATGTCTATTTCTCCCCCGACAAAAGCTACGTTGTCGCCTTTTTCCGTGATCCCCAGGCGCCCGCGGCCCGGGATCGCCTGCGCGTAATCTGCGAAGACTACCGCCAGGGGATTTTCAATCAGGCCGGCGGGGACTACTGGCGGGATGTCTATTGTTGGCCAACGGGCGTTGTCGAACATGAGGGGCGGATTGGGGTGGTCGTACCAGCCTACCCCAAGCACTTCTTCTTTGAGCATGGCTCCACGAACAACGACATGCTCAACATCCGAGGACAAGAAAAACAGGGCAAGTGGTTCGCCAGCGCCAAAAATCAAAACCGATATCTTGATCCCCGGGAACGTGGCAATTGGCTAAATTATCTTCGGGTTTGCATCCGCATTTCCCGAGCTACGCGCCGCTTGCACGCCGCGGGACTGGCCCATAGCGACCTAAGTTACAAGAACGTCTTGGTCGACCCCTGCACGGGCCAGGCTTGCCTAATCGATCTCGACGGTCTGGTCGTCCCCGGCAAATATCCGCCGGAGGTTGTTGGCACCCCAGACTTCATCGCCCCTGAGGTGGTTGCCACCTCCCATCTGCCAAAGGATAGTCCCCAACGGAAGCTTCCATCGATCGCGACCGATCGGCATGCCCTGGCGGTCCTGATTTACATGTACCTGCTGTATCGCCATCCCCTGCGCGGCGGTAAGGTTCATGACCCCGATCCCAATCGCGATGAAACACTGGCCATGGGCGAAAGGGCGCTGTTCATCGAGCACCCGAGTGATCCCAGCAACCGGATTCGTTTGAATGAAGTCAGCCCAGCCGAGTTGCCCTGGGCCGATATTGCCAAACTCCCCTATGCCATAACCGGACCCTATCTGTCCGGTCTGTTCGAGCGCGCCTTTCAGGCCGGACTCCAGGATGCGAATGCCAGACCCACGGCTGAAGATTGGGAATTCGGCCTGGGGCGCCCCGCGGACTTGGTGCCACCCGGCCAAAACTCGGGTTGCACGCCAGGGTGGTATGTCTTCGACAACCGCCGTGCCCCGAAATGTCCGTTTTGCGGCACCCCTTATACGGGGCTACTCCCAGTCATCAATTTCTATTCATCGCGGCGTGGGGATGCGTTCCGCTCCGATGACTATCGATTGATGGTTTATACCAATCAATCGCTCTTTCCCTGGCATGTTAATCGCCATGTAACCCCGAATGAAAAGATGACGTCAGCGCAAAAACAGCGCGTCGGTTACTTCGTCTTTCACCAGGGCACCTGGTGGCTGGTAAATGAAAACCTGCCGCAATGCCGTGACGTTACGGCAAAGCAAGATGTGCCCATTGGCGGGCGGGTGGCTCTACAGGATGGATTGCAACTCCTGCTATCCCGCGAAGATGGTGGCCGGTTGGCGATGGTGCAGATGGCCGGCAAGCCTCAATAATGATTCCAAAAGCCCTATGCAATAAGGCGCAACCTACCGAGTAATTGCAAGGAGATCGGACCATGACTGTAAGTTTGAAGAAAGGCGAGAGAATTTCCCTGGAAAAAGCCGGCGCCCCTGGCCTGTCGCGCGTCGCCCTCGGCCTCAGTTGGGGGATGCGGGAAAAGCTAGGTTTTTTTAGAACCAAGAAAATTGAAGTCGATCTTGACGCCTCCTGCATCCTCTTCCATGACCAAGAACCCGTCGACGTGGTCTGGTTTCGCCAACTCGACAGCAATTGCGGTGCCATCCATCACAGTGGCGATGATCGCAGTGGCGGTGGCGCCGGTAACATCGACAACGAAGTTATTCAAGTCGACCTCGGCCGCCTGCCACCTGAGGTTAACACTCTAATCTTCACGGTCAATTCCTTCACCAGCGATACATTCACGGGGATTCCCAATGCCAGTTGTCGGCTGCTGGATTTGCAGAACAACCGCGCCTTGGCACGCTTCGATCTTTCGTTGGATGGCGGATCGCATACTGGCATGGTCATGGCAAAGCTCTACCGTGATAGAGGCGCATGGCACATGCAAGCCATTGGTGAAAAGGGATTTGGCCGAACCTTTCAGGACATGATGCCATTGATTTCTCCGCATCTGTGAGGCTATAGCAATGGAATTGCAATCGGGCCAAAACATCGCTTTAGCTGCCGGGCCAATCCATTTCTCCCTAGCTAGCGAACCTTCTAGTTATAAGGGGCAACTGGACCTGTGCGTCTTCTTGCTCACTGAAAGCGGACGTGTCACGGGCGATGATGGCTTCGTCTTTTATGGCCATGTGAACGATGCGGCTGGAGCCGCCGTTCTCCAACCCGCATTGGCCTCCGTCGTGATCGACACTGCCCGTCTCAATACATTTGTCACCCGGGTGGTAATAGCAGTCAGCATTGATGTCAATGCCGGAGCAGCACGTAACTTTGGGCAGTTCACCTCCCTGACAATCACTGCTCGTACCCAGACCGGGGAATACCGATTTCAACTGGTTACCGCAGGCATGTCAGAAAGCGCCCTGATTCTGGCGGAAATCTACCTGCGCAATGGAGCCTGGAAATTACGAGCGATCGGCCATGGTTTTGCTGGCGGATTAGCCCCCTTAGCCAAACATTACGGTGTAGATGTCCAAGAGGCCGCGAAACAGCATTCAACTCCTCCACCTTCAAGCCCTCATCCTGGACAAGCCACCCCCTCAGCACCCACTGCTCAAGATTCTGCTCCAAAACGTATCGACCTCCGCAAGCGTCAACCTGTTTCGCTCGAAAAACCAACCCAGGGTTTTGGCGAAATCAAAATCAATTTGAACTGGTCTCGTGGGCATGTCAAACGCGGATTTTTTGGGAAGCCAAAAGGGGGGATCGATTTAGACCTCGGCTGCCTAGTTGAATTGGTCGATGGCAAATTTGTGGTCCAGGCCTTGGGTAACGCCTTTGGCCGGCTTGATGCCCCCCCCTTCACCAAATTACTGGGTGATGACCGTAGTGGTGAGTCAGCATCAGGCGAAATCATGCTCATCAATGGTAAGCACTGGCAAGAATTCAAACGGGTTCTGGTATATGCCTTCATCTACGAAGGTGTACCCAATTGGAGCGCGGCAGATGGAGTAGTAACGGTAACCGCTCCAGGTATACCCGAATTAATAGTTCGGCTTGATGAGTCAGCAGTTGGTCAAAGCATGTGCGGTATCGCCATGCTAGAAAACGATGCCGGTCGCATACGCATAACCAAACTCGTTGAATACTATACAGGGCATGAAAAATTGGATAAGGCCCATGGCTTTGGTTTTAAGTGGGTTGCTGGTCATAAATAAAATTCCTGGCTGTATTCACAAACAGGGGCAAATTACTACTTGCCCAAACTTCAAACCACAATATGCACAATGAGGATTTAAATCATGGCGGTTTCATTGCAAAAAGGCGGGCGGGTTTCTTTGGAAAAGGCCGCACCCGGCTTAAAGAACATTCACGTTGGCCTGGGATGGGACTCTCGCGTGACGGACGGTCAGGAATTTGATCTTGATGCATCTGTTTTCCTTGTAGGGGCAAATGGGCGAGTTAAAAGTGATGACGCTTTTGTCTTCTACAACAATCTCACCTCTCCTGACGGTTCAGTAGAACATACTGGCGACAATCGGACTGGTGATGGAGAAGGTGACGATGAAGTCCTGAATGTTTATCTCGAAAAAGTCTCTTCGGATGTTGCCAAAATTATCTTTACGGTAACCATTCATGACGCGGACGCTCGTCGTCAGAATTTTGGGCAAGTCAATAATGCCTTTATTCGCTTAGTAAACAAGGATACAGGGATAGAAGTTGTGCGTTTTGATTTAGGTGAAGATTATTCAACTGAGACAGCAATGGTCTTTGGAGAAATCTATCGCCAGGATGGTGGTTGGAAGTTCAATGCAATTGGTCAAGGATACTCTGGTGGTTTAGCTGCCATGGCACGGCAATATGGCGTGAACGTTTAGTTCCAGCTTATACCGATAAGCCATTAATAGGTCAATTTACAATAGCCATTCAATGGCATAACTGAGGAAAAGAAATTGGAACACTTTGGCTTTCCAATCGAAACCATTATTGTATTTCTATCTGTAATAGGCTTATCGGTTTACCTAGACTTGTTTTGGCACAAAGATACTCGCGAAATTAGCGTATCCGATGCGGCAAAATGGTCAGTATTCTGGATAGGTCTTGCCTTGGGTTTCTATGTATATTTACGGCTGAGATTTAGTCCAGAGTGGGCTGACCTGTATTTAGCAGGATATTTTCTAGAAAAAAGTCTCTCAGTAGATAATCTGATGGTCTTTATGGCCATTTTTGCCTCTTTTGGCATTAGATCTGGAATGCAGCATCGCATCCTTTATTGGGGTATCATGGGGGCATTAGTATTTCGCGCTATTTTCGTCATGATCGGGACCAGCCTATTTATGGCAAGCCCTTGGGTAGGTTTCGCCTTTGCTGCATTTGTTGCGTGGAGCGCCATTCAAATGCTTAAAAGTGGCACTGACGAGCAGGATATTGAGGATTATTCTGAACATTGGAGTGTAAAACTTACAGGGCGCCTAATGCCCATATACACCAAACTACATTTTGACCGTTTTTTTATTAAGCATCGCGAGTTGCTTGTTAACGGTTTAGATAATTCTGTCACGCGCAATGGCGCTATCTATGCTACCCCCGCTTTTCTTTGTCTGATGGCTATTGAAACTTCAGACATAGCTTTTGCATTTGATTCAGTTCCTGCCGTTATCTCTGTAACTCAAGAACCGTTGCTGGTTTATGCCGCAATGATTTTTGCCATTCTCGGGTTGCGAAGCCTCTACTTTGTTTTGGCCGCGCTCACTCGCTATCTTGTTCATCTTGAGAAGGCAGTTATTGCATTGCTCTTTTTTATTGCTGGCAAAATGACATTGCAATCCTGGAATCATGCAATTGGTGATACTGGAATACACATCTCACCAAGCACAAGCTTAATGATAATACTTGGTATGCTACTCATTGGTGTTATCGCCTCATTAGTTTTCCCTGAAAAAGAAAGCGAGGCAGCGTAAAAATATTATCAATTTGCACACTCCTTTTTCCCCGGTTTTACAATTATCCTAAATCGGTATTCTTCATCCTTACAGCCAATAGCGAGGTAAATCGATGTCAAAGTGCAACACATGCAATGGTAAAGGATCAGTGAAATGCCCAAAATGCAACGGCACTGGGAGAGTAAAAGAGATGCTCGGTGGAAGTCACCAATGTAACAATTGCTCTGGCTCAGGAGTTGTTAAATGTGGTTCTTGCAACGGAAAAGGGACACACTAAACATTCTTGATCTGGCTACATCAATTAGGCTTGCAAGTGATAATCACACATTTTGGGGGCTAAGTCTTACCCACTGCGGGCATAATGTGGATGGAATGAATATACATCCTATCCTTCTCAGTGATATTTATCCCGATTGATTTGGCGCGGAAGGTAATCCGTTATCCCTTGGGATATCATCCTGTCGAAATGTACCGGCAGACAGCACCTCAAGCAGCTTCACCTTCCACAATAGAACAGGAATAGGTAGCACTCTTTTGAGTACTTCCTATTCTACGTTGCTTAAAACATGCCGTGATTAATAACCCAACTGAATTTTACACCGAGTGTCATCACATGACTTTGAAAACCACATAACACAGGAGAATGAAATGCAAGACTTACAAACAACCCTAGTCATACTTGTGATTATGACTTTCTGCGGAATACTCATTGCGGGATCAACAAACAAAGTAGTCGTGTACTTCGACACCAATGATCTTTTTATTTCATTTATGCCTTGGGGCTCGTTTTTTATTGGCATGTTGCTAGTAAATATTTACCATCATGGGAATGAAACCCTTGATTACGATAACTTGTCATTTATGCAGTCTTTATTTTTTTACTTGAGCGTTGCCGCTTCTATTGTTTTTTTGGCTTGGTCAATTAAATTAAGCATCATGCATAATCGGAGTATTGGGATTGGTCTTGTTGTTGGTCTTTTCAAGATTCTTTCGTCTCTTCTTGGAGTTGTAGTTATTTTGGGTCAAATTAGCAGTATCTTAGACAGGAAATCTAGCCTAAAGGACGCCTTTGTAGCTGTGTTTATAATTGGGATGTTAGTATGGCTTGGGAAAAAATTAATTAACGGGGAGCAGGTATACATTTCTAAAGGGTGGCCGCTTCCACGGTATGAAACCTAGGTAATTTAAATCCCTTTTTTTAAACCGAACGGTCGATTAAACTATACCGTACCACCCGGAGATACTATTATGTCTTTCCTAGATTCCTTAAAAAAATTATTTACTGAAGTAAGCCTAACTCTTAGTAGCGAAGTGCAAAAATATCGCTCAAAGGATTTACTTCAAGCTATAGTTTCTGGCTCTACTATGATTGCCTTTGCCGATGGTAATGCTAGTGCAGCAGAGAAGCAAAAACTCATGGGGTATATACGCAATTCAGAGCAATTGAAAGTGTTTGACACTGATAAGGTGATCGAGTCTTTTAATCAATGTTTAGGCCGCTTTGAATTCGACAGCACCATCGCAACGGGCGAGGCCTTATTAAAAGTTTCGGCTTTCAAAGGTAAGCCTGAGGCACATCTTATCGTTCGTGTTTGTCTTGCGATCGCAAACGCAGATGGACAATTCGATACATCTGAACAGCGAGTTCTGGAGGAAATATGTAATTCATTAGACCTTGAAAGCTCAACGTTCATTTGAATAATATCATGAGAGAGTAAATTAACATGCCAGTAAACCTTCAGAAAGGTCAAAAAATTAGTCTTCATAAAGAGGCAGGTGTAAAACTTAGCAGCATTATCATGGGATTAGGTTGGGATGCTGTTAAAAAAACGAGTTTTTTCGGATTTGGTGGAGAAAAATCAATTGATCTTGACGCATCATGTCTTCTTTTTGACGAGAATCGTGTTCTGGTCGATGCAGTATGGTTCCGTCAACTCAAGAGCCGGGATGGCAGCATAAAGCATACTGGTGATAATCTAACTGGTGCCGGTGATGGCGATGATGAACAAATCGTTGTTAATCTTGACATGGTACCGATTATTGTCAAATCGCTTGTATTTACTGTTAATTCCTTCACCGGCCAAGATTTTTCTAAGGTAGCTAATGCATTCTGTCGTATAGTTAATAAGGATGATAACAAGGAACTCGCAAGATACAATCTCAGCGTGCAGGGGAACCATAATGCCCAAATCATGGCTAAAATATATCGCCATAATGGGGAATGGAAAATGCACGCCATTGGTGAAAACGGAACGGGACGAACCTTTCAAGATTTACTACCCCATATATCGCCACACTTGTAAAGAACATTCTTCTTTCTCGGCTTCTGCGCCCTTTTCAATATCAGGGGAATTATTAATAAATTGTTCAAGTCACCAGCATCCTATTATCCACAACATAGGGGTTTAAATTTCTTTGATAATCTAATCATTCACATCGAAAAAAGAACGGCTTAATTGAGAAATGTGTACAAACTCACTTTCCTAGGCCGCTGAATACTTACGTTTATTGTAGCGAAGAGAAATTATATATTCTTCCTGCAATAAAGAGTTATGCATTAACCTATGTGAGGCTTTTAAAATGGCAGTGAATTTGACTAAAGGCGGCAACGTGTCACTTACCAAGCAAGCGCCTGGCATGACCAAAGCAATTTTTGGTCTAGGCTGGGATGCGCGCTCAACAGACGGTTCTGAATTCGACCTTGATGCTATAGCTTTAGTCGTTGATGTCAACAATAAAGTTATTTCTCAGCAGCACATGATTTTTTTAATAACTTAAGCTCCCCGGAGGGTGCCGTTACACATTCGGGTGATAATTTAACGGGTGCAGGTGAGGGGGACGATGAAGTTATTACGATAGATTTCTCAAAACTACCAGTTACAGCATCGAAAATAATATTTGCTGTTGTGATATACGAACCAGATGTTAGAGGGCAAAACTTCGGTCAGGTTGCAAACGCATTCATCAGAGCAGTTGATTCATCTACCAACCAGGAAATCATGAGATTTGATCTTAGTGAAGATTACTCTCTTGAGACGGCTGTTATTTTTGGCGAACTATATAAGCGTGAACAAGAGTGGAAGTTTAAAGCTGTTGGCGCTGGGTATTCAGCTGGTCTTGCTGGACTTGTAAAAGATTATGGCGTTTGACGTCTCGAAATAAGTAGCCCGCAAACGACATACCCTCATATACCCTACACTACTTAAGTAACTATCCCCCGGCAAAGCCGGGGGCTATCGTTTGCTGGCCCCTAAGACAGGCCCCTTCGCGATCGGTAAAGAATCGGATTCACGGCATAGGCACAAAACTGGCGCCCTCACAAACAATGGGATATCACGCTGCCGCTCGCTCCTTCAGCATAAGATCCCATTTTCTGCTGAAGCGAATTCGTAGAATCACGTAAATGTCAATCTTTTTTATTAGACCCCCGGCAGAGCCGGGTGTTTTTCCAAGATAATAAGACGGAGAGCGCATGGGGCTGCGATTTCGACGGTCGCTGACGTTGCTGCCAGGGGTGCGCGTAAACCTTGGCCTGCATGGAGCAAGTATATCGGTGGGGCCCCGAGGCGCTTCCCTGACGATGGGGCCTCAGAGCACGCACGCGAACGTAGGGTTGCCCGGTACGGGTCTATCCTACCTTTCTCGTCTGTCCGGGCGGAACCGCCGCGCGCCCAGCGCGCCCCCGCCTTCCAGGCGCCACGCATCGCTGCCGGCGCGAGCGCAAAACCCGCTTCCGGATCCGGCTGATCTGACTTTGCAGATACACGCCGATGGGACGTCCCAGATCCTGTTCACCGATGGGCGCGTGCCAGGTACGAACCAGGATAACGCTATCTGGGATGCGTACGCATCGACGTTGCGCCAGACGCTTTACGATGAGGTCGACCAAAGAAACGCCCTGATCAATGCCGTTACCGATGTTCACCTTGACACACCTGGATGTGATTGCGGGCCTGTCTACGTGCCTCGGCCGTTCGCGGCGGAGCCACCCCAGGTCCCGGTAGAGCCGGTGTTGGAGTCGGCCCCGAAATTACCGGATAAACCCTTGCTTGGTCTACTGGAGCGTTTCTCTGAGAGTGCGCGCAGGAAGCATGCGCAGACATTGGTGCAATGGCGCCACGACTGTGCAGAGGCGAACCACCAGTGGCAAACGCGCAGGGACGCTGCATGTGAGGCGTACGCACGCGCTATGAGACAACACAGAGCCGCGATGGATGCGTGGAACAGGGCGCGCGTGCGCCATGACTCGAACGAACAGGACAAAGCGGATATCTTCCCTGCACGCATCCGCACTGATATTGACACCATGCATGCTTGCCTAAGTGACACGCTGATGAGCTTGCATTGGCCGCGCGAGACGGTTTTGTCTTATGAAATAGACGTGCTTACTCGTATGCTGATGATCGACGTCGATCTGCCGGAGATCGAAGACATGCCAGGGAGCATTACACGGCTTTCGGAGAATGGGCGCCGGCTCGTGGTTAAAGAACTCTCGGAACGTCCACTGCGTCAAGCGTATGCCAGGCATGTCCACGGAATTCTTATGCGCGTGTGTGGCGTGGCATTTGCCTCGTTACCGTCGATGCGAACCTGCGTGGTAAGTGGGTTCTCCCAGCGCCGTGACCCGCAAAGTGGGGTGCGGCGCGAGGAGTATCTCCTCTCGGCTCAGGTTGATCGCGACGGGTTCTCGAGATTGGACTTTGAGCACCTCGATCGCTTAGACCCGGTGGAAGTGCTTGAGAGGTTTTCACTGCGTCGGCGCATGACCAAGACCGGCATCTTTAGACCTGTGGAACCCTTCCAGCCAAGCGAGGCATCGCCAGCATGACGGCACGTAAGTACACAATCCCCGGTGGTTACTTGTACATCGATACGGACATCGAGCAGATGCCCATCGACGATCTCTTGGGATTTGCCGCCCGTTCCAACGTGTCCTTCCGGTAAGCCTGCGTGAATTCCAGCGGCCGGTCCGGTACGGTG
>ERZ1645187.3043-NODE-3043-length-14315-cov-6.627910_pt1 | contig 14315 bp, 13 predicted proteins | sample MGYA00575352_ERZ1645187 | MGnify/ENA primary metagenome ERZ1645187 (study PRJEB40837, sample SAMN11349314) | freshwater sediment metagenome | isolation source: river sediment | host: Sediment | place: India: Wazaribad , New Delhi | collected 2017-02-21 ...
GTCGAGGCGCTGATGAAGGCCGGCGCCACGCGCGAGGAGCTTGGGGACGTGCTGGCGATGGCGATCCAGATGGGCGGCGGGCCGACGCTGATGTATGCGGGCACCGCCCTCGCCTGCTGGGACGAGCTGGCGGCGGCGAAGGGATAGCCGTCCGTTTCTTCGTTGCTGAAATACCCCCGGGGGGTCGGGGGGCGGCGCCCCCCGGCCTTCTCTCTCTCAGCCGTCGACGCGGATGCGGGCGTTCTGCGGATCGAAGGGGCTGTCCTCGGTCACCACCGCATCCCATTCCTGCCGCAGCATCCTGACCTTCAGCTTCGTGCCCGGCTGCGCGAGGTCGGGGCGGACATAGCCCATGCCGATCTGCTTGCCGAAGGCGACCGACCAGCCGCCCGAGGTCAGGCGCCCGATCTTCTCGCCGTCCAGCAAAAGCGCCTCCTTGCCCCAGGGATCGGTGTCCGACGGCCCGTCGATCAGGAGCGTCACGCACATCGCGCGGATGCCGGTCTTTTCCATCGCTTCCTTGCCGCGGAAGTCCTTGCCGCGGTCGATGAAGCGGTCCAGCCCCGCCTCGGCGGGCGTCGCGTCGCGGCCCAGCTCGGTGCCGAAGGCGCGGTAGCTCTTTTCCTGCCTCAGCCAGTTCTGCGCCCGCGCGCCGACGAGCTTCATCCCGTGCCGCGCGCCCGCCTCGACCAGGAGGTCCCAGAGATAGCGGCCCATCTCGACAGGGTGATGCAGTTCCCAGCCAAGCTCGCCGGTATACGCGACCCGGATCGCGTTCACCGGGCACATGCCCAGCTCGATCCGCCGCGCCGAAAGCCAGGGGAAGCGCTTGTTGGACAGCACCGTCGCCGGATCGGCGTCCCGGGCGATCTCCTTCAGGATGTCGCGCGACGCCGGCCCGGCGATGGCAAAGACGCCCCACTGGGTGGTCACGTCGTGGATGTCGATCCAGCCGCCGCCCGCCGCCATGAAGTCCTCGGCGGATTTCTTCAGGAAGTCGGCATCATAGGCCGTCCAGGCGCCGGCGCTGACCAGGTAGTAGTCGTTCTCGCCATTGCGGACGATGGTGTATTCGGTCCGCGTCGTGCCGGCGTCGGTCAGCGCATAGGTCAGGTTGATCCGGCCGACCTTCGGCAGCGCGTTGCAGGTGAACCAGTCGAGGAACGCCGTCGCACCCGGCCCGCGCACGATGTGCTTGGTGAAGGCCGAGGCGTCGATCAGACCGGCGGTCTCGCGCACCGCCTTCGCCTCGTCCACCGCATAGGGCCACCAGGCGCCGCGGCGGAACGAGCGGGAGTCATGGTCGAAGCCCGGCGCCGCGTCCTTCGGCCCGTAGTAGTTCGGCCGTTCCCAGCCGTTCACCTGGCCGAACTGGGCGCCCGCCGCCTTCTGCCGGTCATAGGCCGGCGCGGTGCGCAGCGGCCGGCAGGCCTCGCGCTCCTCGTCGGGGTGGTGCAGGATGAAGACGTGCTCGTAGCATTCCTCGTTCTTGCGCGCGGCATATTCGGTGGTCATCCAGCCGCCGTAGCGCTTGGGGTCAAGGCTGGCCATGTCGATCTCGGCCTCGCCCTCGGTCATCAGCTGGGCCAGGTAGTGGCCGGTGCCGCCCGCAGCGGTGATGCCGAAGGAGAAGCCTTCGGCCAGCCACATGTTGCGCAGGCCCGGCGCGGGGCCGACCAGCGGGTTGCCATCGGGCGTATAGCAGATCGGGCCGTTGAAATCATCCTTCAGGCCCACGGTTTCCGACGACGGAATCCGGTGGATCATCGACATGTATTCCGCCTCGATCCGTTCCAGGTCCAGCGGGAACAGGTCGGCGCGGAAGCTGTCGGGCACGTCATATTCGAACCGCGCCGGGGCGCCTTTTTCGTAGGGGCCCAGGATCCAGCCGCCGCGCTCTTCGCGCACGTACCACTTGGCGTCGGCATCGCGCAGGACGGGGTGCTGCGGGTTGTTCTTGCGGTATTCCACCAGCATCGGGTCCGGCTCGGTCACGATGTACTGGTGTTCGACCGGAATGGCCGGGATCTTGATGCCCAGAAGGCGCGCGGTGCGCTGGGCGTGGTTGCCCGTCGCGGTCACCACATGCTCGGCGTGGATTTCGTACTTGTCGTCACCGGCGACCAGCATGCCGCCCTTTTCTTCCATCCGGGTGACCGAGACGATCCATTCCGACCCGGTCCAGCGATAGCCGTCGACCTGGATCTTGCGCTCGATCGTCACGCCGCGCTGGCGGGCGCCCTTGGCCATGGCCTGGGTCACGTCGGCCGGGTTGATGTAGCCGTCCTGCGGGTGGTAAAGCGCGCCGACCAGATCCTCGGTCCGCACCAGCGGCCAGCGTTCCTTGATCTGCGCCGGCGTCAGGAATTCATGGTAGACCCCGGCGGTTTCCGCGACCGACGAATACAGCATGTATTCGTCCATGCGCTCCTGCCGCTGCGCCATGCGCAGGTTGCCGACGACATAGAAGCCCGCGTCCAGGCCGGTCTCGGCCTCGAGCCCCTTGTAGAAATCCACGCTGTACTTGTGGATGTGGGTCGTGGCGTAGCTCATGTTGAACAGCGGCAGCAGACCGGCGGCATGCCAGGTCGAGCCCGAGGTCAGCTCGTCGCGCTCCACCAGCATGGTGTCCCAGCCGGCCTTGGCCAGGTGGTAGGCGATGCCCGTCCCCACCGCACCGCCACCCACCACCAGCGCCTTCACATGCGTCTTCATCGGACCGACTCCCGCGATTGTCTGCGCCCTATCTGCCAGAGCGCGCCGCCGCCGGGCAAGCCGCCCCGACTCTTCGCAGCCGAAAACGACATGTGCCCGGCGATACGGGCGACTTGACCGCACCCCCGCCCCGGCCCTAGCTTGCGCCGCGATGGGATCGGCTTGGAACCGCAGACTGGGCGCCTGGGCGCGATGGGTGCTTCTGGTGCCCGTTCTGCTGATGTCGCTGATCCCGGCCGGCGCGATGCCGGGGCATGCCGCCGATGGCACCATCACCCTGGTTCTCTGCACCGCCGACGGGGTGGAAGAGCGGCGGATCGACCTGGCCACCGGCGAACCCGCCGAGGAGCCGGCCGACAGCGGGGCCTGCGACTGGGCCTGCGGCCAGTTCGCCCCGGCGCTCGACAGCCCGCCCCTGGCGCCGCTGCCGCTGCGCGTGGCGGCTGGCGGACTGGAACCGCCGCCCCTGCGCCTGCTTCTGGCCGAGGCGCGCGCCACCGGCCTTCCGCCGGCCACCGGGCCACCCCCGGCCGTCTGACGTTTCGCACCCCACGAACCTCAGACAAACCGGAGCTTTCAATGACCGATGCTACCCTCGGGGCCGATGCCCCCGCGGCGCGTTCCGCCGCATCCAAACTGTATTTCCTGGCCTGGCGCTGGCATTTCTATGCCGGTCTCTACGTCATCCCCTTTGTCCTGCTGCTGGCCGTGACCGGAACGATGATGGTCTGGTTCAGCGCCATCGCGCCCGAATACGGCGAAAAGCTGCGGATCGCGGCGGGCGAACCCCTGCCCGTCCAGGCCCAGGCCGAAGCCGCGCTGGCGCCCTATCCGGGCGGAGCCGTGACGCAATACATCGCCCCCTGGGGGCCGGAAAACCCCGCCCTGTTCCGGGTGGCGCCCGCGGAGGGCGCGGCGCGGATGCTGGCGGTGAACCCGCACGACGGCACCATCCTGCGCGACATGGAACATGGCGCCACCTGGGAGGAATGGGCCGACCACCTGCACGGAGAGCTGATGCAGACCGGCGCGGCCAAGGCCTGGGGCGACTTCTTCATCGAGGTCGCGGCCTCGCTGGCACTGTTGCTGGTGGCGACCGGGCTTTACATGGCCTGGCCGCGCGGACGCGGGCTGCGGTCCATGCTGGTGCCCGACCTGTCGGCCAGCGGGCGGGCGTTCTGGAAATCGCTGCATGGCGTGCTGGGCACCTGGCTCAGCCTGGTGCTGGTGTTCTTCCTGATCTCGGGCCTGTCCTGGGCGGGCATCTGGGGCGGCAAGTTCGTGCAGGCCTGGAGCACCTTTCCGGCCGAGAAATGGGACAACGTGCCGCTGTCCGACGCCACCCATGCCAGCATGAACCACACCGCCACCGAAGAGGTTCCCTGGGCGCTGGAACAGACGCCGATGCCGGAATCCGGCTCGGACGCGGGCGTGACGGGGGTGCCGCAGGGCCAGCCGGTGACGCTGGAAACCGTGGCGGCGCTGGCGCGGACCCTGGGCTTTGACGGGCGGTTCCAGCTGGCGGTGCCGGCGGATGAGACCGGGGTCTGGACGATCAGCCGCGACAGCATGAGCTGGGACAGCACCGACCCGACCAGCGACCGCACCGTGCATGTCGACCAGTTCAGCGGCCGCATCCTGGCCGATGTCGGCTTTGCCGATTACAGCGTCTACGGCAAGGCGATGGCGGTGGGCATCCCGCTGCACATGGGCCTGATGGGCACCTGGAACGCGGTGCTGAACATCGCGCTTTGCCTGCTGCTGATCACCCTGGCGCTCAGTTCCGTGGTGCTGTGGTGGAAACGGCGGCCGGCCGGTGCGGGCCGCCTGGCGGCCCCGCCGCGCCCCGACGAGGTGCCCTATGCCAAGGGCGCGATCCTGATCACGCTGGCGATGGCGCTGGCCTTCCCGGTGCTGGGGCTGACGCTCTTGGCGGTGATCCTGGTCGACCTGGTGATCCTGTCACCGATCCCGGCGCTGAAGCGGGCGCTGTCCTGAGGTTAGTGGCTTAACCAGTGCGGCGCGGGGGGGCCTGCCCTCCGCGCCTTTTCCCTGCGCCTCAGTCCCCGGTCGCGCCGGCCTGCCCGCCGCAGACCTTGCGGCCGCCCTCTTGCGTGCAGCCGCTGTCGCCCAGCCCGCCACCGGCCGCCTTGCGGTCCTTGGCGGCGGCGCTGCCTTCGGCGGCGCCCTTGCGGATCACAACGCCGGTTTCGGCATCGGTCTCGATGCCCTGCTTGCGGTCGGCCTTGGCCTGGGCCTCGGCTTCGCGGGCGGCCGCTTCCTCTGCGGCGCGGGCGGCGCGGTCACCGGCCAGGCGCAGGGCTTCGGCGTCGCGGGCGGCCTCCCACCGGGCGCGGTCTTCGGCGGCCAGGGCCGAGGCCAGCACGATCACCGGCACCTCGCCCATGCCCGCCACTTGCTCGATCACCTGGCCGTTCAGCGCCGGCACATGCAGCGTCTGGAAGAACGGCAGCAGGTCCTCGTCGGTCATCGGCGTGCTGGCCAGCACCCGGACCCAGACCTGAGCCGACAGGTTGCCCTCGAAATAGCGCAGGCCATAGCCTTCGGGCAGGTCCTTTTCCACGAATTCCATCCCGCGCACGGTCAGAAAGCGGCGCGCGCCGTCACCCAGGCTGCCCATCTGCAGCTCCATCTTCAGCGGCATCGCGGCGACGCTGGTAAAGACGAAATCGGGATAGCGCATCACCTCGAAGACCACGGTCCGCGCGCCGTTGCGATAAGTCAGCCGGGCGTCGCGAATGCCGTTGCCCTGACGCCCGGCGGCGATGGCGCGCACTTCGGCCAGCCGCTGCATCGCGGCCTCGGTCTCGGCCATGGCGGGCACCAGGGCGTCCAGGTCGGCGGGTTCGGTGGGCTGCACGGTCCAGCCCGCAGGCGGCGCCGGCAGCATCGCGGCCAGCTCTTGCGGCATCCCCGCTGCGTCATCCGCCGACAGCGCATCGGCCAGCGACAGCCAGCCAGACAGGTATTCGGTGACGCTGACCCCGTCGCCGTCACCGCCGCGCGCCATGCGGTTCACGGTCCAGTAATCGAAGGCCAGGTAGCCCCCCAGCCCAAAGACCGAAAGGATCATACCCATCAGCCAGATGCCGGCCCTGTACATGGCCTTGCCCCCTGAACACACCCCATCGCGCAAGGGGATAGGCGGCGAATGGGGCAGGCGTCAGGCGGCGCCGGGGCAATCCGCGGTCAGTGCGGCCGCATCCGCCCGAACAGCGCCGCCAGCACGAAGGCCAGGGTCGCCGCCACGATGATCGACGGCCCGGCGGGGGTGTCCTGCCACAGCGACAGCTGCAACCCCGCCAGCGCCGCCACGGCCCCCAGCCCGGTGGCGCCAAGCGCCATGCCCTCGGGGCTGCGCGCCAGGCCGCGGGCCGCCGCCGCCGGGATGATCAGCATCGCCGCGATCAGCAGCGCCCCCACCACCTTCAGCGCCACCGCCACGGTGACGGCCATCGCCAGCACCAGCACCAGCCGCTCGCGGTCCGGGTTCAGGCCGCCGGCATGGGCCAGGTCCTCGTTCAGGGTGGCGGTCAACAGTGCCTGCCAGCGCCAGGCCAACAGCGCCGCGACCACCCCGGCCCCGCCCCAGATCAGCCCCAGGTCGCCGCGCGACACCGCCAGGATATCGCCGAACAGATAGGCCGACAGGTCGGTGCGCACGGTCGGAAAATAGCTGACCGCGACCAGGCCGAAGGCCAGCGCCGAATGCGCCAGCACCCCCAGCGTGGTATCCATCGCCCAACCGCGCGCCGCCAGGCCCGCCACCGCAATCGCCATCCCCGCCGCCACCACCAGCGTTCCGGCCTGGATCGGCAGGTCGGTCGCCAAGGCCAGCGCCACCCCCAGCACGGCGGCATGCGCCGTCGCGTCGCCGAAATAGGCCATCCGCCGCCAGACCACGAACGACCCCAGCGGCCCCGTCGCCAGCGCCAGCCCCACCCCCGCCAAGGCGGCGCGCACCAGGAAATCATCAAGCATGGTCGTGTCCGTGATGCGGGTGGTGATGGTGGTCATGCGGCGCGGCGTGGTCGTGGTCGTGGTCATGCCGATAAAGCGCCAGCGCCCCCTTGGTGCCCAGCCCGAACAGCGCGCGGTATTCCGGCGCCGAGGCCACCAGATGCGGCGCCCCCTCGCAGCAGACATGGCCGTTCAGGCAGATCACCCGGTCGCTGGCCGCCATCACCACATGCAGGTCATGGCTGACCATCAGCACCGCGCAGCCGGTGTCGGCGCGCACCTCCTCGATCAGGCGGTAGAACGCGGCCTCGCCCGGCTGGTCCAGGCCCTGCGTCGGCTCGTCCAGCACCAGGACCTGCGGCCCCCCCAGCAGCGCGCGGGCCAGCAGAACCCGCTGCATCTGCCCGCCCGACAGGGCCGTCAGCTGCAATCCTTCGGTCCCTGCCATGCCGGTGCGCGCCAGCACCGCCGCGGCCTGGGCATCGCTGGCGCGGACCGGCAGCGACAGGAACCGGCGCACCGTCATCGGCAGGCTGCGGTCGATCATCAGGCGCTGCGGCACATAGCCCACCCGCAGCCCCGGCGCGCGGTCGATCCGCCCCTCGGCCACCGGCACGATGCCCAGAAGCGCCCGGATCAGCGTCGACTTGCCCGACCCATTCGGCCCGACGATGGTGACGATCTCGCCCGCCGCAAGCGCCAGCGACACGTCATGCAGCACCTCTGCCCCGCCCAGGCGAACGCAGATATGGCTTGCCGACAGAAGGGGCGCCGTCATGCCGCGGCCACCTGGCAGGCAGGGCACAGGCCCAGGGCCTCGACGTTCGAGCCCTCGATCACAAAGCCCATCGCGCCGGCCGCCCGGTCCAGCGCGGCGCGCACCGGGGCGCCCGGCGCCTCGGCCACCGACTGGCAGGCGCGGCAGATCAGGAAGACCGGGGCGTGCGCCTCTCCGGGGTGCATGCAGGCGGCAAAGGCATTCAGCCGGCGGATGCGGTGAACCAGGCCAAGCCCCTCAAGGAACTCCAGCGCGCGATAGGCGACCGGCGGCTGGTTGCCAAAGCCTTCGGCCGCCAGCCGGTTCAGCACGTCATAGGCGCCAAGCGCGCGGTGGCTTTCCAGCAGGATCTCCAGCACCCGCCGCCGCACCGGGGTCAGCCGGGCCTCGCCGTCGGCGGCCATCCGGTCGGCCCGGGCCAGCACGTCGGCGGCGCAATGGGCATGGTCATGGGCGCGGAAAGCGGCATCCGGGGCCTCGCAGCCCGGGCAGGGATCGGGGTGGGCATGTGCCATCGCAGGGCCTCTTGACGCGTTATGATATTACATACATAACCCCGGAGCCGCCGCATCGGAAGGGTCAAAACATGCGTTATACCATATCATTCCTGCTGGCCAGTGCCGCCCTGGCGTCTTCTGCCATGGCCGAGGCGCCGCGCGTGGTGACCGACATTCCGCCGGTGCAGTCGCTGGTCGCGGCGGTGATGGAGGGGGTGGCCGCGCCGACCCTGCTGCTGCCCAAGGGCGCCTCGGAACATGCCTACCAGCTGCGGCCCAGCCAGGCGGCCGAGATCGCCGGGGCCGATCTGGTGGTCTGGATCGGGCCGGACCTGACGCCCTGGCTGGGCGGCGCGCTGGACTCAAGGCCAAAGGACGCCGCCTCGCTGGCCTTGCTGGACGCAGAAGGCACCGCCCTGCGCGACTATGGCGATGCGGCGGGCCATGACCATGCTGACGAAGGCCACGACCATTCCGGGGTGGACCCGCATGCCTGGCTTGACCCGGAGAACGGGCGCCATTGGGTCGGGCTGATTGCCGCCGAACTGTCGCGGATCGACCCGCCGAATGCGGCCACCTACGCCGCCAACGCCGAGAAGGCGGCGCAAGCCATCGACGCGGCCGAGGCCGAGGCCGCCGCCCTGCTGGCCCCGGTCCGCGACCGCCCCTTTGTCGCCTTCCACGATGCCTATGGCTACTACACCGCGCATTTCGGGCTGACACTGGCCGGAACCGTCGCGCTTGGCGATGCCTCGACCCCGGGGGCGCAGCGCCTCGCGGGCCTGCGTGACCTGGTCGAACACGATGGCGCGGTCTGCCTGTTCCCCGAGGTCGGCCACGACCCCGCCCTGATCGCGCAACTGGCCGAGGGCACCGGCGTGCGGATCGGCGGCGCGCTGGACCCGGCCGGCACGGCGCTGGACCCCGGGCCGCTGGCCTATGGCGCGCTGCTGACTGGCATGGCGCAGGTGCTGGCCGACTGCCTGGGCGGCTAAGTCCCCGCCGGGGGGCTTGACCCGCCGCCCGCCTTGGGGCCACCAAGGTGCGGGGGGCATGCAGATGATCACCGAATTTGGCCGGATGGCGGATGGCCGCGCCGTAGAGGCAATCGACCTGCGCGGCGCATTGTTGGTGCGTCTGCTGACGCTGGGATCGGCGCTGCAGGATGTGCGGGTGCAGGGCGTCGCGCAGGGCCTGACGCTGGGGTTGCCGACCCTGGCCGACTATCAGGCCCCCGGCGGGCAATGGTTCGGCACCCTGGTCGGCCCCGTCGCGAACCGGCTGGCGGGGGCCGCCGCGCCGCTGGGTGACCGCATCCTGAGGCTGGCTCCGAACGAAGGGCCGAACCTGCTGCACTCCGGCCCTGGCGGGCTGCACGGGCGGTTGTGGCGGATCGAGGATCACCTCGAGGACCGCGTGACCCTGGCGCTGCATCTGGCCGATGGCGAAGACGGCTTTCCCGGCAATCGCCGGATCACCGCGCGCTGGACGGTGGCGGCGCCCGCCACCCTGCGGCTGGAGCTGCGCGCCGAAACCGACGCGCCGACGCTGTTCAACGCGGCGAACCACAGCTACTGGAATCTGGACGGAACCCCCAGCTGGGCCGGGCATGGCCTGCGCATCGCGGCCACCGGCTGGCTGCCCACCGGAGCCGACCTGCTGCCGACCGGAGCGGTCGCGCCGATGGCCGGCGCGATGGATTTCCGCAGCCCCCGCACGCCCCTGCCCGGCGATCCGCCGCTGGACACCAACTTCTGCCTGGCCCCGGCCCGGCGCGACCTGACGCCGGTGCTGTGGCTGACCGGCCGCAGCGGCCTGCGGATGGAGTTGGCCACGACCGAACCGGGGGTGCAGGTCTACGACGGCCGCGGCGCGATCCGCCCCGGCGGCGGCCCCTGCGAAGGGCTGGCGATCGAACCCCAGGGCTGGCCCGACGCGCCGAACCGCGCGGGCTTTCCCTCGATCCGGCTGGACCCGGGCCTGCCGGCCCTTCAGGTGACCGAGTGGCGGTTCAGCCGCTAGCCCGCGGCCAGCGGCCTAGATCAGCCCGGCGCTGCGGAACAGCGCCTTGACGTCGGCCTCGGGGCGGGCGCCGAAATGGCCGATCACCTCGGCCGCGGCGATGCAGCCCATGCGGCCTGCCACCTCAAGGCTGGCGCCGGTCGCCAGGCCGTAGATGAACCCGGCGGCGAACTGGTCGCCCGCGCCGGTGGCATCCACCGGCACCACCATGTTCACCGGCACCACGGCCTCTTCCTCGCCGCGCACGATCACCACGTCATGCCCCGACCGGGTGCAGACCACGGTGCCCGCATCGCGCGCCGCCTGTTCCAGCGCTGCCGACAGGTCGGTCTGGTACAGGCTGCACCATTCGTGCTCGTTGCCGATGACGTAGTCCAGGTCCTTGACCAGACGGCGGAAATCGTCGCGGTGGCGATCCACGCAGAACGGATCGGACAGCGCGATGCCCGCCTTGCCGCCCGCCGCCCGCGTCAGCCGCGCGGCGCGTTCAAAGGCCGCCTTGCCCTTGGGCTTGTCATAGAGATAGCCCTCAAGGAACAGGATCTCGGCGCGGCCGGCCACAGAGTCGGACACGTCATCCGGCCCCAGCTCGGACGAAATGCCAAGGTAGGTGTTCATCGACCGCTCGCCATCGGGCGACACGAAGATCATGCTGCGCGAGGTCGGCAATTCACCCCCCGGCACCGGCGGGTTGACGAAATCGGTGCCCTCGGCGGCCATGCTTTGCGCGTAGAACCGGCCCAGGGCATCGTCGTGGACCCGCCCGATGAAGGCCGTGCCCAGCCCCAGCGCGCCGATCCCGGCGATGGTGTTGGCGACCGACCCGCCCGGCGCCTGGCGGCGGTCCTTCATCGCGGCATAAAGCATCTCGCCGCGCTCGCGCTCGACCAGCTGCATGATGCCCTTCTCGATCCCCATCAGGTCCAGAAAGCTGTCGTCGGCGGTCGAGAACACGTCGACGATGGCATTGCCGATGCCGATCACCTGATAGGTCTTCATGCTGTCTTTTCCTCGTAAAGGCACCACTCCGAAATCGGGCAGATGCCGCATCTGGGTTTGCGCGCGGTGCAGATATACCGCCCGTGAAGGATAAGCCAGTGGTGCGCGTGCAACTGGAATTCGGCCGGCACGTTGTCTTCGATGGCGCGCTCCACCGCCGCCTCGTCGCGGCCGGGCGCGATGCCGCTGCGGTTGCCGACGCGAAAGATATGGGTGTCGACCGCCTGCGCCGGCTGGCGGAACCAAATGTTCAACACCACGTTCGCGGTCTTGCGCCCCACGCCGGGCAGCGTCATCAGCGCGGCGCGGCTGGACGGCACCTCGCCGCCATAGACCTCGATCAGGCGCTGGCTGAGTTTCAGGACGTTCTTCGCCTTGTTGCGGTAAAGCCCGATGGTCTTGATGTGCTGGATCAGGCCGTCTTCGCCCAGGGCCAGCATTTTCCCGGGCGTGTCGGCCACCGCGAACAGGGCACGGGTGGCCTTGTTCACGCCCTTGTCGGTGGCCTGCGCCGACAGCGCCACGGCGACCAGCAGGGTAAAGGCGTTCAGATGCTCCAATTCGCCCTTCGGCTCGGCCTCGGCCTCGCGGAACCGGGTGAAGACGGCCGTCATGGCGGCATAATCAAGCTGGCGGGTCATGGCGGCCTTTGCAGCATGAAACGCCTGCCGCGACAAGCCGCAGGAAACGGGTCGCGCCGGCCGGACCCGCCGGTGTAGGAAAAGAAGGCTCATCGATGCACTTCGTGCACTCTTCGCCGTCGCGCGCGCCCTAGCGAGGAGTGCACGAAGTGCATCGACGAGCATTCCGCCAGGAACCACGGATCCCGCCATGACCGACCAGTCCCCCGCCTACCATTACGCCGTGATCGGCCGCGCGCTGCAGGTGATCGACCAGGCCCCGCCCGGCCTGACGCTGGAGGACCTGGCCGCCCGCATGCAGATGAGCCCGGCGCATTTCCAGCGCACCTTCAGCCAATGGGTCGGCGTCAGCCCCAAGCGCTATCAGCAATACCTGACGCTGTCGCACGCCCGCCGCCTCCTGGCCGACCGCCACACCACCCTTGCCACCGCGCATGAGGTGGGCCTGTCGGGCGCGGGCCGGCTGCACGACCTGTTCCTGACCTGGGAAGCGATGAGCCCCGGCGACTTTGCCCGCGGCGGCGCGGGGCTGATCATCCGCTGGGGCTGGTTTCCCAGCCCCTTCGGCCCCGCCCTGGTGATGGGCACGCCCAAGGGCATCTGCGGCATCGGCTTTGCCGATGAAGCCGGCGCCGAGGCCGCAATGCAGGACCTGACGCGCCGCTGGCCGAAGGCGACCTATGTTCAGGACGCGGCGGCACTGGCCCCCTGGGCCGATGCCGCCTTCGGCACCGGACCGGACCGACGGGCGCCGCTGCACCTGATCGGTGCGCCGTTCCAGATCAAGGTCTGGGAGGCGCTGCTGTCGATCCCCACCGGCCATGTCACCACCTATGCCGACATCGCCCAGGCGATCGGCCACCCGATGGCCCACCGGGCAGTGGGAACGGCGGTGGGGCGCAACCCGATCAGTTTCCTGATCCCCTGCCACCGGGCACTACGCCGGGACGGCGGCCTTGGCGGCTATCACTGGGGCCTGCCGCGCAAACGCGCGATGCTGGCCTGGGAATCCGCCCGCACCGAAGGCGACACCAGGTAGGATGGGCAATATTTCCCATCCTACGAACCGTCGCGCAACAGGATGTGATCGCGCCCCGGTCGGCAGAACCTTGCGCAGCCGCCCTTGCCCCTGTGCGCCCGCCCGCCGGCCGTGCTATACCGCCCGCAAGCCCGGGCTGCGACCACGGGCCGCAAACCAATGGCAACGAGCGTGCAATGACCAAGACCCCCTTCCTTCTGGCTGCGGCCAGCCTTCTGGCCGTCACGGCCTGCGTCGATCCCAACGCCTACCCCGATGACCCCAACGGCCGCGCCAAGAGCGGCGCGATCATCGGCGGCCTGACCGGGGCCGTCCTGGGTGCCGCCACCTCGCGCGATGGTGACGAGTTGAAGGGCGCGATCATCGGCGGCGCCCTTGGTGCCGGCGGCGGTGCCATCATCGGCAACGAACTGGACAAGCAGGCCGCCGAACTGCGCGGCTCGCTGTCGTCGAACATCTCGGTCACCAACATGGGCGACTATCTGGTCGTCAACATGCCGCAGGATCTGCTGTTCGCCACCGACAGCGCCAGCGTCCGGCCCGATCTCGCGGGCGACCTGCGCACCGTCGCCGCCAGCCTGCTGAAGTACCCCAGCAGCCGGATCGAGGTGATCGGCCACACCGACAACACCGGCACCGCCGCCTACAACCAGGACCTGTCGCAGCGCCGCGCCGGCGCCGTCGCCGGCGTCCTGCGCGACAGCGGCGTTCCGTCGTCGCGCCTGACGGCCTATGGCCGCGGCGAGGATCAGCCGGTGGCCTCGAACCTGACGCCCGAGGGCCGCGCCCAGAACCGCCGGGTCGAGATCATCATCCGCCCGATCCGCTGATCGCGCCGGAACCGCAGGCAAGGGGGCCGGAGGCAACTCCGGCCCCTTTCCTGTTGTATCCCGGACCAAACCGGTCATAAATCCGAACCAATCCCGCGGGCGCGGGTCGGGGAAGGATCATGCCGTTCTTGAAGGTGCAGCCGGAAAAGCTTTCGTCCTCGGTGGTGCGGCAGATCGAGCAGCTGATCCTGCGCGGCATCCTGCGCCCCGGTGAACGCCTGCCGGCCGAGCGCGAACTGTCCGACCGCCTGGGCGTGTCGCGCCCCTCGCTGCGCGACGCCATCGCCGAACTTTCGGACCGCGGCCTGCTGGTCAGCCGCGCCGGCGCCGGCGTCTTTGTGGCCGAGGTGCTGGGTTCGGCCTTTTCGCCCGCGCTGACGCAACTGTTCGCCAGCCACGAAGAGGCGGTGTTCGACTACCTCGCCTTTCGCCGCGACATGGAGGGGCTGGCCGCCGAACGCGCCGCGCGCGCAGGGTCCGACACCGACCTCAAGGTGATCGACGCCATCTTCACCAAGATGAAGGCCGCGCACCAGAAGCGCGACCCCGCCGATGAGGCCGACCTGGACGCGCAGTTCCACCTGGCGATCATCGAGGCCAGCCACAACGTCATCATGCTGCACATGATGCGGTCGATGTACGACCTGCTGCGCCAGGGCGTGTTCTACAACCGCCAGGTCATGTTCCGCAACCGCACCACCCGCGATCAGTTGCTGGACCAGCACCAGGCGATCAACGACGGCATCCAGGCCCGCGAGCCCGCCGCCGCCCGCGCCGCGGTCGAGGCGCACCTGTCCTTTGTCGAGCAGGCCT
>ERZ1645187.3044-NODE-3044-length-14314-cov-11.440003_pt1 | contig 14314 bp, 12 predicted proteins | sample MGYA00575352_ERZ1645187 | MGnify/ENA primary metagenome ERZ1645187 (study PRJEB40837, sample SAMN11349314) | freshwater sediment metagenome | isolation source: river sediment | host: Sediment | place: India: Wazaribad , New Delhi | collected 2017-02-21 ...
CCTGCGCCGCACGGGATGGTTCCCGGCGGTGGTGTACGGCGAGGGCCGCCCGGGCTTGGACGTCCAGCTGAACGAACACGATTTCGTGGTGATGCTGCGGACGCACCGCAGCGAGAACATGATCGTGGATCTGACGGTGGAAGGGAAGGAGCAGCCCGTCAAGGTCATGCTCAAGGCCATGCAGCACCACCCGCTGACGGGCCGGATCATCCACGTGGACTTCTACGAAGTGTCCATGACGCGCAAGATCGAAATCGAAGTGCCGGTCAAGCTCGTCGGCGTCCCCACGGGCGTCGCGAACGAAGGCGGCATCCTCGAACACGTGCTGCGCACGCTGGACGTGCAGTGCTTGCCGGGCGACCTGGTCGAGGAATTCGAACTGGACGTGGCGGACCTGCACATCGGCAAGACGCTGCGCGTGCGGGACGTCAAGGTCGATGCGGCCAAGTACAAGGTGCTGAGCGATCCCGACCAGGTGGTCGCCGCCGTCGCCGCGCCGCGGACGGAGGAAGAAGAGAAGGCCACGGCGGATGCCGAAGCCGAAGCCGCCGCCGCCGGTCCGGAAGTGCTGACCGAGAAGAAGGAAGAAGAAGGCGAAGAAGGCGCCGAGAAGGGCAAGGACGCCGCGAAGGCGCCGGCGGCCAAGGAAGAGAAGAAGGAGAAGAAGTAAGCCGCGCCGAGCGGCAGGAGACGCATTGCGCGCATGAAACTGGTGGTGGGACTGGGCAATCCCGGACGAGCCTACGAGCACACGCGGCACAACGCCGGCTGGTGGGTGCTGGACGAGTTCGCGGGACGCCGGGGCGCGACGTTCCGCCGCTCGTGGTGCCGACCGGTCCAAACCGCGAAGGCTGCGTTGGAAGGCGCCGGAAACCTGCTGCTGGCGAAACCGCTGACGTACATGAACCTGAGCGGCAACGTCCTGCCGGCGCTGATGCGGCCGGCCGGGCTGGCCGCAAAAGACTTGATCGTCGTGGCCGACGACGTCAACCTGCCGCTGGGCAAGTTGAGGATCCGGGCCCAGGGCGGCGCCGGCGGACACAACGGGCTGAAATCGGTGATCGAGCGCCTGGGAACGGATGAATTCGTGCGGGTGCGGGTCGGAGTTGGAGAACAGGAAGAAGGAAAAAGTTTGAAGGATCACGTGTTGGAGCGGATGGGCTCCGAGGAGCGCCGGGCGTTGGCGGAAGCCGCCGCGCGGGCGGCGGACGCCTTGGAATGCATCCTCGTCCAGGGGACGGCCAGCGCGATGAATCGGTTCAATTGAGGAGGCATGAGGTGAATAAATACGAGGCGATGATCATCTTTCAGGAAAACCTGAAGGAAACGGACTGGGACGGGGCGGTCGATGCCGTCCGCTCGGAAATCGAGAAGCTCGGCGGGAAAATGACGAGCAGCACGCGGCTGGGCAAGCGCGATTTCGCGCGGCCGATGCAAAAGCAGCTGAGCGGCCACTACGGCCTGATCGCCTTCCAGCTGGCCGGCGACAAGGTGGGCGCCCTCCAGGCGCGCCTGAAGCTCAACGAGCAGGTGTTCCGGGTGCAGGTGGTTTCCGCTCCGCCCGTGGTGGCGGCGCCGAAGCAGAAGGGGTCGACCGATGGCGTCGCTGAATAAAGTGATGCTGATCGGGAACCTGACCCAGGATCCCGAAGTCCGCCGGACGCCGTCGGGAACCGCGGTGTCCACGCTGCGCATGGCCGTGAACGAGTCGTTCCAGAACAAGAGCGGCGAAAAAGTCGAACGGACCGTTTTCCTGGACGTGGACGTCTGGGACCGGCAGGCGGAAACCTGCCAGCAGTATCTGTCGAAAGGCTCGCCCATTTTCGTCGAGGGCCGCCTGCAGATGGACACCTGGGACGACAAGGAAACCGGCCAGAAGCGCTCGCGCCTGAAGGTGCGCGCGGAACGCGTCCAGTTCCTGAGCGGCCCGCGCCGCGACGGCGCCGTGCGCGACGCGGCGGCCCCCGCCGCCTCGGGCCCGGCCTATGAAGAGCCCCTGGCCAAGCCGGCGGCCGACGAAGACATTCCCTTTTAAACACGGAGCGGAGAGACATGAAGAAAGACCAGAAAAAACGGGCCCCGCGGCGCGACGCGAAGACGGACGATCCGGGGCGCACGCGCACGCGCCTGCTCAAGGCCGACCAGCAGGTCGACTATCGCGACTACGAGTTCCTGCGCAAGTTCATGACCGAGCGCGGCAAAATCACGCCGGGACGCATCACCGGCGCGAACGCCAAGCAACAACGCCAGGTGAAGCGCGCGATCCGTCGCGCGCGGGTGATGGGATTGCTGCCCTAGGGCGGCGGAAAGGCAACGTGCCATGGGTAAATCCATTGAAGTGATCTTGCTGGACGACGTGCCGGAACTGGGACGTTCCGGCGACGCCTGCCGCGTCCGTTCGGGCTATGCCCGCAATTTCCTGTTCCCGCAGAAGCTCGCGACGACGATGACGGCCGGGACCAAGCGGCTCATCGAGAAGAAGCGCGCCGAAGCGGTGGCCCGCCTCGCGAAGGAAAAGGAAGAGGCCGAGGCCTTGCTCCAGAAGCTGGACAAGCTGACCGTGACCTGTTCCGTGAAGGCGAACGCCGACGGGCGCCTGTTCGGGTCCGTCAGCGCGGCCGACGTGCTGGCGAAGCTGGCGGAAGCCGGCGTCGCGCTGCAGAAGAAGCAGCTGGCCATGTACGAACCCTTCAAGGCGCTGGGCGACCACGAAGCCGCCCTGCATCTCCATCCCGAGGTGCGCGGCAAACTGAAGGTCAAGGTCGTCGCCGAAAAGATGGCGGCTGCCTCCGCGGACGCGGAGTAGAAGGGCCAACCGTGGCCGGAGCGGGAGAGACGGGATCGGGCGCCCGGGCGCCCCGTCCCGGGGACCGCATCCCGCCGCACAGCGAGGATGCCGAGCGGGCCGTGCTGGGCTGCGCCCTGCAGGACGCCGCGCGCGTCCTCGACCTGTGCATCGAACGGCAGATCTCGCCCGCGTCGTTCTACGTGCAGCGCCACCAGAGTCTCTTCGAGACGATGCTGGCCCTGCACGAAGCCCACAAGCCCGTCGATTTCGTCACCGTGGCCGAACGGCTCCGCGAGACGAACCAGCTCGAAAGCGTGGGGGGCGAAGACGAATTGGCGCGCCTGATTTCCGGCACGCCCACCACCGCGCACGCCGAATACTACGTCCAGCGCGTCTACGAAAACCACCTGCTGCGGCGCATCATCGATGCCGCCCGCGTGGTGACCGAAAACTGCTACCAGTGCGAGACGGAGGCGGAATCGCTCCTGAGCGTCGCCGAAGAGTCGTTTTTCAGCTTGAGCGAGAAGAAGGTCGGCGTCGAACGCACCTGGAAGCAGCTGATCGACCAGGAAGCGATCGAAGTCGAACGGCTGATCACGGAAAAGAAGGGGATCACGGGGGTCTCGACGGGATTCGTGGACGTCGATCGGATGTTGCTGGGCATGCAGGCCGGCGACTTGATCATCTTGGCCGCCCGGCCGTCGATGGGCAAAACCTCCCTGGCGCTGAACATCGCGGAAAACGTCGCCTTGGGCGCGCGCAACCAGCCGCCGAAGCCGGTGGCCGTCTTCAGTCTCGAAATGTCGGCCGAGTCCCTCGTGCGCCGCATGGTCTGCTGCCACGCGGGCGTGCCCGCGCAGAATCTGGCCAAGGGCAGCGTGAATTCGGAGGAGCACGGCCTGCTCATGGGCGCGATGGACGCCTTGGCGAAGGCGCCGATCTACGTCGACGACACGGCCGGCCTCGAGGCGCTGGATCTGCGCGCCCGCGCCCGCCGCCTCAAGCGCAAGTACGGCGTGGAGTTCATCGTGGTGGACTACCTGCAGCTGATGAATTTCTCGAAGTTCGCGGCCGAGGGCCGCCAGCGCGAAACGGCGGCGATTTCGCAGGCGCTGAAAAGCATGGCCAAGGAACTGAAGGTGCCGGTGCTGGTGCTGAGCCAGCTGAGCCGCGCGCCGGAAACGCGCGAAAAAACCGCCGTGCCGAAACTTTCGGACCTGCGCGATTCGGGCGCGATCGAACAGGACGCGGACGTGGTCATGCTGCTGCGGCGCCCGTGCAAATATGCCGCCGACAAGGAGTCGGGCGACCTGCGGCTGGCGATCGTGGACATCGCCAAGCACCGCAACGGGCCGACGGGCGAAGTGCGGCTGGATTTCGACGATCGCTTCACGCGGTTTTCCAACCGGTTGGGCGGCGCCGACGGGGAGGATGCATGAACCGGAACCGTTTCTTCCGCCGCGGGTTCGCGGCGGTCCTGTTTTGCGCCTGGGCGGCCGCGGCCGCGGCGGCGCCGATCCGCGACGTCCGGGTCGTCCCGCTCGGGCCGGTGCCGATCAACGCGGAACAGGTGCTGGCGCAGGTCAGCGCGCGGGTCGGGCAGGAACTCGACCGCGGCGCGCTGTCGGAGGATCTCCGCGCCTTGCAGAAATCGGGCATCTATTCCTTCGCGGAAGTGCGCCTGGAGCAGGCGGCGGACGGCGGGGCCATCTTGGTTTTCCAGGTGACGGGCAAGCCGAAAATCCGCCGGCTGGCGGTGACGGGCGCGGAGTACGTCGGCAACAAGAAAGTGCGCGATCTGATGGAGATCGGTTCCGGCGACCGCGCGGACGACGCGGTGCTGGGCCAGAAGGCCCAGAAGGTCCGCGACCACTACCGCAAGGAATATTATCCCGATGCCGACCTGACCTGGACGTTCGCGCCCGTGGCGGACAATCCCGAATTCGCGGACGTGGAAATCGCCGTGGCGGAAGGCAAGCCCGCCGTCGTCCGGAAGATCCGCTTCCAGGGCAACCGGCACGTGCCCGCGCGCGAACTGCGCAAGGTCATGCAGCAGCGCCAGGCCAATTGGCTGTCGTTTTTCACCAGCGCCGGCATGTTCGAGCCGGGCTGGCTGCCGTCCGACCGCGAATCGATCCGCAAGGTCTTCATGGACCGCGGCTATCTCGGCGCCGTCGTCGACGAGCCGACCATCGCCTACGTGGGCCGCAAGAAGATCGACGTCACCTTCCGGGTCGCGGAGGGGCCGCGCTACAAGCTGGGCGCGTGGCGGGTCGACGGCGTGACTTTGTTCCCGACGGCCGACGTCTCGCGCGGCGTGACCGTGCCGGTGGGGGCCGTCGCTTCGCTGGCGGGCATCGACAAGAGCGCGCAGAACGTCCGGGACTACTTCGGGTCGCGCGGCTACATCAAGACCGACGTCGACCGGCTGGTGGCGCTGGACACGAACGCGGCCACGGCGGCGGTGACCTACCGGGTCAAGGAAGGCTCGCTGGCCTACATCCAGAACGTCGAAATCCGCGGCAACGCGCAGACCAAGGACAAGGTCGTCCGCCGCGAAATCGGCGTGGCCCCCGGCGAGGTCTACAACGAGGTCAAGGTCCGTTCCAGCGAGAAGCGCCTGCAGAACCTCAACTACTTCTCCTTCGTGAACGCCTATCCGGAGGACACGGCCGTGTCCAACCGCTTCAACTTGATCTTCGACCTCGAAGAGCAGCGGACGGGCCAGTTCATGGTCGGCGTCGGCATCTCGAGCGTGGACGACGTCATCGGCTACGTGGAGCTGACGCAGGGCAACTTCGACCTGTTCGGCTGGCCGCACCTCACGGGCGGCGGGCAGAAGCTGCGCCTGCGCGCGCAGGTCGGCAGTTCGCGTTCCGACCTGGAAATGTCGCTGATCGAACCCTGGTTCCTGAACCGGCGGCTGTCGCTGGGCCTGGACTTGTTCCGGCGCGACGCGCGCTACCTGAGCGACGAATACGACCAGACCACCACCGGCGGTTCGCTGACGCTGGGCAAGCCGCTGCTCGCCTTCAACCGCATCAACTGGATCTACGGACTCGAAAACATCGACATCCGCAACGTCTCGACCAACGCCAGCGACCTGATCCTGGCGGAAGCCGGCGGCCGGCTGAAGAGCTACGGCACCGTCGAGCTCATCCGCGACACCCGCAACAGCACCTTCATCGCCACCCGCGGCTTCCGCGGATCGGCCTCGGCCACGCTCGCCGGCGGACCGTTCGGCGGCGACACGGACACCTACCAGTTCCAGCTCCGCGCCGCGCAATACGTCCCGCTCTGGTTCGACCACGTCCTCTGCCTGCGCGGCTGGGCGTCGATGATCGAGGAATACGGCGACTCCGACCGCGTGCCGATCTTCGACCGTCTCTTCATGGGCGGGCCCCGCACGGTCCGCGCCTTCAAGTACCGCAAGGTCGGCCCGAAGGACGAGGACCACGAAGCGCTCGGCGGCCGTTCGGCGTCCACTCTTACCGCGGAATACACCGTCCCGGTGTGGGAGAAGATCCGCTTCGCGTTCTTCTACGACGCGGGCATCGTCTGGCAGGACATTTTCGCCACGGACGAGGAAAATCCCGAAGTCGGCGACGGCGTCTTCTGCGACGGCTACGGCCTCGGCGTGCGCTTCGACTTCCCCGGTTTTCCCATCCAGCTCGACTACGCCTGGCCGATCAACACCGACGAATATCTCGGCGACGGCGGGCGCTTCAGCTTCACCATCGGCTACACGTACTAGTTCCGGCGGGCGCAAACGATTGTACGCCGGAGCGTTCGTTCTGGGTTGCGCGCCGCCGGCTTTCCTGACACAATCTTAACGTGTTGGGCCTTGGCGCCCACCGGAGGAGACGGCATGAACGGCAGCACGATCGGTCGATGGTTGGCCTGCGCAATGGCGCTGGCGCTGCTTTGCGGTTGCAAGGAAAAGAAGCCGGTGCTGCGCATCTACACGTGGTCGGACTACGTGAAGCCGGAGCTGATCCAGCGCTTCGAGCAGGAAAACGGCTGCCAGGTCGTCATCGATACCTACGATTCCAACGAGACGATGTACGACCAGCTGGTCGCCCGCGAAAAGGGGCCGTTCGACCTGCTGTTTCCCAGCAGCTACATGGTCAAGATCCTCCGCGACGAAGGCATGCTGCAGCCGCTGGTTCCCGACTGGATTCCCAATCGGCGGAACGTCGACGCCACCTATCTGGAGATGGCCCCCGACCGGAAGATGGTCTACAGCGTTCCCTACGCGGTCACCGTCACCAGCCTGGGCTATCTCGGGACCCAGGTGAAGGATTTCAAGCCCACCTGGGCGATGCTCGACCGCGCAGACCTCAAGGGGCGCGCGACGATGCTGGCCGATTACCGCGAAACGATCGGCGCGGCGCTCAAATTCCTCGGCTACAGCCTCAACTCGACCAACGACCGCGAATTGGCCGAAGCCAAGGCCGTCGTCCTGCGCTGGAAACAGAATCTGGCCGGGTTCGAGAACGAGGATTACAAGGAGGAACTGGTCGACGGCGAAGTCAGCCTGGCGCACGGCTACAGCGGCGACCTGATGGCGGGGCAGGGCGAGAACGGGGACATCCAGATCGCGGTGCCGGAGGAGGGCTCGGCGCTGAGCTTCGACGACATGGTCATCCCGGCCGATGCCACGGAAATCGTGCTGGCGCACAAGTTCATCAACTTCATCCTCGATCCGCGCGTGGCCGCGGAACTGACCGAATACATCTGCTACCTGTGCCCGAACGAGGTCAGCTACCAGTATCTCTCCCCGGAATTCCGGACCAATCGGATTTTATTCCCCCCGCCGGAAGTGGTGGAAAAACTCGAAATGATCGGCGACGTCGGTCAGGACCAAGCCAAGTACGAAAAACTTTGGGAGGAAATCCAAAACGGGGGATAGCCTCTCCCCAAGCCGTTTTTCGGGCCCGCCGACGCCATTCGGCGGGCTATTTTTATCGCGGAAAGTTGTTCGCGTGGCCGGCTGGATCCGGGGGCCGGCGCGCGGCGGAAAAGGCGCCGAAACGCCAGGTTTCCGGCCTCTCGATTCGTCTGGCAGGCCTCATTTCCCATACCCCCTGCACAGCGGGCCCTAACTTGTTGCTCAAAAACGAATTGCGGGCCTGAAAACACATTTCGTTGTTGTCTTGACAATTAACAGCCACATTTTGTGGTGGTCTTTGGCCTTTTTTGGTTTTTTTTCGGATTGCCGGTTGTGGCGTCAAACCATCTGGCGTTAGATGCTTTCAAACGGTGCGAGGCAACTGCGGGTTGCCTGGTACCGTTGCGATTTTCTGGAGCCCGAAAACAAGGAGAAACGGCGGAATGAACAAGACAGAATCGGCGATCTTCGACGGGTTCCGCAAGCGCGACGGCATGGTGGTGCCTTTCCGGCGCGACAAGATCGTCCTGGCCATCTCGCGCGCCGCCGACGAAGTGCGCCGCCGCGACCACGTCGAGGTCGGCGAGACGATGCCCGAGCAGATGGCCGATCTCGTGACGCAGCAGCTGTCCGATCCGCGCAGCGAATACCACGTTTCGGCCGACGAGCACGGCCGCCGCATTCCGCACATCGAGGACATGCAGGATCTGATCGAGATCGTGCTGGCGGAGCAGGGCTACGCGCCGATCGTCGCCGCCTACAAGCGCTTCCGCAAGCACCGCCAGCTGGCCCGCGAACGCATCCGCGTGCGCAGCCAGCACAAGCGCACCGGCGCCGACAAGCCCGTCGATCTGACCGATGCCAGCATGCTGCTGGTCGAGTCCGTCGCGCGCGGCAGCACGCTGCCGTGGGACCGCAAGGAACTCATCGACACGCTCGTGCGCCACACGGACCTGAACGAGGAAGTCGCGCTCAACATCGCCAAGACGGTGGAAAACCAGGTCATCGCCAGCGGCATGGGCAGCGTGGACAGCACGCTGATCCGCGAGCTGCTCAACAACGAGCTCGCGCTGCGCGGCCACCGCCACCAGCTGCGCGACCTGTCGGTCTACGGCGTGTCGCGCCAGTTCGTGGACCGCCTGATGTACGCGAAGAGCCTCGAGAACAGCAACATCGTCAACAACAACCCCGAGGCCGTGCAGCTCGGCATCGCGGAACTGGTGCTCAAGCAGTGGGCGCTGGACACGATCTTCTCCGCCGACCTCAAGAACGCGCACAACACCGGCGCGCTGCACCTGCACGACCTGGGCTACCCGCACCGCGTGTACTGCTCGTCGCACTCGGTCGAATACGTCAAGAAGTACGGCCTGCGCGGCCTGAACAACCTCAACAACGACAGCGCGCCCGCCTCGAGCGCCCACGTGCTGACCGGCCACCTGAACACGTTCGTGGCGTCCATGCAGGCGAACTACGCCGGCGCCCTCGGCCTGGCCTACATCAACATCATGTTCGCGCCTTACCTGCGCGGCAAGAGCGCCAAGGAAATCCGCCAGGTCGCCCAGGGCCTCATCTTCGGCGGCGCGCAGAACGCGTTCTCGCGCGGCGGCCAGACGATCTTCCTCGATTTCAACATTCATACCGGCGTGCCGGGCTACCTGAAGACCGTGCCCGCCGTCGGGCAGCACGGCCGCTACCTGCTGCGCCGCGCCGACGGCGAGGTCGTCCGCCTCGAGGAAACGATCCGCGCGGAAAAGGACGCCCACGGCAACCGCATGATGGAATTGCACGCGGTCGACGCCGACGGCTCCCGCCGCTGCGTCCTGCGCGAGGTGGCCGATCCGAAGCACGGCCAGGTCTACGATGCCGCGGTGGAGCAGGATCTCGCCGCCCGCGGCGAACGCGTCCTGACCTACGGCGATTTCGAGGAAGAAGCCCGCGACCTGACCCGCGCCTTGCTCGACGTCTGGGAGGCGGGCGACGCCAACGGGCACGTCTTCGAGTTCCCGAAGTGCGATTTCCACGTCAGCGCCGAGACGTTCGCCGATCCGGAACAGATGGCGATCTATCGCCGCGCGTGCGAAGTCGCCAGCCGCAACGGCTCGGTCTATTTCATCTTCGACCGCGACGAAGTCACGCTGTCCGCCTGCTGCCGCCTGCGCACGACGATCCAAGACAACTACATGCTGCGGCATCCCGAAAGCCTGCGCTTCTGCGGCTTCCAGAACGTCACGATCAACATCCCGCAGTGCATGTACCGCGCCACCCGGGCGGGAGAGCGCACCTTCGAGGGGCTCGTGGCGGAAGTGGACAAGATGATGGACTTGGCCGTGAAGGCCCACGAGCAGAAGCGCGCGCGCATCGCCGAAATGATCAGCGGTCCCGGCTTCCCGCTGTGGCAGATCGGCAAGGAAGCGTGCGACGGCAAGCCCTACGTCGAGCTGGAGAAGGCCACCTACATCATCGGGCTCATCGGCGTGAACGACGCCGTGAAGTTCCTGATGGGGCAGGAATTCCACGAGAGCAAGGAAGCGCTGCGGCTGGGCGAGAAGCTCGTGGCCCACATGTTCCTGCGCTGCAAGAAGCTCTCCGTGAAGCACAAGATGAAGCTCACGCTGGAGGAATCGCCCGCCGAGAGCGCGGCGCGCCGCCTGGCCAAGGCCGATCTGGTGTACTACCGCGACGAGGCGCTGCAGGTCTACAAGGGCGGCAGCGAGGACGTGGCCTACTACACCAACAGCGTGCATCTCTCCGCCGACGCCCCCGTCTCGCTGGTCGAGCGCATCCGCAAGCAGGCGCAGTTCCACAGCCTGATCGAGAGCGGCGCCATCACCCACGCCTTCATCGGCGAAGAGCGCCCGTCGCCCCAGGCCATCGAAACCCTCATGCGCGAGACGTTCTTCCGCACGCAGTCGGCGCAGGTGACCCTGTCGCCGGAATTCACCTACTGCCTCGATTGCGGCCACAACATGCGCGGCCTGAAGGACGCCTGCACGTCCTGCGGTTCCGCGCACGTCGAGGGCGAAACCCGCGTCGTCGGCTACTTCAGCAAGATCAACAACTGGAACAAGAGCAAGCGCGAGGGCGAACTGCCGGCCCGTCGCCGCGGCGTCTATGCGGTCGAAGCCGCCGCCGCGCCCGCCGTCGTTTGCGCCGAAACCGAACCCGCGGAGGCCTGAGCCATGTCCAAGACCTATCAGATCCACGTGTTCGGCAAGCCCGGTTGCGACAAGTGCCACACCCTCAACGGCCGCCTCGACGACCTGCTCCAGGAAGCCGAATGGGCCGATTTCGAGAAGCTCTACCACGATCTCGAAACCGAACCTGGCCTCGTCGAGTTCTGCGAGGCCGAGTGCCTGAATCCGCAGCGCGTGCCGGGGTTCTATGTCTCCAAGGCCAATCCCGCCACGGGCGAGCAGGAACCCCTGCCGAATCCGCAGCCCGGCGCGGCCGACGCTCCCGGCGGATCCAGCGCCCTCTATACCTGGGTCGGCCTGCAGACGGACTATTCCTCCGTCGGCCGCGGCGTCATCACCCCGCGCATGATCGAAGCCGTCCTGCGCCAAGCCAAGGCGCTGTGATGCGCATCGGGGAAACCCGAACCCCCGACGGGGTCGTCGGGGGCTCCAAAAACGGATCCAATGGAGCCGGGACGACCTCGTCCCGGGATTGAAATGGTTCCCGCGCCCCTGTCACCCGTCTACGGCGTGCTCCAGAACGCCTCGATGGTGGACTTTCCCGGCAAGCTCGCCGCGGTCTTCTTCCTGACCGGCTGCAACTTCAAGTGCGGTTTCTGCCACAACGCCGCGCTCATGGGCCGCGTCGACGCCGCCGGTTTGCCGTGGACCGAGGTCGAGCAGATCTGCCGCAAGTTCCGCGACAACTGGGTGGAAGGCGCCGTCGTCACCGGCGGCGAGCCCACGCTGAGTCCCGGCGTTTTCCAGGTCGTGGAAAAGCTGCGCGAATGGGGGTTCGCGATCAAACTGGATACCAACGGCTCGCGCCCGCAAGTGCTCGAAAAGCTGCTGCCGCTGGTGGATTACGTCGCCATGGACGTCAAATTCGCCCCGGCCGACTATCCCGCGCGGGCGGGCTTCGCCGACGTCGCCGCGCTGACTGATTCCATTGCCATGATTCGCGACCGCGCCAAAGCCTACGAATTCCGCACCACGGTCATCGAAGCTTGGCACGACGCGGAGGCGATGCGCTCCATCGGCGAATGGGTGCGGGGAGCCAAGCTGCACGTCCTGCAGGCCTTCGTGCCGCGCGCCGAACTGCCCGATCCCGCCTGCCGCGCCATGCCGGAAACCCGCGCCGAGACGCTTCGCGCCTACGCCGACCTCCTGCGCCCCTACGTCGACCGCGTCGAGATCCGCGGGGAATTCTAGGCTGGGTCAATTTTTGCCGCAGAGAACGCCGAGGGGAATCAGGAGTTTTCTCTTGGATCTCTGCGGGCTCTGCGGCGCGGCGAGCGGTCGCTGACTTATGCGGGATTCAATAGATGCTCGCTTGCCCGCGAGCCGCGGGCCAGCCGGGCGGGGCTCAGTTCCCGGCCGCTTGGGCGGCTTGGCAGGCGTGGGAGAAGGCGGGGATCATGATGGCGGCCACGATTCCGAACACGGCGATGACGAGCAGAACTAGGGACAGGATTCCGAATATGCGGAAAAAGGTCCCCAGTTTATCGAGGGAAACGCGCAGTTCGTCCTCGTTGTCCGTTTCGAATGCGATGCGCAGACGGTTCGAGGAGGCACAGAGCAAGACGCCCATCCAGATCGGAATCCAGCAGAACAGAATGCCCCAGATGGAGAAGATGGTGAAAACGCCCTGGATGATGGACAACACCCCGGCGAATTTGATCCAGCCTTTGGCGCGATAGAGCGGTTCTGCGATGCGGGCGGTGATCGAGGTCGGTTCCATGGCGTCTCCTTTATGCGTTGTTTGCCGTCGAAACGGACCCCTTTGATTGGCTAAGGCCCGAACGGAGAAAAGGGTAGGAAATGCAGCGGGGAGTGTCAATGCGGGCAGCGGTTGGGGGTTCAGCCATTTTTTGCCGCAGAGAACGCCGAGGGAAACCCGGAGTTTTCTCCTGGATCTCTGCGGCCTCTGCGGCGAATTTCCGGGGCTTCGTTTCCGCGGGGTGGCAAACCGGCCGGGAACTGGTATCTTGGCGGCATGCTGCAATTTTCCGACAAGGTGAAGGCCAAGCTGGCGGCGCTGCCGGACCAGCCGGGCGTGTACCTGATGCGGAACCGGCAGGGGAAGATCATCTACGTCGGCAAGGCCGCCAGCCTCCGCAGCCGCGTGTCGTCCTATTTCCGCCGCAGCACGTTCTCCAAGGCCGATCCCAAGCTGCGCGGGCTGATCCGCAGCATCGACGACCTGGATTTCGTCCCGCTCAAGACCGAGGCCGAGGCCCTGCTGAACGAGAGCCGCCTGATCAAGGACTACCGGCCGCGCTACAACGTGTCGCTCAAGGACGACAAGCGCTTCCTGCTGCTGCGCGTGAACCTGAACGAGCCGTTTCCGCGGTTCGACGCCGTGCGCATCCGCAAGGACGACGGCGCGCGCTACTGGGGGCCGTACGCGACGTCGGCCTCCGCCTGGGCCTCGCTGGAGTTCGTGGACAAGCAGTTCGGCCTGCGCCGCTGCGCGCCGCGCGAACCGGGTCCGGACGACCACAAGCATTGCCTGAACGACATCGTCCGGTTCTGCTCGGCCCCCTGCATCGGCAAGGCCACGCCGGAGCAGTACCGCGAGCGCGTCCTGACCGCCTGCGCGTTCCTCGACGGCGAGCGCCGCGAATTCCTCGACGGCCTGCGCCAGCAGATGGCCGCCGCCGCCAAGGGACTGAAGTTCGAAAAGGCCGCCGCCTTGCGCGACATGTACCTGCTGCTGATCAAGGGCATCCGCGAGAAGGCCCGGGGCCGCAAGAGCCTCCATTTGAAGCGGGAAGAAGCCCAAAAGGGCCTCGCGGAGCTGCAAGAACGCCTCGGCCTGGCGCGGCCTCCCGAGGTCATCGAGTGCTACGACATCTCCAACATCTCCGGCACGAATTCCGTCGCGAGCCGCGTGGTGTCGGTGCAGGGCATCCCGACGCCTGCGCGCTACCGGACCTACCGGATCAAGACCGTCGCCGGCGCGGACGACCCGGCCTCGATGGCCGAAGTGATCCGCCGGCGGTTTACTCGCGCTTTGGAGGAGAAAGAAAAGCTGCCCGATCTGGTGCTGGTGGACGGCGGCATCACGCAGTTGCGCGCCGCGCGCGCGGAGCTGGATGCGTTGGGCTTAACAGGACAGCGCGTCGCCGGCATCGCCAAGCAGTTTGAAGAACTCTACCACGATCCGGAGAACGAGCAGGCCCCGTTGCGGTTCAAGCCCGATTCGCCGGCGCTGCGAGTGATCCAGCAGATCCGCGACGAAGCCCACCGCTTCGCCCTGACCTACCACCGCAAGCTGCGCACCCAGAAAATCCGCGAATCGATCCTCGACGACGTCGAAGGCATCGGCGCCAAGCGCAAGGAAAAGCTATTGGCCCATTTCGGGTCCGTGGACCGCTTGCGCCGCGCCACCCCCGAGGAAATCGCCGCCGCCCCCGACGTCGGCCCCAAAACCGCCGCCCTCATCCACGCCGCGCTGCA
>ERZ1645187.3045-NODE-3045-length-14313-cov-4.234325_pt1 | contig 14313 bp, 11 predicted proteins | sample MGYA00575352_ERZ1645187 | MGnify/ENA primary metagenome ERZ1645187 (study PRJEB40837, sample SAMN11349314) | freshwater sediment metagenome | isolation source: river sediment | host: Sediment | place: India: Wazaribad , New Delhi | collected 2017-02-21 ...
CCGAGGTCGGGGACTTTCACTTCGATCGTGTTCGCCATGGTCATCTGCCTCAATCAATACGTATTCGACTTCAAGTTGGATTCGATCCGGTCCAGATCTTGCTGGATGCGTCGCAGTCGTTTGCTCGCCGTGACATCGGTCTTTGTCAGCGCAAAGATCGCAAGTGAATTCGAGACATCCAGCAGTTCAGCGAGGAGTTTGTTCGGAGTCTCCGACGCACTGACCGAGTATGTTTTCGTTGCGAATGTGTGATCGACGGCATCGAAAGCCATCGTGCCGGCATATCCACCCGGCATGCGCCCAAGCGCTGATTCCCACAGGGAGACCAACGCGCGCCCAGTATTCTCCGGTAGCTTTCGACTGGTCTTTTCCATCATGGAGACGTACTCGGCAGGCGTTCGTTGCGCCCACCGATCACCTTCCTGATGACCCTGATCGTCGCTGCGACCAGGATCAAGGATCAATACAACCCGCCAATGCGTGTCCTGGTCGCGAATAACGGCGACTGCGTAGCTCCGCTCGCCCCAACCTCCGCCGTAGCTAGCAAGCACCGCCTCCGCCCCGAGGTCGCGCAGTCCGTTGATCAGATCCGGTATGTACGGGTCTCCGCAAACCCAGTCCGCACTGCCGCATGTATCCACCAACGGCGCCCGCTCGCTCGCGAGTACGGCCGTGCAGCCGAGACACGCGAGCCAAAATGCGAGCGCGCGAATCACAGCATCGCCCGCCGGAAGTCGGCGAGCAGTTGCGCGAGGTAGCTGGTGAAGCGGGCGGCGGCGGCGCCGTCGATGACGCGGTGGTCGTAGCTGAGCGAGAGCGGCAGCATGAGGCGGGCGTCGAAGCTGCTGCCGTTCCAGACCGGCTTCATCGCCGACTTGGAGACGCCGAGGATGGCGACTTCCGGGGCGTTGATGATCGGGGTGAACGCGGTGCCACCGATGCCGCCGAGCGAGCTGATCGAGAAGCAGCCGCCCTGCATGTCGGCCGGGCCGAGCTTGCCTTCGCGTGCCTTCGCGGCGAGTTCGGACGTTTCCTTCGCGAGCGCGAACACGCCCTTCTGGTCGACATCGCGGATGACCGGCACGACCAGCCCGTTCGGCGTATCGGCAGCGAAACCGATGTGGAAATAGTTCTTGAGCGTCAGGGTCTCGCCGCTCGCGTCGAGCGAAGCGTTGAAGTCCGGGAACTTCTTCAGCGCCGCGACCGCGGCCTTCATCAGGAAGGCGAGCATGGTCAGCTTCAGGCCCGCCTTCTCGTTTTCCTTGTTGAGCTGGACGCGGAAGGCTTCCAGCTCGGTGATGTCGGCATCGTCGAACTGGGTGACGTGCGGAATCATCGCCCAGTTGCGTGCGAGGTTCGCGCCCGAGATCTTCTTGATGCGCGACAGCGGCTTCGATTCGACCGGACCGAACTTGCCGAAGTCGACGTTCGGCCAAGGCAACAGGCTCAGGCCGAGACCGCCGCCGCCCGATGCCGCCGTCGCCGGCTTCGCGAGCGCAGCCTTGACGAAGTTCTGCACGTCGTCGCGGGTGATGCGTCCGCCGCGCGCAGTGCCCGTGGTCCGGGTCAGGTCGACGCCGAGTTCGCGCGCGAACAGCCGCACCGCCGGCGAGGCGTAGGGCAAGGCGTTGCCGGCCAGCTGCGTCGCGTCGTGGGTGTGGGCGACCACGGGCGCGGCATCCGGTCGCGATGGCGCGACCGGTGCGGCAACCGCTGGCGCCGGTGCAGCCGCGGCCTTGGCCGCGGGCGCGGGTTCCGCCGGGGCCGGCTTCGGTGGCGCGGGCTCTGGCCGCGATGGCTTGGCCGGCTCGGCGTCGCGTCCCGAGGTCGCACCGTCGGCCGTCTCGATGATCGCCACCAAGGCGCCTTCCGAGAGTTCGTCGCCGAGCTTGACCTTGATCTCGCGGACGATGCCGGCGAACGGCGACGGCACTTCCATCGTCGCCTTGTCGGACTCAAGCGTGATCAGGCCCTGGTCCTTCTTCACCGTGTCGCCGACCTTGACCAGCAACTCGATGACGGGAACCTCGCTGCTGCCTCCGAGATCGGGGACGCGTGCTTCCTTCAGATCGGCCATGATTCCTCCACCCAGGCATTTGCCCCAGAGTGGGGCATGTGAGGCCGACATTGTTGCGGCTTCCCGGTGCAACGGGAAGCCACAGGCGTTTGAAGACCGCGCGGGCCTCAGTCGACGACGCTGAGCTTCACCTCGATGTTGTTGCGCGTCGCCTTCGAATACGGGCAGACCTGGTGCGCGGCCTCGACGATCTCCTGTGCCACGGCGCGATCGATGCCGGGCAGGCGCACCTCGAGTTGGGCGCCAAGCCCGAGCCCGCCAGCCTCCAGCATGCCGATGTCGACATGGGCGGTGACGAAGATGCCGTTCAGCGCGATCTTCTTCTGGGCCGCGACGAAGCCGACGGCGCCGGCGAAGCAGGCGGAGTAGCCGCTGGCGAACAGCTGCTCGGGATTGGTCGTGCCGGGTGCCTCGTTGCCGCCGAGTGCCTTCGGCTTGTTGAGCTTCACGTCGATCATGCCGTCCGACGACTTCACCGAACCGTCGCGGCCGCCGTCCGCAGTGGCATGGGCGGTGTAGAGCACTTTCATGGACGCGCCTCCTCGTTGGGAACCCCGATCCTAGCCACATCGATCCTGGTCACAAAACGTGCCGATCGCGGCGAACCGCTACACTGGCCGGTCCAACGAACGAAACGACCATGTCCGAAACCACTGCCCATCGCCTGCTGCCCGACCTCGCCACCCTGCCCGAACTGGATTCGGAACGCCTGCACCTGCGACCGATCCGCGAAGACGACCTACCCGACCTGTTCGCGGTCTTCGCCGATCCGGACGTCATGCGCTACTGGAGCACCCCGCCCATGCGCGACCTGGATGAGGCGCGCGCCTATCTCGCCGGCATCGAGCGCAACTTCGCCGAACGCACAGGGTTCAAGTGGGGAATCACCCGCCGCGGTCACGACCGCTTGATCGGCACCACGTCGCTGTTCCGACTGGACGGACCGCACAACACCGGCGAGATCGGCTACGCGCTGGGCTCGGCCTACTGGGGCAACGGTTACGCCGCCGAGGCGGTGCGCCGCGTCTGCCGCTTCGGCTTCGAGGACCTGGGCCTGCGCCGCATCGAAGCCGACATCGACCCGCGCAACCACGCCTCGATCCATGTCGTCGAGAAGGCCGGGTTCCAGCGCGAGGGCGTGCTGCGCGAGCGCTACATCTACAACGGCGAAATCCAGGACGTCGTCTACTACGGTCTGCTGGCGCGGGAGTTCCAACGCTGACCGCGGGCGTGACCTTGGGCACAGGTCGGTTGCGGTTCGACCCGGGATGATGCAGGTGTTGTATTTCACCAGCACACCTTTCAGACCGGGGGAACCACGATGCTTTCGATCCGCAACCTGTCCAAGACCTATCCGAACGGCGTGCAGGCGCTGAAGTCGGTCACGCTCGACATCCCGAAGGGCATGTTCGGCCTGCTCGGCCCGAACGGCGCCGGCAAGTCCAGCCTGATGCGCACCCTGGCCACGCTGCAGGAAGCGGACAGCGGCGAGGCGAAACTCGACGAGATCGACGTGCTGCGCGACAAGGACGCGGTGCGCCGCGTGCTCGGCTACCTGCCGCAGGACTTCGGCGTCTATCCCAAGGTCTCGGCGGAGGACCTGCTCGACCATTTCGCCGCATTGAAGGGTTACGTGCACCGCAAGGAGCGCGCCGAAGTGGTCGCGTCCCTGCTGCAGCAGGTCAACCTGTGGCCGGTGCGCAAGCAGAAGCTCGGCGGCTTCTCGGGCGGCATGCGCCAGCGCTTCGGCATCGCCCAGGCGCTGCTCGGGTCGCCGCGCCTCGTCATCGTCGACGAACCGACCGCCGGTCTCGACCCCGAGGAACGCAACCGCTTCCTCAACCTGCTCGCCGAGATCGGCGAGAACGTCGTCGTGATCCTGTCCACGCACATCGTCGAGGACGTGACCGATCTGTGCCCGCGCATGGCCATCATCAACAAGGGCCAGGTGCTGCTGGCTGGCGAGCCGCTGGAAGCGATCCGTTCGGTCGAAGGCCGCATCTGGAAGAAGGTGGTGGACAAGCACGAGCTGCCCGACGTGCAGCAGCGCCTGACGGTGCTGTCGACGCGCCTGGTCGGCGGCCGCCCGGTCGTGCACGTGCTCGCCGACGCCCAGCCGGAAGCGGGCTTCGAGCCGATCAGCGCCGGACTCGAGGACGTTTACTTCGGCCAGCTGCTGCGCCACCGCGCCGCCGTCGCGGCTTGAGGGGGCGGCATCCATGTTCACCGAATTCCTGAAGTTCGACCTGCGCTTCCAGTGGCGCACCCCGCTGCTGTGGATCGGCATCGCGGTGTTCGCTCTGGTCGCGTTCGCGATCACCCGCACCGACGGCGTCCAGCTCGGCGGCGCCATCGGCAACGTGCATCGCAACGCGCCCTACGTGATCGTGCAGTGGCTGACGATGTTCACCGTGCTCGGCCTGTTCATCGCCGGCGCCTTCGTCGGCGGCACCTTGCTGCGCGACTTCGAGATGGGCACCTCGGAGCTGTTCTTCTCCAAGCCGATCGGCGCCAAGTCCTACCTGCTCGGCCGCTACACGGCGGGCATCCTGGTGTCGCTGACGATCTACCTCGCGATCGCGGCCTCGCTGATCCTGGCCATCATCGTGCCCGGCATCGACCCGGCCCGGCTCGGTCCGTTCTCGCTGACGCCCTACCTGTACGGGCTGGCCGTGTTCGTGGTGCCGAACCTGATCTTCACCAGCGCCCTGATCCTGTTGTTCGCCGCCGGCATGCGCTCCATGCTCGGTGTCTACCTCGCGATCATGGCCTTCATGGTCCTGCTCGGCGTCGCCGGTTCGTACACGCGCGACCTCGACAACCTGTGGATCGCCGCGCTGTCCGATCCCTTCGGCATGCGCGCGCTGAACCTGACCACGCGCTACTGGACGGCCGAGGAGCGCAACACGCTGTTGCCCGCGCTCGACGGCTACATCCTCGCCAACCGCGTCTTGTGGCTGGCGATCGCCGGGGCCCTGATTGCGGCCACGCTGTCCCTGTTCAAGGCGCAGCGCGCCGGCACCAGCGCGCGCAAGCCCTGGTTCGCGAAGCGGGCCAAAGCGAAGATGGTGGCGGTCGACGCGCCGCCCGCCCGCGCCGTCGCCGCACGCACGATCGCCGCGCCGGCGCCCAGCGGCTTCGCCGGCGCGCTCCGCCAGTATCTGAAGCAGACGCGCTTCGACACGCGCCATGTGCTGCGTTCGGTGCCGTTCCTGATCCTGCTCGCCTTCGGCCTGATGAACCTCGCGGCTTCGCTGGCGCAGACCGGCATGTACGACACGCCGCTGTATCCGACGACCTCGCAACTGCTCGGTTCGGTGCAGGGCTCGTACGCCTTCCTGCTGATCTTCATCGTGATGTTCTACGGCGGCGAACTGGTCTGGCGCGAACGCGGCGCCAAGCTCGACGGCGTCGTCGACGCCTTCCCGGTGCCGAACTGGGTACCGCTGGCGGCGAAGGCCACCGCCCTCGTCGCCGTCGTGGTGGTGTTCATGGCCGCGGCCGCGCTGTGGTGCATGGGCTACCAGCTGATGAAGGGCTACGGCAACCTGGAGCCGCTGCTGTACCTCAAGGGCCTGTCCCTGCAAGCCGCGCAGTTCGTGCTGATGGGCTGGCTGGCCATCGTGTTCCAGGTCTGGTTCAACCACAAGTTCGTCGGCTACCTCGCCATCATCGGCGTGTTCGTGTCGTGGATGGTGCTCGGCACGCTCGATTTCGACCACAACCTGGTCGCGTTCGCACAAGCGCCGGCGACGCCGTATTCGGACATGAACGGCTACGGCCACTTCATCACCGGCTGGGCCTGGTTCACCGGCTACTGGACGCTGTTCACGCTCGCCGGCCTGCTCCTGGCCGCCGCGTTCTGGGTGCGCGGCACGCCGGAACCGCTGCGCACCCGCGTGGCCCTGGCGAAGTCGCGCCTGACGGGCCGCTCGGGCGTGTTGCTGGCCGGCATCGTGATGGCCACGCTCGCGACCGGCGCCTGGATCCTCTACAACACGACGGTGCTGAATCCGTACCGCGCCAGCGACACCGCGCTCGACCTGCAGGCCGGCTACGAAAAGACCTGGCGCAAGATCGAAGGCCTGGCGCAGCCACGCATCATCGCCACCGACAACGAGGTGCAGATCTACCCGGCCGAGCGCCGCGTCACCATCGACGGCCACTACCGGATGAAGAACAAGACGGCGGCGCCGATCCCGGAACTGGTGGTCTACCTGAACCCGGATTTCGCCGCAGTCGAGCTCGAGGTCCCGAATGCGACGCTGAAGCAGCATGACGAGGCGAACGGCATGCGCGTCTACGCCTTCGCCACGCCGCTGGCGCCCGGCGCCGAGTTCGACCTCGGCTATCGCATCGACGTGCGGAATCGCGGCTTCACCAACAGCGGCGCGCCGGGCAAGATCCATTACAACGGCACCTTCTTCAACAACTTCGACTACTTTCCGGCCTTCGGTTACCAGCGCGGCCTGGAGATCGAGGACCGCAACGAGCGCCGCGACCGCGGGCTTGGCGCGCCCCGCCGCATGCCGAAGCTGGAAACCGCGCCGCGCACCGAGACCTACCTGAGCGACGATTCCGACTGGCTCGACTTCGCGAGCACGGTCTGCACCGCGCCGGACCAGATCGCGATGGCGCCAGGCTACCTGCAGCGCGAATGGGAAGAGAACGGCCGCCGCTGCTTCCGCTACGCGATGGACGCGCCCATCCTCGGCTTCTGGGCCTACCTGAGCGCCGACTGGGAAGTGAAGCGCGACCGCTGGAACGATGTCGCGATCGAGGTCTATTACGACCGCAAGCATCCCTACAACGTCGAGCGCATGATCGCGGCGACGAAGAAGTCGCTCGACTACTTCACCGCGAGCTTCGGCCCCTACCAGCACCGCCAGTTCCGCATCCTCGAGTTCCCGGGCTACGCCACCTTCGCCCAGGCCTTCCCGAACACGATTCCGTACTCGGAGGCGATCGGCTTCATCACCCGGCTCGACGAGGAAGATGCGGTCGACTACGTGTTCTACGTCACCGCGCACGAGCTCGCGCACCAGTGGTGGGCGCACCAGGTCATGGGCGCGGACGCGCAGGGCTCGACCCTGATGAGCGAAACGATGGCGCAGTACTCGGCCCTGATGGTGATGGAACAGGAGTACGGCCCCGAGAAGATGCGCCAGTTCCTGAAGCACGAACTCGACAGCTACCTGCGCGGCCGAGGCGGCGAGATCGTCGAGGAATTGCCGCTCGACCACGTCGAGTCGAACCAGGGCTACGTGCATTACCGCAAGGGTTCGCTGGTCATGTATCGGCTCAAGGAAGCGCTCGGCGCCGACGCCATCAACCTGGCCCTGCGCAACTACATCGCCAAGGTGAAGTACCAGGAGCCGCCGTACACGATCTCGAAGGACCTGATCGCCGAGTTCCGCGCGGTGGCGCCGCCGGACCAGCAGCAGCTGATCACCGACCTGTTCGAACGCATCAGCTTCTACGACAACCGCGCCGAGACCGTGACCGCGAAGAAGCTCGATGGCGGCAAGTACGAGGTGACGATCGCCTGGAAGGCCGGCAAGCGGCTCTCGGACGGCATCGGCAAGGAAAGCGAGCTGGCCTTGGGCGACGACATCGACATCGGCGTGTTCGCGCGCCCGAAGGGCGGCGACGAGGACGACGAGAAGGTGCTGTACCTGAAGAAGCACCGCATCGAGCGGCCCGAGGGCAAGATCAGCATCGTCGTCGACGAACTGCCCTACGACGCCGGCATCGATCCGCTGAACAAGCTGATCGACCGCGTCTCCAGCGACAACCGCAAGCGGGTGACGGTGGAAAGCTAGGGACATTCGCCGAACCGGGGTTCACAGGGCGCCATCGATCTGCTTCGATGGCGCCCCGTCCCCCGGAGACGCCCATGCTCACCCTCTACTACGCCCCCGGTGCCGCCAGCCTGTGCGTGCACCACTTCCTGATCGAACTGGGCCTCGACCATCGCCTGGAGAAGGTCGACACCGATGCGAAGCAGCAGAAGTCGCCCGAGTACCTGAAGCTCAATCCCGGCGGCGTGGTGCCGACCCTGATGATCGACGGCACGCCGATGGTCGAATCGAGCGCGATGCTGATGTGGCTGGCCGAACAGGACCCGCAGGCGCGTTTCGTGCCCGGCGAAGGCAGCCGCGGTCGCCGCGACTACCTGCAGTGGTTCCTGCTGCTCGCGAACGGGCTGCAGCCGCCGTTCCGGACCTGGTTCTATCCGCACGAAGCGGCCGGCGAGGCCGTGATCGAAGCCGCCAAGGCGAATGCGCGCGCGCGCATCGAAGCGATGTGGGACCGCGTGAACACGCACCTCGAACAGAACGGCCCCTACGTCTGCGGCGCGCAGCTCACCGCGGTCGATTTCTTCCTGTTCATGCTCTGTCGCTGGTCGCGCAACATGCCGAAGCCGGCGACCGAGTGGCCCTACCTCGCGATGTTCGTCGCGTCGATGAAGTCGCGCCCCTCGTTCAAGACCCTGTATGAGCGCGAAGGTCTGACGGAGTGGGCTTGAGCGTCTCCTAGATCGAGGCCAGCCCCAGCCGCTCTTCGACCCATTTCGTTGCGACATCCAGGCCGGTGCGTTCGGTCGACGAGAACAGCTGCACGCTGGCCGCGGCGCGATGGTCGGCCAGGCCCTTGCGCACGGCATGCAGCACGTCGGTCGCGGCGCCGCGGCCGAGCTTGTCGGACTTGGTCAGCAGGATGTGCACCGGCAGCAGGCGCGCGCGCGCGAAGGCGAGCATGACCTGGTCGTACTCCGTCAACGGATGGCGCACGTCCATCGCCAGCAGCAGCCCGGACAGGGACTGGCGCTCGCGGAAGTACTGGTCGAGCGCGGCATGCCAGACCTCCTGGACCGCGCCCGGCACCTTGGCGAAGCCGTAACCGGGCAGGTCGATCAGGCGGCGTTCTTCGTCGACCTGGAAGACCACGAGCTGCTGGGTACGGCCCGGCGTCTTCGAGACACGCGCCAGCGCCCCCTGGCCGGTAAGCGCGTTCAGCGCGCTCGACTTGCCGGCGTTGGAGCGGCCGGCGAAGGCGATCTCGGCGCCGCGGTCGAGCGGCAGGTGCTGCGGCGTCGGCGCCGACAACAGGAAGGTGGTCGCGGCCAGCGCCTTCGAGGGCTTGAACTCCGGCTTCTTCGGGGCCGCGGACTTCGTCGATTTCTTCGGTGCGTAGGTCATGGCCGCAGTGTGGGTGCCGTCGTGGTGCGAACGCAAGCGCCGTCCGATCCCGGCAATCGCCCGCTTCGTCCCGTCGCCCCCGCCATCCATGACTTTCCGCCCGCTGCGCCGCGCCGCGCCTGCCTAGACTGGCGGCCATGCGGGAGCGGCGATGAGCACGGAACAACGACAACGACTGAGCGTGATCGAGGCGCTGACCCTGGTGCGCGGCGACGAACGCGTGCAGCTCGCGCTCGCCTTCGTCTACTTCTTCTGCGTGCTGGGCTCGTACTACGTGCTGCGTCCGATCCGCGACGCCATGGGCATCGCCGGCGGCACCGACGACCTGCCCTGGCTGTTCCTCGGCACCCTGGTGCTGACCCTGATCATCAGCCCGATCTTCTCGGCGCTGGTCGCACGCATGCCGCGGGCGCGCTTCGTCACCTGGTCCTATCGCGGCCTGATGCTGTGCCTGCTCGGCTTCTTCGCGGTCATCGGCCTGACCGACGAATCCCGGCAGTTGTGGGTCGGCCGCGTGTTCTACTGGTGGACCAGCGTCTACACCGTGTTCGCGGTGTCGCTGTTCTGGGCGGTGATGAGCGACGTGTTCACGCCCGAACAGGGCCGGCGCCTGTTCGCCGTGGTGTCTGCGGGCGGGACGCTCGGCGGCCTGGTCGGCGCCGGCCTCACCTCGCTGATCGCCGACCGCTTCGGCATCCTGCCGCTGCTGATCGTGTCGGCGCTGATGCTGGAGATCGGCCTGCGCGCGATGCGTTCGCTCTCGGCCCGTGCCGCCGCGCGCAGCGACACGCAGCAGCAGCGCGAACGCGAGATCATCGGCGGCTCGGCCCTGGCCGGCTTCCGGCTGATGGTCGCTTCGCCCTACCTGCTAGGCATCGCCGGCTTCATGACCCTGTACACGATCGGCTCGACCTTCCTGTATTTCCTGCAGGCCGACATCGTCGCCGCGGCGGTGCCGGACCGCGCCGCGCGCTCGGCCCTGTTCGCGCAGATCGACGTCTGGTCGAACGCGGCGACGCTGCTGATGCAGGTCTTCGTGTCGGCGCACCTGCTCAACCGCTTCGGCATCGCGATCGCGCTGTGCGTGCTGCCACTGTTGTCCACGCTCGGCTACCTCGCGCTCGGCATCGCGCCGGTCATCGGCGTCGTCATCGCCTTCCAGTCGCTGCGGCGCATGGGCAATTTCGCGCTGACCCAGCCGGCGCGCGAGAACCTCTATTTCCCGCTGCCGCGCGAAACCCGCTACAAGGCCAAGAACCTGATCGACACCTTCATGTTCCGCGCCGGCGACCAGATCGGCGCGTGGACACACACCGGGCTCGGCCTGCTGGGCCTGACCGCCAGCGGCATCAGCTTCGTGGCGGCGCCGATCTCGGCACTGTGGCTCCTGCTCGCGATCTGGCTGGGTCGCGCACATCGTCGTCTGCTCGCGGCCCCGGCCGCTTCTCCTTCACCCACCGCCAACGAGGCCTCCCATGCACACCACGCGTCGTGATCTCCTGAAGTTCGCCGGCGTCGCCGCCGCCGGCGCGATGCTCGCCCCGGCATTGCGCGCCTACGCGGGCGAGCTCAAGCACATCCCGAAGGCCGCGAAGCCGCTCAACCTGCTGATCCTCGGCGGCACCGGCTTCACCGGCCCGTTCCAGGTCGCCTATGCGCTGGCGCGCGGCCACAAGGTGACCCTGTTCAATCGCGGCAAGCGGCCGTCGCCGGAGTGGCCGGGCGAGGTCGAGCAGCTGTTCGGCGACCGCAACAACGACCTCAAGTCGCTGGAAGGCGATCGCACCTGGGACGCCTGCATCGACAATCCGACCAGCATCACGGTCTGGGTACGCGACGCCGGCAAGGTGCTGAAGGGCCGCGTCGGGCAATACGTCTTCATCTCGACGATCTCGGTCTATGCCGACAACAGCACGCCGGGCGCGGACGAGTCGGCGCCGCTCGCGACGTACAAGGGCAAGGACGCGATGGCCGAGACGCGCGAGACGCTGATCGCCGACATCGAGAACCTGTACGGCCCGCTCAAGGCGCTCAGCGAAGCCGAGGCCGAGAAGTGGTTCCCGGGCCAGGCGACGATCATCCGCCCCGGCTACATCGTCGGGCCGCGCGACGACTCCGACCGCTTCACCTACTGGCCGCTGCGCATCCGCGAAGGCGGCGAGGTGCTGGTGCCGGGCGACGGTTCCGATCCGATGCAGGTGATCGACGCGCGCGATCTCGCCGAATGGACGATCCGCATGGTCGAGAACAAGAGCTTCGGCATCTACAACGCCACCGGCCCGGACTTCGAACGCAGCACCGACGCCACGCTCTACGGCATCCAGGCCGCGACCGGCGGCAATGCCAAACTCGTGCACGTGCCGATCGACTTCCTCGAGGCGCAGAAGGTCGTGGTCGGCGGCGACCTGCCGATCTTCGCGCCGGGCACGGGCGACACCGCCGGCTTCCATCGCGTCAGCGTGAAGCGCGCCGTCGACCAGGGCCTGACCTATCGCCCGCTCGCGACCACCGTCCACGACCTGCTGGCCTGGTGGGACAAGCTGCCCGCGGAACGCCGCGCCAAGCCCAATTCCGGCATCACGCGCGAGCGCCAGGACGAACTGCTGAAGCTCTGGCGCGCGAAGAAGGCTTGATCGAGCGCACACATCGCCTCGACGTCCCGGGTGCAGACTCCACGCGTCCACGTGGAGTCCACCCATGCTCGACACGATCCGACTGACCTGTCCCTGGTGCGGCGAACGCTTCGAGACCGTCGCCGACACCTCCGGCGGCGACGCCGACTACATCGAAGACTGCCCGGTCTGCTGCAAACCCATCACCGTCCACCTCAGCACCGACCTCGACGGCGAACTGATGGACTGGCGCGCGGACGACGATCGCTGAGCTCGTACCACTAACACATCCCCCGCCCTTGCCGTAAGCCGCCGGCGCTGCGCTAGGCTGCGCGGGCTGTCTGGTGTCCCGCGCGTCTTGGTTTGAGGCGTTCGGGGTGAAACGGGAAGTCGGTGCAAGGCCGACGCTGCCCCCGCAACGGTAAGCGAGTTGGAACGTCTGGACCACTGTGCGCTGCATGGGAAGGTGACGTTCCGGGGAAACCCGCTCGCGAGCCCGGAGACCGGCCCGATGGCATTCACCAGCGCTGCGTGGGGCGGCGGGGGCTGATGCACATCGCGAAATCCGCTTGCTGCCGCAGACCGCTCGGTCCCGCGTGGCGTCTCACCATCACCGGCACGGGTGCGTGCCGTACGAGGAAGACTCCATGCTCTCGAAGAACCCGAATTCCGTTTCCCTGTCGCTCGCGATCGCGGCGTCTTTGTCGATGTCATGCGTCCTTGCGGGCGACGACACGAAGGCCACGCGCGGCCCGACCGTGGAAGTGACCGCGCGCCGCGAATCGACCGCGATCGACGCGACCCTGGCCGCGGTGCGCGTGATCGACCGCGCCGAGATCGAACGCCGCCAGGCCGGCGACCTGATGGAACTGCTGCGCACCGAGGCCGGCGTCGACATCACCCGCAGCGGCGGCGTCGGCAGCGCGACCACGCTGTTCCTGCGCGGCAGCAATTCCAACCACACCCTGTTCCTGGTCGACGGCGTGCGGGTCTCGTCGGCGAACTCCGGCCTGTACGACCTTGCCCACCTGCCGCTCGCGAACGTCGAGCGCATCGAGATCGTGCGCGGCCCGCGCGCGGCTTACTGGGGCTCGGACGCGATCGGCGGCGTGGTGCAGATCTTCACCCGCAAGGTCGCGGGATACGCCGGCCGCGTCATGGCCGGCAAGTACGGCCGACTCGGCGTCGATGCAAGCTTCGGCGGCCAGGGCGAACGCGGCGAGATGTCGCTGACCGTCGGCCAGGAACAGGCCGAGGGATTTTCGGCGACGAACGCTAACGCCTACGGCTTCCACCCGGACCGCGACGGCTACGAGAACAACCATGCGCGTCTGAACATCGCCTCCAGCATCGGCGAGCAGATGCTGCGCTTCGCCGCGCAAGGCACCCAGGCCGAGGTCGACTTCGACCAGGGCGTGACCGAAGCCGAGAATGCGTCGGCCGTGCTGTCGATCGAGGGCGCGATCACGGAACGCTGGCGCCATCGCCTCGACCTCGGCCATTCGCGCGAGGACCTGGACACGCCGGCCTTCTATGCCGCCTACGAGGCACGACGCAACACCCTGGACTGGCATCACCAGTTCGCACTGAACGATGCAACGACCCTGTCCGGCGGCGTCAACCACGCGCGCGAACGCGGCGCCGAACTGGAAACCTTCGCCCACAGCGAAGTGTTCGGCGCGCGTCGTCGCAACACCGCGCTCTACGCCGGCGTCGCACATCGCGCCGGCGCGCATGATTTCGAATTCACCGGGCGCTACGACGACAGCTCGACGTTCGGCGGCGAAGCCACCTTCCAGGCCGCCTGGGGCTGGCACGTCGCGGACGCCACCCGCCTGCGCGCCAGTTTCGGCCAGGGTTTCCGCGCCCCCAGCCTCAACGACTTGTATTCGCCCGGCTTCGGCGGCCTGTTCGCCGGCAACCCGAACCTGCAGCCGGAACAGTCGGACAGCCTCGAAATCGGCCTGCGCCACGACTTCGGCGCCGACCACCGCATCGAAGCCAGCGCCTACCGCACCCGCGTCGACGACCTGATCAGCTTCAGCGGCGGCGAGACCTACCAGGCGATCAACATCGCCCGCGCCGACATCGATGGCGTCGAACTGGAATACAGCGGTCGCATCGGCGCCTTCGGCCTGGTCGCGAACGCCACCGTGCAGGACGCCGAGAACCGCGACACCGGCCTCGACCTGCTGCGTCGCCCGGGTCAAAAGGGGACGCTGCGCGTCGACTACACCCTGGCCGGCGGCGCCAGCCTCGGCGCCGAGGTGTTCGGCACCGGCACCCGCCAGGACTTCGACGGCCCCTTGCCGGGCTACGGCCTGGTGCACCTGGTCGGGTCGCTGCCCTTCGGCGACCGCTGGCGCCTCGGCCTGCGCCTCGAGAATGTGCTGGACCGCGACTACGAAGTCCTGTCCGGCTA
>ERZ1645187.3047-NODE-3047-length-14301-cov-6.648814_pt1 | contig 14301 bp, 13 predicted proteins | sample MGYA00575352_ERZ1645187 | MGnify/ENA primary metagenome ERZ1645187 (study PRJEB40837, sample SAMN11349314) | freshwater sediment metagenome | isolation source: river sediment | host: Sediment | place: India: Wazaribad , New Delhi | collected 2017-02-21 ...
CCCAGCGTCCACATGTTCTTGCAGCGCAGCGCTTCCTTGTTGCCAAGGCCGAACGGCTTGACCGATTCCAGCGTCAGCGCGCTGATGTCGAAGGCCAGCAACTGCCACTTTGCCAGGCTGCCGTCTTCCAGCGGATTGACGTCGTACTTGGCCTTTTCCAGGTTGCGCTTGTTGAACTCACCGGTGTCAGCGATGATCAGCCCGCCGGGCTTGAGCGCGCCGACATTGGTCTTCAGCGCCGCTGGGTTCATCGCCACCAGCACGTCCGGTGCATCACCCGCCGTGTCGATCTCGGTCGACCCGAAGTTGATCTGGAACGCCGAAACGCCAAACAACGTACCTTGCGGTGCGCGGATTTCGGCCGGAAAATCCGGGAACGTGGCCAGGTCGTTACCGGCCAGCGCAGTTGAAAGCGTGAACTGCCCACCGGTCAACTGCATGCCGTCACCGGAGTCACCCGCAAAGCGGACAACGACAGCTTCGGGCGCGTTGGTGGTCTGTGCTTGTTGATCGGCGAGTTGCGTTGCCATGCTTGTTCCTTGTCAGGCGGACAGGCCGCCCCTTCTCACTCAGGGCCGCCCTAATCCCCTCCCTGCCGACTGCGCAATCAAGAAAATCTGTCGCCCCGGCAAAACCACAAGACGAGTGCCAAGGCGGCTAGTCAAGTGGCATTTCGCGACTTAACCTGTCGATTAAACAGTAACGAGAGAGGATTCCCCGATGGCCGATACCCAGCCCTATGTCCGCCCCGACGTGAAAGCTGTGCTTGATGCGCTGGCCGCGATGGCGGGTCCGGAAATGAGCGAGCTGCCGCTGGCCGACGCGCGCGGTAGCTATCTGGCGATGGGGGCCATGCTGGAAGCGGATGCCGTCCCGCTGGCCCTGATCAAAGATCTGACCTGCCCCGGACCGGGCGGCGACATTCCGCTGCGCCTGTATGACGCGCGCGCTGAACGCGGCCCCGGCCCGGTGATCATGTTCTACCACGGCGGCGGTTTCGTGATCGGTGATCTGGACACGCACCATGCACTCTGCACCGAAATCGCCGCGGCTATGGACCTGCCGGTGGTGGCCGTGCACTATCGCCTGGCCCCCGAAGCGCCCTATCCGGCAGCAGCCGACGATTGCGAAGCGGCGACCCGCTGGGTCGCGGGCAGCCCCGCCGATCTGGGCCGCGGCGTTACCGGTCTGATCACCATTGGGGACAGCGCTGGCGGGCATCTGGCCATTGTCGTGCCGCAGGCACTGGCGGCGAGGGCCGCTGCCGTGCCGGTCATCATGCAAGTGCCGATCTATCCCGCGACGGACGAATCCGCCGATGGTTCGATGCAGGAATTTGCCGAAGGCTTCGTGCTGACCAAGAAGACCATGGACTGGTTCATGGGCTGCTATGCCCCGGTCGCCGGGGAAGCGCGGGCCTATCCGATCCACGGCAACCACGCCGCCTCCCCGCCGACCGTGCTGACAACCGCCGGGCTGGACCCGCTGCGCGATCAGGGCCGCCGTTATGGCGCCGCGCTGATCCAGGCCGGGGTGGAATGCCACTACATGGAAATGGAGGGCATCGTTCACGGCTTCGTCAACTTGCGCAAGGCCGTGCCCAGTGCGCAGGCGGATACCCACGCCATCTTCAAGGCAATGAAGTTGATGCTGGAGCGGATTTCGGCCTAAAGGGTCCGCATGACCGATCCATTTGCCAATTTGCCCTACCGCCCCTGCGTGGGCGTAATGCTCGTCAATTCCGCCGGCCATGCCTTTGTCGGCCGGCGGATCGACAACCAGGAGGGCGAATTCTGGCAGATGCCGCAAGGCGGGATCGACGACGGCGAGGACTTGCGTGAAGCGGCCCTGCGTGAGCTGTGGGAAGAAACCGGGGTGCGCGCCGAACACGTCACGATCCTGGCACAAACCCGCGAGGAACTGCTGTACGACCTGCCGCCCGAACTGTTGGGCAAAGTGCTGGGCGGAAAGTTCCGCGGGCAGCGCCAGCACTGGTTGCTAGCCCGCTTTACCGGCGAGGACGCGCATATCGATCTGGAAGCGCACGACCCGCCGGAATTCTGCGAGTGGAAGTGGCTCAATCCGGTTCAGTTGCCGGATGTGATCGTGCCGTTCAAGAAGCGCGTCTATCGGGCCGTGCTGGATGAATTTCGCGACCTGATCTGAACCGGGACCGCCATCACGCGGCCACCGCGGCTCAGTTTTCGACCACCACGGGCTCTGCCTTGACCTGATCGGCCGTGACCATCTTGGGCGCGGGACCAGCGGCAATGGCCGCAGCCAGATCACGCGCGGGCTGGCAATCCGCGCCGCACAGCTGGCTCAGCCGCGACAGGTTGCGCCGCGCCTTCTCGATTGCGCCCTTCTCGGCCAGCGCCATGCCCTCACCCGCGATGGCGTACTGGTTATCCGGCTCAATCGTCAGCGCCTGGCGGTAATACCGCAGCGCCTTGCCCTGCATCCCCTGCTTGCGGGTCGCCTCGGCAAGGTTGAGGTAGATCGCGACATGGCCGGGCTGGACGGCCAGCGCCGATTCATACGCATCAATCGCGCCGTCGATGTTGCCAGCGCCCAGCGCGGTCCGCCCCTGCTGCACCAGCGCGGCCGCGCGCGGGTCAAGCGGTGCGGGAACCTTGCCCTGCCCCACGCTGGATGTCACCGCGACCAGCATGGCCAGCGCGAGGGCAGCGGGGGTGTAACGCATCAATTGCTCCCGAATGGTCGGCATACCCTGCGTGGCTATCACAGCTTCCGCAGGCGCGCGACGAAAAACCCGTCCGTACCGTCATGCCAGGGCGACAGGCGCAGCCCCTGACCGCGCGCTACGCCCGCACCGATCCCCGGTGCCTCAACCTGCCAGCCTGGATTACGCGACAGGAACGCGTCGACCTGGTCCGCCCCTTCGGCATCCAGCAGCGAGCAGGTGACGAAGACCAGCCTGCCACCAACCCGCACCAAACCCGCCGCAACGTCCAGCAAGCGGGACTGAATGGCCGCATAGCGCGCAACTTCCCTGGGGCTGAGCCGCCAGCGCGCTTCCGGATTGCGCCGCCACGTACCCGTGCCCGAACACGGCGCATCGACCAGCACCGCATCGCCCTGCCCGGCAAGGTCGGCCAGCGCATCCAGTTCGCGGTTGGGATTCAGCAAGCGAGTCTCGATCAACCCCGCTCCGGCCCGTTCCGCGCGCGGCCCCAGCCGCGACAGGCGCGTCCGGTCGGTATCGCAGGCGATCAGCCGCCCGCGCCCGCCCATCGCAGCGGCCAGCGCCAGCGTCTTGCCGCCCGCCCCCGCGCACAAGTCGATCACCGTTTCCCCCGGCTGCGCAGCCACGGCCAGACAGGTCAGCTGCGAGCCACCGTCCTGCACCTCGATCTGGCCCGCCTGATAGGCATCCCAGCTTTCAACGTTGGTGCCATGCGGCAGGCGCAGCCCCTGCGGTGCCAGCAAGGGTTCGCCGGGCACCGGCAAGTCCAGCGCGACACGGTCTGCCTTCAACGTGTTGACGCGAATGTCCAGCGGTGCCCGGTCCAGCAGATGAGCGGCCTCAACGGCACCGACACCGCTGTCGACGAGGGCCTGTTCCAGCCAGCACGGCGCGATGCCCGGTTCAGCGGCAGGTTCACCTTCTGCAATCGGGTCTGGCGCGTGGCGCGATCCATCGAACAGGCCGGCCAGCGCCGGATCCCGGCTGGCAAGCAGCACCAGCGCGGCCCGCCCGCTTTCGGGAATGTCTCCGCAGGCCCGGATCGCGGCATAGGCCAGATCACGCACTGCCCGGCGATCCCCGCTGCCGGCAAAGCGGCGGCTGCGGAACCAGTCGGTGATGATGCGGTCCGCCGGAGCGCCACCCCGGCGCGCGGCTTCGATCACGAGGTCCAGCACCTCGATCGCGGCCTGAACGCGCGCCTGCGGGGTCATCGTTCTGAACCCGTACCGCCCGCCTTACCGCGTCGGATAGTTCGGGGCTTCGCGGGTGATCGTCACGTCGTGAACGTGGCTTTCCTTCAGCCCGGCCCCGGTGATCCGCACGAAGTTGGCCTTGGTCCGCAGTTCCTCAATCGTGGCCGACCCGGTGTAACCCATCGCCGCCTTGATCCCGCCGACCAACTGGTGGATGACGTCCTTGGCCGGCCCCTTGTATGGCACCTGGCCCTCGATCCCTTCGGGCACCAGCTTCATCTGGTCCTTGATGTCGCCCTGGAAATAGCGGTCAGCGCTGCCACTACCCATCGCCCCGACCGAGCCCATGCCGCGATACGACTTGTAGGCACGGCCCTGATACAGGAACGTTTCGCCCGGTGCTTCCTCGGTCCCGGCCAGCAACGAGCCGACCATGACCGACGAGGCCCCCGCCGCCAGCGCCTTGGCTGCATCGCCCGACGTGCGCAGACCGCCATCGGCGATGATCGGCACGCCCGCATCGCGCGCCGCGCGCGATGCTTCCATGATCGCGGTCAGCTGCGGCACGCCCACGCCCGCGACAATGCGGGTGGTGCAGATCGAGCCGGGACCGATCCCGACCTTGACCGCATCCGCGCCCGCATCGATCAGCGCGCGCGTGGCATCATACGTGGCGACGTTGCCCGCGATGACCTGCGCCGAATTGGACAGCTTCTTCACGCGTTCCACCGCGCGGGCGACGTCCTTGTTGTGACCGTGCGCGGTGTCGATGATCACGACGTCGCATTCGGACGCCAGCAGCGCCTCGGTCCGCTCAAAGCCCTTGTCGCCCACCGTGGTCGCGGCAGCGACGCGCAGGCGCCCGGCGGCATCCTTGGTGGCGTTCGGGTAATTGACCGCCTTTTCGATGTCCTTGACCGTGATCAGCCCGACGCAATGGAACGCATCGTCCACCACCAGCAGCTTTTCGATCCGGCGCTGGTGCAGCAGGCGGCGGGCCTCTTCCTTGCCGACGCCGGTGCTGACGGTGGCGAGGTTTTCGTGCGTCATCAACTCGCGCACCGGCTGAGCCGCGTTGTCAGCAAAGCGCACATCGCGGTTGGTGACGATGCCGACCAGCTTGCCGCTGGCTTCGACCACCGGGATACCGCTGATCCGGTTGATCTGCATCAGTGCCCGCGCCTCACCCAGCGTCGCGTCGGGTCCGATGGTGATCGGGTTGACCACCATGCCGCTTTCAAAGCGCTTCACCGCCCGCACGGCGGCGCACTGTTCCTCCAGGCTGAGATTGCGATGGAGCACGCCGATCCCGCCCAGCTGGGCCATGACGATGGCCATGTCCGCCTCGGTCACGGTGTCCATGGCCGAGGACAGCACCGGAATGTTCAGCGCGATTTCGCGCGACAGCCGGGTGCGGGTATCGGCCATCGAAGGGACGATATCGGATTCGGCGGGCTGAAGCAGGACGTCGTCAAACGTCAAGCCAAGGGGAATGTCGATGAATGCCACAGTGCCTCTGGGGGTCTAGAATCGTGGCGGCCCATGTAAACCCAGTCCCCGAAAAGGGCTAGTGCGTTTTCCAGCCCTATTTTGCGGGTGGATCGGCGATGGCCGGAACTTTCTTCGCATCGGCGAACCAGCGCGCCAGGGCCGTGAGAAAGACGACGTCGTCCGCCGCGCCGCCCAGCTCGATACCCGGCTTCACGGCGTCCGTCGGCCGGTGATAATCGCCGTCCATGAACCGCTCCATCCGCGCGATGTCCGACCATGCGGTGGAAACCATCACGGCCGGCACATCATGCTGAAGCAAGGCCCAGCCATCCTGACGCCGCACGAAGGCATTGGCGGCATCGCCCGTCACCAGCTTCTTCTTGCTGGCCTTGGCCGCCGCCGCGATCTGTGCGTCGAGCCCGGTCATCCCCTTGCCGACAATGGCAAACGGCGAACCCGCCGGGGCAACCGCCACCGTATCGATGTTGAACGCGGCGACGATCTGCCCCAACGGCAGCGGCGGATTGTCAGCAAAGGCGTGCGCGCCCAGCAGGCCGATTTCCTCAGCCGTGGTGGCCAGGAAATAGACATCGCGATCCGGCGTAATCCCGCGCACCATCCGCCGGGCGATTTCCGTCAGCACCGCCAGACCGCTGGCGTTGTCAATCGCACCGTTGCAGATCAGGTCTTCGGCGGGCGGTTCGGCGCAGCGCCCGAAATGGTCCCAGTGCGCCAGCAACAGCACCGCCTTGCCATCCGGCTTGCGGCCCGGCAGCTTGCCGATCAGATTGTGCGTGTTGATGCGCGTTTCGCGCGTGGTAGCCTCCAGCGTGGCAGTCAGGTCGATCAGGCGCGGGGTGAAATCGGGCGCTGCCGCAGCGGCTTGCAAGCTGTTCAGCGATTGTCCGGATCCGGCCAGCAACCGCCCCAGTCCCTCTGGCGTGATGAAGGCTTCCAGATCGCCACCCAGACTGTCGCTGGCCAGCGCATAGCCAGACCGTTCACGGCGGTCACGGACGTTGTCGAGCGTGCGCCCCCCGTCCAGCACGGTCAGCACCGCAGTTGCCCCAGCCCTGAGCAAGGCGTTCTGCCGCTCCGAATCCTCCTGATCGCCATCCAGCAGCAGTGCGACACGCCCCGCCAGTTCGGTGCGGGACGGGATCACCTGCCCGGTGCCGACAAACAGCACTGGCGCGTTTTCAACCAGGCTGCGCTTGGCCGACGTGAGGACCAGGGTTGCACCGCCCGGCAGGATGAGCCGCCGGCCCTTGCGCATGAATACCGCGTTGCTGCCATACGGCTCACGCGCGACCAGCGTGACCGGTGCGAACCAGCTGTGCAGCGGATCGTTGGTGCCGGATTCCAGGCCAATGTCGAACCACTGTTTGCCCAGATAGCGCAGCGTCTTCGATTCGCCGTCGGTCCCCGGCTCACGCCCTTCATAGGCATCGCTGGCCAGTTCGGTGATGTGGGCCAGCAATTGCGCTTCCAGCGCCTTGTCCCGCTTGGGCGCGGCGACCGCGGGGGACAGCAGGGCGGCGGCGGCGAATGCCACCACAACCCCTCGCCTCATCGCTCTCCAGCCACGCTTCATCGCGCCGAAACTACACGTTGCCCGCCTGCCGACAAGCGCCGTTCGTCGAGTTGATTCAGTTCGCTGCGCGGGGTGGCAGGAAAGCTACAGTAGCGCGGCGCCCTATTCCGCCGTCCAGCCGCCATCCATGCTGATGTTGGTGCCGGTGATGTTGGCGGCGGCGTCGCGGCACAGGAACACGGCCATTTCGCCCACGTCGCCCGGCTGGACGAACTTCTTGGTCGGCTGGCGCTGCAACAGCACATCGTTGATCACCTGTTCGCGAGTCAGCCCGCGCGCGGCCATCGTGTCCGGGATCTGGTTTTCGACCAGCGGGGTCCAGACATAGCCGGGGCTGATGCAGTTGGCGGTGATGTTGTGCGTCGCCAGTTCCAGCGCCAGCGTCTTGGTCAGCCCCGCCAGGCCATGCTTGGCCGAAACATAAGCCGCCTTGAACGGCGAAGCGGTCAGCGAATGGGCGCTGGCGGTGTTGATGATCCGCCCCCACCCGGCCGCCTTCATGTGCGGGATCGCCAGCCGGCAGGCATCGAACGCCGCCGTCAGGTTCAGCGCGATGATCGTGTCCCACTTCTCGACCGGGAACTCCTCGACCGGGGCGACGTGCTGCATCCCGGCATTGTTGACCAGAATGTCGATCGGCCCGGCCCCGGCCATCAGCGCCTCTACCCCGGCCCGCTGCGACAGGTCGGCGGCGACATGGATCGCGCCCAATTCCTCGCACAGCGCGGCAATGGCGGCTTCCTCGCCAAAGCCGGACAGCACGATGTCCGCCCCCTCGGCCCGCAGAGCGCGCGCAATCGCCAGCCCGATGCCCGACGTCGACCCCGTAATCAGCGCACGCTTGCCCGAAAGGAACATTCCCGACTCCAACCAATTGAGAAAACACGTTACACGCGGGCATTGCCGCTGGGTCGCGAACCTGTCCAGCGTCTTGCCACGGTTTGAAAGGTTTTCCCGATGCGCCTTGACGATTTTGATCCCAATGCCCTGAATATCGAGGATCAGCGCGGCGGTGGCGGCGGGTTCCGGATGGGCGGCGGCGGCGGCAAGATCGGCTGCGGGACGCTGGTGATCGCCCTGATCGCGGCGGTGGTGTTCGGCGTCGATCCGGTGCAGATGCTGGGCGGCCTGCAACAGATGCAGCAGGCCGGACCGGAAGTGGCCGGCCCCGCGCAGGGCGGCGCAACCATTTCCGAAAGCTGCACGGTCGATGCGATGAGCCGCGAGACGTGCAATGCGCTCTCCTCGCTCAACAAGACATGGGAACCGATTTTCGCCGCATCGGGCACCGCATTTTCGCAGCCCAAGCTGGTATTCTATGCCCAGTCCGGCAATTCCGGCTGCGGCGCGGCGCAAAGCGCGATGGGGCCGTTCTATTGTCCCAGTGACAACGGCATCTACATCGACACGGACTTTTACCGCGAGATGGAGCAGAAGCTGGGCGCCGGGGGCGATTTCGCCCGCGCCTATGTCATCGCGCACGAATACGGCCACCACATCCAGACCATCACCGGCATCGCCGAACAGATCCGCAGCGCGCAAGAGCGCAATCCGCAGGCCGCCAACCGCTTGCAGGTGCGGATGGAATTGCAGGCGGACTGCTATGCCGGGGTCTGGGCGGCCAAGAACGCCGACCGGATCGAACCGGGCGACATGGAAGAAGGCCTGAACGCGGCGCATTCCATCGGCGATGACACGCTGATGAAAAATGCCGGTCGCCGCCCGGTGGAGGCATCGTTTACCCACGGCACCAGCGAACAGCGCATGACCTGGCTGAAGCGCGGACTGCAAAGCGCCAGCGAGGACGCCTGCGACACCTTTGCCGATTTGCGATAGTCAGCCCCTCACACGCGGCAGAGGCCGGTTGGGGTTTGGTCCGGGGTGTGGCACCACTGCCCCATGCGAATTTCCCCCGTCCTGCTGCCGCCCCTGATCCTGACAGGCACTGCCGCCCCGCTATCCGCCAGTCAGGACCAACCCGTCGACAAGCCGGTGACCGATCAGGCGGTCAGCGCGGGCGATGTGGTGCGCACGCCGTTTTCGGACCTCAATTTGCGCAAGGGCGAAATCCCCGAATTGCTGATCCGCGCGCAGGCCGATCCCTATGGCGTGGCGGGCCTGCGCAAGTGCGGACAACTGACCGCCGCGATTGCCGATCTGGACGCGGTGCTGGGCGATGACATCGACCTGCCGACCGATGGCAAGCCGAAGCTGTCCGCTGGCCGGGTTGCCCAGGCCGCCGTCGGCTCGTTCATCCCGTTTCGCGGGCTGATCCGCGAGATTTCGGGCGCGAACGAGCAGGACCGCCGCTTGCTGCTGGCGGTACAGGCCGGGTTCGCCCGCCGCGCCTTCCTGAAAGGCTTCGGCCAGGCGCGCGGATGTCCCTATCCCGCGCGCGCCGCCGCAGCCGCACCGCCCGCTGCCAGGGCCAATCGTCCGCGCGGGCAGAAGGTGCAGTTCACCGCCCAGCCCGTCGTGCAAAAGGTCGACTGACGGGGCAACCTGCGTTAGCCCTGCGGGCATGCGCCTGACCGACTGCCACAATATCGACGATTTCCGCCGCCTCGCACGGCAGCGGCTGCCCTGGCCCGTGTTCGATTACATCGACGGTGCTGCCGACGATGAACTGACCAAGGCCCGCAATACCGCCGCCTATGCCCGCGCCGATCTGGTGCCGGACGTGCTGGCCGGGGTGGAAACCATCGACACCAGCTGCACGATTCTGGGCCGCACCAGCGCCCTGCCGCTGATCCTGTCCCCCACCGCGCTGCAACGCGTGTTCCACTGGCAGGGCGAACGCGCCGTGGCCCGCGCAGCGGCGAAGTTCGGGCTGTGGTTCGGCATTTCCAGCCTCGCCACTGTCTCGATCGAGGAGATCGGGGCGATGGGCGACAACCCCAAGATGTTCCAGTTTTACTATCACAAGGACCGGGGCCTGAACCGCAGCATGATCGAACGGTGTCAGGCCGCCAAGTTCGATGCCATCGCCCTGACGGTCGACACCATCGTCGCGGGCAAGCGTGAACGCTGCGCCCGCAGCGGCTTCACCTCGCCGCCGCGCTTCACCGCCCGCAACCTGCTGGGCTATGCGATGAAGCCGCGCTGGGGGCTGGATTACCTGCTGCGCGAAAGGTTCGCCCTGCCCAACCTCGACACCCACGTCAGGGAAGGGACCGGTGAGGCCGTGTCCATCGCGGGCTATTTCAACACCATGCTCGACCAGTCGATGGACTGGAAAATGGCCGAGCAACTGCGCGAGGACTGGGGCGGCAAGTTCGCGCTGAAAGGCGTGATGAGCGTCGCCGACGCGCGCCGCGCGGTGGAAATCGGGGCCGACGCGATCCTGATTTCCAACCACGGCGGCCGCCAGCTCGACGGCAGCCGCTCTCCCTTTGACCAGTTGCTCGAAATCGTCGATGCCGTCGGCGGCCAAATCGAGATCATCTGCGACGGCGGCGTGCGGCGCGGCACCCACGCGCTGAAGGCGCTGTGCGCCGGAGCCACGGCGGCGTCGGGCGGCCGCCTATACCTCTACGCCCTCGCCGCTGCCGGACAGGATGGGGTCGAACGCGCGCTGGGCATCCTGAAGGACGAGATCGAACGCGGTATGAAGCTGATGGGCGTCACCCGTGTCGATCAGTTGACGCCGGAGCGGCTGAGGTGGCGGGGCTGATCTCAAACAACCTGAGCAAAGGCTGAGGCTCCCGGTTGGCATTACATTTTCTACGAAGCATAGCTTCCAGAGATGACACACCGCGATCATTTCCAGGGAGCATACGCCCAACTCACGGCCAAGCAGCGGGAAGCCGTCAACCTTTTGATTCAGCACAAAACATCCAAAGAGATTTCAAAGCTTCTGGGCGTTTCGCCTCACACTGTCGATCAACGAATCGAGGCGGCCAAACGCAAGTTCGGTGTCGCCTCACGAGGAGAACTCGCCCAAGCCTTTCGGTCGTGCTTACCGATGGGTGAACAACTGACATATGAAGATTCCCATATGTCCGACCTCGCACTTCCTGAGGATAGCTCCGTTTCGGATGAACCCGATAATCTCGATGGCCCGCATGATCCGAAGTGGTTCGGACAATATGAGCAGGCACAAACGCTTGAGAGCTATCATGTTCTTCCAGAGTTGTTCTCCGGGCCGACCGGTGCGCTCTATCGGCTGCTGGCGATCGTCGCGATCGCCATGCTGCTGGTAGTGACCGTACTGGCTGGGATTTCAATCTACGTCGCCATGACGGAGATCTTGAAACAATAGGTCGGGAGCCCCGCTCATTGGGCAACGCAAATGCCGGCATTCGGCAGGGGATAACGTATGACGATGACTACCGCAGTGGCACAAGCACGACTTGCACGGGAATTGGCCGACGCAGAACTCGCCTTGAACGAAGCACTCTTGAAGCAATCCATGTTGTTCACCTCGATGATCGCCGCGCGGCGCGACACGGAAGTCGGGCACTTCACCGGACAAAATGTGCTGATGCGCCTCAACAAATCGCAACAGGAACTGCTTTCATCGAGCGGGAATCTTGCCCGCGTGCATGGCGGCCTGCTGGAAATCGGGCGCGAAGTAGCGGGCGCCAGCGCCGATTGCCCCGATGATTGGAGGAAGATTGCCATTGCCGATGATCCCATCGCTGCCTGATACTTGACATAGTAAGTCAAAGCCCGTCGTATCAGATGATGCGTTTCTGGTTGACCGAAGTGGCACTTTTTTTGCTGCTGGCACTTTCTGTCTGGCGAGGCGGTCGACCAGAAAGACTAATCGCAATCATCTTTACGGCGGCCTTCCTTCTTGGCGCTGCCACAGATGAGATTCGGGGCCAGACACAGTTTCTGAGATTTGATCCCATCTACTTCTCAATAGAGTGCGTTGTCTTTTCAACCCTCTTGCCTGTGGCATTGCGAGCCAACAGATGGTGGCCAATATGTGCATGCGCATTGCAGTTGATTGTACTGACCGGACACATTGCCAAACTGATGAACATACCTGGCATGGCCGGCGTTTATTGGGGAATAACTACAATTCCCACTTATTTTCAATTTTTTATACTGCTTGTCGGAATCCTCGCCCACTGGCAACGGACGAAGCGGATCGGCCCCTATCGCGACTGGCAGTAGTGCTAGGCACAAAATCAGGGGCGGCGCATACTATTAGCGGGTACACCTCATGAACGCCGCTCACTCCAACATCACCCAGCAAATTCGAGGGGCAATCGATCAGCTTGCCAGCGTACTGGACGCCTTTGATCTGCAATCCGGTTCGCCTGACCGGCTCGACAACCCGATCGACGCCCCCCTTTTGCTGACAAACCGCAATGACAACGACATTGGCCTAGTCTTGCGCGAAATTCGCCCCGCACTACCCGATTCAGCTCTGGTCAGGCAGATCATTCGGCATCGAAAGCGCCGCGACCACTTCTTCGGGGCTGGTCTGTTTGCCGATCCTGCCTGGGACATGCTGCTTGATCTTGCAGCCGCGCGTGTGGAGCATACCCGCGTCTCGGTGAGTTCGCTCTGCATCGCCTCCGGTGTACCGCCGACGACCGCGCTAAGGTGGATCACCCAGATGATAGATGCAGGCTTGTTACGGCGTGTAGACGACGACAGTGACCGACGCCGTGCATTCATAGAGTTGAGCGACACGGCGACCGATGCAATGGCGAGGTATTTTCAAAGCCTTGGCAAAACCACGGCCACCCTCGCGTGAACATTTAACGCGTTTATCAGTTGACGTCGGATTTGCTACGCTGGTGACGCCGGTTCTTAGTCATCCCGGCTGAAATCCGGGATGACTAAGATCGAAACGAAAAAGCCGGAGCATTTTCGCTCCGGCCTTTCCTGTTTCAGTGCTGGACCAGCGGCTTAGTAAACCCGCTTCTTCGGCTTGATGTAGTCCACGTCATCCGTCAGCGTGAATTCGTGCACCGGGCGGTAGTCGATCTTGACCTCGCCGCCCTTGCCGCCCCAGCCGTTGAACCACGCGGCGGTGTGCTTCATCCAGTTGGCGTCATCGCGATCGGGGAAATCCTCGTGCGCGTGCGCGCCGCGGCTTTCCTTGCGGTTGTGCGCGCCGTGCAGCGTGACCGTCGCCTGACTGATCAGGTTGTCCAGTTCCAGCGTTTCGACCAGATCCGAATTCCAGATCAGCGAGCGGTCGGTGACGTGAATATCCTCCATCCGCTTGTAGGTTTCGGCCAGCTTGACCTTGCCTTCCGCCATCAACTCGTCGTTGCGGAACACGGCCGCGTGGGTCGACATGATGCGCTGCATATCGGTGCGCACTTCGGCCGTGGGCGAGCCGCCCTTGGCGTTGCGGAAGTGGTCCAGACGGGTCAGGGCGAGGTCGGCGCTGTCCTTGGGCAGGGCCTGATGCGCGGTCTGCGGCTTGATCAGTTCCTTGAGGCGGTGGCCCGCCGCGCGGCCGAACACCACGAGGTCGATCAACGAGTTCGAACCCAGCCGGTTGGCGCCGTGGACCGAAACGCAGGCCGCTTCGCCCACCGCGAACAGGCCGGGGACAATCGTTTCCGGATTGCCGTCCGCGCCGATGGTCACGACTTCGCCGTGATAGTTCGTCGGGATGCCGCCCATGTTGTAGTGCACGGTCGGCACCACGGGGAGCGGCTGGCGGGTCAGGTCGACGCCGGCAAAGATCTTGCCCGATTCGGTGATGCCCGGCAGGCGTTCGCCCAGCACCTTGGGATCGATGTGATCGAGGTGCAGGTAGATGTGGTCCTTGTTCGGACCGACGCCGCGCCCTTCGCGGATTTCCATCGCCATCGAGCGCGAGACGACGTCGCGGCTGGCAAGGTCCTTGGCCGAGGGAGCGTAACGCTCCATGAAACGCTCGCCCTCGGAATTGGTGAGGTAGCCGCCCTCGCCGCGCGCGCCTTCGGTGATCAGCACGCCCGCGCCGTAGATGCCGGTCGGGTGGAACTGCACGAATTCCATGTCCTGCAGCGGCAGGCCCGCACGCAGCACCATCGCCCCGCCGTCACCAGTGCAGGTGTGGGCCGAAGTGGCGGTGTAATAGGAACGGCCATAGCCGCCGGTCGCCAGCACCACGGCTTTCGCGCGGAAGCGGTGGATCGAGCCATCGTCCATGCACAGCGCGATCACGCCCCGGCATTCACCGTTTTCCATGATCAGGTCGATCGCGAAGTATTCGATGAAGAAGTCCGCGTCGTACTTCAGGCTCTGCTGATAGAGCGCGTGGAGCATGGCGTGGCCGGTGCGGTCGGCCGCAGCGCAAGTGCGCTGCACCGGCGGGCCTTCGCCCATGTTCTGCATGTGGCCGCCGAACGGGC
>ERZ1645187.3049-NODE-3049-length-14297-cov-4.570215_pt1 | contig 14297 bp, 10 predicted proteins | sample MGYA00575352_ERZ1645187 | MGnify/ENA primary metagenome ERZ1645187 (study PRJEB40837, sample SAMN11349314) | freshwater sediment metagenome | isolation source: river sediment | host: Sediment | place: India: Wazaribad , New Delhi | collected 2017-02-21 ...
TGGCAGGAGAAGGGGCCCCAGCACCGTGCCGGCAAACAGGGCCCCCATGACAGCAGCGAACGAGAAGACCCCCTCGTCGACAAGATTGGGCACAAACCCCCCGCGGCCGAAGAAGCCGCTCAGGAAAAACATGACCGCGGCGACGGGGAGCGCCGCCTTGAGCACGGCAACGAGTTCGATGGGGATGAGCACCGCCCGGTCCCACAGGGGGAAGTCCTTCCTCCTCATCCCCGGCGAGGCCTTCATCCCTGCATCGAGGTATGCGGGGAGATCCTCCGCCCGGACCGGCCCGAACCTGACCCGGAACCCGGCGAGCTTCCTCGCCCTGGGGGCGGACACGCCCGGCGCCCCCAGTTGGGGTACGATGAGCTCCCGGTGGGTTACCACGTCCTTGAGCGCCGCCTGCGCGACGCGCCCCACGAGCTCGATGGTGCCGAAGGTCCCCTTGCCCGCCGCGCACCAGACGTTGATGCCCCGGGTGTCCAGGACGAGGATCCACGCGTCCCTCCCGGGCAGGGCCACCCTGAGGCTGTCGAAGCTCATCTTGTAGTTGGCGGTCACGAGCACCGGCGAGTCTTTCCCGGGGCTGCCCAGTCCATAGAGGCCGGGGTCCACGGTATACCCCATCCTTCCCACGCCCCACCGCGCCTTGAACGTCCCCCAGCGATCGGCCTTCTCGAGGGCCGATGACACGGAAGGGATCCTTCCCCGGGGCCCGTGGATGAACCCCGTCACGAAAGGCTGGTCAAGCCGGGGTGGGGCAGAGCCCACGGACGCGCCCCCCAGGCCGACCGACGGGGCCATGGGCAGTACCGCCTGCGGGCCTTGCCCGCCTCCGCAACACTCTTTTCCCGCCATGTCGTCACCTCTTTCCCCGGTCATGCCCCGGGGCCGTCCCTACCCCGCACACCCGCAGGATCCCGCACCGGCTCCACACCGCATGAGCGAAGCCTTCCGCAGCGCGCCCAGGAACGTTCGAATCCCGTCGAAGACCGCCTCTCTCTCTCCCTCGGGCAGCTGCCCCTCGATGCTCCGGAGAAACGACAGCAGGCATTGCCACACCTCCCCGTGAACCCGCTCCCCGTTCTTCGTCAGCCGAAGCACGGCCGCCCGGGAATCGTGGGCAGCCTTCTCCCGGACCACAAGCCCCCTGGTGATGAGCGGCGTGGCCAGCCTGGTGGTCGTGCTCTTGTCCACCGCGAGCACGTCGTGCAGGCTCGCCATGTTCAGCTTCCGGCCCCGGGAGACGGCGTCGAGAATGACGAACTGGTTCAGCGTCACGCCCTCGCAGAAGACCTCGTCCTGACGGCAGCACCGGACCGCCTTGGAGAGCTCGACAATGATGGAGAGCATTTCGCGGTCACGCGGGAGGATATCCTGTTTCATAGTTGTATATTACAACTATCTGCCGCCTTGTCAAGCGCCTCGTTGCGCTGCCCTGAACCCGCCCGGGGCTCCGATGGAGAGCCTCGACGAACCGCTCACCCGAGGACGGCCTGTCCAGGCTGCTGTGCAGCTCAAGGGCTTTCTTGAGGCCCACGGCAGCGTCTGGGTGCTCGTGAAGGCGGCGTGAGGGGGTGGGGAGATCCGGGGCTGCCTGTTTGAAAAAATGGCTCCGTGTGCTATAGGAAAGTCGGCTCGCATCTCATCACACTACCCATAACACGGAGACCATCATGGAAGAGGCGAAAGCAAGCGGCACGGCGGCCCCGGGGACGGAAAGCGCGGGGGCGAAGCCCGTTGACTTCATCCGCGCGATCATAAACGAGCACAACAGGTCAGGCCGGTTCGGCGGCAAGGTCCACACCCGCTTCCCCCCCGAGCCCAACGGCTACCTCCACATCGGCCACGCCAAGTCCGTCTGCCTCAACTTCAGGATCGCGGCCGACTACAGCGGCCTGTGCAACCTGAGAATGGACGACACCAACCCGGTGAAGGAAGAGGTCGAGTACATCGAGTCCATCATTCGGGACGTGCACTGGCTGGGCTTCGACTGGGACGACCGGCTCTTCTACGCCTCCGATTACTACGACCGGCTCTACGAATACGCCGTAAAACTCATCAGGCTGGGCAAGGCCTACGTCTGCGACCAGGGCCCCGACGAGATGCGGCAGTACCGCGGCACCCTCACCGAGCCGGGCCGGGAAAGCCCGTGGCGCAGCCGCACCGTGGAGGAGAACCTCGACCTCTTCGAGCGTATGCGCACAGGCGAGTTCGGGGAAGGCAAAAAGACGCTGCGCGCCAGGATCGACATGGCCTCCCCCAACCTCAACATGCGGGACCCGGTCACCTACCGGATCCTGCACTCCACGCACCACCGCACCGGGGAAAAGTGGTGCATCTACCCCATGTACGACTTCGCCCACTGCCTGTCCGACTCGCTCGAGGGCATCACCCACTCCATCTGCACGCTGGAGTTCGAAGACCACAGGCCCCTGTACGACTGGTATCTCGACGCGCTGGACGTCTACCACCCCCAGCAGATCGAGTTCGCCCGGCTCAACCTCACCTACACGGTCATGAGCAAACGCAAGCTCCTGCAGCTCGTTCAGCAGAAGCACGTGAACGGCTGGGACGACCCCCGGATGCCCACCATCGCGGGCATGCGCCGGCGGGGCTACACGCCCGGGGCCATCCGGAACTTCTGCGAGCGCATCGGCGTGGCCAAGAACGACAGCGTCGTGGACGTTGAGCTCCTGGAGTTCTGCGTCCGTGAAGACCTGAACCTGAAGGCGCCCCGGCGCATGGCGGTGCTCGACCCCCTCGAGGTGGTCATCGAGAACTACCCCGAGGGCCAGGTGGAGGAGTTCCGGCTCCCGAACCACCCGGACGACCCGAGCCTGGGCTTCCGCACGGTCCCCTTCTCGAAGACCGTGTACATCGAGAAGGAAGATTTCATGGAGGAGCCCTCCGCGAAGTTCTTCCGCCTCGCCCCGGGCAGGGAGGTGAGGCTCAGGGGCGCCTACTTCCTCACGTGCACCGGGGTGCGGAAGAACGGCAGGGGCGAGGTGACCGGGCTGACCTGCTCCTACGATCCGCTCACGAAAGGCGGCGACGCCCCGGACGGCCGCAAGGTGAAGGGCACCCTCCACTGGGTCTCCGCGGCCCACGCCCTCAAGGCGGACATCAACCTCTACGACCGGCTCTTTCAGGTGCCCAGCCCGGAGGGGGGAGATAATTTCCTCGACCTCCTCAACCCAGACTCGCTTAGGAGGCTCTCTTCGGCCATGCTCGAGCCGTCCCTCGCAGACGCGCAGCCCGGCGCCACCTTCCAGTTCGAGCGGCAGGGCTATTTCTGCCTCGACGAAAAGGACGGTCAGACCCCGGTGTTCAACCGCACCGTGACGCTCCGGGACACCTGGGCGAAGATCGACAAGGGCGAGGGGGACAGGGGCAGGAAGAAGGCTCCGGCACCCGGGGTCAAGCCCGCGCCGAAAAAAGAGGAAGCCCCGAAGATCGCCATGGAGGACTTCGCGAAGGTCGACCTCCGGGTGGGCCTCATCCGCGAGGTGAGCCTGGTGGAGGGTTCCGACAAGCTCCTGAGGCTCATGGTGGACGTGGGCGAAGGCCGCCTCCGGCAGATCTTCGCGGGCATACGCCCCGCCTGCCCCGACTTGGACGACCTCCTGGGAAGGAAGGTTGCGGTGGTGGCGAACCTCAAGGAACGCCAGATGAAGTTCGGGCTCTCCGAGGGCATGATCCTCGCCGGCGGCGAGGGTGAGCGCATGGGCATCGTCACCTTGAACGGCGACCCGCTGCCCGGGGACAGGATCTCCTAGCCCGGGGCCCCCGCGGCGGCATCGCCGTCCTTCACCGCCGCTGCGTCTCCTGTTCACGGTTTCCCCGGGCCATGGAAGCCGCTGCGCCCAGGGCGCACAGGATGGTGAAGATGACGAAGCCTGCCCTCATGCTGGCCATGAACTCCGGGAAGACAGCGGGCACGATCCTGCTCCCGCCCATGAAACAGGAAAAGAGGAGGAGCACGATGCCCATGCTGGCCGCCTGACCCGTGAGGCGCATGGTGGAGATCATGCCCGAGGCCAGGCCCTGCTTGTTCCGGTCCACGGAGCTCATGATGGCATTCGTGTTGGGCGAGGAGAAGAACGCAAACCCCAGCCCGATGACCAAAAGCGGGGCCAGGATCTGCCACAGGGGGGCGTCCTGGTGGAGAAAGGCCAGGGGAAAGAGCCCCAGGCAAGTGATGGCCATGCCCAGGGTGGCGAGGACCCCCGGGTCCGCCCGGTCCGAGAGCCTCCCGGCCAGGGGGGAGAATGCCATCATGACCAGGGGCTGGGACACGAGCACCAGGCCCGCCCCCTCTGGGCTCATGCCCCTGACGTACTGGAGGTAGAGGCTCATGAGGAACGACAGGGCGAAGGTGGCGCTGTAGTGGATGAACGCCGCGGCGTTGGAGAAGGCGAACTGCCGGTTGCACGTCATGAGGCCGATATCGAGCACCGGGCTCCGGGCCTTTTTTTCAACGGTGACGAAGAGGGCGAGCCCCAGGAGCCCTGAAACGGTGAGGCCCACGCCCAGGGGCTGCGTGACCTTCGAGAACCCGTACATGGCCGCAATGAGGCTCACGGAATAAATCAGGGAACCCTTGACGTCAAGGGCTTCCCCCTCACGCCCCTTCCCGTCGTCCTCGATCCCTTCCAGCGCAAGGGCGAGGGCCGCCAGGCTCAGGGGGACAGTGGCCAGGAACACGCCCTCCCAGCCGAGGGCGCCGGTGATCACCCCGCCCGCGAACGGCCCGATGGAGAGGCCCAGGTAAGTGGCGGCGATGTTGATCCCCAGCGCGGAGCCGCGCTCCTCGGGGGGATAGGCCGCGGTGAGGATGGCCACGCCCGTGCCGAAGATCATGGAGCTCCCGAGACCCTGCAGGACGCGGGCTGCGATGAGCAGGCCGGGGCTCCAGGAGAGGCCCGCGAGCACTGAGCTCACGGTGAACAGGGCAAGGCCCCCGATGTAGAAGCGCTTTTTCCCGTAGATGTCCGCAGCCCGGCCGATGGGCAGGAGGAACACGGCCGAGGCGATGAGGTAGGAGGTGGAAATCCAGTTGAGGGTGACGGCGTCGAGGGAGAACGCCCGCCCGATGTCCGGCAGCGCGATGTTCACCGCTGACCCCATGAAGGGGGTGAGAAAGGACGAAAGCGACGCCACGGCGAGGACCGCGGTTTTCCTGGTCCTGATCCTCATGGGTTAGGGGGTGCGGGCAGCCGCCTGCTCCGGGCCGGGCGCATCAGTCCCGGTCTTCCATCCGGAGCCTTTTCCTGGTGAGGTTGTACTTCTCGGCCTTGAGGTAGAAGGTCTTGTAGTTCAGGCCGGACTCCCGGGCCGCCTCGGCGATGACCCCGCCGTGCTTCTTCAGGAGGTGTTCGAAGTACTTGCGCTCGAACTGCTCGATGAGGGTCTGCTTGATCTCGTGGTAGCCCGCCCCGCCTCCTGCGTCCACCCAGATGGTGGGCGCGTCCGCCGCCTCCTCCACCGGGGTGGAGACGACCTCGTGGAGGTTCCTCCCCAGGTCGGGCAGGGTCTCGATGCGCTCCGAGCGGCAGGACACGATGGCCCGCTGGACGGCATTCTCCATCTCCCGGACGTTGCCGGGCCAGTGGTATGCCAGGAGCTGGTTCATGGCCTCCCGGGAAACGCCCTTCACGGGCGAGCCGAACTTGGCGGAGTACTTCTTGATGAAGTGGTCCACCAGGAGCGAGATGTCGTCCTTGCGCTCGCGCAGCGGCGGGATGATGACAGGGAAAACGGAGATGCGGTAGAAGAGGTCCTCGCGGAAGAGCTCCTTGCGGATCATGTCCTGGATGGGCCGGTTGGTGGCGCAGATGACCCGGAAGTCGCAGTCGATCTCCCGGTTGCTCCCGAGCCGGGTGATCTTGCCGTCCTCGATGACGCGCAGGATCTTGGCCTGGAGGTCCAGGGGGATGTCGCCTATCTCGTCGAGAAAGAGGGTGCCCGTGTGGGCCTTCTCGAACTTGCCGATGCGCAGGCTTACCGCGCCCGAGAAGGCCCCCTTCTCGTGGCCGAAAAACTCCGACTCCAGGAGGTTCTCCGGCACGGCGGCGCAGTTGATGGTGACGAAGGGTTTTGCCCTCCGGTCGGAGCGCGAGTGGATGGAGCGGGCCACGAGCTCCTTGCCCGTGCCCGTCTCGCCCAGGATGAGCACGGTGAGGTTGGTGTCCGCGGCGGTGAGGATCTGGTCGTAGAGCTTCTGCATCCTGGGGTTCGCCCCCACGAGCTGGTCGAGGCCATCGGCGTACTGGCTGATCCTGCCCTTGAGCTCGATGTTCTCCGCCAGGATCTCCTGCTGCCGGATGATCTTGGAGATGGAGAGCTCCAGGGTGTTCATGTTGAAGGGCTTCTCGAGGAAGTCGTAAGCGCCGTACTTCATGGCCTCCACCGCGCCTGACACCGAGCCGAAGGCGGTGATCACCACGACGTAGGTCGAAGGGTACTGCTTCTGGATCTCCTGCAGGAGGGCATAGCCGTCCATCCGGGGCATCCTGATGTCCGTGATGACGATGTCCTGGGCCTTGAGCTTGAGCTTCTCGAGGGCTTCGACCCCGTCCCGGGCAGTCTCTATCTCCAGGTCGAGGCTGGACATGAGGAGGGCCTCCTTGAGCTGCTCCAGGAAGACCTGCTCGTCGTCCACGATGAGGATCTTCTTCCTGCCCGGGCTGAACCCCTCCCCTTCGCTCTCCGGAGCGCGTGCCGTGCGGTTCTTCTTCATGCTTTTCCCTTGGCGCTGTTCGATACGGCCGGCCCGGCCAGGGTCTGGTCCTTGGGTATGCGGACGGTGAACCGGGAGCCCAGGCCCGCCGCGCTCTCCACCTCGATCTCGCCGTGGTGCATGTCCGTGATCTTCTGGACCAGCGCCAGGCCGAGGCCCGTCCCCCGCGCCTTCTGGGTGTAGAAGGGCTGGAAGATAAGCTGCAGGTCGTCCTGCCCGATGCCGATCCCCGTGTCCTCCACGATGATCTCCATGGCGTCCGCCATGTACTCGTGGCCCTGGGACTTGAAGGTGTGTTCGGGCTTGAGGATCGTGGTGATGGTGAGCTTCCCCCCTTCGGGCATGGCGTCGAGTGCGTTTTCGATGAGGTTTTCCAGGAGCTGGCGGATCTGCACCCCGTCGATGACGAGGGTGTCGTTCCGGTAGTCGAAGTCGGTGGCGATCTCGATGGCGTGGTTGTCGCACTACTCCATGCGGTTGAACAGCAGGCCCTCGATAATGTTGGAGAGGCTGTAGGACTTGGGCTTGATCTTGCCCGAGCGGGTCCAGTCGAGGATCTGGGTCACGAACTTTTCCAGGGTGTCGATGCCGCTGGTGACCCCTTCGAGAATCCTCTTCTGCCGGTCCTCCAGGGACATGGCTCCCTTGAGGAGCTCGATGCCCGTCTTGATCTTCTGGAGGGGGTTCCTCACCTCGTGGGCCACGTGGGCGGACATCTCTCCCAGGACCGCCATCTTCCGGGTCTTCTCAAGCTCCTTCTCCATGCTCTTCATCTCGCTGATGTCGATGATGGACACGATGCTCTGCCGGGTACCGGGGATGAGCCCGATGGTGAGGAAGGCGTCTTTGATCCCGCCGTTCTTGTCCAGGAGCCGGAACTCGTATTCCGAGGGCACGTCCCTGCTGCCTTCCCTCCTGGCCTTGTGGTAGCCCACCATGCGCTCCTGGTCCAGGGGGTGGACGATCTCGGTGAAGGGCATCTTGCCCTCCATCTCTTCGCGGGTGTAGCCCGTGAGCTTTTCCATCTGCCTGTTGACGAGGGAAATGACCCGGCTCTCCTCCAGGAGCATGATGCCGGTGCCCGTGTGCTCCACCGTGGTGCGGTACTTGGTTTCGGAGGCCCGCAGGGCCTTCTGCTGGATGCGCTTCTGGGTGATGTCCCGGATGATGTTCTGGGTGGCGGGCCTCTTCTCGTACTCGATGAGGGAGGGGGTGATCTCGAAGGCCCGCCAGGAGCCGTCCTTTGCGTGCAGGGCGATCTCGTACTGGTCGGGGACGGCCTCGCCCTTGATCCGCTTGTCGTAGCGGTTCTCGATGAGCTGGGCGATCTCCGGGCGCATGATGTCGAGGAAGCCCATTTCGGAGAGCTCCTCGGCAGTGTACCCCAGGAGCTCGCGGAATTTCGGGTTGGTGTACTTGAAGCGGTGGTCCTGGTAGACGAAGATCCCGTCGTTGGCCTTCTCCACGAGCATGCGGTACTTCAGCTCCGAGGACTTGAGGCTTTCCTGGACCTCCTTGATGGGCCTCAGATCCCGGAAGATGCTGATGCCCACCAGGGGCTTGCCCTCGTGGTAGACGTAGCTCGCCGACAGGGAGATGGGGATGAGGGTCTTGTCCTTGAGGTAAAGGTAGGTTTCTTCGCCCACCAGACGGTAGGGATTTTCCGCCGAACCCTGGTCCAGGAGCCCGAGGATCCGCTTACGCTCCCCCCTGGCCATGAAATCGTCGATATTGATCCTGCTGGAGAGGATCTCCTCGGCGCTGTAGCCGGTGATCTCCTCGGCGGCCCTGTTGAAGACCAGTGCGTTGCCCTTCAGGTCCGAGGCTACGATGGCGTCGCCGGAGTTCTGGATGAGGGCCTTGAGAAACTCGCTGTAGGAGAGGACGGCCTCCTCCATCTGCTTGCGCTCGGTGATGTCCCGGGCGATGCCCAGGATGGCGGGGCCGGTGCCCAAGCTGATGACCGAGTTCGCGATGGAAATGGTGCGCTCGACCCCGAACTTGGTGATGAAGACTGCGTCGTACCTGCGGGGGGGGTCTTTCCCCTGGAGGAGCTTTGTATAGAGGGCCCTGATGTCCTCATAGGAGTCGGGGCGGGTAATGGCTTTGAGGGATGTCCCGTCGAGCTCGCCGGACCGGTAGCCGAGATTTCTCCGGAAGGCGGGGTTCGTGTAGAAAAACGCGTCGTCCTGATACACGAACAGCCCGTCGCTGGCGTTCTCCACCATGACCTGGAAGATCGCCTTGCTGATCTTCTTCAAGCTCGCGTCTTTTTTTGCTGCCCCGGTGTTCATATCATCTTGGAAAAATACACGATGGGCATTGATCTATCAACAGGAAACATTTGTTTTCCCACCCCGGGGAGGGTCGGGAAAGACCTGCGGGAGAAGGTTGGCGGTCCGGTCGGGGCGGTCGCAGGCGAAAGCCCTGGTGACAGGCGCTGCGGAGGGGAAAACCACCCGGAACAGGCCGGGCCAGGCATCGGCGGCGGCAGCAGGGTGAACTGTTACGCCTTGAATTTCCCGAAATCCTCGGGGCTCATTTTTTCCAGGATTTCCTTGAGCTTTTCCTTGTCCTGCTCGAAGCCGACCATGCCCTTGCCGGCGGACTCCTTCGAGGCATCCACCCGGATGGCTTCCTTCACCACGCTGTCCGCAACGAAGATGGAGCAGTTCATCCGCAGGGCGATGGCGATGGCATCGGAAGGCCTGGCATCAATGGCGAGGGTGGCGCCATTGTACTCGACGGTGATCAGGGCATAAAACACATTGTCGCGGATATCGACAACATCGATCTTCACCACCTTCACGCCCAGGTTGTCCTCCAGGGATTTGAACAGGTCGTCGGTCATAGGGCGCGAGTACCGCACCCCCTCGAGAGATGCGGCGATGGCGCTCGCCTCCATGATCCCGATCCAGATGGGGAGGACATATTTCCCCTCGCTGTCCTTAAGGACCACGATGGGCGCGTTGCTGGAGGGGTCGAGCGCAATGCCGGCGACCTTCATCTCCAAGAAACCAGGCATCTCCATACCTCCTGACATATAACATTAAGGCCGTATTACCCATTAGTCAATGATCCCCGTGACCCCGGGCCGGTCCGGACGAATCATCCGTTTTCAATCTGACTGCTGGCAGGAAGGGGCGTTTTCTGATTTTATTTCCCTGGTATCGGGCTCTTGTCCCGGTTCGACCCGAGGCGTATTTCTTTCAGGAGCTCTTCCATTTCGAAGGTTTCTTCCCCGAGGGTGATGCCTTCTTCTTCGAGCTTCTTTCTCACCGAAAGGACGAGCGGGGGTTCGATGCCTGCCCGGCGGAGCGCGTCGAGGCTGTCCGGGAGCTCTTCCCGCTTGAGATCCGCGACGAGCCGGGCCCGGGAAAGCACGAGGCACCGGGTTATGAGAGGGAGGAAGTCCTCGAGGTTGTGGGTTACGATGATCACCGTGGTGTCCGAAAGCCCCGAGATGATCTTCACGAGCTCGCGCCTGCCCGAGGCATCCATGCCCGCGGTGGGTTCGTCCAGGATGAGCACCTCCGGCATCGAGAGGAGGGCCGAGGCGAGCGCGAGCTTCCGCTTCTCCCCCGAGCTCAGGACGAAGGGCGACACCCTCTTGAGCGCGTCCGCGTCCATGCCGAACCGCCCCATTATGCCCCGGGACCTGGCCTCGATCTCCCCCTCGCCCAGGTCGAAAAAGTTCCGCAGGGAAAAGGTGAGCTCGTCATAAGCCGTCTCGTGGAAGAACTGATGCTCCGGGAACTGGAAGAGGAGCCCGATCCGCCTCCGCACGCCTGTGAGGGCCCGGGCCTTCGCCAGAACCTTCACGCTCTGCCCGTCGTAGAGGATGTCCCCTCTCTCGGGCAGGATCAGCGCGTCGAGCAGCTGGATGAGGGTGGTCTTGCCCGAACCCGCGGGGCCTATGACCGCGATCTTCTCCCCCTGGCACACCCCGAAGGACACCCCGTCGATGGCCGGCCCGCCGGCGGGACCTTCGTAGCGGTAGGAGAGTCCGGAGCACGTGATCTTCATTTCTTCCCCAGGAACCTCACCGCTTCCGGGACCTCCCAGGCATTGAGGCACGACCCCGGGGTGAGGAACCCTTTCCTCCCCATCATGACGCCGTAGCGCATATCGTCGAGGCCGCCCACTGTGTGGGCGTCCGGCGACAGGGCGATGATCCCCCCCCTCCCGACAAAGGGCTCGATGAGCCTCCAGTCGAGATCGAGCCGGATGGGGTTGGCGTTGATCTCCAGGGCCACTCCCGTTGCCAGGGCACCCTCCAGGACCGCGTCCATGTCCACCGCATAGGGTTCCCGGGCCAGGAGCAGCCTTCCCGTGGGGTGGCCCAGAATGCTGGTGAAAGGGTTCTGCAGCGCCTTGACGATCCTCCGGGTCATGGTCTTTCTGTCCATCTCCATGCCCGAGTGAACGCTCGCCACGACAAAATCGAACAGCGCGAGGATCTCGGGAGGGTAGTCGAGGGACCCGTCAGGGAGGATGTCGGACTCGATGCCCTTCAATATGGTGATGCCCCCGAGGGAATCGTTCAGCTCGTCTATCTCCCGGTGCTGCTTCTCGAGGGCGTCCACGTCGAGGCCCCCCGCGTAGGAGGCGCTCCGGCTGTGGTCCGAGATCCCGATCCACCTGTACCCCCTGTCCCGGGCCGCCCGTGCCATCCCGGAGAGGGTGCACACACCGTCGCTGTAGGTGCTGTGGTTGTGGATCGTGCCCCGGATGTCCTCCAGGGTGATGAGTCCGGGCAGCGAGAAGCCCCGGGCAAAGGCCATCTCCGAAGGCCGGCCCTCCCTCACCTCGGGTGGCAGGTACTGCAGGCCAAGGAGCCCGTAGAGGTCCTCCTCGCTGAAGACCGCAACCGGGCTCCCCCCTTTGAAGACCCCCTTTCCGGAGACCTCTACGCCCAGGGCGGCGGCCCTCTCCCCGAGAGCCCGGACGTGGTCTTCCGAGCCTGTGGAAAGGAGCAGCGCGGCAGCCCGGGACTCGGGGGGTGCCGCGTGCAGCACCACCGGGGCATGGTGCAGACCCGAGGGGATAACGAGCGTGTCACCCCGGATGAACGCCTGCGCCGAGCCCAGCGAAGAGGCGAGGCCCTCGAGCGTTCGTAGATCACCCTGCACGAGGAGCTCCACGGCATCTATCACGTCTCCCCCCCTGCGGCACTGCCCCGTGACCTCGGAGAAAACACCCAGCGAGGCGAGCTTCGCCCCCATTGAGAAGGCGGCCTCATAGGCCTCGTCGAGGGTGCTCTTCCCCCGGTAGCCCATGACCCGTTCGATGGCCGGGTGCAAATCCTCGAGGAACTTCCGCGGGAAGGCCCTCAGCCCCGAGAGCCGGCCCTCCTTCAGGGCCAGCAGGAGGTCATCCACCGTCTCGATCTCCCGCTCCCGCTGGAGGGTTCTGATCCGCTTGAAGCCCAGCCCGGGAACCTTCAGAAGCTCGTCGAAGCCCTTGGGGAGGAGGGAAACCACCTCACTGAGGTCGGAAAAGTCCTCCTCGATCGCCCAGGCCCTGATCTTGGCGGAGATGGCCTTCCCGATCCCCGGGACCTGCGGCAGAAGATCCTCCCGGGCGAGCTCCGCCGCTTCCCGGTCGAGGCGCATGACGGCTTCCGCGGCCTTTCGGTATGCAGCCACCTTGAAGGGGTTCCCGTCAAGATACTCCAGGGCGCTCGCCATCCGGAGCAAAAGACCGGCAACCGTTCCGTTATTCAAGCGCCCTCCCTTTGGCGTGGCCCTCGCACGCCTGAGTGAGCACGATCCTCACCAGGGCATGTACCGGGGCCTCCCCCGCCACCTCCACCTTGATGTAGTTCGACGTGAGCCCCGTGAACCCGCCCCCGTATGCGCTGGTCACGACGGCCTCTTCCTCGCGGCCGATGCGCGAGGAGATGAAGGCGCTCCTTTTGGCCTTCGAGAGCTCCCTCATCCGGCGCGCCCGTTCCCTGGCCACGCCTGCGCCCACGACCCCTTCGAACCCCGCCGCCGGGGTGCCGGGGCGCTTCGAGTAGGGAAAGACGTGCAGATAGGCGAGATCGAGCCCTTCCACGAGGCTTTCCGTCTCGGAAAAATCCCCCTCCCCTTCCCCGGGGAAACCCACCATGACGTCGGAGCCAATGGCCATGCCCGGGGCCTCCTCCCTGAGCCGGAGCACGAGGTCCCGGAAATATCCCGCCCGGTAGGGCCTGTTCATCCGGGAGAGCACCGCGTCCGACCCGCTCTGGAGCGGCAGGTGGAGGTGCCGGCATATCCGCCCCTCCCGGGCGATGAGGTCGACGAGCTCCGTAGTCACGGTCCAGGGTTCGATGGAGGAGATGCGTATCCTCGGCATGGCGCTGCCCTCGATGATCTGTTGGAGCAGGCTTGCCGCCCCGCCCTCGTAAAGCCCGATGTTGATGCCCGTGAGGATGATCTCCCTGAACCCCGCCTCGTGGAGGCACTCGATCTCCCGCAGGATCTCGCCCATGGCCCTCGATCGCGGCCCCCCCCTGGCTTCCGGCACGATGCAGAACGTGCAGCGGTTGCTGCATCCGTGCTGAACGTTCACGAAGGCCCGGGAATGGCCCCGGAAGCGGGTGATGTGCCCGGGCAGGGGCACACCCAGGGCTTCGGGCAGGTTTCCGAAGGGCACCACTTCCAGGGAGCCCGAGAGCGCACGGACCTCCCGCGGGTACGCGCCCGCCATGCACCCGGTGACCACGAGCCGGCTGCCAAAGGCCGCGCCCCTGCGGATGAGCTTGCGCGCCTCCGCATCCGAGCGGTGGGTGACCGTGCAGGTGTTCACGAGGTAGAGGTCCGCTCCGGGGAGCGAGAAGTCCTGCTCCACGGCCCCGCCCTGCACAAGGGCCTCCCGGACGAGCTGGCTCTGGTACTGGTTGACCTTGCATCCGAGGGTGGCGATGGCGAACTTCATAAGGCGGAACCGTTCCCGTTGCGGCTTCTCCGGCGCCGGAAAGAGTCCGGGCCGGGCTTCTTATGCTTCATCCTTGAGCTTGCTCTTGATCTCCTTGAGAAACTCGTCGGTGGCGTCCGTGATCTTCACCCCGGTTTCCACACTGCCCGAGACGTCCTTGATGGACCACAACGCCTTGCCCTTCGCCGTCTTTCCGGCGATGGAGATCTTCATGTCCCGGTTCGACGAGACCTTCTCCCGGGTCTTGAGGAGCAGGCTGTCGTCTTCCGCGTTCAGGAGACCGCCCTCCTCGGGCCCCAGGCCGATGTCGTAGACCAGCGGGGCCTCGGTCCTGCGGTGCCTGAACTTGAGGTGCTGCTGGTAGGCGTCCTTGTGCTCCATGCTCCTGAGCTGGGAGTCCATGTTGTAGATGGTGTTGAAGTACTTGATCTTCTGCTCGTGGCGGGCAACCTTGGACACGTTCTTGAGGAGCTCCTTGCGCTGCCGCTGGAGAGTGTCGAGGAGGTGCTTCCATGAGGCTTCGTACTCACGGTTGCCCCGGTTGGCGAGGTAGGTGTTGATCTTCGAGGGGAGCCGCTGCTTCACCTGGACCTCGACATCCGTCAGCCGCGCCTCGCACTCATCGCGTGTC
>ERZ1645187.3050-NODE-3050-length-14290-cov-7.227327_pt1 | contig 14290 bp, 15 predicted proteins | sample MGYA00575352_ERZ1645187 | MGnify/ENA primary metagenome ERZ1645187 (study PRJEB40837, sample SAMN11349314) | freshwater sediment metagenome | isolation source: river sediment | host: Sediment | place: India: Wazaribad , New Delhi | collected 2017-02-21 ...
GACGAAGCAACCGGCGAAGTCCTTGGCATACAGGCTATCGACATCGGTTCAGCCAAGGTCACGCATGCCGAAGGCGATGTGGCCAAGCTGTTGATACTGCGCAGCACGCAGGAAGTCCGCATCTCGGATCGTCTGCTGCCGAGCGAAGAGCGTCGCATTGATGCCATTTTCTACCCGAGCCCGCCAAACCAGGAGATTGAAGGCCACATCATTGATGTGGAAGGTGGCGTGAGCCAGATCGGTCCGATGAATGTCGTGCTGATCGACAAGGGCCAACGTGACGGTGTCGAAGTCGGCAACGTGCTGGCCATCTTCCAGAAAGGTGAACGCGTGAAGGATCCGGTCACCGGCGAGGTTGTCAGCCTCATCAACGAGCGCGCCGGCCTGCTGATGGTGTTCAACGTGTTCGAGAAAACCAGCTTCGCCCTGGTACTGCAATCAGACCGTCCGTTGATGGTCGGCGAGATGGTGAAAAACCCCTGAGCCTTGCCAGCTGCAAGCAAAAAAGCCCCGGCATGCCGGGGCTTTTTTTTCGCGGACTTCAGTGGCGCAACATGATGACCTTGAACGCGCGGTCATTGGCCAGGAGATCAATCCTGGAAAAAAGAGCGCGCGCTTTCTGCTCCAGCGACAGGAAGGCATTGACCACGAACAATGCAGCACCCCGCGGCGCCAGCAGCCGGTGCGCCTGCGCCAGGAACTTGTCCGTCAGCGAACCATCAACGGCAAAACCCTGGTGAAACGGCGGATTGCACAACACCAGGTCAAACTGGCCGGCAAGTGAGCTCCCGGCATCGCTGGCGATCACCTCGACAGCCAGGCCGTAATGCACCGCATTCTGCGCCATCGCCAGCAAGGCCGCGGCATTGTTGTCCGTTGCCACCCGGCGATCACAAGGCAAATCCCGGGTCATCAGCGTGAGATAACCATAACCACAACCGAGATCGAGCATGGACTGCGGTGCAGCCGGCATCTGCGCCAGGCAGGCAGGCAGTTGCTGCCGCAGGAAAGCACTACCGCGATCGACACGATCCCAGCCGTAAACGCCCGGCTTGCTGTAAAAGTCGAGCTCTGCGGTGTGCACCAGCCGCAACTGCGCATACTCCTTGTCATCAAGCCACGGCATTGCTGCGCTGCCGGCATGTCGCACAAAAACGCCGCGATAGGCAACGCCGTGCTTTTCAGCAACGCCGTTGCCGAAATGCTGGCGGCACTTGTCGATGAAAGTCCTGGCACCCTCGTCTTTCAGCCCCGTCAGGTACAGCTCACCTTCTCCAGCCAGCAAACCCGGCGCATGGTTCAGCACATGGTGCACCACCGGTTTTTCCTTCGAGATGCGGAAGACCAACCGGTTAAACGCACCTGCCGGGAAACGAGAAAAATCGAAATCGGAAAATGCGACATCGTGGCCGCGCACGTGCGCAGCATCGGCAACATCACAGCGATTGGTGAGCAACTGCAAGCCCGTCCGGGGCGGGATAGCCACCACCGCTTCCAGCGCATTCTCGTCAGCCACCCATAAGGTCTGGCCAACAACATCCTGCAATGGCGGCAGTAACGTCTGGAAAGCCGGATCAAGCATGCTGGCCACCGGCGATTTCAGCAGCAGTCAGTGGGCGATAGTCTCCCGGCGCCAGGGCAGCATCCAGCACAATATGGCCGATGCTCTCGCGATGGAGGGCCTGCACATGATTGCCGACAGCGGCAAACATCCGCTTGACCTGATGGTATTTTCCTTCGTGCACTGTGAGCAACACAGTTGTCCGCTCGCAATCGACAAACGCAAGCACGGCAGGCCTGGTCAGTTTCCTCTCCTCGCGCAACAGCACACCATGGCGCAACTGTTCTGCCGCGTCATCGGACAACGGATACTGCAAGGTGACACGGTAGCGCTTGCCGCATTCGCGCGCCGGTGCGGTCATGCGGTGGTTCCACTGGCCATCATCAGTCAACAAAACCAGCCCTGTTGTATCGATATCCAGGCGACCCGCAATCTGCAAGTCATCGAGCCAGTCCTCATCGAGCAGGTCCAGCACCACCGGATGATTGCCATCCGTGTTGGCACAGACATAACCGGCCGGCTTGTGCAGCATGAAATAACGCGGTTGCCTGGGAACAACTGTCACACCATCGAGTTGCACGTTATCGTTTTCTGCCAGCTGGGTATCGGTTTTCCTGACTGTATTGCCATTGACCGTCACCTCACCGCTGCGCACGGCCTTATGCACCTGTTGGCGCGACATGCCGGTGGCATGACTGATGTACTTGTCCAGTCGCATCAGTGACCGTACCATGCATTCAGCTGCCGGATGATGTCGGCATCCTGGCCGTCATTTCGCAGTACCTTCATGCCGGCTGGCGGCTGCTCGAAATCCGCCAGCAGCGCTGCTGCGCTGCCGCTCGATATGCCTTGCGCGCGCACCGACAGACGCTGCTGCAGCACCACCTGGCTGCACTCGACGCAGAGCATCTCCATATCAGCGACCTGTGCCAGCAGGTAATCGCGATGGCGCTGCTTGTACACACCCTGCGTGACGACCAGCGTGCCATGCTGTTGTTGCAGGCTGAGGATCCTGCGCGCGACACGCGGAAAATATTCATCGCGCATCGCCTCGGTAAACGGGCGCTGCTCGGCCAGCGCCAGGCGCATCGCAGCAGAAATATCATCATCTGCATCATAGAAAAAACGGCCCGACAAGCGAGTGACCAGTCGACCGACATGCGTCTTGCCGGCACCGGCGAGACCGTAGAAAAACAGCGCTGCCGGCGCACGCGCAAGGTCAAGCGTGGGAAGCGTTGCCGTCACTGGTCGCGCCTCTGCACCAGCGAGGCGACCTCGCCAGAAAAGACCACTTCACCGCGCTGGTTCAGCAGCCGTCCTTCACAGCGCACGATGCCGGCAAACGGCCGGCTGGCAGAAGCACGCTTTTCCAGGCAGCAGTACTCATAACGCAATTCGTCACCGGGCCGGATCGGTGCAGAAAAGCGCAACTTGTCGAAACCCAGTGCAGAAATCGCCGCCACCTTGCGCTCCTGTTGCTGGCCGAGGTAGACAAAAATCGGGAAAGCGTGTGCGGATGACGCGACCAGACCGCCAAAAATCGAGTCTTTCGCTGCCACCGGATCGACATGGAACGGTTGCGGATCCCACTTGCGCGCCATGCTGATGATTTCTTCTTCCGTCACGACATACGGCGTTGCAATCTGCACGACATGGCCGACCTCGTAATCCTCGAAATGGATGTAATCGTCGGGAAAATGCATCTGGTGACTCATCACGGAACATCTCGCTGGATAATGGAAAGGATATGGGCAGGTGGCTCGCGTCCGAAATCCTTGCGGTACAAGGCGACCGCACGCTGCGCGATCTCGCGCAATTCACCAGCCTGGCCATGCAGCCAGTCGCGGCGGTATTGCGCAAGGAAACAGAGAATGTCGCGGCGCGTGAGCGGCAGGTCAAATGCGGAATAGAACAGGCCGGCTATATCTTTCACCAGCCAGCGGCGCGGGGTGCGCGCCCGCATCTGCACGCGATGCAAGTCGATCAGGTAGAGCCTGTCGCCGGAAGCAAACGGCTTGCCATCGTCTGCACGCAGGAAATGGCACAAATAATAATCGCGATGGTTGATGCCGTTCTCGTGCAGCGTCTTGCTGATCGTCGCCAGCTTCCTGACCAGCGTGCGCTTTTCACGCAATGACGGCTTCTGTTCACCCCATGGCCTGCAGTAATCTTCCAGGCTGATCGTACCGGCCAGCTCTTCGGTGACCAGGAATGACAACTGGGTGGCCGGATTGATGCCGCACTGGCCAAACGCCACCGGCGTCATCGTATCGATACCGAGTGACTTGAGGCGCAGGCAAGCGTGGTATTCGTTGGCGGCACCGAGCACTGGCGCCCGCAACTGCAACAGGTTCTTGGCGATTTCACCCCAGCCGACGCCCTCATGCAGCTTGAGGAAATAGCCGCGCCCATCGCGCTCGAAACGCAGCGTGCGGCGACCTTCCTTGCTGCGGTAGACATCGCCTTGCAGCGCGCGCGCCTCGGCAAACGGATCCTTGCCCTGCCAGTACTGCTGCCAGCGCGTGTCGAGGAACAGTTTCATGACAGCCGCTCCTGCGCTTCCTGCATGATGATGTCTGCGGCGCGTTCGAACAGCGAATAGATGTCCGCCGTGCTCGCCATGCGCAAACCGTTCTGCCGCCACGCCTGGCGCTGCGCGGCATTGTCCAGCATCGACTGCAGCGCGCAGTCCAGCGCTGCTTGCGAGAAAGGCTCGTCAATCACAATACCGCAGCCATAATCGCGGATATAAGTGCTGTAGCCACACACTGCGGTGGTCAGCACCGGCAAGCCGGCTACGGCCGCCTCCAGCAGCACGGTACCGGTGTTCTCACGATAGGCCGGATGAACCAGCACATCAGCGCCTTGCAGGAAATGCGGGACATCGTCGCGACCAGCGAGGAACTGCAGGCGCTCCCCGACACCGAGCTCGCGCGCCAGCTTCACGAAGGCATCAGGTTTGTCCTGGCCGATGACGATAAAACGGGTGCGCTGTTTCAGTGGCGCCGGCAGGGCAGCCAGCGCACGGATTGCCCGGTCGAGCCCCTTAGTGCGGAAACCGGAGCCTATCATCAGCACCAGTTTGTCATCGTCCGCGAGTTGCCATTCGCGCCGGAAGCTGTCGCGCAGCTGTTGTGCATCGGCACCGGCGCGGCGGTCGGGGTTGATGCCCGGCGGCAACACGGTGCAGCGCTCCTTCGCTGCGGGATAGTACTGCACATATTCATCGACGCTGCGCTGTGCAATCGCGAGAACCCGCGTGTGGCTGGCCGCGCCAAAGACAGCTTCCTCGTCGCGCAGGAACTCGCGGTAGCGCGGCAACCAGCGCAACCATGGCGAGCGCTCCTGCAGCAGCTTGGCCTTGAAGCAGGTATCCGCCGCGTAATAGATATCCAGGCCCGGCATGCGGTTGAAACCGACGACCAGCGCCGGCTGCTGCACTTGCAGTTTCTGCTGCAGCGCACCGGCAAAACTGCGGTTGCGCGCATGGTTGCTGCGGCCGCCGACAGGCACTACCTCTACCGCGATGCCTTGCGGCCGCTCGCCCTGCCACTCACCACAGTAGACGGTCACTTCAGCGCCGCGCGCCACGCACGCCTGTGCGATACGCAACATGTCGCGCTGCAGGCCACCGTAGGGAAAATACTTGTACAGGACGAAGGCGAGTGTCATGTGCGGCCCAGCATGTCGCGCACGCGGGCAAACACCACCGCCGGTGTCAGCGGCGCGAACACCGCTGGCTGCACGCGCGCTGCACCATTCTGTGTGAAGTCGTGCGCACACAAGTGAAACTGGTTCGGCCCGTAGGCGCCGATCAGGGCCGGCGATGTCGGCCCGTACAGCGACAACGTCGGTACCGCAAGTGCTGCCGCAAGATGGCCCAGGCCGGTATCAACCGCCACCACCGCACGGGCACTGGCGATCGTCGCTGCCATGCCGGCCAGGTTGGTGCGCGACAGCACTTCTGCACGCGGATGCGCGTCGGCGATCATGCGCGCGCGCCGGTGCTCGGTATCCGACCACCACGGCAACCGCACAGTCATCCCGCTATCACACAACAGGCGGCACAGCGTCTGCCAGTATTCATCCGGCCAGTGTTTGTCGGCGCGTGTGGTGCCGTGCAGGAACAACACATAGGGCGGCTCGGCCTGTTCACCGAAACGACGGCGATCGATACCGTAATCCGGCGGCAGCTGTGGCTTCTGATAACCCAATGCCTGCGCAAACAGCTCACGCGTGCGCTCGACAGCATGCTGGTTCTTCGCCACGAAATATTTTTTCTGGTAGGCCAGGCTCGCCACTGGCTCGCGCGCGCAGTGACGGTCATATCCACAGCGCACGCCGCCAGCCAGTCGGGTCAGCACAGCGCTCTTGATGAGCCCCTGCGCGTCAATCACGAGATCGTACGGATACTGGCCGAGCTGCCCGCGGAAACGCGCCCATTCATCACTACCGAACAACTTGAACAAGTTCTTGCGCCAGCGCCTTACCGCTACCGGAATCACCCGTTCGACGCGGGGATGCCAGGCAGGTATTTCCGCAAAGGCTTCCTCAACCACCCAGTCGAACACGATGCCGGGCACTGCCGCACACGCATCGGTGATAGCCGGCAATGTGTGGATCACATCGCCCATCGAAGAGGTTTTCACCAGCAACACACGAGTCATGACGCCACCTGCACATTGCGCGGCAAGCGCGCCAGTGCATCCAGCACGCGCGCTGGCGGCAAATCCTTCAGGCACTGCAGGTGGCCTAACGGGCATTCGCGCTTGAAACACGGGCTGCATTCGAGGCCGAGCCGCACAACTTCGACAGCATCGGACAGCGGCGGCGTGAACTGCGGCGATGACGAACCGTATACCGCCACCAACGGACGATTGAGCGCGGCCGCGATATGCATGAGGCCGGAATCATTGCTGACCACGGCCGCTGCGCACGAGAGCAGGTCTATCGCTTCCGCAAGTTTTGTTTTTCCCGCGAGATTGTTGCAGTACTGGCGCTGTGCCTCAGGCAATGCCTCACGAATGGACTCCGCCACTGGCGCATCTTTCGCCGAGCCGAAAATCCAGACCTGCTCACCGGCAGCAATGCGCTCAGCAGCCACCGCAGCGTAGTGTTGCTCGGGCCAGCGCTTGGCCGGGCCGAACTCGGCACCCGGACACAACGCCAACACCGGGCGCTTCCTGTCGAGCTGGTGCACATGCAGGGCGATGTCGCGTTCGACCGGATCGATCTGCAGGCGCGGATGCGGCAAATCCGCCGGCAGTGTTTCGCCGTCCAGCAACGCCAACGCAGCAAAGCGCTCAATCATCAGCGGGTATTGTTCCTTGTCGAGGATGCGGATGTCATTCAGCAGCCCGTAGCGCATCTCGCCGCGCCAGCCGGTGCGTTGCGGGATAGCGGCAAAGAACGGCACCAGCGCCGACTTCCACGAATTCGGCAGCAGGATCGCCTGCCGGTACTGGCCGCGCAACGAATGGCCAATCCGGCGTCGCTTGCCGAAACCGAATTCGCCATGCGCCAGTGGCAGGTCGAAACTGGCGCGCACTTCCGGCATGCGCGCCAGCAGCGGCGCACTCCAGGCCGGGGCGAGCACATCGATGGCACACGCGGGATTGTCCTGTTTGAGCAGGCGAAACAGCACCTGCGCCATCACCATGTCGCCGACCCAGGCCGGGCCGACCACCAGGATTGCCTTGCCAGCATCCGTCATGCAGCCACCCAGTTTTCCACTTGCAGGCCCGGTACCCGCAGGAACTCGCGTTCTTTGTTGGTGACGACAATCCAGCCTTCCGCGCGGGCATGGGCCGCGATCCACAGGTCATTGTTGCCGATCATCTGGCCAGCTTGCTGCAAGCCCGCGCGGATCTGGCCGTAGTGGTCACCGGCAGCGGCCGGCAATTCAGCCACCTGCAGCACGCCTTCCAGCCGGTGCAGGGCAGCGAGGGCCTGTTCACGGGACTGGCTTTTCTCGGCGCCGAAGCGCAGCTCGCCCAGCGTGATGACTGACATCGCCAACTCACTGGCCGCATGCCGGGCAAACCGCTCCCGCACTGACGGCGGGTTGTGCTTGGTGATGTAAATGCAGATGTCCGTATCCAGCAGGTAGCGCACGCCCATCAGAAGGATTCCCGCTCCTGGGCAGGCGTGTCTTCACGGCCATCCGCCATGAAATCCGGCGGCAATTCTGTCAACGCATCAAAGATGGCGGCGGCATTTGTCGGCGTCTCGCGCAGCACAATTTCATCGCCACGGCGAAAGATTTCCACCTGGTCCACATTCAGGCGGAATTCCTTGGGCAGGCGCACAGCCTGACTGTTGCCAGACTGGAACACGCGGGCGATAGTCATGAGTTGGCCTCTCGGATGTATCTACGCAAAGTATATACAACAAATGAGGCAGCGGCTATACGTGGGCAACCTGCAATCCTGCTTTTCGAATGGTGCCGATCTGTCGTACATCAGCAGACAAATGCCAGTGTAAGCCCCACCTAAACTAGGGCCAAGCCGATATGGATGGCATCCAGCGCTCGCAGGATATTCTGTTCCAGATGGCGAACAGCATGGCGCATGATCTGCGACGATAGGTCGCAGATAGGGACATCAGGGATGTGCGACATGGTCTTCGTGCTGCAAGCGGTAGAACGCCAATACCAGTTCCGGCACGGCAATGGCAGCCAGGCCCGGGCCTGGTGACACTAGGTGTTTACGGTCTCGGAACCCTCTTCGGCGCGCATAGCACATTGCAAAGGCAGAAGAACCGAAGAACATGTGCATCGCACCCGGCAACTGAATGCGGCCATAGATAACACTTGCAATTTCTATAGAATTATTGTTCTAATTCAAAGGATGCCGACTTGGATGGCATATAAACACGACCGACAATGAAAAAACAATATAGGAGTTTGTCATGGGAATTCGCAAAAGGACTCGTCGGCTTTTCATCCCCGTTTTCGTTCTGGGGTTATCTCTGGGAGGATGCGTAACCAATAACTTTCCAGGATCCCACACAGCAAAGGCCGACAAATTCAGGCAAGCTCTGAATGCCGGGGACACTAAGTCTGCACAAGATTACCTGCTTTCAAAAAAGGAATCAGAAGACAATATGCTCTACATGATGGAGCTTGGTCGAATCTACAACTTGCAAAATCAGCACCCGCAAAGCCTTGATGCATTGGGCATTGTCGTTGAAAAATTCGAACAGAATGATAGCAAGGCTTTGATTTCCGCTGGCAGTGCGGCTGATCATGCGCAAGCCGCACTTGTTAACGACACCATGATTGAATATAAGGGATACGGGTTCGAGAGAATATTCACGCATGTTAACCAGGTATTCAATTATCTCGGCGAAGGAAAAAATGAAGACGCCTTGATCGAAGTGCGAAAAATTGCGCTTGAGGAAAGGGAGTTGACGGATGCGCATGAAAAAGAAATTGCCAAGACAGCAGAAAAGGCGAAAAAAAACAATATAAATACTGCCATGCTTGATAGCAATTTTTCCGGCATTGATCTGATTGCAGGGAAAACAAAATCTTCTTTCAGCAATGCATATGCGCATTACCTGTCTGGCGTTTTGATGGAAGCTACAGGAAAGGCCTCAGATAAGGAGTTTGCACTGACATCTTACAAACTTGCATTTGAAATACACCCGGGATCTACGATGATCCAGAAGGATATCGAGAGACTGTCCGGTAAAGGCATAAGACAATCCTCTGAAGTGGATAGCGAAAAAGGCACGCTTGTTGTTCTGTATGAGGATGATTTTGTTGCGAAACGAACAGGAATAACCATCCCTATACCAACTGCCAGTGGCAGTGCAGTTGCTGTTTCATTTCCCATGTATACGAAAGAGTCTGTGCCTCCTGTTCAAAATCTGCAGGTTTCTGGAAATGGCGTTTCCGTCACTACAGTTGAGCTTACAAATACGTCGGCGCTAGCTGCAAAGTCCCTGAAGGAAGAAATTCCTGCCATGGTATTGCGTGCGGTCATTCGTGTAGCCGCCAAGTATGCCATCCAGGATCAGGCTGGAAAGCAATGGGGTGATGCAGGAAAGTTGGTTGCAGGTTTGTATAACGTAGCATCGGAACAAGCGGACTTACGCAACTGGCTGACGTTACCGAACTCCTGTCAGGTCGCCAGAGTCCCCGTTGTGGGTGGTAAGCAGACCCTGGCTTTGCAATCTGGCGGGATAAACACAAGCGTTGACGTGGATATTCAGCCAGGGAAAACCACTTTGGTGAGGGCAGTGAATGTTGGGCAAAGGCTGCTCGTCAATACATATCAGCTCTAGGTTCGGGGAATTCGACAATGAAAATTCAATCACTGATTGTTATGGGGTGCTTGTTACTCGGGCTTAATGGATGCGGGGTTCAAAGTGCCAGCGTTATTCCGCCAGAGGAATTGCAATATCAGACATACTTGGAAGCGAGAAAGCCTGCGTTGTTGCGAAAAATCGGCATCATCGAAGTGGGTCACAGCAGCGCGGGAAATATCATGCGGTCCCAGGTTGCGCTTAAAAACAGGGGGCGTGGTGAAGCTCAGTTTCGCTACAAATTTCGTTGGTTTGATAAAGGCGGACTTGAGCTGGATCCAGAAGGAAGTCCTTGGGTGCCTGTGTCGATACTATCTGGTGATGTGATTCGCGTGCAAGGACTAGCTCCCAGTCCAGCAGCTAAAAGTTTTCGTGTTGTGATTGATGATTAAGGAGTGTTCTGTGTCAAATTTATCCAGATTTCTAGTCATTGTGTCAGTAGCTGTTTTTATGGCCGGGTGTGCCAGTGGGGGCAGCAAAGTTGGTTATGTTGATGCCACTGCTGTTGAAACGGTAGATGAATCTTTTGGCTCATCTGATCTTCAGCAAATTGCCGCGAAGATGGTGCAGGACATGCTCATTTTTCCTCCGGTTGTCCAAGCTACAGCCAGTAGGAGACCTGTGCTCTACATAGATCGTATCGAGAACAAATCCACTGAGCATATTGACCTTGCATCCATCACTGACACAATCCAGTCCAAATTGATCGGATCAGGGAAATTCCGCTTTGTTGATATGGACCGGCTTGCAGAGATTAACCAGCAGATTGCCTACCAGAAAAAAAGCGGGATGGTGGATCAGAGCTCCGCTGTGGCAACAGGACGTGGATTAGGCGCCGAGTACGCACTGTATGGCAGCCTTTCCAGCATAGTAAAACGCAATGCGGGGACGAAGAGTGTTTACTACAAGTTCACTTTGAAATTGCAGCACATTGAAACCCAGTCAGTTGAGTGGGTTGGCGAAAAGGAAATTCGTAAGGAAGCAAACAGGGCACTTTTTGGATCATGACCGATGAATAATAAAATGAGAAAAATGGCAATTGCCATCAGTATCCCCGCGCTGTATGCCATGAGCATCGTTCCGGCCATTTCCATGGAACAGCTGGAAAAACCCATTGAGCAGATCGCACAGAGTGCCGGGGATAACTTTCCCAGCCTGGATGAGATTTCTGGCAGTGCCATTGACAAGGTAAAAGATGAATATCTTGCAAAGAGAGGGATGAAAGAGGGCTATGGTGAGAATGAGTCTGGCAGGTTTTATGTTGGATGGGCGACAGCAACCATTGATATCCCATCAACCGATGTGAGTTGGCCAGATGCAAAAAATATGGCCTTTGAAAAAGCATTGATCAAGGCAAAATCAGACTACATAAAACTTCAGCGCAAATCCATTACATCGGAAACCATGCGCAAATACCTGAAAGACGAAAGACCATTTGACCCGAATGAACTGGCAAAAGGCGATTCCAAAGCTGAAGCGATAGCAGACAAGTTTGTTGCGTTAGTAGAGTCAGAACTCGATAGCGCACTGAAGGAGAATGGCGTTGATCCATCAGGTTATGACGCAACAAAGAAACGCCAGTTGCTTGAAGACAGCATAGAAAAAACTTCAATGGTCAAGTCTTATGGTTCTGTTGCGGGAATCACAACATTGAGAACCTTTGAAGATGGAAACAGTGTCGGGGTGCTGTTTGTTGTTTCGGAAAAACTGAAACAGGCCGCTAGCCAACTGCTTCGTGGTAGTGGAACGGCAGCCAGTAGTACTGTTACAGGAAAAAGCGTGCTGGAGCAACTGCAAGGTCAGTGTGCGGAGGATGTCTGCTTTATCAGCCAGGATGGTATTCGCTTGATGAAGGATGAATATGGCAATGACACATTGGTGTCTTTTGCCAGCAGTGGAGTGCGTGCAGTTAAAGGCACTTCACAGCTGATGCTGGACAAAGCAGTTGAGGCAGCGGAGATCAGCGCCAGCCAGACTGCATCGGCAAGGCTTTCGGAGTTTGCCAATGCCTCCCTGAACTTCGAGGAAAAAGCCAGCGCTATCTCGCGCAGTAGCGTAACCGAAGAAACTGGCAAGGATGGTTTTGTAGCGGAGAAGGAATCCATGGATGTTGGCAAGATGGTTAGCCAGATGGCGAAACAGCAGAGCAGCCTGTCTATCAAGGGGGAAACTGTCATCAAGAAGTGGCGGGCAAAACACCCGGAGACAGGGCACATCATTGTAGGCGTGGTATCCACCTGGAGCCCTCTGACTCAGGCTAATGTTTCACTCAAACCTACACAAAAACCAGCTGCCGCCAGTGGCAATAATGCTGAAGGTAAACCACTGAATGTCCGGCAAAGTGCAGATTTCGAGGCGTCGTTCTGATATGAAAGTTTCCAGCCTGTTTCATAGCCTTGTTTTTATCCTGTTTGCGTGCATATCCATGGCGTCTTTTGCCACAACAGAAGATGTGACGGTGGATACTGTCGGATACGGAGACTCGTATCAGAAAGCGCTTGCGGTCGCGTTGTTGGAAGCGGTATCCCAGGTGCGTGGCGTTGATATCGCTACAGACAAGACCATGAAATCAGACTTTGAAGCCTATGCCAATGCCGAAGAATCTTATGTGAGGTCACAAACACAGGTTGATCAGGATATTTCTGTCAAGACAAAAGGACAGATCAAGTCTTACCAGATATTGTCGGTCAAGGAACCTGCAGCGCAGGGCGAGCAGTGGGAGATTCGTGCGCAAGTAACTGTGCCTGCATACAAGGCCATGGGCAAAGAAGATAACCGTTTTTCTATCGCGGTAATGCCGTTTCGCTCCAAATCGGGAAAATCTTCCGTCGCCGACAAATTGCGTGACGACATTCTCAACACCCTGACGCAATCAAGAAAATTTGCGGTAGTAAGCCGCGATTTTGACGGCGAATTCAATGCCGAAAAAGATTTACTGAAAAGTGATGATGTTTCTGTTACTGAAGCGACGAGACTTGGCCAAGTATCAGGTGCGGATCTCATGATGGTAGGCACCATTTATGACGCATCGGTTTCAACCAAAACTACCACAACGCCTACAGAAACCACCAGCTTCTACGGCATGAGCGTCACCGAAGGCGGGCAAACACATACATCTTCAAAGTCGTCCGTAAAACTGAATTATCAGGTCATTGAAGTGGCGACTCAGAAGGTGAAATGGGCGGATACGTGGTCGTCCAGCAGCAGTGGCGCCGTTGCAGACTCACTCCTGGAGCAGGGCGCAAGAACAATAGTCGCTGACATGCTTGAAGTGATTTATCCCGTCAAGATCCTGAAGGTCGCTAGTGATAAGCGCATCATCCTGAATGAAGGTGATAGCAGGCTTAAACAGGATATGGTGCTGGATGCATACAGTGAAGGCGAAGCGTTTGTTGATCCGGATACTGGTGTCGAAATCGTTACTGACGGTACAGTCGTTGCCCATATCAAGGTGACCGAACTCAAGCCAAAATATGCCGTAGCCGAGTTGGTGAGTGGTGATATATCAAAAATCAAGGATGGCGGTATTGTAAGGCTTCAGAAAAAATCTCAAGAAAAACCAAAGGAAAAGTCTGTAGAAAAACCCAAAAAGAAATCCAAACCAGCTCAGGTGACGAGCAACCCGACTGCACGTTCTCGTGATGCTGCTGGTGGTGAAGCGCCTGTAAGCTGGGAATAGTATGATTTTGCCCTGATTTCATGGGCACCCAGCTAAATTAGTAATCTAGTCCAGAGTTGGCCCACGACACACTAGAGACAAAGTATCCTTGGAATCAATGCAAGATCACTTCACCGGCGTCAACCACTCCGGAAACTGGCTGCGGCGGCCTTTGACCTGGTCGAAATACATCGCCTGCAGCTTCTCGGTGACCGGCCCGCGGCGGCCGGCGCCAATGGAGCGGCCGTCCAACTCGCGGATCGGCGTCACTTCGGCCGCCGTGCCGGTGAAGAACGCCTCGTCGGCAATATAGACCTCGTCGCGCGTGATGCGCTTCTCGACCACCTCGCAGCCGATTTCCTTGGCCAGGTGGAAAATCGTGTTGCGGGTGATGCCGTTCAGGCACGCGGTCAGTTCCGGCGTGTAGATGACGCCGTTCTTGACGATGAAGATGTTCTCGCCAGAGCCCTCGGCCACGTAGCCTTCCGGATCGAGCAGCAGGGCTTCCTCGGCACCGCCGGACAATGCCTCGTTGAGGGCCAGCATCGAGTTGATGTAATGGCCGTTGGCCTTGGCGCGCGTCATCGAGATGTTGACGTGGTGGCGCGTGTACGAGCTGGTACGCACCTTGATGCCGGTCTGCAGGGCCTCGTCGCCCATGTAGGCACCCCAGGACCAGGCCGCGACGATGACATGCACGGTGAGGCCCTTGGCGCGCAGGCCCATGGCTTCGGATCCGTAGAACACCATCGGGCGCAGGT
>ERZ1645187.3051-NODE-3051-length-14287-cov-7.476602_pt1 | contig 14287 bp, 13 predicted proteins | sample MGYA00575352_ERZ1645187 | MGnify/ENA primary metagenome ERZ1645187 (study PRJEB40837, sample SAMN11349314) | freshwater sediment metagenome | isolation source: river sediment | host: Sediment | place: India: Wazaribad , New Delhi | collected 2017-02-21 ...
CGACGCTACGCAAGGACCTCCGGTGCCGCAACCCTCCAGCGCTCGGCCCAGTCACCGATCGGAGTGATCCCGATCTCACCCAGTGCCGCGTGGGACAGCACGGAATAGGCGGGACGCGGCGCCGGTCGCACGAACGCCGTCGAGTCTGTGGGCAGGACCATCTCGGGATCCTTGCCCAGCGTCCGCACGATCTCCTGCGTGAAGCCGTGCCACGAGACCTGCCCCGACGAGGTGCCGTGATACGTCCCGGAGGGGGCGTTGGCCTCCACGAGCCGGACGATGAGGTCGACCAGGTCGACGGTCCACGTGGGCTGTCCCACCTGATCCGCGACGACCTGCAGCTCGTCGCGTTCAGCTGCGAGCCGTGCCATCGTCTTCGGGAAGCACGCGCCGCCGGCGCCGTACAGCCATGCGGTGCGAACGATCAGGTGGTTGTCCGCCTCCGCCCGAACCGCCCACTCCCCCGCAGCCTTCGTGCGCCCGTACGCGGAGAGCGGGGCGATGACCTCGTCCTCGGCGTAGGGCTGGGTGCCGTTCCCGGCGAATACGTAGTCGGTGGAGATCTGCACCATCCGGGCCCCACAGGCGCTGGCGGCCCGTGCGAGCAGTTGGGGCCCGACCGCGTTGAGGGTGAACGCGAAGCCCTCCCGTTCCTCAGCGGCGTCGACGGCGGTGAAGGCCGCGCAATTCACGAGCACATCGATGTCCGTGATGCGGCCGACCGCTTTGGGATCGGTGATGTCGAGCTCCGCGAGGTCGACGGCGGTCACCTCGTGACCATCGGCCGTGAGCCTCTTCACCAAGTCCGTTCCGAGCATGCCGAGCGCTCCTGTGACCATCCACCGCATGCCGGTGCCTCCTTCTTCGGGGTTTCTCCGCCCCCAGCCTACTGAGCCCACTAGGTTTGTCTGTGATCAACCCGCATCGGCGGTGAGCACTGAGGAGGATCTTGTGGAGTTTCGTGAGCTGGCCGTCTCGGGAGCATGGGAGATCACCCCCAGGTTGATCGGCGATCCCCGCGGGATCTTCCTCGAGCTCTTCAAGGAGGCCGTCTTCGTCGAGGCGACTGGCCGTTCCCTCGACCTGAGGCAGGCGAACTGCTCCGTCTCCGCGGCCGGTGTGGTGCGCGGCATCCACTTCGCGCAGGTTCCCCCCAGCCAGGCCAAGTACGTGACCTGTCCGAAGGGTGCGGTGCTCGACTACGTCGTGGACATCAGGGTTGGATCGCCAACATTCGGCTCGTGGGACTCGGTGCTGCTGGACGACATCGACCGGCGGGCCATCTTCGTGTCCGAAGGGCTCGGCCACATGTTCGTCTCTCTCGAGGACGAGTCCACCGTGGTCTACCTGTGTTCGGCGCCCTACGCGCCCGGCCGCGAGCACGGCGTCAACCCCAGGTGCGAGACGCTCGGGATCAGGTTCCCGGAGACGGCCAGGGACGGCTCGCCCCTCACCCTTGAGCTATCGGACAAGGACTCGGCCGCGCCCGGGCTGCTGGAGGCCCGCGACCTCGGACTGCTGCCCGGGTTCGAGGAACAGCAGGCCTACGTCCGGTCCGTCGCCGCCTGGCATGATCACTAGCCGCGCTTTCCTCCCTGGGGGTCCTCCGTCGGCTCGGCGTTGGAGGGCTCGTCGGAGCCGTGTGGCCTCGCGGGTGCGTCGGTCGGGGTCGCGTGCGATCCCTCAACCTGCGCTCGCAGGATTGCGATCTCCTCGGCGAGCTTTCGGGTCCTGTCATCGGCCCTCGACAACTCCACACTGAACTGCACGCTGAGCACGAGGAACATCAGGGACGCGATGAAGAAGACGAAGTTCGACGGCGTCTCGATTCCGAGGATGCCCGAGAACCATGGGAGAAGGGCGGGGAAGACGGCGAACACAGTCACGCCGATGGCCAGCAACACCCACCACAACGTGAACTTCTCCTTGAGGATGCGGCCCCGCATGAGCCAGAACATCAGGAGCAGGGCTGCGGCAACGAACATGGCGGCGCCCAGGTAGCCGCTCACGGAAGATCACGCTCGTTCGTCGCGCTCAAGGTCGCGGGACGCGTGAGCGCGATGCCCAAGGCCAACACCGCACGTCCGAGGAAGACCGCCGCCTTGATCGGGGAGTGCGAAGGCGCTCCACCCGCGCGCTCGCGCATGTGCACCGGCGTCTGGCGGATCACGAGACCGCTCCGGGCGGCGAGGACAATAGCCTCGACGGTGTCTCCGAGATACTCCGCGGGGTACTGGACGGCAAAGAGTCGCACTGCGCTCGGCCCGCACAACTTGAAGCCGGAGGTCGTGTCCGTCAGCTCGGTCCTGCAGATCCGGGAGAGGACGGTTGAGAGCAGCTTCATCGCCCACTTCCGCGGCCCGCGGACGGCGTACGCACCGCGGCCCGCGAACCGGGAGCCGATCACGATGTCAGCCCCCGTAGACCCCATTGCCTCCACCATGCCGCGCACCTCTCCCGGATCATGTTGCCCGTCGGCATCCAGCTGCAACACATGCGTGAAGTGAAAACGATGCGCATAGTTGAAGCCCGCCCGCATGGCTCCGCCCACCCCGAGGTTGTAGGGAAGTTCGAGAACGGGGACCCCACGCGAGCGGACGAGCTCCGCCGTTCCGTCGGTCGAGCCGTCTGAGACGACGAGGACGCTCCACCCGTCCAGGTTCGACGCAACCTCGTCGAGGACTCCCCCGATGGTCGCCTCCTCATTCCATGCGGGGATAACCACGAGTGGTCGCCCCGATTGCAGGCTCTCCTGTGTCATCTCGCCCCTTCTTGTTCCCGTGACAAGAGTAGGCGCCGCGCTTGGAATCGTGGTGCACGCCCGCCCGCCAACGTTTCATGCCGCGGTGCTCCGTGGGCCAGACTGGGGGTGTGCCATCTGACGAAGCCGGGCCGCCGAACCCCGCCACATCGCGCCAGGCATCGATCCCACACTCGACTCTCGCACTCATCGCGGGACTCGGCGTGTTCGGTGGCTCCAGTTTCGTGCTCCTCGGACTCGGAGGCCGAGAGCTCGGACCAGCCCTGTCGGCACCGCTCTCCGTCGCCTGGACCACCGTCAATGCGTTCGGACTCGGCCTCTTCCTGCCGATCGAGCAGGAGGTCTCGCGCCTGATGGCCGCCCGGCGCGCGGCGGGTCTGCCCGCTCCCCGGCTTCAGCATGTCGCACGTTATCTCCTCGGCACCCTCACGCTCGTGGTGCTGGTCGTGGCCACCACCTCAGGTTGGATCGCAGACACCCTGTTCGGGGGACAGCGTGAGATCGTGTGGATCACGGCGGGTGCCCTCGCGGCGGTGGCGATCGAGTACTTCGTACGCGGCACCCTCGCGGGCTTCGGTCTGTACATCCGGTATGGTATGCAGCTCCTTGTCGATGGGATCGCCCGCATTGTCCTTGCGGTCGCTGTCTTCGCCGGACCGTGGCAGTCCGCAGCCGCCTACGGGGTCGCGCTCGTGCTCGCCCCTCTGATCGCCACGGCGCTCACCCTCTCCGTCGCCGCGATCACATGGCTGCATACGAGCCCCACCCCCGCACATTCCGGCACCATCGCACCCTTGGTCCTCACCTCCGTCACCTCGCAGCTGCTGGCCAACTCGGGTCCACTTGCGATCGCGGCGTTGGCAACCGCCGCACAACAGGCCGACGCCGGCCGCTTCGTTGCCGCCGTCACCGTCGGCAGGATCCCCCTCTTCCTGTTCGCCGCCATCCAGGCCGTGTTCCTGCCCACGCTCTCCGGTCTGGTGGCCCGCTCCGACGTCGAGGGGTTCCGCCGGGTCTTCAAGCGTGCGTGGCTGGCAACGCTCCTGCTTGGTGCCGTCGGAACGGCTGGAGTTGCATCACTGGGTGGCTGGGTGATGCGGACGATCTACGGACCCGGTTTCGAGATTGCGCTGATCGACCTCACGCTGATTGCCGTGTCCGGTGCCTTGTTCATGCTCGCCCAAGCCCTCGCCCAGGCGCTGTTGTCCCAACGCGCCGACACCCTCGTCTTCTTCGCTTGGACCATCGGGCTCGTCGTCACCGTCGCCGCCCTCCTTCTGCCACTCGCTCTGACGACCACCGTTGCGGTGGCCTTGTGTGTCGGGGCGGCTGCCAGCGGGTCCGTTCTCGGGCTCGCGCACCTGCGAACCGTAGCGGGGTGGGAGCATGGCCTCTCGGAAAGGAACGCATGACATGGACCGTCCCGAGATCTCCGTCGTCGTCCTCGCCTACGGCGAGGAAGATTGGTTGGGGGACGCCGTTGCGAGTGTGCTGGCCTCCGAGGGTGTCTCGCTCGAGCTCGTGGTTGTGGACAACGGGTGCACCTCCGACGCCGTGGCGGCACTGCCGGACGACCCTCGACTCCGCGTCCTCGTCCCCCCCACCAATCTCGGCTTCGCCGCTGGGGTGAACTTCGGCGCCCAGCACTGCGCGGCCCCGCTACTCGCAATGGTGAACTCCGACGCCGAAGTCAGGCGGGACTGCCTCGCGCTCCTGCAACGCCGCCTCGAGGACCCTGCAGTCGGAATCGCGGGCGCAATGATCCTCCTCGCCGACAAGCCCGGTTTCATCAACTCCGCGGGGAACCCTCTCCACGTCCTTGGGCTCTCCTGGGCAGGCCACCTCGGCGAGCCTCTCGAGGGCCTGGGTGGCATCAGACCTGAGGCGAGTGTCTCCGGCGCCTGCATGGTGGTGAGGAGGGACCTGTGGGATCGCCTCCGGGGCTTCCCTCCGGAGTTCTTCGCCTACTTCGAGGACCTTGACCTCTGCTGGCGGACCCGGTTGCTGGGGTTGCGTGTCGACCTGGTCCCGGAGGCGCAGGCTCTCCACCACTACGAGTTCTCCCGGAACGACCTGAAGATGTACCTGCTCGAGCGGAATCGCCTCGCCTTCGTCCTCACGACCTATGGCAGCCGTACTCTCCTGCTGCTGGCTCTGCCACTCGCCGCCTTCGAGATCGCGATGGTCGGGGTCGCCGCCGTGCAGGGCTGGGGACGCCAGAAGGTTCGTGGCTGGTGGTGGATCGCCACCCACACCCAGTGGCTGCGCGAGCGGAGGAGGGCCATCCAGACGAACCGGGTCGTCCCGGATCGTCACCTGGAACGGTTCTGGATGCCGGAGTTCGATTCCAGCCAGATGCCCCTCCCTCGGGGGGCACGTCCCCTTCAGAGTCTCCTCACAGCCTGGTGGACGGTGGCGAAAGCACGAATCTGACGGGAGCTCTCGGTCCGCGAGTCAGCGCATCTGAATGACCACGAGGATGTAGACGTAGGCGACGATCGAGTACGCCAGAAGCGTCCACCGCACCCAGGGCCGGGTCACTGAGATGGCGAGCGCACTCGTCATTCCGGGCACCAGGACCATGCCGTAGCGCGGGCCCAATCCGAAGACCGTGCCCTCGAGAACGTTCATGACGACGTACAGTGCGGGTCCCAGCCCCAGGAGTGACACCACCCAGGCCTGGGCGAGGCGGCGGCTGACCCGTGGTTCACCATTGTGGAGGAAGGCAACAGCGAATAGTCCGGAGAGCACAACCCATGAGGTCACGTTGGCGAGGCTGTCGGGGTTGGGACTGGCGGTCGAACCGAAGATTCCCTGGGGGCCGAGGACGACTCCCTGGACGAAGGCGTCGATCTGATCGATGGCGTACCTCAGGGAGAAGGCCTCCTGGCGGTCCATGGCGGGCGAGTCCCCGAGAGACGTTGCCGATCGGAACGTCTGGTATCCGGCAGCAGCCGCCACGGCTGAACCGAAGGTCACCAACCCCGCGGTGATCGCACGTCGCGTTGGAAACGTCTCGCTCTCGAGGAGTGCAACCAGACCGAAGAACAGGACGATGGCCACGACACCGAAGATGTTCGTCACCTTGAGGATCGTCGCTGCCGCAGCCGCAAGGCCCAGCCAGATCGGCGACCGCTGGTCCCTCACCACCCGCACCCCGAGGCCGACGATGAGCGAGCCCCAGATGAGGTTCAGCGCGTCAGGTGTCACATAGATCGTGCTCCAACGAACCTGCGGCGTCGAGATGATCAGGAGGGCCACGCCGAGCGAGGAAAGACGCGACGCCCCCAGTACTCGCGCCGCCCACACCAGCCCTGTAAGGCCGAGCGCCAGCCAGAGGACGTTCGAATAGCGCGCTGCATCCAACAGTTCCTCAACCCCGAGGACCCGCTGGATCAGTCCGCCCAGCCACGCGGTGGCGAAGTAGTAAACCGGGGAGTGGATGTCCGCAGAAGTCCTGCCGCCGATGTGTGGGAACAGCGCAGGATCGATCTCCTCGCCGCAGGGAGTGCCGATCTTGCCGAACGACTCGACTCCTCGACAGCTCGCGAGTTCCATCGCGTAGTCGTCAATCATCTCTCCCTGGTTGACGAGGTCCCCACGGGTCGCCTTGTCCACGGCATCGATGTAGACGTACTCGTCCATCCTCGACAGTTCAGGATTGGCCGGGACGTAGCGGACGAGGAGGACGGTGGACAGGATGGCGAACATGACGAAGACGAGCGCCCACTGCAGCCATGTGGGAAGGGTCTTGGTAGCGCCCGCCCTCCGACCGGTACCAGCCGTCACCGTGTCAGTCTCCAAAATGGCGTGATCCCATCACCGGTGGGCAACACTGCGCACCGCTTGGAGGAAGGTCCGGCCGTGACGGTCGTTCGGTTCGAGCACCGCGCCCTCCGCCCACTCGTTCCAGGCGTTGATGAATACCACGCGCTGCCCGGGGGGCCGATCCATGACCGCGGACGCCGCCGCAGCGAGCCACCTGTGGAAGGTGTAGGGATTCGAGCCGTACCAGAGATCGGGCTTCCACTGGCGTCGCGCGGTGTTGTCGAAGGTGACCATCACGCCGGGATGGTCGTGGTCGTCGAGCATGCTGAGCCGAGTGATGGCGTCCTTGACCAGCTCCTGGTAGGACATCACGTTGCCTCGGAAGTCGGGGTGCAGGTTGATCCTGTGCGAGGGCCCGGGCTTCCAGGGGAGGTTGTGTGGCGGGAATCCGAGCCGGCCGTCGAGGCCGTGCGCCCGGGCTCCCCCGCCGAGGCCGTCGAACTCCTCCGCGACATCCACGGAGAGCACGAGGAGCTCACCGAGCCCGTGCTCTCGGGCGCGACGCCGCCAATGGGCGACCACGCTGGGAAAGTCCACCATCTGACCCGGCCGGTACACGGCCAAGAGGGGCCTGCCCACGACCCTGACGTAACGCGGGTCGGACAGGAACTCCAGCACATCGTCGATGAACGACTCGGCGGGAACCCGATGGTAGTCCTGCCCGATGAGGATGTCTGAGGACCTGCCGTCCCATCGCCTCGTCCAGTTCTCGTTCGCCCACATGATGCAGTACGGGAAGTCGAGGTCCGAGGCGCGCAACGCCTCGATCGGCCGCTCGAGGAGGCGCTCCCCGCTGAACCAGTAGTAGTAGTACATGAACCCGGCGATCCCGTGGTTGCGGGCCATCGCAGCCTGGAGTTCACGGACCTCGTCGAGCCGCAGGTCGTAGAACCCCAAATCGGTGGGAAGACGCGGCTGGTAGTGCCCCAGGTAGACGGGGTGCGCCGCAGTCACATTGGTCCATTCGGTGAAGCCCCTCCCCCACCAACGATCATTCTCCGGGACGGGATGGAACTGGGGGAGGTAGAAGGGGACCAGGGACACCGCTGGCTGCCGGGGCGCGTCGTGCGCGAAGCGAGCCCAGCCGCCGTCGTCGTCCCGATCCAGCGTGTCCGTCGCCTCGAGACGGAGCCCTGCCTCGGTCGTGAGGATGCCGATCGCGCGCTCGACGGCGTGCGCCGTCGTGCCGTCAATGGGAGCCGGCTCCTTGTCGAAGTCCTTGCGCGTCAGGTTCAGCGCGCGCAGGCCCTGAAGTACGAACGCCCGCGTCCAGTACATGGAGCCGGCACAGAACCGCAGGGTGTCCGGGTTGAGGTCGAGCTCGAGACGGCGCAACAACTCCGCCGTGATGAGCTTGTCGGCGCCCCAGAACTCAGGCCCGAGGACGCTGCCCGGCGCCGTGACCTGACCGAGGTCGGGGTTCGCTGCGAAGGCGGAGAGGATCGCCTTGACCTTGCTTTCGGAACCGAGGAGCGCATCGAGGAAGGAGTCCTTCCACTGGGCACCGTCCCCGGCAAGATCGGTATGCCCCTCCCGCCACGCGCTCCTCTTGGTGTGAACCTTGAGGATGAGCTCGTACGGATCGAGAGCGCCAGAGTTCACCACCTGGACCGAGGGGAAGATGTCCCGGCCCCTGTTGTCCACCTTGAGGACCGCGACGTTCCTCATGTTGGCGATCCCCGGAGGCACGCGGACGTCCTCCCCCGAAGCATTCGTGATGAAGAGGTCGTAGGCCACGGGGATGTTCCCCAGCCGTGCGAGGATCTCGGGCACCAGTTCAGGAAAGAAGACGTGCAGGAGGACCGCGACCTTGGCTGGTTCCGAGATCTCAAGTTGCGGATCGACCCGCCACGCGTCGGGGAATCCTGAGGCCTTGCGCCCGGCCCGGCGCTTCAACCACGCTCGGAAATCCACGGGCGCCTCGAGATGCCCACCACCTTCAAGCCGTTCAATGAGCGCGGCGCGCGCCCCTTGGCGGTAACGGGCGAGTCGCCGTTTCACTGCAGGAACCGTGATCTTCTTCATGTTCGAAAGGTCTCCTAGATCCAGTCGGACAGCTCGGTGCCGTACTTCCGGCGGATGACTGCGGCCACCTGGTCGCCCCCCGGAGCGGTGGAGGGGTCGGTGATGATGGTGCGCTTGACGAAGGGAAAGCCGAGCGACAGGAGTTGACGCCACCCCGCCAGGGTCGGGTTCTCAAGGCCGACCCCGACGTCCGAGGCCCTGTACTGCACGGTCCAGGGATAGCCCTCGGTTCGGCACACTCTCATGAGCCCGAGTTCGTACCGCATCACAATGTCCATCTTCTCCTCGTGGTGGTGCACGCCTCGGAAGAACCGGCGCCACGGCGACTCGTCAAGCACCCCACCGTTGAAGCCGACGAAATAGGACTGGAGGTGATGGGTGAGCTGGTGGGAGTCGGTCACTGCCCAGACATCGGTGGGCGCGGACTCGAAAGCTGCGAGGAGCGGGCCGATCTGTTCGAAGGGACCTGCCATCGAATCATTCGTCAGGATCACATGCCGAGCGCGGCGGGCTTCCGGGAAGAGCTCCAACCCCACGGCCCAGGAACCGAAGTCGTATCCCTCGTTCGCCCTGCGGAGCACTGCAGTGCCCGGTGGTACGCCGTCCGGCCACTCGAGCGGTCCCGCTGGCGACGTCGAGACCACGATGCATCGATAACCGTTCGAGCTCAGCTCGCTCACGAGCCGGCGCATCGACAGGCTCACAAGGGAATGCTGGGAGAAGTGCGCGACGATCGCCACCTTCGCGGCAACCGCCAACTCAGGATCCGGTGCGAGCTCCACGCTCGTACGAGTACACATCTCATCGACGAAGGTCCGTCGGCCGCGCCTGGCTCTCATGGACGGTTGAACAGCCGACCGGCTCGTAGGGGAGTGGTGATTCTCCACGACACCGTGTTGCGCATCCCGCGGATGTGCTGCCACGCATCGAGGAGCCGGCCCTGCGTCGAACTCAGTTCGATCTCGAGTTCTTGCACCCGTCCGGCGAGTTCTCGCAAGTCCCTGCGCGAGTCTCTCAAGGACGCCCGGAGAGCCCGGACCTCGTCCGCTTCGGCTGCCGGAGGAGTCCCCTGCATTCGTCCGAGGTTCGTCTCCACCTCCTCGAGCCTGGCCGCGAGATCAGCGCGCTGCTGCTCCAGGTCCGCGACCCGCGCCGTCCGGAGCCGCGTCTGGCTGAGGAAGTCGGTCGTCCCAGCGACTTCGCTGAACGGCCGGAACCGGTCCTCCTTGGTGAGGACGCTGATCGAATCGAAGATGGTGATCGGCCCCAAGGTGGTGGCCCAAGGGGAGTCCGCGTCACCGTCTGGGTCGTGGTGGGCGTGCAGGGAGTCGATCCGCTGCCTGATCCAGTCAACGAAGGTCTCGTCACGGTCCCGGTACTCCTCCCAGTAGGAGGTGTGGGTGTCCTCGACGATGTAGGTGCCGCTTTGCGCCAATCTCGGGAACAATGTCTCGACGGCGGTGATCTGCTGGTTCATGGTGTGGCCGCCGTCGTCGATGACGATGTCGAAGGGACCGTGGTCGCGGTCCACCCCCTCGAGGAACGATGAGTTGGCCTGATCACCGATCATGACGGGTGAGCCATGGCCATGGTCGACCGCTGCCGGATCGACGTCGATGCCGACGACGACGGCACCCGGTCCGAAGTAGCTGCGCCACAGGGCGAGGCCGCCGCCGCGGTACACTCCGATCTCGAGCACCCGGGGCGAGGTCCCGCGGTACTTCTCGAGCGCACGGTGGTAGACCTCGAAGTAGTGCACCCACTTGTCGAGCAGCAGGCCGTCCCGGCCTGCGAGGAAGAGCGCGTAGAGGGGGTTCCCCGCGAGTTCACGGCTGCGCCCCGAGAGATAGAACGCTGCGCGATGACATTCGTTGACCGCGTCACGGTTGGCGGGGTCCTGGCGGAGTGCTGCCGCCATCTGTCCCGCGAAGTCCGCCGGGGAACGGAGCCGTGCGTCGCGAGCGAGTTGCTGGCGCACGTCCTCGCGCAGCTCCTGTACCTCCCCCATGAGCGCAATTGCCTCTTCTCTCTCCCCAGCTGCAACGTGGGCGAGAACAGCGGACACTCGTTCGACCGTGGGATTCATGCTGCTCCTCCACTCTCGATTGCGGGCAGGCCGACTGCCGGGCTCCAACGTCCGGAGATCCGAAGGAGCCCGTTGCCGTCAGCTCCGCTTCCCCGCACGCTGAAGCTGACCTCGCGGTCTGCGTAGTCGTACGAGTGACCCTTGTCGACGAAGGCGGTGGTCAGCATGTACGTGCCCGGCAGGAACGGCATCGGGTCGAGGACGAAGTCCGCGAAGCTGTCGCCCGGTTCGATGTCATACAGCACACCGCCCTCCCGCGAGTTCGGGCCGGCGAGGATGAGGCCCGACTCGTGGTGGAAGGCGAGACCCAACTCGACGTGTCTGACGGACTCGCGAGCATGGAAATGAACTCGAACGGTGCAGCGCTTGCCCGCCGTCAGGACGCCTCGGTGTCCGTGTTCGTCCAGGAACTCCACGCGTGTCATCCTCACATCGCCCGAGCCCTTTCTGGGGATGGCACTGGCAACGGAGATCGAGTAGTCGTCCTCCGGATCCTCCGCGCGTGCCGCCGCCTCCTTCTCGTTGACCGCGCCCAGGTAATGGGAGATCACATCCCGTACGCCTCCGACCAGTCGTGCCTTGCCGTGGTCGAGCCAGACCGCTTGGTCGCAGAGGTCCGCGGCGAGTCCCATCGAGTGGGTCACGAGAGCGATGGTGGTGCCCTGCTTCCGCAGTCGGTAGAGGTAGTCGAAGCACTTCCGCTGGAACTCCTCATCACCCACGGCGATGATCTCGTCGACGATGAGGATCTCCGGGTCGAGGTTCACGGCGATGGCGAAGCCGAGCCGCACATACATTCCGGAGGAGTACACCTTCACCGGAGAGTCGATGAAGGCTCCGATGTCCGCGAAGTCGATGATCTCATCGATCGACCGGTCGATCTTCTGCTTGCTCATCCCGAGGATGGCGCCGTTGAGGTAGATGTTCTCCCTGCCCGTGAGTTCTCCGTGAAAGCCCGCACCGAGTTCGAGCAGCGCCGAGACCCTCCCGTCGACGAGCAGTCGTCCCGACGATGGACGATAGACACCGGCAAGGATCTTCAGCATCGTCGACTTGCCCGAGCCGTTGTGCCCGATCAGGCCGAATGTCGTTCCCCTCGGTACCTCGAAGCTGACATCGTCCAACGCCTTGAATTGCGCAGTTCCCCGTGAACGGCCGCGGATGAAGCGCTCCTTCAGGGAGTCTCTCCGCTCGTTCTGGATGGTGAACACCTTCGAGAGTTCCTCGACCCGGATCGCGTGGTCGCTCACAACTGCTCCCCCAGGTCCGCGCCACGGCGGCGATTCACCCAGGCAGCCCAGAGGAGCGCCACGCCGGTCCATGCCACGACGCTGAGCCAATCGCCCGGGTCACCAGGCGTCAGGTCATAGGTGATGTTTCGGAAGAGCGTTATGAAGTCCGCGAGCGGAGACAGCATCACCGCTTCGCGCAAGGGGATTCCGCGCCAGGACTCGGGAATGAAATCCGTGGTGTAGAGGATCGGGGTCAGGTAGAAGAGCAGTTGCAGGGCCACGTTCACGAGGTGGGCAAGGTCCCGGTAGTACACGTTCATGATCGCGATCCCCGTGGCCAGCGACCAGCAGAACACCATGTAGGTGCCGAGGAGCAGTGGAACGAGGAGCCACGTCCATCCGATGTTGCCGAGGATCAGGAGGATCACCAGGAAGATTCCGATCTCGATCAGGCTCTGCACGCCGACCGCCAGCCCCGCCCCGAGGACCGGGGCATAGGGAGGGAAGTAGACCTTCTGCAGCATTCCACCGCTCGATCCGAGGCCCGCGATCCCGGAGTTGATCGACGAGGCGAAGAAGGTCCACAGCGTCAGGCCCGCAAACAACCAGACCGCGAAGATGCCGTCCCTCCCGTTGCCGAGGTCGGGCGGCGCCATGCGGAACACGATCGAGAAGATGAGCGTGTAGATGCCGAGCGACGCCAGGGGGACCAAGAGGGACCACGCCCACCCGAGCCACGTTCCCTTGAACTTGGCCTTCAGGTCGCGACGCCCGAAGTTGCTGATCAGGTTCCACTGCTGCCAGATGGGGGCGGCCTTCCGGACGGTGCTCACAGCCTCAAGATCTGCCAACTGTCCCTCGATTTCCGTCGTGCACCGCACGGTGCTGATCTTGCCGGCCGGCACCGGGTTCACCCGATCCCGGGCGAACGGGCAGAGCCCGCACCCAGTTTCCACCAGACTAGCGTCCCCCTGACGCAGCAGCGGGCAAACCTGTGGCGGCCATATCATGGACGGGTTCGTGGCCCCTGATTGCGAAGATGAGGCAAGACATGCGCGTGCTCGTCACAGGAGGTGCCGGCTTCATCGGCGCCAACTTCGTCCACCAGACCGTCGCGGAGCGGCCCGACGCCGCGGTCACGGTTCTCGACAAGCTCACCTACGCCGGCAACCCGGCCTCGCTCGCAGGTCTCGACGCCGTCAGCCTGGTGGAGGGCGACGTCGCCGACCGCGACATCGTCGACCCGCTGGTCGCGGAGTCGGACCTCGTGGTGCACTTCGCCGCCGAGTCCCACAACGACAACTCTCTGCGGGACCCCTCCCCCTTCGTCACCACCAACCTGGTGGGGACCTTCACCCTGCTCGAGGCGGTGCGCGCCCACGGGGTGCGCTACCACCACATCTCCACCGACGAGGTCTACGGTGATCTCGAACTGGACGACCCGGCGAAGTTCACCCCGGAGACGCCGTACAACCCCTCCAGCCCCTACTCCTCGACCAAGGCGGGCTCTGACCTGCTCGTGCGGGCGTGGGTGCGCTCCTTCGGGGTGGAGGCCACCATCTCCAACTGCTCGAACAACTACGGCTCCTACCAGCACATCGAGAAGTTCATCCCCCGGCAGATCACCAACCTCATCGACGGGGTGAAGCCGAAGCTCTACGGCGCGGGGGCGAACGTCCGCGACTGGATCCACGTCCTGGACCACAACCGGGCCGTCTGGGCGATCATCGAGAAGGGCCGGATCGGGGACACCTACCTGATCGGCGCGGACGGGGAGAAGAACAACAAGGAGGTCGTGGAGCTCATCCTCGAACTGATGGGCCATGACCCGCACGACTACGAGCACGTCGCCGACCGTCCCGGTCACGACCTGCGCTACGCCATCGACGCCACGAAGCTGCGGGAGGAGACCGGCTGGGAGCCCACCTTCAAGGACTTCCGCTCCGGCCTCGCCGACACCATCGCCTGGTACCGGGCCAACGAGGCGTGGTGGCGGCCCCAGAAGGCCGAGGTCGAGGCGAAGTACGCTGCCCAGGGCCAGTAGGCGCCGGGCGATGGGACGCCGTCCCACGGTGGCCGTCATCGGCACCCGCGGTTACCCGAGCTACTACGGCGGCCTCGAGACCGCCGTGCGCAAGCTCGCCCCGTACCTGGCGGACCACGGCTGGGACGTGACCGTCCACGGCCGGCACGGCACCACCCGCGACGACGACCCGAACCGCGACCCCCGCGTGACGAGCGTCGCCGTGTGGGCGATGGAACGCAAGGCGCTGTCCAACCTCTCCTCCGGGCTCGCCTCGACCCTCCTGTTGCTGCGCCGGCCCCCGGACGTGGCCCTCGTGATGAGCACCGCCG
>ERZ1645187.3052-NODE-3052-length-14285-cov-7.625018_pt1 | contig 14285 bp, 8 predicted proteins | sample MGYA00575352_ERZ1645187 | MGnify/ENA primary metagenome ERZ1645187 (study PRJEB40837, sample SAMN11349314) | freshwater sediment metagenome | isolation source: river sediment | host: Sediment | place: India: Wazaribad , New Delhi | collected 2017-02-21 ...
TGCGCGGCGGATCGACCATCAGCCAGCAGACCGCCAAGAACGTGTTCCTGTGGCAGGGCACCGGCTGGACCCGCTATGCCCGCAAGGGGCTGGAGGTGTGGTTCACTTTCCTGATCGAGACGCTGTGGGACAAGCGCCGGATCATGGAGGTTTACCTCAACGTCGCGGAAACCGGCATCGGCACCTATGGCGTAGAAGCCGGAGCCCAGCGCTATTTCCGCCACAGCGCCGCCCAGTTGACCCGCGTCGAAGCCGCCCGCATCGCCGCTGCCCTGCCCGCACCAAAGCGCCGCGAAGTTGTTTCCCCAGGCGGCTTCACCCGCCGCCACGGCAACACCATCGCCTCGCGCAGCAGCGTAGTCCGCAACGCCGCACTGGATGCCTGCGTTTACCGCTAAGCGCAGCGCACAAATCGAGTAGGGGGATTCCTCGCGGTCTCCCCCTCTCACACCACCTGGCATACGTGCTACGTACCGCGGCGGTTTCCGATAACGTTGAGCGCGGCGTGATGTCGGGCGAGTGATACCAGACGCAAGTTATCGAACCAAACGACCGGCATGGCTTCGGCAGCCGGAGGGCTACCTGCCATACGCCACCACCCGAGACCAGAGGCCGCGAGCAGCCAAGCACGTGATGGTGGAACGCCGCATTCCCGAAGGAAGTGGGCGGTGAACCGCTTACGCTTGCATTGTTTGAGCCTGACACAGCGCAGCTTCCGCCTGAGCCATTCGTCCGTTCTGCGTAAAATGCTCACGGCGCGAGCAAGTTGGAAGTATGTCACCCACCCCGTCGTCAGGGCATTGACCTGCGCAATCATCGTCTGAAGCGGGATACCCCGGTTTCGGCGTGTGATAGCGCGCAGGCGGTCCTTCAGTCGGGCCAGACTTTTCGGCGCAATGCCGAGGCCGCCTGTGTACCAGATGCGATAACCGAGGAAGGAGCGATCCTCCACCGGCGCGACCGCGCTCTTGTCGCGATTGACGCGGAGCCGAAGGATGCCTTCCAGGAAGGCTGTCACCGAGGCCATGACCCGCTCCCCCGCCACTTTGGACCGCACGTAGATGTTGCAGTCATCGGCATAGCGGCAGAACCGGTGGCCCCGGCGTTCGAGTTCCTTGTCGAGGTCATCGAGCAAGAGGTTTGCGATCAGTGGCGAGAGAGGCCCCCCTTGCGGAGTGCCGTCGTGCCGTTCGAGGCAGACGCCACCGGCCATCATTCCCGCTTGTAGAAAGCGACGGATGATACCCAGCAGGCGCTTATCGCCGATACGCTGAGCGAGACGCGACATCGCGACGTCGTGGTTGACCCGGTCGAAGAACTTTTCCAGGTCGAGGTCCACTACGATGCGGCGCCCGTCGGTTACATATTCCTGAGCCTGGCGGAGCGCGTCATGTGCGCTGCGCCCGGCCCGGAACCCAAAGCTCGATTCCGAGAACGTGGGATCGAACAACGGGTCCAGTACTTGCAGGATCGCTTGCTGCACAAGCCGGTCAACCACTGTCGGGATGCCGAGTTGACGGCACCCTTTCCCGCCGGGCTTGGGGATTTTCACCCCGCGAACCGGTTTTGGACGGTAGCTGCCATCGAGCAGCGAGGCGATCAGCCCCTCACGATTTTCAGCAATCCAGCCACGCAGGTCAGCAACAGTCATCCCGTCGATGCCCGGCGCACCCTTGTTTGCTTTCACTCGCTTGTAGGCTCGGTTCAGGTTGGCCGAGCTGGCCACCTCTTCCATCACATCATACGCCAAGGCTGGTTTCTTGACCCATGCCGTGGGAGCTTGCTGCTCCTCGCGCGTCCCAGCACCGGTTCCGCCGGTGCCGGATACGGCGTGGCGCAGCGATGCCCTCAGGGCCTCGTCGAAGAGGTCCAGTTGCTTCCCGCTGCCTTGCTGCTGCTCCGCTCCCATCGAATAAGGTCCAGTCTCGCTCCTTGATTACCGAATTCAGCCCTTCACCCGGTCGCCCGGGCTACTATGGCCTCTGCTGACTTCTCCCGACCCGTCCCGCAACATCGCTGTTGCCGTGCTCCGGATCGTCCGGAGAGGCCGGGAGATCTCCCAGGGTAAGACGTTGATCCTTCGCTCGGTCGCCGCCGGATTTACCAGTGTGCGCGTCGGTCTGAATATCGGGCGTCCCGGCCCATTGCCCGGTTACCCCGCCACACCGGCCTTGTATCCGGTTTCTGTTCGTCAGCTCCGAGCTTTGCTTCCGGCTTCCTCCCCACCCCGCCTCGCGGCGACGCAGTTGCCTTCAGCTAGCGGTTCCGTCCAGCCGGCCCGCAGAGGACTTGCACCTCCAAAATCAACGCCATGCCTAGCACACAAAAGAAGGGGCGCCGAAGCGCCCCTTCCCGGTTTCAAGTTGATCGCTGGGATCAGAACTTAACCTTCGCACCAACGCGGATGCCGTAGAGCGACTGACGCGTCTGCAGCACTTCGTTCGGCGCGGTTACGCGGCTGTACTGATACTTGGTGCAGTCGTTCCCGCTCGAAGCAGCGCAGGTAACTGTGACCACCGCAGCGTTGTACGGGAACTGGACCTGGCGCAGGGAGCTCCAGTCCTTGTCGATGATGTTGAGCAGGTTCTCGACGTCAACGAACAGTTCGAACTTGCCACCTTCGACAAGCGGCAGCGGCAGTTCCTGACCGAAGTGCAGGTCAACCTTGAAGAAGTCCGGCGAGGTCTGGCTGTTCTTCGACACGATCTTGCCGCGATGCTTTTCAAGGCCCAGCGAGGTAACCAACGAATTGAACGCGGTTTCGCTGGCGGCATTGTCAAACGAAACCTTCGGATCGTTTGCGCCGGTCGGAACGTAGAGCAGCATATTGCCCAAGTTCCCGTTCGTTCCGAACACCGCACCACGACCCGACGAACGATCGAGCATGGTCAGGCTGTAGGGACGGCCCGAGCGATATTCACCGAACAGGCCCAGCGTGGTCTTGTTGTCACCGAAGAACGCAGTGCGGTAGTTAAGGCCGAACTTCGCCTGATGGGTGTATTCATAGACCGAGCGGCCGTATGCTGGCAGGTTCGGATCGACGAAGGCATTGTTCCCGTAGTTCGACGAGGAGGTCGACGAGGTCATCGCCGAGCGATCCTTGACATTGGCATGGGTGTAGCTGCCGTCGATGGTCAGGTCACCAAAGCGCTTTTCAAACCGGAACGTCTGGAAGAACGCAGAGCCATCCTTGGTGTTCGTCAGCAGCAGGTCGCGGTTGTTGGTCGCCGAGTTGTTGAAAGCGCCATAACGGGTGCGACCGTCCGGCAGCTTGCCCAGCGGAACCGAGCGCAGATCGGTCCACATGTAGCCCTGGATGGTCTTGTCATAGACCAGCTGCACGCCGAACAGCCAGCCATCGCCCAGCGGACCAAGATCGGCTTCATAATCGATACCGAAGGTAGCCTTCATCTTGTTGGCCAGCTTCAGGTTCGGATCGATCCCGTCGGTCGGAGCGGCGGCAAGCGAGCTCGTATTGGTGGTCAAATAGTTGACCACGCTGGCCGGGATGGTCCCACCGGTCAGCGGTGCAGCCAGGGTACCCAGCGCGTTACATGTGCTCGACGTGGCGCAGTTGCTGCGGTTAATGTCGACCGCGTTGGTCAACTGGCCAGTGTTGGAATAAACGTTCGACAGATACACGTCTGGCGTACCGCCACCGAAGATACCGATGCCAGCCTTGACCGCGATACGATCGGTCGGGCTCCAGTTAAGCGCAAAGCGCGGCTGGAACAGCCCGCGACCCTTGAAGGTTTCACGGTTGCTGAAGCCATAACGAGCAGCATAGTTCGAGTTCAGGGCCGGGAGCGGACCATTGTCGAACAGGTCATAACGCAGACCCAGAGTCATCGACAGATTGTCGGTAACCTGGAAGTCGTCCTGAATCCCGAAGGTCCAGTTGCGGGTGCTGAAATCGGCAGCTGCATTGGTCGGATCGTTCGACGGGACCGCATTAGCATAACGCAGACGGCTGGCGATGCCTGCATTGAAGGCTGCGATGGAGTCAAAGTAGAAATCGCCCAGCGAACGCTGCAGGAACAGGTTGTAGACGTGGACGTTGGTGTAACCAGCCATCAGTCGCAGCGAATGCGCTCCGAGCTCAACCCGTGCAGTCAGGTCGACCGAGAGGTTTTCGGTGTTGAGATCGTTCGACTGGCGCGACACGTCCGGACCGAAGTACAGGCTGGCACTATTGGCGACGCCATCGCACGACGTGGAGCTGGAACCAGCAGTGACCGGGTTGCCGCTAACGTCCAGGCTGCCTGGATCAAGGCAAACCTGCATCTGCGGGAATGCACGGCCACCAAACGGGGTCTGGTCACGGTTGTAATCGCGATACGAGACACGTGCGGTGGTCGAGAGAACATCCGACCAGGTCGAGTTCAGTTCGAACGTACCCGAATTGACTTCTTCGCGCAGCTCGTAACCGTTCGACTGCAGGCCCAGACCGTAAGGTGCCGTAAGGAAGGTATTCTGCTGGAACTGGTTGGTGCCGACATTGCGGATATAGGTAACCGATGCACGATGCGCGTCGCTTACGTTCCAGTCGAGCTTGGCGACGATCTTTTCGTCTTCTTCCTGGGTCGTGCTGATCAGGCCCTGGGTGTCATAGCCATAACGGCTCTTGGCAATCGACGTGACAGTATCGATGTTGGCCTGGGTGATCCCCGGCACCTGGTTGGCAAAGCCTGCGCCAACGCCGGCTTCCAGCGGCTGACCTTCCTTGGTGCGCTCGTAAGCAGCCATGAAGAACAGCTTGTCCTTGACCAGCGGACCAGAGAGCCAGCCACCGAACTGCTTCGAGTCAAAATCCAGCGCGACGGTCTTGTCGCGGCTCTTGCTGCCGGTCAGGCTGTCGTCCGTGTAAGCATAGAACGCACCGCCATGCAGCTTGTTCGAACCCGAACGCAGCACGACATTGATAGCACCGCCCTGCATGTCGCCTTCGGAAATGTCGTAAGGCGCAACCTTCACCGAGAACTGCTCAATCGCATCGAACGGAACCGGACCGCGGTTGGTGGGCAGACCGCCGTTATTCAGGCCGAAGTCGTCCGACATCTGCATGCCGTCAACCGAGAAGCGGTTGAGACGGCCGTTGTTGCCAGCGATTTCGATTGCACGGCTGTTGGTCAGGTCAACGGTCGCCAGCGGATCGCGCCGGGCGAGGTCGCGGATGTCGCGGTTGATCGAGGCAGCGGATTCGATTTCCGCGCGGCCAAGAGCAGTGGTCGGACCATCGGAAAGGGCGATCTTCGGCTGGATCGAAGCGCCGGTGACGACGATTTCGCGCGCAGCTTCCAGCTTAACCGGCAAGCGGATCGGCTGACCGGCCTGCAGGTAAACTTCCGTCACCTGAGCGCCTTCAAAGCCGGCGGCATCGATGGTCACGGTGAACGGACCGCCAACGCGCAGACCGTTTGCAGCAAAGCCGCCGTCATTCGAAGTCGTGGTGCTCAGCGTGGTGCCCGAGGGTTCATGCACGACAGTGACCGACGCGCCGGCGACCGGACCGTTCGGGCCTTCGACAACGCCGCGGATAGCCGACGAAGTTTCCTGTGCATAGGCAGGGGCGGCAAGACCGCAAGCAAGCGAAACGCTGGCTGCGCTGGCAGCAAGAAAGAATTTGAACTGCATTCAACTATCCCCGTTAATGCCTGAAGATTCAGGCAGAGAAACTGTGACAAATTGCAAGCCGGACCACGTCGAATCGGAGTTATCCGGCATATGGCGGGGCTCATAGAAGAGCCGCTGCCTTCCCAAAACATACCTGTGTGACACTTTTGAGACTGAGATCCGGCCGAAACCGAAGCCCCCACCGACCAGAAAATTTAATTCCAATTGCAGCCGCCAAGAGAGTGAAAGATTACGCCAGGCGCGCTTTCTGCGCACAATCTACGGATAAGCCCATATTCGCCTCCAAACGATTCTTGCTGCACTGCGGCATTTGTGCAACGCCGCTTTGCAGGAGGGCCAATGGGCGGCGCGCATCATCATTCTCACCATGGTCACGGGCATCACGATCACGGCCACCACGGACACCATCATCCCGGCGGACATGGCCCAGCATTTGCCATTGCCATTGCTCTGAACAGCCTGTTCGTCGTTGCCGAAGTGGCGGCGGGCTTTGTTAGCGGATCGACGGCACTGCTTGCCGATGCAGGGCATAATCTGGGCGACGTGTTGGCGCTCGTCCTCGCCTGGGGGGCCAGCATCCTGGCGGCGCGGCCAGCCGGGCCTGGCTTTACCTATGGCCTGAAAAGTTCCTCGATCCTTGCTGCAATCGCCAATGCCGCGCTACTGTGGGTCGCGCTGGGTGCGGTGCTGCTGGAGACGCTGCAACGATTGTGGGAACCTGCCCCGGTCAACGGCGCACAGGTGATGATCGTCGCCGGGATCGGAATTGCAGTAAATCTGGTCTCCGCCCTACTCTTTGCTCGCGGCAGCCGCAGCGACCTTAACCTGCGCGCAGCCTTCATGCACCTGATGGCCGATGCGGTCGTTTCGGCCAGCGTGGTTCTGGCGGGCCTTGGCATCATGCTGACCGGGCTGAACTGGATCGATCCGCTTACCAGCCTGATCATCACCCTGGCCCTGGGCTGGGCGAGCTGGGGCCTGCTCAAGGACTCGCTCAAGATGGGCCTGCTGGCGGTTCCACGCCATGTCGATGAGGACGGGGTGCGGAACTACCTGTCTGGCCTACCCGGTGTTGCGGCAGTGCATGACGTGCACATCTGGGGCATGAGCACGACCGAAAGCGCCCTCACCGCGCATCTCGTCATGCCTGCCGGCAGCACTGGCGACAGCTTTCTGCGCGAGATAGCCGAGGAACTGGAACACCACTTCCAGATCCACCACACGACGATCCAGATCGAACAGGACGCGGCCGATTGCCGCGTGCATCACTGAAACGAAAAGCGGCGCCCGGTTAAGGGCGCCGCTTTCGTGATCAATCCGCCTGAAGCCGGATTTCAGCGCACCATCAGGCCGCCTCTTCCTTGCCCTTGAGGACGCGGACGGGTTCCTTGCGGCCCTCGACCACTTCCTTGTCGACCACGACTTCGGCAATGCCCTGCTCGGTCGGAATGTCGAACATCGTATCGAGCAGCAGCCCTTCGACGATCGAACGCAGACCGCGTGCGCCGGTTTTGCGCTCGATAGCCTTCTTGGCGATGGCTTCCAGCGCCTCGTCGGTGAAGGTCAGGGTCACTTCTTCCAGTTCGAACAGCTTGGCATACTGCTTGACCAGAGCGTTCTTCGGCTCACGCAGGATCTTGACTAGCGCCTCGACATCAAGGTCTTCCAGCGTGGCGATCACCGGCAGACGGCCGACGAATTCGGGGATCAGGCCGAACTTCAGCAGGTCTTCCGGTTCCGCCTTCTGCAGCAGTTCACCAACCCGGCGCTTGTCCGGATCGGCCACGTTTGCGCCGAAACCGATCGAGCGCTTTTGCAGGCGGTCGGCAATGATCCGCTCCAGCCCGGCGAAAGCGCCGCCGCAAATAAACAGGATATTGGTCGTATCGACCTGGAGGAATTCCTGCTGCGGATGCTTGCGCCCGCCCTGCGGCGGAACCGAGGCAGTGGTGCCTTCCATCAGCTTGAGCAGGGCCTGCTGCACGCCTTCGCCCGATACGTCGCGCGTGATCGACGGGTTTTCGGCCTTGCGGCTGATCTTGTCTATTTCGTCGATGTAGACGATGCCGTGCTGCGCCTTTTCGACGTTGTAGTCGCTGGCCTGCAGCAGCTTGAGGATGATGTTTTCCACGTCCTCACCCACGTAGCCGGCTTCGGTCAGCGTGGTGGCGTCGGCCATGGTGAAGGGCACGTCAAAGGTCTTGGCGAGCGTCTGGGCCAAGAGGGTCTTGCCAGAACCGGTCGGACCGACCAGCAGGATGTTCGACTTCGACAGTTCGACGTCGCCGCCCTTGCCGCTGTGCTTCAGCCGCTTGTAGTGGTTGTGCACGGCGACCGAGAGGACGCGCTTCGCACGATCCTGCCCGATCACGTAGTCGTTCAGCGTCTCGAAGATATCCTTCGGGGTAGGAACTCCGCCATCCTTCTTGCCGGCAATGCCCGCCTTCGTTTCCTCGCGGATGATGTCGTTGCACAGCTCGACGCATTCATCGCAAATGAACACGGTTGGGCCCGCGATCAGTTTGCGCACCTCGTGCTGCGACTTCCCGCAGAAGCTGCAGTAGAGAGTGCTCTTGGCGTCGGATCCGCTCAGTTTGGTCATGCCTTCATCCAGATGCCCCGCAAAGCGCGGGGATTCGCCGAGAGTGTAATCCGGCGGTAACAATATTCAATCCCGCCCCATAGCAGGTCCAACTTGCCGGGACCTGAAGGGGCGGGGTTAAGCAAGGCCTATTCCGCCTTATTCCGGAGCGCCGCCGGTGCCAGAGGCATCGTGCTCGGTATCCGGGCGGCTTTCAAAGACCTTGTCGACCAGGCCGAATTCCTTGGCCTCATCCGCATCGAGCCAGGTATCACGGTCCACAGCCTTTTCAATCTCGGCCAGCGTCTTGCCGGTGTAATTGGCATAGTGCTGGTTCATCCGCTGGCGCAGACGCAGGATTTCGCGGGCCTGAATTTCGATATCCGAAGCCATGCCGCGTGCCCCGCCCGAAGGCTGGTGGATCATGATCCGCGCATTCGGCAGAGCGATGCGCATGCCCGGCTCACCAGCGGCAAGCAGGAACGAACCCATCGAGCAGGCCTGCCCGATGCAGACGGTCGAAACGCGCGGCTTGATGTACTGCATGGTGTCATGGATCGCGAGGCCGGCCGTAACCACGCCGCCCGGCGAATTGATGTACATCGAGATGTCCTTCGACGGATTCTCGCTTTCCAGGAACAGCAACTGGGCCACGATCACCGAGGCCATGTGATCCTCGACCTCACCCGTCACGAAAATGATGCGTTCGCGCAGCAGGCGCGAATAGATGTCAAAACTGCGCTCGCCGCGGCTCGACTGCTCAACCACCACCGGGATCAGCGCACCGGTGACCGGGTCAGTCGTGAATTTTCCTTGCGCGCCGCGCGCGCCGAACAGGTCGATCATGGGAATCCCTCTTGCTTGGACTGCCTATGTCGGCCCTGAAGCGGCGATATTCAAGGGGATTAACCCGATTACGCTGCTGCTTCAGCGATTGATCTGTTGATGGCTGCCTCAGGCAAAAAGCTTCCGATCAGACTTATTGCCTAATTGGCCAGTCAGAATCATCCTCACTCCACCAAAGGAGAGTGCAATGACGCGAAACGTGGGACAGATCGACCGTGCTGTGCGGATCGTGCTCGGGCTGGTTCTGCTGGGGCTGGCCTTTACCGGCCACTATACCCCCTGGACCTGGCTGGGCGTGGTTCCACTCCTCACCGGCCTGATCGGCTGGTGTCCGCCCTATTCCTTGCTGGGTATCAACACCTGCAAGGCCAAGTAAGGCAGCGGGCCAACGACGGCCACTCCGTAGCCTGACCAGAAAACAAAGGGCGCCCGAACCGGACGCCCTTTGCGAAACTTGCGATGCGCGAAGGATCAGTCCTTCTTCGCAGCCTTCTTGGCAGCAGGCTTCTTCTCGGCCTTTTCAGCCTTCGGAGCTGCTTCCTTCTTTTCCGCCTTGGGCTTGGCAGCCTTGGCCGGCTTTTCTTCAGCGTCTGCTTCCTTCTTGGCAGCAGCCTTCTTAGCCGGAGCCTTCTTGGCCGGAGCCGGAGCGCCTTCTTCGGCTTCGATTGCAGCCTGCAGTTCTTCGCGGGTCACTTCACGCTCGGTGACTTCGGCCTTGTCGAACAGGAAGTCGACGACCTTGTCTTCATAGAGCGGAGCGCGCAGCTGGGCAGCGGCAAGCGGGTCCTGCTGGATATATTCAACGAAACGCTGGCGGTCTTCCATGCGGTACTGCTGCGCCGCCTGGGTGACTAGCATCTGCATTTCCTGCTGGCTGACTTCGACGCCGTTGGCCTGGCCGATTTCCGACAGGAGCAGGCCCAGGCGGACGCGGCGCACGGCGATGGTGCGATAGTCTTCCTTCTCGGCCTCGATTTCCTTCAGCGCGGCTTCCGGATCTTCCTCGCTCTGGGCTTCACGCAGCAGCTGCGCCCAGATCTGCTGGAATTCGGCTTCGACCATGCTCGGCGGCACGTCAAAGTCATGACCGGCGGCAAGCAGGTCCAGCAGGGCACGCTTCATCTGGGTGCGGGTCAGACCGGCGCTTTCCTGCTCCAGCTGGCCGCGCAGCAGGCCCTTGAGCTGCTCGAGGCTTTCCAGGCCGAGCGACTTGGCAAAGTCGTCATCGATCTTGGTTTCGCCCGGAACCTTCACCGTCTTGACGGTGATGTCGAAGGTGGTTTCCTGGCCCTTCAGGTTTTCGGCCGGATAGTCAGCCGGGAAGGTCACGGTGATGGTCGTTTCGTCGCCAGCCTTCACGCCAACCAGTTGCTCTTCGAAGCCGGGGATGAAACGGCCAGCGCCCAGTTCCAGCGCGGTGTCGGTGGCACTGCCACCTTCAAAGGCGACGCCGTCCAGCTTGCCGACGAAATCGATGATCACCTGATCGCCGTTTTCGGCCTTCTTGCCCTTCTTCGCGTCTTCAAAGCTCTTGGCGCCAGCGGCCAGCTTCGACAGCTGCTCGTCCACCTCGGCGTCGGCAACCGGCACTACCAGCTTTTCCAGCTTGAGGCCGTCCAGCGACGGGGTCTCGATGACCGGCAGCACTTCCAGGTCGACGGTCAGTTCGGCATCCTTGCCTTCTTCGTAACCTTCGCCCAGCGAAATCTGCGGCTGCATGGCGGGACGCAGCTTGTTGTCAGCGATGACCTTGTCGATCGCTTCGCGCACGGTGGTATTCAGCGCTTCCTGATGGAGGGCCGGGCCGTGCATCTTCTTGACCAGGTTCGCCGGCACCTTGCCGGGACGGAAGCCGGGCATACGCACCTGCGGGGCGATCTTGCTGACTTCGCCGTCAATCTTGGCGGCGATGTCCGTGGCCTTGATCGTCACCGTATAGGCGCGCTTCAGTCCCTCGTTGCTGGTCTCGACAATCTGCATGACAAATGAAGCCTTCTTTTAAACCGCATCCGCATCGGCGGGGGCGTTCGGGCGGAACCTGGTGCGGGCGAAGGGACTCGAACCCCCACATCTTTCGATACTGGTACCTAAAACCAGCGCGTCTACCAGTTCCGCCACGCCCGCAAGCCCGACGAAGTGTGAATCAAGCGGTGGCCCTTAGTGGCCATGCGCTGAAAGGGCAAGCATTAGCGCTTCGGATCAACGCAGTCCCAGCACTGTTGCCAGTTTACCCAGCCAATTTTTGCCTGCTGGAGCCGTAACACCCTGCATCGGCACGGTGCAATCAAGGCAATAGGCCTGCGCTCCCTGAACCTGCCCAAGCCACTGGATTTCGGACAGGGCACCAGCAATCCGGGCGCGCTGCTGCACGGCCATGATTCCGGCCAGATCGCTGGCTGCAGGCTGGCTGCTGTCCTCTTCGTCCCCCATCATGCGTTCCAGCAGGGAGGCATAGGGATCGGCATCAGTCCCGAAGAATTGAGGGTGCCATTTTTCCAGCTTGGCCGACTTTGCAGCAAAGGCGATGGCATCGTCCAGCCCGCCGAACTGATCGACCAGACCGTTCTGCCGGGCCGTACCGCCATCCCACACGCGGCCCTGGGCCACAGTGTCGATCTGTTGCGGGGTCTTGCCGCGCGACTGGGCAACAAGCCCCAGAAAACGCCCGTAATTATGCTCGATATTGGCCTGGAGCATCTGCTCCATCTCAGGCGAGAAACCGCCCAGCAGGTCAGGCTGACCGGACAGCGGCGTGGTCTGCACACCGTCCGATTTCACCCCGTAATCGGCCAGAGTCTGCTCAAAACTGGGCAGTAGGGCGAAAATCCCGATCGAGCCGGTGATCGTCCCCGGCTGGGCAAAAATCCGGTTGGCAGGGGTCGAAACCCAATAGCCGCCGCTGGCCGCGACATTGGCCATGGAAACCGCCACGGGCCGCCCCTTGGCCTTGAACCGCTGCAGCGCGAGGCGAATCTGTTCCGAGGCATAGACCGAGCCACCCGGCGAATCGACACGCAGCACCAGCGCCTTGGCATCGCTGGCCGTGGCTTCATCGATCAGTCGAGCGATTCGCTCGCCCCCGGCAGTACCCGGCCCGTCCTTGCCGTCGACAATATTGCCGGCGACGGTGACGACTGCAACGGCATCGCCGTTTTCCTCTTCGGGATGGGCAGCCAGCAGGGTCTTGTAATGGTTGCGGGCATAGGCGCCCGGTGCATCGTCCAGCTTGTCCTGGCCGGCAACCGCCTTCACCCGCTCGCCAAAGGCCACTTCGTCACCCAGCTTGTCGACCAGGCCCGCCGAAAGCGCCGCCTTGGCCGAATCACCCTGAGCCGCGGCGAGCCAGCCGACCGGGTCCGTGGTGACGAGCTGGAGATTGGCCTTGGGCCGCGCCTTGGCCACATCGTCCTTCCAATGTTCGAACACGGCACCCAGCAAGGCGCGCCGCGCATCCTTCGAGGGTTCAGAGGCCTGATTGTAGAGGTAGGGCTCGACGAAATCCTTGTAGGTGCCGACGCGGTAGACGTGGACGTTCACTTTGTAGCGCTTCAGCAGGTCGCCGAAGTAAAGCCGATTGCCGCCCGGGCCCATGATGAACGCCCCGCCCAGCGGGTGCAGCCAGACTTCGCTGGCATGGGCGGCCAGCAGCATCCCATCGTCGGTATAGGCCATCGAATAGGCCAGAACCGGTTTTTTTGCGGCGCGAACCCGGTCCATCGCTTCGCCGATTTCCTGCAGGTTGACGAGGCCGCCACCGCCGAATTGCGACAGGTCCAGCACCACCGCCTTGATCCGCGGATCGGTTGCCGCCAGCTCGATCGAGCGGACGATGTCGCGGGCCTTGTATTCGTGTGGCTGATCGCCGGTGGCGAAAAGGTCTTCCAGCGGATCGCGAACCGCTGGCTCTTCGACCACGGTGCCGTTCAGGCGCAGCAGCAGTGCCCCATCCACCAGGGTACCCGCGCTGGGCCGCGTGGTCAGCACCGCATAGAGAGCGATAAAGAACAGGAGCATGAACAGCAGGACCAGACCGTCCTTGATCGCAACCAGCAGATGCCAAACCTTGCGCGCGAAAATCATGCCCAGACCCTTGTCAATTTATCCCAGCACATAAGGAGCGGGAAAAGGAATGGCGAGTCCGGCGTCGATGAGCGACAAAGCTGCATCGTCGGGTGACTTGACCCGGTGATAGCGGCCAAGCCGCGCTTGCCACCCTGCGACCGGATAGCTATGGCACCGTCTTCAATGACATCGCCGAACGCACCGCAATCGGACCGCTACCCAGCCGGTTCCGCAGCCTTCCCGCACCGCCACCTGACGGGCCTTGCCGGCCTTGCCCCGTGGGAGATCATGTTCCTGCTGGACGAGGCGGAACAATGGGTCGAACTCAACCATCAGCCGCACAAGCGGGTGGACCGACTTGCTGGCCTGACGATCATCAACGCCTTCTTCGAAAATTCGACTCGCACCCTGCTGTCGTTCGAAATCGCGGGCAAGCGGCTGGGCGCGGACGTGGTCAACATGCAGGTGGCCCAGTCGAGCGTGAAAAAGGGCGAGACCCTGATCGACACGGCGATGACGCTGAACGCGATGCACGCCGATGCCATGGTGATCCGCCACCAGAGTTCCGGCGCGGTCGGCCTGATCGCGGAAAAGGTCGATTGCCCGGTCCTGAACGCCGGAGACGGCCAGCACGAACACCCGACCCAGGGCCTGCTCGACGCGCTGACGATCCGCCATGCCAAGGGCGATTTTGGCGGCCTGCGGGTGACGATCTGCGGTGACATCCTGCACAGCCGGGTTGCCCGGTCCAACATTCACTGCCTGACCACCTTGGGCGCGGAAGTGCGCGTCTGCGCCCCGCCCGCGCTGATGCCCACCGATATCGAGGCGCTGAAGGTCACCCCCTATCATGATTTCGATGCCGCTCTGGACGGAGCCGACGTGGTGATGATGCTCCGCCTGCAACAGGAACGGATGAGCGGCCAGTTCATCCCCAGCCCGCGCGAATACCGCCACCTTTACGGCCTCTCGCTCGACCGGTTGGCCAAGGCGAAGCCCGATGCGCTGGTGATGCATCCCGGGCCGATGAACCGCGGGATCGAGATTGACAGCAATGTGGCCGATCTGGCGGGCCGCTCGGCCATTACCACCCAGGTCGAAATGGGTGTGGCGATCCGCATGGCCTGCCTTGACGTGCTGACCCGGCGAAGCCGCGGCGTGG
>ERZ1645187.3053-NODE-3053-length-14281-cov-6.675945_pt1 | contig 14281 bp, 11 predicted proteins | sample MGYA00575352_ERZ1645187 | MGnify/ENA primary metagenome ERZ1645187 (study PRJEB40837, sample SAMN11349314) | freshwater sediment metagenome | isolation source: river sediment | host: Sediment | place: India: Wazaribad , New Delhi | collected 2017-02-21 ...
CGGCGACACGCCCTTTGTGCGCGAGCGCGAATGGCAGGTGGCGCAAGGGGTGACGATCTGGGTCGACCCTTCGGCCTCGATGCAGTTTGCCGGGGCCAAGGGGGCCGCCAGCAAGGCTGACCGCGCCCGGGTGCTGGCGCTGGCGCTGGCGATCCTGCTTTTGCGCGGGGGCGAGCGGGTGGGGCTGATGGCCCCGCACCTGCCCACCCGTGCCGGCCGCGCCCAGACCGAGGCGCTGGCGCTGGGGCTGCTGTCGTCCCCGCCCGCGCAGGATTACGGCACCCCCCCTGTCACGGGCTTTGCGCCCCATGGTCGGGCGGTGCTGATCTCGGATTTCTTCGGCGATCCGCGGGCTGTGGCCGATGCGCTGGCGGCGGCCTCGGCTGCGGGTGTGCGGGGCGTCATGCTGCAGATCCTCGACCCTGCGGAAGAAGATTTTCCCTTTGACGGCCGCACGATCTTTGAATCGATGTCCGGCAGCCTCAGCCATGAGACCCTGCGCGCGGGCGATCTGCGCGCCCGCTATCACGAGCGGCTGGCCCAGCGCCGCGATCAGCTGGGGCAGATGGCCGGTGCGGCGGGCTGGCTGGTCCATCACCATTCTGGCGGGGGATCCTTGGCCCCGGCCTTGCTGTGGCTACACCGGGCGCTGGCGGAGGGGCTGGGATGCTGATCCTCGGCCCTCTCGGCTTTACCGCGCCCCTGCTTTTGTGGGGGCTCCTGGCGCTGCCGGTGCTGTGGCTGATCTTGCGCGCCGTGCCGCCCGCGCCGATTCGTCGCCGCTTTCCCGGCGTGGCGCTGCTGCTTGGCCTGCAAGACCGCGACAGCCAGACCGAACGCACACCGTGGTGGCTGTTGGTGTTGCGCAGCGCGGCGGCCGCCGCCGTGATCCTGGGCCTTGCCGGGCCGGTACTGAACCCCGACCCTGCCCCCCCGCGCGAGGGGCCTTTGCTGGTGGTGCTGGATGGCGGCTGGGCCGAGGCGGCAGACTGGACGGCGCGGCAGGCCCGCGCCCGCGCGGCGATCGAGGCTGCGGGGCGCGCAGCCCGCCCGGTGGCGCTGGTCAGCCTTGGCGATACGCCCCAACCTGTCGCCTTCACCGCGGCCAATGACGCGACGGGCCGTCTGGCCGGGATGACGCCCGCGCCCCACGCGCCAGGCGGTTTTGCCGATTGGGTCAAGGCGCTGCCCGACGGGGCGTTCGAGACGCTGTGGCTGGCCGACGGTCTGGCCCATCCGGGCCGCGATGTGCTGTTGGCGGCGCTGCAGGCGCGTGGTCCGGTGGCTGTGTTCCAGACGCCGCGGCCGATCCTCGCGCTGCACCCCGCGGGCTTTGTCGATGGCGCGGTGCAACTTGCCGCCAGCCGCTTGCCGGCGGGGGCCGCGGCCGAGGTGACGGTTCTGGCCCGCGGCCTCGACCCCGCCGGGATCGAGCGCGAGTTGGCCCGGCAGGTGCTGACCTTTGCGCCCGGTGCCGCCCGCGCCGAAGCCGCCCTCAGCCTGCCACCCGAGTTGCGCAACCGCCTGACCCGCTTCGAGATCGAAGGCATCCGCAGTGCCGGTGCCGTCAGCCTGACGGATGACAGCCTGCGGCGCCGCAAGGTGGCGTTGCTGGGCGGCGGTGCCGACCGCGAGGGGCTGTTGCTGTTGTCGCCCACCCATTACCTGCGACAGGCGCTGCAGCCGGTTGCCGATCTGATCGAGGGGCCGGCACTGGCGGATCTGATTGCCGCGGGACCGGATGTGATCGTGCTGGCGGATGTCGCCCGCCTCGCCCCCGCTGAGGCCGAGGCGCTGGCGGCATGGGTTGCCAAGGGGGGCCTGCTGTTGCGATTTGCGGGGCCGAAACTTGCGGCCTCGGATCTGGGGCGCGAGGGCGATGACCCGCTGTTGCCGGTGCGGCTGCGCGCAGGGGGCCGGGCGCTGGGCGGCGCCATGAGTTGGGGCGAGGCGCGCGCACTTGCCGCCTTTGCCGAGGGCTCGCCTTTCTTCGGGCTGACGGTGCCGGCCGATGTCACCGTGACCCGGCAGGTGCTGGCGCAGCCTGACCCCGATCTGGCCGCCCGCACCATCGCCAGCCTTGCCGATGGCACGCCGCTGGTCACGCGGCGGGCGGTGGGGCAGGGGCAGGTGGTGCTGTTTCACGTCACCGCCAATGCCGAATGGTCCAGCCTGCCGCTGTCGGGGCTGTTCGTGCAGATGATGGAGCGACTGGCGGTCTCGACCCGTCCCGCCGCGCCCGAGGTGGCCGATCTGGCCGGCCTGACCTTCACCGCCGATCTGGTGCTGGATGCCTTTGGCCAGCCGCAACCGGCCGAAGACTTGCCCGGCATCCCCGGCGAGGTTCTGGCCAAGGCCCGCCCCGGACCGGATCTGCCGCCGGGGCTTTATGCCGGCGCGGATCGCCGGGTGGCGTTGAACGTGATCGCGGCTGACAGCACGCTGGCCGCGATGCAATGGCCCGCCGATGTGCCGGTTGAGGGGGCCGCGGTCCGCGAACCGCAACCTCTGGCGGGGCTGCTGCTGGCGCTTGCGGCGCTGGCCCTTGCGGTCGACGTGCTGGCCACGCTTTCGCTTTCGGGGCGGCTGCGGGCCGGGGCGGCCTTGGTCGCGCTGATGTTGCTGGCCCCGCCCGAGGCCCAGGCGCAGGATGATTTTGCCCGAGCGGCCACGTCGGAGGTGCGGCTGGCCCATGTGCTGACCGGCGATGCTGCTGTGGATGATCGCGCCGCGGCGGGCCTGCGCGGCCTTGGCCTGCGCCTGTTCGAGCGCACGACGGTCGAGCCCGGCGAAGCGATGGCCGTCGATCTGGAGCGGGACGAGATCGCCTTCTTTCCCTTCCTTTACTGGCCCGTCACAGCCGACCAGCCGATCCCTTCGGCCGCGGCCTATCGCAAGCTGAACCAGTTTCTGGCGACCGGCGGCATGATCCTGTTTGACACCCGCGATGCCGGGGCGGGCGCGGCCTCGCCCGAGGCGCGGCGGTTGCAACTGATCGCCTCGGCCCTCGACATTCCGCCGTTGGAGCCGATCCCTGCCGATCACGTCCTGACCCGCACCTTCTATCTGTTGCAAGAATTTCCGGGCCGGTTGCGCGACGGCGCGCTTTGGGTCGAAGCCGCGCCACCCGATGCCGAGCAGGCCGAGGGTATGCCGTTTCGCAACCTCAATGACGGGGTGACGCCGGTGGTGTTCGGTGCCAATGACTATGCAAGCGCCTGGGCGGTGGACGATCGCGGCGCGCCGATGTTTCCGGTCGGGCGCGGCACAGGGGGCGAGCGGCAGCGGGAAATGGCGATCCGTTTTGGGGTGAACCTGATCATGCATGTGCTGACCGGCAACTACAAATCCGATCAGGTCCATGTGCCGGCATTGCTGGAAAGGCTCGGGCAATGAGGGACATGGCTGGCACGGTTGTTTTCGACCCGCTTTTGCCCTGGTGGCTGCTGGCCGTCGTGGCGGGGCTGATGGGTCTGGCGCTGCTGCTGGCGATCTGGCGGCGGCTGTCGGGCTGGGGCTTGCGGTTGGCGGCCGGCGCGGTGCTGGTGGCAGCGCTGGCCAACCCCTCGGTGCAGCAGGAACAGCGCGCGCCGCTGTCGGATATCCTGATCGCGGTGGTGGATCGCACGTCTTCGCAATCGGTGGGCGACAGGGGTGTGCAGGTCGATCAGGCGCTGGCCCGGCTGCGGGCCGAGGTCGCCGCTGAAGAGGGGCTGGACTTGCGGGTGGTCGAGGTGGCCGATGCCCCCGGCGATGGCGGCAGCCCGGTGATGGCTGCGCTGGCCGAGGCGCTGGCGGCCGAGCCGCGCGCCCGTGTCGCTGGCGCCGTGCTGCTGACCGATGGCCGGGTGCATGACCTGCCGCTGGCCCCCGCGATGCCCGCGCCGCTGAACGTGCTGCTGACCGGGCGCGAACAGGACTGGGACCGCCGCCTGATCATCCGCGACGCGCCTGCCTTTGCCATTCTGGGCGAGGAGGTCACGCTGAAGCTTGAGGTCCGCGACGAGGGCGCTGTGCCCGCGGCGCAGGCCGGCATGGCCGAAATCTCGATCGCGGTCGACGGTGGGACGGCGGAAACCTATGTGATCCCCACCAATCAGCAATATGACCTGCCGGTGGTGCTGCCGCATGGCGGGCAGAACGTCCTGCAATTCACCGTCACCGCCGATCCGTCCGAGTTGACGGATCGCAACAACGCTGCCGTTGTCGCCATGAACGGTGTGCGCGATCGGTTGCAGGTGCTGCTGGTCTCGGGCGAGCCGCATGCGGGCGAGCGGGTCTGGCGCAACCTGCTGAAATCCGACCCCTCGGTCGATCTGGTGCATTTCACCATTCTGCGGCCGCCGGAAAAGCAGGATGGCGTGCCGGTCGAGGAGCTGTCCTTGATCGCCTTTCCGACGCGAGAGCTGTTTGTCGAAAAGATCCGCGATTTTGACCTGATCATCTTCGACCGCTATCGGCTGCGCGGTATCCTGCCGACCGAATACCTTGAAAACGTGCGTGATTTCGTGCGCGATGGCGGCACGGTGCTGGTGGCCTCGGGGCCGGAACTTGGCACGGCGGACAGTCTGATCCGCTCGCCCCTGGCCGAGATCATGCCGGTCGAGACCACATCGCGGGTGATCGAGGGCGGGTTCAAGCCGGCGCTGACGGATCTGGGGCGCCGCCACCCGGTGACGGCCGGGCTGGAAGATCTGGCCCCCGAAGGCGGCTGGGGCCGGTGGTTCCGCCAGATCGAGATCACGGCGCGCGCGGGCGGGCAGGTGGTGATGGCGGGGGCGGATGGTCGCCCGCTGCTGGTTCTGTCGCGCGAGGGCGAGGGGCGCATGGCGGTGCTGGCCTCGGATCAGGCATGGCTCTGGGGTCGCGGGTTCGAGGGGGGCGGGCCGCAACTGGAACTGCTGCGCCGGCTGGCCCACTGGATGCTGAAAGAGCCCGAGCTGGAAGAAGAGACCCTGACCGCAGATCCCGGCGAGGCCGCTTTTACCGTGACCCGGCGCACCCTGTCCGACACGCCGCCGGGGCCGGTGACGGTGACGCGGCCGGATGGCACGACCGAGGAGGTGCGGCTGACCCAGAAACGCCCCGGCCTGCATATCGCCGATCATCCCGCACCGCAGCTGGGGCTTTACCGCCTTGCGCAGGGCGATCTGGATACCGTGGTCGCCATCGGCCCTCCCGCCCCGCGCGAGTTTGAGGAAACGCTGGCCTCGGGCGAGGGGCTGCAACCGATCGCGGCGGCCAATCGTGGCGGGATCTTGCGGATCGAGGAGGGTCTGCCCGACTTGCGCGCGGTATCGGAGGGTCGGGCTGCGGCCGGACGGGGCTGGATCGGCTATACCCCGCGCGGGGCTTACGCGACCGAATCCATCCGCATCATGCCGGTCTTGCCGGGCTGGGCGTGGGCGCTGGCGATCCTGTCGTTGACCCTGCTGGCCTGGTTGCGCGAAGGGCGCCGCCTGACCTAACGGCGCAGCATCGCCGCGCGGGACTGCGAGGCAAACTCGCGCCGCAGCAGGGTTGCGGTGGTGACCGCCGTGGCAATCAGCAGCGCCTCTGCCCCCAGCAACCAGCCAAGGGATCCCAAGGCAAAATAGACCGAGCGCAGGCCGCGATTGTAGTTGCGCGCTGCGGTGATATTGACCTCGGCCGCTTGTGCGGCGCGGGGCAGGCCTTCGGGGTCGTCCGGGTCGTTGGGCACCGCCGCCATCATGATCGAGCAATATCCGAACAGCCGGTGCGCCCAGACGAATTTCAGAAAGGCATTGGCTGCAAAGCCGAGGCTGAACAGGATCTTGATCCGCAGCGCAAGGGCCGAGGCATCGACCAGCGTGATCTCTTGCGCCAGGCCTTGCAGCGGTGCGGTATTGCCCACCAGCGCCAGCCCGCCCCCGATCGAGATCATGCAGGCCGAGGCATAAAAGGTGATTCCCTGCCGCAGCCCGTCCAGCACTGTCGCATCGTAAAGCCGGGGTTGTCGGGTGACGAACCGCTGCATCCACTCGCGCCGGTAATCCCGCATCAGCACCGAGACCGAGGGCCGCCAGCGGTTGTCGGCCTCGATCAACGGGCCAAGCACGATCGACACCGCCAGCATCAGTCCGGCTGCCAGCCAGTCCAGGGGTGAGAGATACGAGGTCAGTTCGACGATTTTCATGCCCCGCAAGGTAGTGGCAGGGAAATGCTTGCTCTAGCGGAAAATTGGTTATACTTTTTTACCAATAATACCATTTGCAGGATGCCGGCCATGGACATGCCCCGCCCCTCTGCCTCGGTCCTCGGACGGCGTGACCGGATCCTTGCGCGGCTGGCCGACGTGCTGCCGGCGGATGCGCTGGTTTCTGATCCGGCCGAGACGCGGGCCTATGAGTGCGACGCGTTGACCGCCTATCGCTGCCCGCCGCTGGCGGCGGTGCTGCCGCGCTCGACCGCCGAGGTCTCGGCCGTGCTGCGCATCTGCCACGAGGAGGGCGTGCCGGTCGTGCCGCGCGGCGCAGGCACCAGCCTTGCCGGGGGTGCGCTGCCCACGGCGGATAGCGTGATCCTGGGCCTTGCGCGGATGAATGCGGTGCTGGAGGTCAGCCTGGCAGACCGGTTCATCCGGGTCGAGGCCGGGCGCACCAACCTGTCGGTTTCTGGCGCGGTGGAGGCGGACGGGTTTTTCTACGCCCCTGATCCCTCCAGCCAGTTGGCCTGTGCCATCGGCGGCAACATCGCCATGAACTCGGGCGGGGCGCATTGTCTGAAATATGGGGTCACCACCAACAACCTGTTGGGCGCCACGGTGGTCCTGATGGATGGCAGCGTGGTCGAGATCGGCGGCGCGCATATGGATGCCGCCGGGCTGGACCTGCTGGGGGTGATCTGCGGCTCGGAAGGGCAGCTGGGCGTGGTGACCGAGGCGACCTTGCGCATCCTGCCCAAGCCCGAGGGGGCGCTGCCGGTGCTGATGGGCTTTACCTCATCCGAAGTTGCCGGGGCCTGCGTGGCGGATATCATCCGCGCCGGCATCCTGCCTGTGGCGATCGAGTTCATGGACAGCCTCTGCATCAAGGCCTGCGAGGCCTTCGCCCGTGCCGGCTATCCCGATTGCGAGGCGCTGCTGATCGTCGAGGTCGAGGGTAGCCGCGACGAGATCCGCGCCCAGCTGGCACGCATCACCGGGATTGCCCGTCGCCACAACCCCGTGGCGCTGCGCGAGGCGGCGGACGAAGATCAGGCCCGCCGCATCTGGCTGGGCCGCAAAAGCGCCTTTGGCGCGATGGGCCAGATCAACGATTATCTCTGCCTCGACGGCACGATCCCGGTTTCCAGCCTGCCGGACGTGCTGCGCCGCATCGGCGAGCTGAGCCGCGACTTCGGTCTTGAGGTCGGCAACGTCTTTCACGCGGGCGACGGCAACATGCACCCGCTGATCCTCTATGATGCCAACAAGCCCGGCGATCTGGAAAAGGCCGAGGCTTTCGGGTCCGAGATCCTGAAAGCCTGCGTGGCGGCGGGCGGGTGCCTGACCGGCGAGCATGGCGTGGGCGTGGAAAAGCGCGACCTGATGGGGGTGCAGTTCAGCCCCGTGGACATGGAGGCGCAGATGCGCGTCAAGGACGTGTTCGATCCGCGCTGGCTGCTGAACCCCGCCAAGGTCTTTCCGCTGGAGATCAGCGCCAGCCGCCGCGAGGGAGTGGCATGATGCGCCCCGCAACCGAGGCAGAGCTGGCCGAGGCCATCCGCAGTGCTGCGCAGCCGCTGGCGATCCGCGGCGGCGGCACGCGCGGCCCGCAGGCGGCAGGGGAGGTGCTGGAAACCGGCGCGATCCGGGGTGTGACCCTTTATGAACCCGGCGCGCTGACGCTGGTGGTGCGGGCCGGCACCCCCTTGGCCGAGGTCGAAGCCAGCTTGGCCGCCGAAGGCCAGCGCCTGCCGTTCGAGGTGCCGGACCTGCGTGCCCTGCTGCGGCGCGACGGCGCCAGCACCATCGGCGGGGTGGTGGCCGAAAATGCCTCGGGTCCGCGTCGGGTGCAGGCGGGGGCGTGCCGCGACAGTCTGATCGGCTTGCGCTTTGTCGATGGGCAGGGCGCGGTGATCCGCAACGGCGGCCGGGTGATGAAGAACGTCACCGGCTATGATCTGGTCAAGCTGCTGGCCGGCAGCCGGGGGCGGTTGGGTGTGCTGACCGAGGTCGCCTTCAAGCTGCTGCCCGTGCCAGAGGTGGCGCGCAGTCTGATCCTGCCGGGTCTGGATGCGGCCGTGGGCGTTGCGGCGATGTCGGCGGCGCTGGGTTCTCCCTATGAGGTCAGCGGTGCAGCATGGCTGCCGGGGCAGGGCGTGATCCTTCGGCTGGAAGGGTTTGCCGACAGCGTCGCCTATCGCATGGGGCGGCTTCAGGCGGCGCTTGCGCCCTTTGGCGCGGCCGAGGCGCTGCCGGATGATCCCTGGCCCGCGATCCGCGATGTGACGCGACTGGCGGGACGGCCGGGCGATCTGTGGCGGATCAGTCTGCGCCCCTCGCAGGCGGCTGGGGTGCTGGAGCGGATCGCGGCCGAGGACGTGGTGCTGGACTGGGGCGGCGGGCTGATCTGGGTGCTGGTGGCGCCCGGCACCGATCTGCGGGCGCGGGCTGGGGCCTTCGACGGCCATGCCACCCGCCTGCGTGCTGAACATCCCGGCGACGGCATCGCCGACCTGCCGCCCGAGGCGCCCGGGGTCGCGGCCCTGACCGCCGGGTTGAAGGCGCGCTTTGATCCGCGAAACCTGCTGAACCGGGGGCTCTGATGCAGACCAACTTCACCGCGGCGCAACTGGCCGTCCCCGAGATCGCGCGCGCCAACAAGATCCTGCGCGCCTGCGTGCATTGCGGGTTCTGCACCGCCACCTGCCCATCCTATCAGGTGCTGGGGGATGAACTCGACAGCCCGCGCGGTCGCATCTACCTGATCAAGGAAATGCTTGAGAGCGGTCGCCCGGCGGATGCCCGGACCGTCAGGCACATCGACCGCTGCCTGTCTTGCCTGGCCTGCATGACCACCTGCCCCTCGGGCGTGGATTACATGCACCTGATCGACCATGCCCGCGCCCATGTCGAACGCACCTACCGCCGACCATGGCATGACCGGGCGCTGCGGTGGATGCTGTCGCGGATCGTGCCCTATCCCATGCGCTTCCGGCTGGCCCTGGGCGGGGCAAAGCTGGCCCGGCCCTTCGCGCGGCTGATCCCGGATGCGCGGCTGCGGGCGATGATCGCCATGGCGCCCAGGCAGATCCCGCCGGTCAGCCGCAATGACGATCCGCAGGTCTTTCCGGCCAAGGGGCCGCGCCAGATGCGGGTGGCGCTGTTGACGGGCTGCGCGCAGAAGGCGCTGGATACCGATATCAACGATGCCACGATCCGGCTGCTGCGGCGGCTGGGCTGCGAGGTGGTGGTGGCGCGCGGCATGGGCTGCTGCGGGGCGTTGACCCACCACATGGGGCGGGTGGAAGAAAGCCACGCCCAGGCCGCCGCCAATATCCGGGCGTGGATGGCTGAAAAGGCCGCGGGTGGCCTCGATGCCATCGTCATCAACACCTCGGGCTGCGGCACGACGGTCAAGGATTACCGGGTGATGTTCGAGGGTGATCCGCTGGCTGCAGAGGCGGCCGAGGTTTCGGCCCTTGCCTGCGACATCACTGAATTGCTGGCCCGCATCGGTCTGCCGCAGGGCGCCGACAAGGGGTTGCGGGTCGCCTATCATGCTGCCTGTTCGCTGCAGCATGGCCAGCAGGTGAAATCCGCGCCCAAGGACCTTCTGCGGCGGGCGGGTTTTGAGGTGGTAGAGCCCGCCGACAGCCACCTCTGCTGCGGCTCGGCCGGCACCTACAACCTGTTGCAGCCCGAGATCTCGGCCGAGCTGAAGCGCCGCAAGGTGGCGACGCTTGAGGCGCGCGCGCCCGATGTCATCGCGGCTGGCAACATCGGCTGCATGATGCAGATCGGCTCGGGGACTGGCGTGCCGGTGGTGCATACGGTGCAATTGCTGGATTGGGCGACGGGCGGGCCGCAGCCGCGGGCGCTCGCGGGTTGACCCTGGTCCTAAAACCGCCCCAATTGCGCGGTTAACGGTTGGAAACCACGAGGGAGCCGCCATGCGCCGGATCGCCGCCGCCCTGATCGCCTTTCTGCCCATCATGGCGCAGGCTGAAGGCTTGACCTCGCTTGAAACCGGCGATGACGGCCGCGGCTGGGCGGGCGTGGGCCGGCTGGATCTGGGCGGACGGGCCTTTTGCACCGGCGTTCTGATCGAACCCGATCTGGTGCTGACCGCCGGTCATTGCCTGTTCGACAAACAGACGGGCACCCGCATTGATCCGGCGACGATCCGCTTTCTGGCGGGCTGGCGCCATGGCCGGGCCGAGGCCTATCGCGGCGTGAAAAAGGCCGTGGCGCACCCGGACTTCGTCTACTCCGGCGAAGACCTGCTGGCCCGCGTCTCGCATGATCTGGCGCTGGTGCAGCTGGATCAACCGATCCGCCTGCCGTCGGTGACGCCTTTCGCCATTGCGCCGCGCCCGCAGACGGGCGATCAGATTGGCGTTGTTTCCTATGCCCGAGAGCGGGCTGAAGCCCCCTCGCTGGAGCGCGCCTGTCAGGTGCTGGATGACCGGCCGGGCGTACTGGTGATGGATTGCGCGGTGGATTTTGGCGCCTCGGGTTCGCCGGTCTTCACGCTGGGCGGCGGGGTGCCGCGCGTGGTCTCGGTCGTGTCGTCCAAGGCCGACGCCGGCGGGCGGGTGGTGGCACTGGGCACCGCGCTGGAACAGCCCCTTGCCGATCTGCGCCACGAGTTGACCGTCGCCCCCGATCCCTTTGCCAGCGGTCGGGCGCTGTCGGGCGGGGGGGCACCGGGGGCCAAGTTCGTCCGGCCCTGATCCTCTTGAAACGCGTTTGCGCGATGCCCAAGTGAATATTGTCGGATGCCGCAACGGGTCCGGCAAACTGAAAGCCCGGCCGGATTCCGGCGGGCACAAGCATCGCTCAATGAGGATGACCATGCGTAACTATGACCTTTCCCCGCTCTATCGTGCCACTGTCGGCTTTGACCGCATCGCCGATCTGATGGACCGGGTGCTGACCTCGGATGTCGGCCAGAACACCTATCCGCCCTACAATATCGAAAAGATCGACGAGAACGCCTATCGCATCTCGGTCGCCGTTGCCGGCTTTTCGCCCGATGAGCTTTCGGTCGAAGTCAAGGATGCCACCCTGACCATCGCCGCCCGCAAGGCCGATGAGGCGGGCGAACGCAATTACCTGCATCGCGGCATTGCCACGCGTGCCTTCGAGCGCCGCTTTGCGCTGGCGGACCATGTAAAGGTCACCGGCGCGGTTGCGGAAAACGGCATGCTGCACATCGATCTGATGCGCGAGACGCCCGAGGCGTTGAAGCCGCGCCGCATCGAGATCGCGCGCGGCAACGCCCAGCCTGCCCCGCAAGTGATCGAGGCGGCGACTGTCTGACACAGGACTTTGTGCAAGGACGGAAGGGCGGCGCCATGGCCGCCCTTTTCAATGGCTGACGCTGGAGGAGAACAGGTTGATGACCAGCACCCCGGCAACGATCAACGCCAGACCGAGGATCGCAGCCAGATCCAGCGCCTGCTTATACCAGACCCAACTGATCGCCGTGATGAAGACCACGCCCATGCCGGACCAGATCGCATAGACGATCCCGGTCGGCATCTCGCGCAGGGCGAGGGCCAGAAAATAGAAGGCCAGCGCATAGCCTGCCACCGTGATCAGGCTGGGCACCAGCCGCGTGAACCCGTCGCTGCGCGCCAGCGCGGTGGTGCCGATCACCTCGGCGATGATCGCCACGATCAGGATCGTCCAGAATTTCATGCGCCCCTCACAACCGACTGACCAGCACCTTGTCGATCCGCCGGTCATCCAGGTCAATCACCTCGAAGCGATAGCCGCCGGTGATGAAGTGGTCGCCCAGTTCCGGAATGCGGTTGAGGTGGTGCAGGATCAGACCCGCCACCGTCTCATAATCGCCAGCGGTTTCGCGCGGCAGTTTCAGCGTGTCGCAGAAGCTGTCGGCCTTCATCGAGCCCGAGACCAGCCAGCTGTTGCCGTCCTCGCGCAGCACCATGTCGGGTTCTTCGTGCTTTTCCAGGAAGTCGCCCGTAATGGCCTCAAGGATATCGCCGGTGGTGATGATCCCCTCGAAACTACCGTATTCATTATAGACCAGCGCCATGTGGTTGGGCGAGGCGCGCAGCGTCTCGATCACGTCCAGCGCATCGGCCAGATCGGACAGCACCGGCACCTCGCGCATCAGCTTGCCCACATCCAGCGGCTTGTCCTGTGCCAGCGCCGCAAAGACATCGGTGATGTAGAGGACGCCCATCACATCCTCGGTCTCGCGGTCGCGCACGGGCAGGCGCGGCCGGCCGGCCTTGCGGATCACCTCCATCGCTTCCTCGGGGGTGGATTGCAGGTCAACCATCATCACGTCGCGGCGCGGCGTCATCAAGGCACGGGCAGAGCGGTCGGCCAACCGCATCACGCCGGTCAGCATCTCTTGTTCCTCATCCTCGATCACGCCCTCGAAATGGGCTTCGGCCAGGATGGTGCGGACCTCTTCCTCGGTCACGCGGCTTTTATCCTCGGGGTTGACGCGCAGCAGCGCCAGCACGGCCCGGCCGGACAGGTCCAACAGCCAGACCAGCGGCGCCGCGATCGTGGCAAGGACCGCCATGATCGGTGCCGCGCGCACGGCGACCGACTCGGGGTCGCGCAGCGCGATCTGCTTGGGCACCAATTCGCCCACGATCAGCGACATATAGGTCAGCAGGACGACCACGCCGCCGACACCCAAAGTATTGGCGAAATCGGCGGCGACGCCCTGCGCCAGCAGCCAATTGGCCAGCCGCGCGCCCAGTGTCGCGCCAGAAAATGCGCCTGACAGCACGCCGACCAGCGTGATCCCGATCTGCACCGAGGACAAGAACCGCCCCGGCTCGGCCGCCAGCCGCAGGGCAATCTGGGCCCCGCGCGAGCCATCCGCCGCCAGTGGCTTCAGCCGGGCGGGCCGGGCCGAAACGATGGCGAGTTCAGACATTGCCAAGCCACCGTTCAGCACGATCAGCGCGGCCACGATCAGGATTTCTATAAGCACGGTTCTGCGCAATCTGGGGAAAGATACGGCATATCTAGGCCGCCCCCCCGCTCTGCGCAACCGGCAGGGGGAAATCCGGTCTAAAGCGTTGCCGCAAGGCCAGCAGCAAGGCATGGTTGTCGAGGGGTAAGGGAAGGGGGCAATCATGGTCGGGACGATCCGCTTTCGCACCCGTGAGGCCTGTCCCGTTTGTGGCGGCACGGATGGCCATGCGCTTTGGCAGGGCCGGCTGTCCGATCCCGATGTGCAGGTCTGGCTGGGGCAGTTTCAGTATTCCGGCGATGCGACGGGGTTGGATCAGCCCTTTGCGCTGTGGCGCTGTGCCGGCTGCGGCATGGGCTTTCATCGCAGTATTCCCGATGAGGACGGGCTGGCCACGCTGTATGGTCAATGGGCAGATGCCGCGCAGGCCGCGCGGTTCGAGGTTGCCCATCTGCCGCCCGCAGCCGAGGCAGATGCCGACCGCCGCGTGAAGATCGCGCTGCGGCTGCGCCATCTGGCGCGGCAGACGCAGCCCGATGGTCCGCTGCGCCTTCTGGATTTCGGCTGCGGGGCAGGGGCCGGGCTGTTGGCCGCGCGGGCGCTGGGCTTTCAGGCCTTCGGGGTGGAAATGAGCGAAAGCCGCGCCGCGCAGGCGCGTAGCTGTGGTGCCACCGTCTGCGCCGATCTGGCGCAGGTCGAGGTTGCGGCCGGCGGCGGCTTTCATGCAGTTGTTCTGGATCAGGTGCTGGAGCATCTGCCCGATCCGCTGGCGCTGCTGCGTCGCGTGACCGAGGCGATGTTGCCCGGCGCGGTGCTGTTTCTGGCGGTGCCCGATTGCAGTGGCCTGACAGTGCCGCGCGATTTCGACCAGTTCCACCGGTTGCAGCCGCTGGAACATCTGAACGCCTTCACCCCCGCCACGCTGGACCGGATCGCCATCGCGGCAGGCTTTGCCCCGCAGCCGGCCCCCCCGGCCTTTCTGACCACGCGGCCGCTGCGCGCCTTGCGGGCCATGGCCGCGCTGCTGCGACACCCGGCACCTGCCGATCGTTTCTACCGCCTGCCGCAATGAAAAAAGGGCGGGGAAACCCCGCCCTTTGCAGCCCTCTGGGCCGATCTCAGATCGACAGGCAGATGTATTTCATCTC
>ERZ1645187.3054-NODE-3054-length-14277-cov-14.171073_pt1 | contig 14277 bp, 24 predicted proteins | sample MGYA00575352_ERZ1645187 | MGnify/ENA primary metagenome ERZ1645187 (study PRJEB40837, sample SAMN11349314) | freshwater sediment metagenome | isolation source: river sediment | host: Sediment | place: India: Wazaribad , New Delhi | collected 2017-02-21 ...
TTCATGCCGCCCTCGCAATCGGAGCAGAGACAATCGAATCCCGCGCTGTCTTTGTCGGTCATTGCTCGGCGCCTTCCGTCTCGCGCTTCTGATCCGCAAGCTCGGCATCGGCCTTCCACATCGTCAACGCCTCGGACCCGCCGGCGAGTTTCTTTTCGGCCGGCGTCAGGCCGCCCCAGAACGTGCGCAGCGCGTCGGTGCCCATCGCCTTCGCCTTTGCGGCCTGGGCGGTGATCTGCTCGCGTGTCAGGGGCTGCGGCGCGTCGTCGGCCGGCGGCTGTGACGTGGTGACGTGATCACGTTGCGACGCGGGCGCAGCGCCACCGCGAGCCCACGCGGCCAGTGCGCGGCCGGTTTCGACGGAAAGTTGCCGGTCGAGCGGCACCATTTTTTGGTGCTGTTCCTGTAATTTTACGGGCACAGGAAAGCCGGGGCGCTGCGGTGTCAGGATGACAGACAGGGTGAGCTCGTAGGGAAAGCGGCGCTCGGTGATCGGTGACCAGCGCTCCTCGGGAGGCAGGTCCTTCGCCTGGATGATAACGGTTTTCTTGTACTTCCGTCCGTTGCTGCCTTCTTCCTCGATCGTTTCAATCCGCATTTTTTCATCCGCACGCATGCAGATGACCAAGTGCGCTCGGCATTGCAGAAGCCGCGAAACAAACCGCTTGTGCCGCGACTTTGGGATTTTCCACGCGCCGACGCTCAGTCGTTCGCGCGTCTTGTTCTCGTCAAAGGCCCAATTTCCGTTGTGGTTTTTCCGCGCCTGCTCGACTTGCTGCTCAAGGATTTCGTCATGCATGTCCTGCAGGCCGCCTTCCGACTCCCACTCGTGCGAAAGGCTGTCAATCACGATCACGTCGTAGCCGGCCTTGTCAGCAGCCTCGATCGCCTCGATGTAGCGATCTGGCGAGAAGGGCGGCTTGAGATCACCGTGATCGAACTTGAACTGCTCGGCGTAGTGACGCATGCGGCCCGACTCGGTGTCGATTGCCGCAATCTTGCCGGTCGGGCCAGCCAACCCGGTGGCGATTGCCAGCGCCGACCAAGTTTTCCCCGAACCGCTGGCTCCACATACGCCGATGATGAGCGACACATTCTGTCGCGTAGCCGGTGTGAAAGCGAACGTCATGCTGTCCTCGCAAATTTCTGGAAATGTTTTTCTGCCGCGTCCGCATAAAGCCGCGCCGCATCTTCGGCAGTGTGACAAAAGCCCAATGTCATTCGTCTGCCGTCGACCTGTATTCGCGCAGAATAACGGCCGGAAGCGTGATGGAATGACACGCCCTTGAAGCCGCTCGAACTATCCTTCCGCATCCCGGTATTCGCGCGGTTCTGCGAGAGCGTTGCTGGCCGCAGATTGCTCCAACGGTTTCCCGCGCGATCCAAGTCTGCATGGTCAATTTCGCCGGCAGGCATTTTGCCCGTCACATAGAGCCACGCCAAAACGTGTTCGAGGTAAAGCCGGCGATCTATAGAAATCGCTCTATATCCATCCCGGCGCAGGTTTCCTGCGCGCGACCCCTTCGGCCGGCTGTTTGTCCTGGTCACGCGCCAGATAAAATGGCCCGTGTCAGGGTCGTAGCGGAGAAGCGAACGCAAGCGCTCTGCGGTCAGCATCAGCCCGCCCCCCACACGATCGGCTTCGTCTCGCGCTCGATCACGCGAGACTGAGAAAGGAAGGGGGCGGCCGAGCAATCGGGGTCTTCAATCTCCCGATTTGTCCAGCGGTTGACCGACCAATCCGGCAGGCCAGCCATGCCGATCGTCGGCGGATACCCCGGCCATTTGCCGGCCGTCATGCAGCGCTCCCACTTGACCATCGCCGTCGCGGCCTTGCGGTCGCCTATCTCGAGCGTGGATGCGTCGGCCTGAACGATGCGCGTTTCGTGCGGCGGGCTGACTTCGCTGAATACCCACAGCCAGCGCCACCTGCCGGCGCTCTCGGGGATCAGCTTTGTCAGGCCGCGAATGTAGTGGCCAGCTGACAGGTCGTAGCCGAGATTGTCGATCGTGCGCGCCAGGTTCTCGTCTGTCAGGCCCAAGCTCGTGGTCTTGAAGTCGATCACCGTGAACGTCTTGCGGTCGATCGCGTCGGCCATCGCGCGACACCAAATTCCCTTGTAGTCCTGCCAGAAGTACGGAAGCTCGCGCTCCATGTCGTCCAGCTTGAAGCCGGCCGCGAACAGGCGGTCCTCTGCAACCTCGACCAGCCGCATGGCGCGCGCGTAATCCTTCGCCAGCAACGCCTTGAGGCCCGCAGCCCGCGCTTCGTCGCGTTTGGCCTTCGCCTCTTTGCCGCGCCAGTCGTCGGCCTCGACGACGACGAAGCCAGCGCCGCGCGACAGCAGCAGTTCGTGGGCGACGGAGCCGAGCGAGAACTTCGGGTCGTCGTCATGCTCGAAATCGGGGTTCAATCTTGGCGAGGCGAACCATGCGTGACGCGGCGTATCGCGCAGGATGATCTTTGCGACGGACGACGAAAGCGACGCTTCGGGCGCAAGGCCGTCTGCATGGTAGGCCGCCGCTTTCATGTCAGAGTGAAAACCGAGCATGTCAAAATCCCTCATGGTCGCGGTCGATAAGATCGCGCGCCTCTCGACGCAGCCGGCGAATGTCGATGATGGAAACCGCGCTGCTGACGATGCAGACAGCGAGCGCGGCGAGGATGGCGGCGATCATGTGCACCTCCGGTGGAACTGCTGGCGTAGGCGCTCGGTGCGGATGTTGCGCGCCTCGCGCGTCCAGTGGGAGCGGGCGCTGTGGCTTGCACGAGCGCGGCTGATGTGCCGGGAGAGTTCCACGATGCGCGGATCTTCCGTCGACCAGTCGGGCTCTGGATCGGGCGGCGTCTCGGGATCGCGCGGGAACATGCGGCCAAGCGCGAGGCCCACCAGGGCCGCCACAACCGTCAAGATTATCAAGATGATCGCCCACTTCATGAGCGCTGCCTCCAGAAGCCGCAAATCGCGCGGTGTGGAGCTATATTCGTTCAGTGAATAGGTATGGTCAAGAGGAATTATTCACTAGTAGCATAAAATTTATAGATCGTCGCGGAAAGCGGGGTGCGGCGTTCGCCAGGGGATAACAGGCATAGCGAGTAAGGCGGATATCCTCGATCCCTCGCAAGCGATTTCGGCCCGCCGGATCGCAACCGTAAGCTAGAGCGGCGCGCTCCAGAAGGTCCTGGTTATACGGTGTCAGGCCACGCTCGATTTTTGAAAGCGTGGGCTGCTCAATTTCAAGGCGCTCGGTCGCTTCTTGTTGAGTGAGCCCGCGAAACTCGCGCCACTCTCTCAGAAAGGTACGGCCGCGCGGGGGGGGGGGTGGTGCTCGCTTGACCATATTCGGCAACGTGCGCGCCTCGATAATCACAATCCATGCCCGCCCGTGAACAATTAATGCTTGACCTGACTTATTCAATGAGTGAATATGCGGCGCATGAAGCTCGACGCCTACATTCGCCTGACCGGCGAGACTGAGGAAGAAATCGCCCGCAAGGCGCATTGCACCCAGTCGACCGTGAACAAGGTCCGCAACGGGAAGATCAACCCGACGCATGACCTGCTTCGCCGCATTTCGGCCGCGACCAAAGGCGCCTTCACGCCGAACGATTTCGAGCCGATCCAGCCCGTCTCGCATGAGGCGGCCGAATGACATTTCTCGCGCGCGCCCCGCTGCGGTGGTCGCGGCTGAAACGGACCTGGAGCGCCGCATTCGAGAAGCGCAGGCGCTGATTTCACGCGGGCGCACGCCGCCCGCTTAACGAGCTCGATCGCCGGCCTCCCCGGCGCTCGGGGCCCTCCTTGGGCGTTTCCTCCCTAGACTTGCCGGCCGGGGGCAACTCCGGCCGGTCTTTCGGGGGCAAAAGACGGGGCAGACGGAAAGATGGCGGGGCAGCCAGCCAGCGCAGAGCCGCGATTTATCGCATTCGAAGTGCCCGGCGAGGCTGTTCCCTTCGCGCGCGCCGGAAAGCACGGCAAGCGGCATTTCACGCCCGCGAAGCAATCGAACTACATGGCGGCCGTGAAGGATCTGGCCATGAAGGCGATGCGCGACCAGCCGCCTATGACAGGGCCGGTCGAATACGCTTTCCGCGCGACGTACCTGATCCCGGAATCGTGGTCGCAGAAGAAGCGCGCCGCCGCCGTGTGGAAGCAGTCGAAGCCCGATTGGGACAATCTGGCGAAGCTGGCCGGCGATGCGATGAACAAGATCGTCTATGTCGACGATGCGCAGATTGCGTCCGCTGTGGTGCAGAAGCGCTACGGCCCCGTGTGCCGCGTGACGATTTCGATCATGCAGCTTGGGGGCGCGGAATGAACGACAATCCAGAGATTAAGCGACAGGCGCGCAATGCGCAGTTGTGCGCCACGGTGATCGAACTGTGGATGCGCAACTATGACACAAACGAGATTGCGCGATTGGCGATCCCGGATATGTCGCGCGCGCGTGGCGAAGCCGTCGCGCATCGCATCCTGACCGCTTGGCGCGATCTGCGCTGGCAGCAGCGGAGGGCGCAGGCGTGAACGGACCCTTGCGCGGGCCGCTGCGGAAGCGGGAAAGCAGCATCTGGGAGCGCCACCCGGAAGACTGGTACGTCGAGCCGGAATGGTGCTCGAGGCGGTTGTTCGAGGTCGAGAAGTTCGACGGGCGCGTGATTGACCCTGCCTGTGGGTGCGGAAACATCGTGCGGAGCGCGCAGGCGGCGGGGCTCTGGTCGCGCGGCTCGGATCTGGTCAGGCGCGCGGATGAATACGCCTGCGCATTCGAGTGCGATTTCCTGTCTGACGAATGGACGGCGCGCGTCGAACATCATCCGGTCGAAAACCTTGTCAGCAACCCGCCGTTCGGCGTTGCGGAAAAATTTGTCGAGAAGGCGCTGACGATCGCGACGGCGAAGGTGGCGATGCTCCTGCCGGCGAATTGGGTGCAGGGCCTCAAGCGCTCGCGCTGGATGGAAACGACGCCGCTCTGCAAGGTGCTGTTTATCGCCCCTCGCCCGTCTATGCCGCCTGGGCCCGTCATCGAGGCCGGCATATCGCCCGGCAACGGGACGACCGATTACGCATGGTTCATCTGGCTCCGTGGCTATGACGGCAAGCCGGAAATCGGGTGGCTGCGGAGGGACGCATGAACGCCATCGGCCCGATCAACACCCGCGAGTTCATGACAGAGCGCGAAGTCCGCGACGACGTGCTGCGGCTGCTGTTCCGGGCCGGCGTGCGCGTCAACACGATCGCCGAAGTCATGGACTGCACGCAGGGCCGCGTGTCGCAGGTGGCGACGCATGCCGACAGGGTTGCGCGGCAGGCAGAAATCAGGCGCCGGGAGCTCGCGGTGATCGCGCGCCGGCTCGGTGAGTATCAGTTGTTGCGTTCCACGGCGCCGGGAAATGGCGTGGATATGGAGCGCGCGGGGCAATAGTATGAGCCGGCCATGGATGCCGCTTTATGTGGCCGATTACCTTGCCGACACGCGCCGCCTGTCGACGTTAGAGCATGGCGCTTATTTGCTCCTGATCATGGACTATTGGACGACTGGCGGCCTGCCGACTGATGAACGAAAACTGGCGCGGATCGCGGGTCTTTCCGACAAAGAATGGGCCAGGGTCCGGCCGGCCGTCAGCGAGTTTTTTGATGGCGACTGGAAACACAAAAGGGTCGACGCTGAATTGGCGAAAGCCGCTGAAAAATCTGCGGCGGCGCGCGCAAACGGGAGCCGGGGCGCTCGGTCGAAATGGGGCGTTGCATCTGACGCGCAGGCTAAGCGATCCGAGAGACTGGCCGCGGCGCGTGCGAATGGTCGGCACACGAAAGAGGAATGGGCCGCCATGCTCCGCGCCATGCCTTTGTGCGTAAAGTGCGGAGCAGACGAACATATTGTGAAGGATCACATCGTCCCGATCTATCAAGGCGGGTCAGACGCCATCGAGAATATCCAGCCACTGTGCCATTCGTGCAATTCATCGAAAGGCCCAGACACGACTGACCTTAGGCCAGTGGACTGGCGTGACAGAATGTCTGGCGAAATGTCTGGCGAACGCGTGGCGAACGCCTCGCATCGCGCGGGCGTACCACAACCACAACCACATATCTCTGATCGAAGATCAGAGAAACGCGCGATCGACCACGAGTTTGAGACGGTGTTCTGGCCGGCATGGCCGAACAAGGTCGGCAAGCCCGCGGCACTGAAAGCTTTCCATTCGGTTCGCAAGGCGGGGTGCGCACTGGATGCGATTTGTTTCGGCCTCACGATCTACGTGCGCGACAAGCCGCCAGACAGGCCATGGCTCAACCCGGCCACGTTCCTCAACCAGCGCAGATTTGAGGACCGGCCCGCGGCAGTCGCCGCCCCCCGCGCCGGCCCCGGCCGCCAGACCGAGCGCACCACGATCCTGTCCAGCCTGTTCACGGACCCGCACGATGACGAACCTCCCGCAGACCCGCACGGCGCAAGCGCCGGCCATGACAACGGCTCCGGCGACGCAGACCCGCAAGATCGCGGACACGATCGCGGTTTTGAGTTCGGCGATGGAGCGTTCGGACGACGGCAAACGTTGGGTGATCCCGGCGTCGAGATTTTCCCTCCCCGGCGCGCGTGGAGCGCTTGAGGATCGCCATGCCGAGCTCTGCCGGTCGCTGACACGCGCGGCGCCTCGGGCGATCGAGGGCGGCGTCAAGGCGATGTTTCTCCGCTTCCCTGCATCGGCCAATGCGCCCGACATGGCGGCGCGGATCGCGGTGTACGTGCACGACCTTCAGCAGTTCCCGATATGGGCGATCGAGCGGGCGCTATCCCGCCTGACAGGCCAGTTTGCGCCTTCCGCCGTCGACCTGGTGAGCGCCGTGCGCGCCATAGTCAAGCCAGTCATGGACGAACGCGCGCAGGTCGCCAAGATCCTTTCGGCCGACGTGGTGGCGGAGCAATCGCCGCAAGACAAGGAGATGGTCGAGCAGGGTTTCCGCGACCTGGTCGAAAACCTGAAACTCAACGAGCCCTTCGACGGCCGAAAAATCAAAGACCGAATTCCGACGCGCGCGGAAACTCAACTGGCGCTCGACAAAATGCGGGCTGCCGGACCCGTCACGCTGCCGCCGCTGTCGGATCGGCTGCGCGCGTCCCTAGGGCTGGGTGAGGCCGCGGAGTGAGCCGGAAGCCCGTCCATGTCAGCGATCATGCGCTGGTCCGCTACATGGAGCGGGTGGCTGGGATTTCGCTTCGAGATAGCGCGGGCGGAAATCGCTGACATCGTGCGGGATGCGCTGGATGTCGGCGCGACGAGAGTAGTGGTTGCTGGCTGTATCTACGAGTTGAACCCCAAGGCGCGCGTCGTGCTGACAGTCCTGCCGAAAGGCGGCAAGGCTCGGAGAAGTCACCACGCGGTCGAGCGCCACAAAGGAGCGGGGCGACTGAAATGAACGTGCCGCAATCGTGGAAAGAGGCAAAGGCATTAGGCGAAAAATGGTATTTTACCGGCCGGCCATGTCGGCGCGGCCACGTCGCCCGTCGGCTCGCGTCCAATGGATGTTGTTGGGAATGCGCCAAACAGAAACGTCTCGATTGGGGCAGAAATAACCGTGAGCATGAAAGGCGACTGCGGCGAGACGGTTATTATCGCGATGTCGAAGCATCCCGCCAGCGGGCGAGGGAATACGCCCAGGAGAACTCGGCGAAGGCTGTTGATCGTGTCAGGGAATGGCGGAAATCGAATGTCAGGACCGATGTTTCTAGGCGTCGCGCAAAGCTGAAAGCGGCGCCAGGCAGCCACACAGCCGCCGAAGCTCGTGCGATCCGAGCGGCGCAGAAAGACCGCTGCGCAGCATGTGCCTGCTCTCTCGGCGGCAAAGGGCACTTGGACCACATCACCCCGCTCGCATTAGGTGGCTCAAATGATAAACGAAACCTCCAGTTTCTGTGTAAGCCGTGCAATCTCCGAAAAGGAGCTCGGCCAGCTGAACAGTTCATGCGTTCCCTTGGAAAACTCATTTAGGGGCGGCGCTATGGAGCCATTAGGAAGCGCGGCGCAGATAGCCGATCTGGTGCCTATCTTTCGGGCCTACCGAATGAGGCTCGGACTTAATCAGCGTGAGGTCGATCAGGCTGCGGGAATGGCAGATGGCCTGACAGGCAAGATTGAGATTGGCACAAGGGGGCTGGGGCTGGAATCTTGCAACGCATTGCTGCGCGCTTACGGGCTCCGGCTTGTGGTTCAACAAGCTGGGGCCTTGTTGGGCGATGTGCCTACAAGTTCTAAGGCCGCAAAGGAGGTTTCCAAATTAAAGTTGATAAATCGCCAAAGACTTGGAGGGAGAAATCGTTGGGCTGGGGTGAGTGAAAAAAAGAAACGCGAGCACCTTCGGCGAGCGGCAAAAATCTCAGCTGAGAAACGATCAAAACAAGCGAAAATGAGGGCTGCCGCGCGGAATAGGGCCAAATCTTTGGCGGAAAAAACGGCGGCAGCTGATACGGTCCCACGGCGTTGACCGGCTTTCCTTCGGGGCTGGTCGATGCGGCCCGGCGCTCTGGCAGGCGTCGGGCCACTTTCGTTTAGGGGACGCCTCCGAACACAATGGCGCCGATGATGACGCCAGCGACATAGACGCCGATGCATGCGATCTCGAGCGCGCAGAATGCGGCGTTTGCGAGGGCGCGAATCATGTCTGGTCCTTCCTTCGGTTCGCCTCTGGCAAGGCGGGGGCGGCTGGCGCTCCTTGATGCCGGCGCGTGGGGTGCGCCGGCATGGGGGAGGGTCAGGCGGCGAGGTCGACCGGGGCGAGTTGTTCAATCTTCTGCGCAATCCATTTTTCAGGATCGGAGAGGGCTAGCTGGTCGTCGGAAATCATGCCTCCGATCGCCACAAGCTCGCCCTCGCCAAAAATAGGCGCCAAGCACTCCGCGTGGCCTCCGCGCATGGGTGGAATGCTATTCTGGTCCGTGGTGATGCTGCGGATGCAGGCAAAAAGCAGTCGGCGTGTAAAGGATGGGTGGATAAGCGCATAACCACAGCGCGCGAGATCCATCGGCGCGGTGTCCATGCGCACGGCGATAATCTGCCTGCCTGAGCGCTCACTGGCGCATCCTGCCCACAATTCAACGGGACGGCGCGATGACAGGACGCGAACAAGCGCCATAATGGCGGCGCCGCGCTTTTCGATCTGCTCGGGGGTAAATCCTTCAGATATGAACAGGTCGACGAAGATTCGCAGGGGCGCGGCTGCGCTTTCCTGACGGATGCGGCGGCGCATGGCCAGCGGGTGGCCGGCAATAAATGCCGGCACGTTGGGAATAGAGCCGCAAACGTCGTCGGCCCATGCGCGCCGCGTGGTTTCCAGCGCGATCGCCTCGAATTTAGACACAAGCGGGTCTGACTTCTCGGCTATGGCCAAATCGCCTTCGCGACACTTGCGAACAGCGTCGGCCCCTGTGTCGTTGCCAAACCATTGAAGGCCGTCTTCTGCGTAGGCGTTGGCAAAGATTTCCTGACGGCTGCGATCATTCTGGCCAGCAAATGAGCCGGCGAAGTCGTCCAGTCCGTCAAATTCGAGCGTATGAAGGGTTGGGGTCTTAATCTCGCGCATATTTTAGCCCTCCACAATCTTGCGCTGATCCTTGCTAAGATTGGCAAGGTAGGTGAGTTCCGCCGCTTCCTCGGGCTTCATGCCGGCGGCTATCAAAGCCGCGCCGGCTTGGCTAGCGCGGGGGTCGATAAGCACCTTGAGGCCAGCGGCGCGGGCGCGCTCGCGGGCGGCGATGACACGGCGGGCGAACTGCTCATTGCCAGAAATCGCGACTTCAAGGGCGGTGTCGTATTCCCATGCGATGCGCACGGGGAAGCGCGACAGGAAAGCCGCGTCGATCTTCGCGCGGCCGACATATTCGGCCGTGGCGCCCAGGCCCCAGGTGTTGGCGCTGGCGACGATGACGCAAGCCGGGTGGCGCTTGACCTTCATGTCGGGGAACGTTGCGTGACCATTGGCCAGCGCGGCGTTAAGGGCGAGGATCGCGGAATTGTCCGAGCCGTCCACCTCGTCAAACATGTAGATTCCGCCATGCTCGTAGGCTTCGCGGAACGGGGTGCGATGGTAGTTGCCGGCCGCGTCGATGAAGCCGAGCAATTCGTGCGGCATGCTGATTGCGCCGTTAAGGTGGAAGGCCAGCCCCATGGCGTCGGCCAGCATGTGGCCGGCGTGGGTCTTGCCCGATCCGGCGGGGCCTGCAAGCCAGATGTTCGGAGCGTAGCCATTTGCCATGCGGCTAGAGGCCGCTGTCAGCAAGCGCTTGAACGCCGGGTGCTGGTGACCGTCGACGTTGCGCAACTGGCCATCAAAGCCCTTGCATTCGATGCGAACGGCCGGGATGCCTTTGAGCGCTTCCTGAATGCGCTCGTCAACCACGCGCGCCACCTGCTCGGGGTTCATGCTCTGGCCAGCGATCTGCGCAATCAGGCCAGCGAGGGCGTGGGCAGGGTCGCCGGAAGCGACGGCGGGCGTTGGCTTGTCGAGCATGGGCGCGGGCTTTCTGGCAAGGTCAGGGGTCGGGGCGGGCTTTTCGTTGGCGGGCGGCGGGTTCTGCCTGTCGATCTCGGCGCGCACCACGCGCGTTAGGAGGCGGTCCCACTGGCCTTCTGTGGCTTCGCTGTTCTGGCGGTCCAGAATGGTGCTGAAAACGTCGTCGCACAGCTTGCGGTCGCGCTCGGACATATGCAGCGAGCAAGCGGCGTAGCGATTGAACAGGTCCGCGACCTGCTCCTTGCCATACGGGCGAGGTTTCGGGCCGTTGTGGGCTTCAACGGCGGCGACGATCGCCACATCAATCCCGAGGCTGTCAGCGGCGGCGAATAGCTGCTCTGCGCTCATGGCGTCCATGGTCAGGCCATGCGCGCGGCGATAGTCGTTCCAGCCGTCGTGCGAGGAAATGGCCTTGCGGAGTTTCGCGCGTTGTTCGGCGCTCAATCGGGTGCGTGGGTTCATGACGTGGGCATTCATGGCTGGCTGGCCCCTTCGGTCTCCGCTCTGGCAAGCGGGCGTCTGGCAAGCGGGCGCAATTCGAGGCGCATTTATTCACTACTTGAATAATGCAGGCGCTGTCAAGAGCCCTGACAGGGAATAGGCGACTATCTTTTGTGCTTAGAGTTGTGGGGGTTTGAGCGTGGTCGTGGGGTGGTGTCGTGGGTGGGTGCTGACATGATGTCAGAGAATATCAGAGGTCGCCGAATATCAGAGGTCGCCTTTGCGTGCTGCGTGCCCGGTCGCGCACCTGGGCCGCCCGGTAGGCGGGCACCCCCCCTCATGTGAGCCTCGAAAAATCATATTGACACGATATAGAAAAGCTGTATTGTCTATCCATCGCCTCGGGATGGCCCGAAGCTAGAGGGAGCAGCCCTGATGACCGAAGTGTCTCACTATCCGAACGGCCGCCAGTTCTGTGGTTACGCCGACTTCATCGCCAGCGCGAAACGGCGGGGCCTCCGTTACGGCTTCGCGCGCGACGCAGAGACCGGAGCCGTCGGGCTTTTCGTCGAGGATCACATCTTCAACGCGCGCACCGGTCGGTTTGCGCGATCCCGCAAGCGCCCCTCGCTCATGCGCGCGACCGGGCGCATGACCGGCGCTGCGACCGAGATCGTCTGGAAGTGACCCCAGCAGCGCTGCTCATCCAGCTCGCCGGCCTCTCTCACAGGGAGGCCGCCGAGTTTTTGGGCGTCCGCCCGGACACCGTGCAAAGCTGGCATCGTCGCCGCAATCCGAGCGCGGCCGGCCGAGGCGTGATCGACGATCTTCGAACCCTGATCGCCAAACAGGAGCGCGCCGCCGCCGAAGCGGTCGCGCAGATGGCGAAGCTCGCCAGGAAGCACGGCGCCCCGGCTGAAATCGAGATCGGATACCCCGCAGACGATCACGAGGCGCGGCATCTCGGCTGGCCCTGCGTCGGCGCGTGGCGGTCGATGGCCGCGCGCGTTGTCGCCGCGTCGCCGATGCCGATCAAACTTGTTCCGCGCGGCTCGACGCCGGCGACGGCCGCCGCCCGATGCGCCTAGTTTTCTCGCGTCGCGCCCATTCTTTTCTGCGTAGGCGCTGCGCGCGCCGGAGCAGATACAGTCTTGAGAGTTCTTCGAATGATTGAGGCCAGCGAAGGCCCGACGACCGGAATGGCCGTAGCGCAGCGGCGCGAACGCCAGCCGCGCGAAGGGTGGGCGAGCTTCGGCAAAGAGGCGAACAAGTTCGACGAGGTCGCAGATGTGGACTGACGCGAACGTCGCGATTCTGAAAAAGCTTTGGTTGGAAGGCAACTCCGCGTCGCAGATCGCGGCGGCGCTGGGGGGCTTTAGCCGCAACGCCGTCATTGGGAAAAGCCATCGGCTTGCGCTGAATCGCGCCTCGGCTCCGCGAAAGACGTTCTCTCAGCAGGTGTTCAAACCGGCGGCCGCAAAAATCTCGCCATCACTCGAAGCGCGCGCGCGGCGTTCCGACGCCGGCGCGGCGCCGAAGCCGAGAATGCCCCGCCTGCTTCCCCGCATGGAAGCGCCGGCGCTGGCTGCCATGTGTGAGCCAGGGCAGCCTGCGATTTGCGACGGCCTCGCCGGCGTTGTGCTGCTCGATCTGACGAACGAAACGTGTCGGTGGCCGATAGGCGATCCGCTTGCGGATTCATTTCGCTATTGCGGCGCCCTGGAAGCCGATCTCAATGCCGGCAAGCCCTATTGCCCGGCTTGCGCGAAGCGAGCGTTCAAGTCTGGCCCGGCGCCGACGAAAAGGATGCGCGCGCGATGACGGGCGAGCAGCCTCACACCGGCACGCCGACCGGAAAGATCACCTTCGGCGAAATGATGCGCGTTTTGCGCGCCTGCGCGGCCGAACGTCAGCGCACGGGCGAGATGCACCATCTGTCGGGGGCCATCTATCAGGCGCGCGCGCTTGATGCTGCGCACAACGTCATTCTCGCTGTTCTGCAAAATTACGACGTCGTGATGCCGATCCTCCGCAGGCAAAAGCAGGGGGGGCGGGCGCGATGACAGAACAAAAGCCGCGCCGTCGGCAAAGCTATCTTCCTGCCGATGTCGTTCGGGCGGTGCGTCTCGCGACGCTCGGCGCGACCGCGGCCGACATCGCGGAAGAACTTGGGCCGGGCGTGACGCCAACACGCGTGTATGCGCTGCTCGCGCGCCATCGCGTGCCGCTCGTGCAAAAGTCTCCCTCGCAAATTTGCGCGCGCATTGTCGTTTCGAAAGCGGCGATGGCTGAAATTGAAAAAGTCGCAGCGGTCCGGCGGATCGACCCGACATGGATGATCGGGCGACTGATCGAGGCGTGCGCGGAAGACCGTCGGGTCCTTGTGAGCCTGCTCGAAGATGGGGGAGGTATTTGATGGCGCGATTCCTCTCGGTCTGTTCCGGTATCGAGGCGGCGTCCTGCGCGTTCGCGCAGCTCGGCTGGCAGGCGGTCGGGTTTGCCGAAATCGAGAAATTTACGTGCGAGGTTTTGGCGCATCACTACGGCGCCAATATGCCCGGCGCGCCGCTTGCGACAAACGGCGTGCCGAACTTTGGCGACTTCACCACGATTCCGCTCGGTCCGGCTTCACCGCTCGGGCGCGTCGACCTCTTGTGCGGCGGCACGCCGTGCCAGTCTTTCTCCACCGCCGGTCGGCGCGGCTCGCTTGCCGATTCGCGCGGCAATCTCTCTCTCGCTTACGTGGACCTTGCGCATGGACTTGTTGAGCATCATGGGCTGCGAAACGCGCTCTGGGAAAACGTGCCCGGCGTGCTCTCGACCGGCGACAACGCCTTCGGCTGTTTCCTGGGAGGACTTGTCGGCGCAGGCGATGCCTTGCGTCTCCCGCGCGGATGCGCGCGGTGGCCTGACGCAGGTCTGGCTTCCGGGCCACGGGCACGGGCGGCATGGCGGATTCTCGACGCTCAATATTTCGGACTCGCCCAACGACGCCGCCGTGTGTTCGTTGTCGCGGATTTTGGAAACGGGGCCGATCCCGCAGCGGTATTATTTGAGCGCGCGGGCGTGCGCGGGAATCCTCCGGCGCGCGGCGAAGCGGGGGAAGGAACTGCCAGCGATGCTGGCGCGTGCGCTGCAATCGGCGGCGCGGGCGATATCGCCGGAACCGTGAGCAGCAAATGGGCCAAGGGAACTGGCGGCCCGGCCGGAGACGAGGTCTATAATTTCATCGCGCACGCGCTGCGCGGCGAGGGCTTCGACGCAAGCGAGGATGGCACGGGCCGCGGCACGCCGATCGTGCCGGTCATGACGTTTCCAGCGCGGATGT
>ERZ1645187.3055-NODE-3055-length-14264-cov-35.347104_pt1 | contig 14264 bp, 13 predicted proteins | sample MGYA00575352_ERZ1645187 | MGnify/ENA primary metagenome ERZ1645187 (study PRJEB40837, sample SAMN11349314) | freshwater sediment metagenome | isolation source: river sediment | host: Sediment | place: India: Wazaribad , New Delhi | collected 2017-02-21 ...
CGGCCTGATCGACACGGTGCGGCCGGTCGCCGACTACGCGATCAGCGTCAAATGAGTGGCGCGGGCCCGGGAAGCCGGGCCCGGCTCGCTCGCGGATCACGTCGTTTCTCCGATGTATTTCATAAAATTCGTCTCGAATGAACGAACTCAGATCGTCTGTTCCTAATCCATCGACTGGTATTCCGCAGCCGTATCGGCCGTCTCTACAATATTCCGTGGGCGGATAACCAATCATTCGGATTCCCATATCTAGCGTTCCTGACCAACGCCTTCGTCGTGAGGGCGGTTTCTTGCGTATCGGTCGGGAGATGGATCCATGCCCACGTCTGTTTCCGTCGAGCGCCTCGCCGGATCGTCGATCGCCCTGCTGCGGCGCTTCTTCGGCGACGTGCGCGGCAGTTCGACGCCGATGACCGGCATCCTGCTGTCGGTGACCATCGGCACGGTCGGGCTCGGTACCGACTACGGCCTGTGGGTCTATTCCCACCAGCGGGCGCAGGAGGCGGCGGATTCGGCGGCGGTCAGCGCCGGCACGGCGGTGTCCTCCGGGCAGAGCGACCGCATCGTCCGGCAGGCGACGGCGGTGGCGGCGGCCTACGGCTACAGCAACGGCACCGAAGGTCAGACCATCACCGTCAACTGGCCGCCGGCCTCGGGCAAGTACAGCGGCAAGAGCTACGCCGTCGAAGTCATCGTCCAACAGGAGCAGCAACGGCTGTTCTCGGCGAACTGGACCGAGACGGCGCCGACGGTGGTCGGCCGGGCGGTGGCGCTCGGCAACGTCGGCGACGGCTGCGCCATCGCCCTCGATCGCACGGCGAGCGGGGCGATCTCGGCGCAGGGGTCGACGGCGGTGACCCTCAGCAACTGCAGCCTGATCGCCAATTCTTCGAGTTCCAGTGCGGTTTCGGCGGGCGGGTCGGCTAGCGTCACCAGCCTGTCGGTCAACACCGTCGGCGCGGTTTCCGGGGTCTCGCATTTCGTGGTGAGCGCCGGGATCAACACCGGCATCTCGCCGGTCACCGATCCCTACGCGTCGCTGTCGCTGCCGAGCCTCGGGTCGTGCACCGCCCACAACACCACGGTGAAGAACTCCGCCTCGCTCACGCCCGGCGTCTATTGCGGCGGCCTCTCGGTCAATGCCGGGGCCACGGCGACGCTGGCGCCCGGCGTCTACTACATGGACCAGGGGGCGCTGACGGTGAACGGTGGGGGCACGCTGACCGGGACGGGGGTGACGATCATCTTCACCTCGAGCACCGGCAAGAACTACGCGACCGCGTCGCTCAACGGCGGCGCCAACATCGACCTCTCCGCACCGACCATGGGGTGGACCGGCGGACTGGTGATGATCGCCGATCGCAACGCACCGCTCGGCACCTCGTACAAGCTGAACGGCGGCGCCACCCAGAAGCTCGGGGGCACGGTCTATCTGCCGACCGGCGCACTGATCTATGCCGGCGGCGCGTCGGCGACGACGACCTGCACCAAGATGATCGCCGACACCATCGCCTTCACCGGCAATTCCACGCTGGCGGCGCAATGCGGCGCCTATCCGGTGAAGAACTTCGGCATCGTCAATGCCAAACTCGGGGAGTGAAAGGGATGGCGACGACTTCGGGTCGACGCCCGTGGTGGCGTCCGGCGCGGCGGCGGGCGGGGCCGGGCGGCCTCGGCGGCGATCGTCGCGGCATCGCGGCGGTCGAGTTCGCGCTGTTCGCACCGTTCCTGATGGCGACCGTGGTCGGGCTGACCGACCTCGGTTTCGGGCTCTATCGGTCGATGCAGGTCGACGATGCGGCGCATGCCGGCATCCAGTACGCGCTCGTCCGCGGCTTCGATGCGACGGCGATCGCCTCGCAGGTGACCGCGGCGGCACCGGACTTCGCCATCGCCGCGTCGCCGGAGCCGCAACGCTACTGCGGCTGTGCCGGCGGCAGCGGGGTGACGGCGGCGACCTGCGAGAGCTTCTGCCCCGACGGGTCGACGGCGGGCACCTTCGTGTCGGTCTCGGCGGCGGCGACCTACGTGCCGCCGATCGCCTTCCCGTGGATCCCGGACAGCTTCGCGCTGCAGTCGACGGCGATCGTGAGGATCCAATGACGATGGTCGCGCGCCTCGGGCGCTGCACGGCGGGGACGACCGCGGTGGAATTCGCCATCACCGCGCCGCTCTACATGATGGTCGCCATCGGCATCCTGCAGCTCAGCCTCTATCTGTGGACGGTGCTCGGGCTCAAACATGCGGTCGACATGTCGGCGCGCTGCGCCGCCATCGGGGCGAGCGCCTGCGCCGACGACGCGGCGACGCAGAGCTATGCCGTTTCGCAGGCCTACGGCCTGACGGTCGAGCCGACGCGCTTCACGGTGAGCAAGGAGAGCTGCGGCCGGTCGGTGTCGATCGTCTACGACTACAGCGTCTCGATCCCGATGCTGCCGGCGATGACGCTGCCGGTCGACGCCCGATCGTGCATTCCGTCGTATTGAGGTGCGGGCGTCACTGGAATTACAGGTTTCCCGGGGAGAACCACCCGCCGATCGACCCGGCGATACCGGTCGGGAAGGGGCGCGGCGGGCCGGGGTTCGGCCGAACTCCTCGCTCCTCAGGTTTTTCCCGGATTTCGCCGAGTGGGGATACATGAGTATATTCTAATTTGATATTTCGTCGTCTCGCCGCGCGGCGGTGAGGAGGCGGAATGTCGGATGACGGCGGACGCGAGCGCCAGAATTCATCGTCGGATCACGGCCACCGCACTGCCGAGGGAAGAGACAGGGGGAAGGTCATGGGCGAATTGAACTCGAGATTGAGCTCCATTGCCTTGGCGGCGGCGATCAGCGTCCTGGCGACGGCCGCCGTCGCACAACAGCAGCAGGCCCCGCAGGCCGGTGCCTCGGCGCCGGCGGCGACGCAGGCACCCGCTCCGGCTCCGGCCTATCCGTGGGGCGCAAGTCCCTATGGCTACGGCGGATATCCCTACGGGGTCTATCCCTACGGCGGCTATGCGCCTCCGTACCATGGTTACGGTTACGGCTACGCTTCGCCCTATTACGGCGGCTGGGATCCCTATTGGGGTCCGGGATATCGCCGCGGTTGGGGCCGACGGGGCTGGGGCCCGTGGGACGGCGGCAGCTGGATGCCCTGGGACTGGTGGTGATCGAACCGACGCGAGGACGGTGATGCGCGCCGTCCGCGCGGCGTGAGCACGGTCTCGGCGTGTGATCCGCGGGGGTCCTCGTCGAGACCGGGTGCTCGCGATCGCGGCGCGGCGATCGAGCGATCGTCTTCGTGACGGGTGAGGACGCCCGCGATCGTCGATGCGGTGGCGACAGGCCGCGCGCCGACGGCGCGGGCGTTCGTCGTTGCGGCGCTGATGGAGCCGGCCGCGGCCGACCGTTCCGCCGCGAGGGCGAGCCTCTTCGACGCGGTCGAGTGTCCGCCGGCGGGGGGGTGCGACCGGGTGGCCGACGTCGCCGGGGCGGACGTCGTGGTCGCGGCGTCGCCGGCGGCTCAATGGCGCGGCAGATAGAGCGCCAGCGACGGGAACACCCAGACGAGCACCAGCGCCACCAGCACCAGGCCGACGGAGGGTACCGCGGCGCGGGTGATGGTCTCCAGCCGTTCGCCCGGCAGGATCGCCTTGAGGGCGAAGAGGTTCATCCCCACCGGCGGGGTGATCACCGCCAGTTCCATGTTGATGACCAGGATGATGCCGAACCAGATCGGATCGAAGCCGACCGCCTTGGCGACGGGATAGAACACCGGAACGGTGATCAGCAGGATCGAGATCACCTCCAGGAAGCAGCCGAGGACGAACCAGATCAGGTTCATGATCAACAGCACCACCCAGGGGGCGAGTTCGGCCTGCATCACCATGCGGGTCAGCATCTGCGGCAGGCCGATCAGGGTCAGCGCCGAACCGAGCACCAGGGCGCCGATGACGATGGCGAGCAGCATGGCGGAGGAGCGGGTGGCGCTGCGCAGGATCTCCGGCAGGTCGACCAGCCGCACCGTATGGCGCAGCACCATGGTGAGGAGGACGGCATAGGCGACGCCGACCGCCGCCGCTTCGGTCGGGGTATAGATGCCGAGATAGATGCCGCCGAGCACCACCACCGGCAGCGCCAGATCGGGCAGGCTGGCCAGGGTGAGGCGCAGGGCGGCGTGGAACGACCACGCCTCGTCGTCGTGTCGCTGCAGGGGCGGCGCGGCGATCACCGCCCACACCGCCAGGAGCGCGGCGAGCAGCAGGCCGGGCACGATCCCGGCGGTGAAGAGCTGGCCCGGCGAGGCGTTGGAGAGCGAGGCGTAGATGATCAGCGGGATGCTCGGCGGAATGAGGATGCCGAGGGCGCCGCCGACCGCCGACAGGCCGTAACTCAGGGTCTTGCCGTAGCCGAGCGCCCGCATCTCGGGGATGGCGATCTTGCCGATGGTGAGCACCGAGGCCATGCTCGAGCCGACGATGGCGGCGAAGAAGGTGAAGGCGGCGACGGCGGCGACGCCGGTGCCGCCGCGCACCCGGTGCAGCCAGGCGTTGGCGACGGCGAACAACTGTTGGCCGACCTTGCCGCGGAACAGGATCTCGCCCATCAGGATGTAGAGCGGGATCGCCAGGATGATCGGGTCGGAGAGCGCCCGGTAGAGCGTCAACGGCAACTGCATCAGGAAGCGCTCGCCGCTCGCCGCCAGGATGGTGGCGATGCCGGCGAGGCCGAGCGAGAAGGCGATCGGCAGGCCGGTCCCGAGACCGACCAGCAGCACGACGAGCAGGAGGGCGACGGCGCCGGGCGAGATCATCCGTGGTCTCCGTTGCCGTGCCGCGCGGCGGCTTCGATCGGGCCGGCGGCGATCACCAGGATCTTGGTGACGGCGCCGAGGGCGAGGAGGACGCCCCCGGCCGGGATCAGGCCGTAGGGGATCCACAGCGGGATCTCGAGCAGGGTCGGCGACAGCATGCCGCGGGCGTGGGCGTTGCCGGCGAAGAGGCCGCCGTACCAGACGAGGACGCCGGCATAGGGCAGGATCAGCGCGGTGGTGAGGATCTCGCCCCAGTAGCGGCCGAGGCCGACGAGGTTCTCGATCCAGAAGCTCACCCGCACGTGGCCGCTGTGCACCACCAGGGCGCCGAGGGTGAAGTAGACCAGGAACTGCAGCAGATAGAGCGAGATCTCGCTCGCCCAGATGGTCGGGGCGCGGAACAGGTAGCGCATCACCACGTCGTAGATGATGATGATCGGCAGGGCCGCGAGCGCCGCCGCCGACAGCCACAGACACAGATCCTGGAGGCCGGTCAGCACCCTGATGAGCTTCGCCATGTGAGCCTTCCTGCGCGGCCCCGCGGGCCGGGGGCGACGCGGCGTCGCCGCCGCGCCGGAACGGGAGAGGGATCGCTCGATCAGTGCTTGGCGCCGGCCTTGGCGTTCGCTTCGGCGACGACGTCGAGGAGCTTCTTGCCGACGTCGCCGGTCCGCCGCAGGTAGTCCTCCTGGCGGGAGCGGGCGGCGGTCACCCATTCGGCCCGTTCGGCGTCGCTCGGGGTGTGGACGGTCATGCCCTTGGCGGTGAGTTCCGCCTTCAGCTTGGCGTGATCGGCCTTGGCCTGCGCCCGCGATTCCTTCTGCGCCACCGCGGCGGCGGCGAGGACGGCCTGTCGGACGTCGGCCGGCAGCGCGTTCCACCAGCCGGTGTTGGCGGCGGCGACGAAGGGAATGTAGGTGAGGCCGACATCGGTGCCGTGGCGGGTGACCTCGTAGAGCTTGCGGTCCATCACCGACGACGGTCCGGTGGAGAAGCCGTCGATGGTGCCGCGCTGCATCGCCTGATAGATCTCCTGCGAGCTCATGGTCACCGGCGAGGCGCCGAGATCGCGCAGGAGGGTGGTCGAGTCGACGCCGAAGCCGCGTAGCCGCAGGCCCTTGACGTCGGCGGGAACGCGCACCGGCTTGTTGGCGTAGATCTCGACGGCACCGTACTGGACCCAGCCGAGCATCTCCTGATTGTACTTGCGCATCTGCGTGGTGAAGACCTCGCGGAAGGCGTCGCTGTCCTCGGCCGCCCATTCCGCCTCCCACGAGCCGTAGAGGAAGGGCAGGGCCCAGATCCGCAGCACGTCGGCGTCGCGGCCGGCCATGAAGCCGAGATTGATCTGGCCGATGTCGACGGCGCCGTTGCCGATGGCGTCGGGCAGCTGGGTGTCGTTGTAGAGCTGGCCGTCGGGGAAGGTCTGCGGCACCAGCCGCACCGAGGTGGTGGCGGTGCGGGCGGTGATCTCGCGCGCCAGCACCTCGAAGAAGGTGCCGGTGGCATGATCCTTCGGCAGGTTGTAGGCGATCTTCACCGGCATCTCGGTCGGTGCCGCACCGGTCGGGCGCGCGAGGGCGGCGATCGCCACCGCTCCGAGCGCCGCCAACACGGCGCGCCGCCGCCACGATTTCGCGATCTGCCGCGTCCCGACCATGGTTCCTCTCCTCGGGCCCGTCATTGTTCGTCGGCGCCGCCGGGCCTCGGCGGGGTCCACCGACGTCGATCGTCACGACCGTCCGCCGCCGATGGGGTCGGTTCGGTCTCGGGTCGGGTCGGGCGCCGCCGCCGGGGCGTCGCTTCGAACCGGATGGGTGCGGGGCAGCCCGGCGCGCGCCAGAGCGCCGCCGAAACGTTCGTCGGGCAGCCAGGATTCGACGATGGCACGCAGCTCCAGCAGCGCGGCGAGGTCGATGCCGGTGGGGCAGCCGAGCCGGTCGAGGAGGAACACGGTGTCCTCCATGGCGATGTTGCCGGTGGCGCCGGGGGCGAAGGGACAGCCGCCGAGACCGCCGAGCGAGGCGTCGAAGCGACGGATCCCGGCCTCCAGCGCGGCGCAGAGGTTGGCGAGCCCGAGGCCGCGGGTGTCGTGGAAGTGGGCCGCGAGGGGCACGCCGCCGACCGCCGCCGCCACCATCGGGACCAGGGCGGCGACCGCGGCCGGATCGCCGTAGCCGACGGTGTCGGCGAGCATGATCTCCTCGACGCCGACGGCGGCGATCGCGGCGGCGACCTCGGCGACGCGCGCCGGGGCGACGTTCCCCTGGAGGGTGCAGCCGAAGGCGGTGGCGATGCCGACGGAGAGGGTGATGTCGTCGCGGTTCGGGCGGGCGTCGCGGGCGGCGCGGAGGCGGGCGTATTCGGCGATCGCCTCGTCGGTGGTGCGGCGGGCGTTGGCGCGGCTGTGGGCCTCGCTCGCCGAGACGACGTAGTTCAATCGGGTGAAGCCGGCGTCGAAGGCCCGTTCGGCGCCGCGCAGATTGACCACCAGGGCCGAACAGACCGGGCCCGGTACGGCGAGGGCGCGTCGGCCGACCTCGTCGGCGTCGACGAACTGCGGCACCGCGGCGGGCGGCACGAACGAGGTCACCTCGAAGTCGCGGACGCCGGCGGCGGTCTCGGCGACGTACCAGGCGAGCTTCTTCTCGACCGGCAACACCGCGGCGACGAGTTGCAGCCCGTCGCGCAGCCCGACCTCTCGCAGTGCGACGTGATCGCCCATCGCGCCCTCCTTCATCGGCCGGAGAAGCGCGGCGGGCGCTTCTCGGCGAAGGCGAGGACACCCTCGCGGCGGTCGGCGGTCGGGACCATGCGGTTGTAGGCCTCGATCTCGAAGGCGAGCCCGTCGGCGAGCGACATCTGCAGGCCGCGATCGACGGCGATCTTCACCTGACGTACGGCGATCGGCGCATTGCGGGCGATGGCGGCGGCGGTGTCGAGGGCGGCGGGCAACAGCGCCTCGGGCGCGAAGCAGGCGTTGACCAGACCCCAGGCCTCGGCCTCGCGGGCGCCGAAGGGGCGGCCGGTCATCAAGAGTTCCTTGGCGCGGCGCTGGCCGACGGCGCGGACCAGGGTCTGGGTGCCGCCGGCCCCGGGCATGATGCCGAGGGTCACCTCGGTCTGGGCGAAGCGGGCGGTCTCGGCGGCGTAGATGAAATCGCAGGCCAGCGCGATCTCGCAGCCGCCGCCGAAGGCGGCGCCGTTGACCGCGGCGATCATCGGCACCGGGCAGGCGACGAGGGCGCGGGTCATGCGCTCGTAGACGAGGTGCTGGGCCTGCCACGCCTCGTCGCTCATGCCCTGCCGTTCCTTGAGGTCGCCGCCGGCGCAGAAGGCCCTGTCGCCGGCCCCGGTGAGGACGATGGCGCGCCAACGGGCCGGCGCGAGGGCGATGTCCTCGAACAGGGCGACGAGATCGCGCCCCATCCGGGTGTTCAGGGCGTTGCGCGCCTCGGGGCGGTTCAGCGTCACCACCAGGATGTGGTCGCCCTCGCTGCGCAGGAGCAGGGTTTCGGCTTCGATCATCGGCGCTCTCCGGTCGTCTCGCCGGTGCCGGTGAGGGCGGCGAGCCAGATGTCGGCCCGCGGGGTGGCGAGCAGATCCTCCCCTGCGGCGAACAGGCGATCGGCGGTCGCGGCGTCGAGGTCGGGCCGGCCGCGGCGCAGGCAATCGCGCCATTTGGCGGCGAGCTGATCGCGGCCGAGGGGGTCCTGGGGGGAGCCGGGCGAGGCGACGATCTCGCGGGCGAGGCGCCGGCCGTCGCGGAGCTCGAGGCGGACGGTGACCGGTGCGGCGCCGATCTCGTCGCCGCGGGCGAGTTCGGGGCCGGCCTCCTCCAGGGTGACGTCGGCGAGGCGGGCCCGCAGGGCCGGACGTGCCACCGCCGCGTCGGTGAAGCTCGCCAGATCGATGCGTCCGTCGGCGAGCGCCGCCACCACCGCGTAGGGGCCGCTGAAGAGGGCGGCGAGCCCGGTCGCGGGGACGGGGTGGATCAGCGGTTTGGTGCCGCCGCGCGGCATGGTCACCACGGCGCGGGCGACGTCGTCGAGGCCGATGCCGGCGTCGTGCCACAGGCGCAGGGTGGCCTCGATCAGCTTGTGCAGCATGTAGCAGCAGGGGTAGCGCTTCTGCTCGAAGCCGGGGTGTTCGAGGGCGAAGGGGGTGCCGAGCGACACGGTGGCGGGCCAACGGTCGGTCTCGCCGCCGGAGAAGGCGTGGAGGAAGCCCTCGCCCTCGAAGGGCTCGGCTGCGCCCTCGATGCCGACGGCGGCGAGCCGGGCCGCCCGCAGGCCCTCGGTGGCGGCGAAGCCGACGTGCAGCGCCTTGACCATCGAGCCGAAATTGCGCCGCAGGCCGCCGGCGCGGCTGGCGGCGATGGCCAGCGCATGGCCGGTGCGGGTGGCGTCGAGACCGAGGAGGCGAGCGGCGGCGGCGGCGGCGCCGAGGGTGCCGAGGGTGGCGGTGGCGTGGAAGCCGAGGGCGTAGTGGCGGAAGCCCATCGCCTCGCCGACGCGGATGGTCACCTCGGTGCCGACGGCGAAGGCATCGACCAGGGCGCGGCCGGAGAGGCCGGCGGCCGGGACGGCGGAGAGCGCCGCCGAGAGCACCGGGGCGCTCGGGTGGCAGACGGTGATCATGCTGACGTCGTCGTAGTCGAGCACGTGCGAGGCGAGGCCGAAGAGCAGTGCGGCGTCCTCGGGGCGAAGGACGAGGCCATCCCAGAAGGTGGCGACGCCGGCGCCGGCGGCTACGGGTGTGAGGGCGGCGCGCAGGCGCTCGGCGGCGGGTTCGCGGCCGCCGGCGATGGTGACGGCGAGGGTATCGAGGATGGCGGCGACGGCCCGGCGGCGCGCCGCGTCCGAGGGCTCTGCCGTGGCGGCGAAGGCCGCCAGCGCGGCGGTGGTGAACGGCGGATCGGCGGGGCGGGCGATAGCGGCGGTGGTCATCGGCGGGGACCTCAGTAGGAGCGCGGCATGCCGAGCCCGTGCTGGGCGACCTGGGCGAGGATGAGGTTGTTGGAGAGCGGGGCGGTGCGGAACAGCCGCGCCTCCTTCCACTTGCGTTCGACGTGGTACTCGGAGGCGAAGCCGAAGCCGCCGAAGGTGGTGAGACAGGCTTCGGCCGCCTCCCAGGAGGCTTCGGTGGCGAGGTACTTGGCCATGCTGGTCTCGGTGCCGCAGGCGACGTTGCGGTCGAACAGGTCGGCGGCGCGATTGCGCATCAGCTCGGCGGCGACGAGGTTCATGTGGGCGCGGGCGATGGGGAACTGGATGCCCTGATTGGCGCCGATCGGCCGATCGAACACCACCCGCTCGCCGGCATAGCGCGCCGCCTGCTCGACGAACCACTTGCCGTCGCCGAGGGCCTCGCTCGACACCAGCAGCCGCTCGGAGTTGAGCGTGTCGAGGAGATAGTGGAAGCCCTTGCCCTCTTCGCCGATGCGGTCGTCGTCGGTGAGTTCGAGATCGTCGATGAACACCTGATTGGTGTGGTGGTTGATCATGGTGCGGATCGGGGTCGAGCGCAGGGACGCGCCGGCCTTGGCGATGTCGACCAGGAACAGGGTCAGCCCGTCGGTCTTGCGCTGCACCTCCTCGTAGGGGGTGGTGCGGGCGATGAGCAGGTACATGTGCGACTGGTGATAGCGCGAGGTCCAGATCTTCTGGCCGTTGACGACGTAGCCGCCGTTCACCCGGCGGGCGAAGGTCTTGATGCGCAGCGTGTTGGAGCCGGCGTCCGGCTCGGTGACGCCGAAGGCCTGCAGGCGCAGGCTGCCGTCGGCGATCTTCGGCAGATGGGCGGCCTTCTGGGCGGCCGAGCCGTGCCGCAACAGCGAGGCCATGGTGTACATCTGGGCGTGACAGGCGGCGCCGTTGCCGCCCGAGCGGTTGATCTCCTCGAGGATCAGGCAGCCGTCGAGGACGCCGAGGCCGGCACCGCCGTAGTCCTCGGGGATCAGGGCGGCGAGCCAGCCGGCTTCGGTCATCGCGGCGACGAAGCGTTCGGGATAGACCCCCTCCTCGTCGCACTGGCGCCAGTAGTCGGCGCCGAAGCCGGCGCACAGGCGCGCCACCGCGTTGCGGATCTCCTTCTGGGTGTCGGTGTAGTCGAAGTCCATCGGCGGTCTCGTCGGCGCGGGAGGGGAGGGATCAGGCGAGGACGCCGTCGGCGCGCCAGGCGGCCACCGTCGTCGCATCGATGCCGAGTTCGGCGAAGAAGCGGTCGGTATCGGCGCCGAGGGCGGGGGGCGGCTCGAGGCGGGCGCTGCGGCGTCCGCCGGATCGGACGGGAAGGGCGACGACCTCGTGGTCCGGGGCGCGCTCGACCGGCAGCGGCACGACGATGCCGGCGGCGCGGACCTGGGGATGGGCGAGGACATCGGCGACGGTGTTGAGTTCGCTGCACGGGGCGCCGGCGCGGCGCAGGTCGGCGACCACCGCGGCGGCGGGGCGGGTGCGGGTCAGGGCGCCGAGAGCCTCGCGCAGGGCGGGCCGGTTCTCCACCCGCCGCGGATTGGTGGCGAAGCGGGGATCCTCGGCGAGGTCCGGCGCGCCGAGGCCGGCACAGACCCGGGCGAAGAGAGCGTCGTTGCCGGCGGCGATGAAGACGTGGCCGTCGGCGGTGGGGAAGAGTTCGTAGGGCGCGGTCATCGCCATGGCCGAGCCGAGCTTGCGCGGCAGTTTGCCGGTGGCGCGGAAGCTGGCGATGAACACCGCCATCCAGTTGATGCCGGTGTCCATCAGGCTGGCCTCGACCAGGGTGCCGTGGCCGGTGCGGCCGCGTTCGATGAGGGCGCCGAGGATGCCGAGCGCCGCCCACATGCCGGTGCCCATGTCGATGAGCGAGACGCCGACGCGGACCGGATCCTCGCCCTCGTTGCCGGTGGTGCTCATGATGCCGGTGAAGGCCTGCATCAGCGGGTCGTAGCCGGGCAGGGCGGCGAGCGGCCCGTCGCTGCCGAAGGCGCTGATGGCGCAGTAGACCAGACGCGGATTGATCGCGGCGAGATCGGCGTGGCCGAGGCCGCAGCGCTCGGCGCTGCCGGGTTTCATCGAATGGACCACCACGTCGACGCGGGCGGCCAGGGTGCGGACGATCTCGGCGCCCCTGGGGTCGGCGATGTCGACGCAGATGCTCGACTTGTTGCGGTTGAGCGCCAGGAAGACGGCGGAGCGGCCGCCGATCTCGGGCGGCCGCCAGTCGCGGGTGTCGTCGCCGCGGCCGGGGCGCTCGAGCTTGACGACCTCGGCGCCGAGGTCGCCGAGAATCTGGGTGCAGAACGGGCCGGCGACGTTCTGCGTGATGTCCAGAACGCGCACACCCTGCAAGGTGTCCTCGAGCATGATCGGCGCTTCATCCCTGTCGGCCGGCGGCCGTTTATTTGTTCGTATTTTTATGGGGCAGCCCTTCGCCGTCAACCCCGGCCGGCAGGGGAATCGACGGTTCGATCGGATTCATTCGGATTTTTCGGTGATCTCCAGGGCGGGTCGCGTTTTTTGATCGAATAAAATGCCGCGGGCGGGCGTCGGCGTGTTGAACCGATCCGGCGGGTCTGCCAAGAAGGGAGCGGAGCCGGGGCGGCGGTGTCGCCGGCCGCGGTGCCGCGAACCGATCGGATGGGGTCGCCCTTGCAGCCGTTGCGCCACAAGACGTTGAGCGAGATTCTCGCCCAGGAGATCGCCGACCGCACCCATCCGGTGGGCGGTCGCTTTCCCACCGAGTTCGAGCTGCAGAAGCGCTTCGGCGTCGGCCGCCACACGGTGCGCGAGGCGCTCAAGACGCTGACCGAACAAGGGCTGATCGGCCGCCGGCGCAAGACCGGCACCACCGTCCTCTCCGCCACGCCGATCACTCGCTACGCCCACACGCTGCGCGACACCGCCGGGCTGTTCGGCTTCGCCGACGACACCTCGCTCGACATCCGCTACCGCGGTTTCGTGCGGGCGCCGTCGTTCCTGATGGAGCACGTCGACGCCGAAGCGCTGGCCGAGCGTTGGCTGCGCATCGCCGGAGTGCGTTCGACCCGCAGCGACGGGTCGCCGTTGTGTTGGTCGGAGATCTACGTGCCGTCGGCCTTCGCGCTCGATCGCGCCGCCGTCGTCGGGTCGCGCAAGCCGATCTACGAATTGTGCATGGAGACGCACGGCCTGCGCCTCGCCCATGTCGAACAGGAGATCAAGGCCGCGACGCTGCCACGCGGGATTGCCGGGCTCCTCGCCGCCGATCCGGAGTCGGCGGCGCTGCTGGTGATGCGCCGCTACGTCGCCGACAGCGGGGCCACCTTCGAGATTTCCGCCAACCTCTATCCGGCCAACCGCTACACGGTGCGGACGATCATCCGCTGAAGCGGTGGAGGCGCACACCTCGGGCGGCGGCGCCGGGGCCGAGCCGCCGATCGGCGCGCCGGGAGCGGATCGTCACCTCGTCTCGCCGCGACCGATCGAGGCGGCCACGATCGATCGAGATGCGTGATGGCGACGGTGAGGCCGCGGCCGACGGGCTTTGCTTCGAACAAATGATCAATGGCCGGAGGACGGCCGGTGCTCAGGCTTCGACCTTCAGCACCTGGATGAAGGCTTCCTGGGGGATCTCGACCTTGCCGAACTGACGCATCCGCTTCTTGCCCTCCTTCTGCTTGTCGAGGAGCTTGCGCTTGCGGGTGGCGTCGCCGCCGTAGCACTTGGCGGTGACGTCCTTCCTGAGCGCGCGGATGGTCTCGCGGGCGATGATCTTGCCGCCGATCGCCGCCTGGACCGGGATCTGGAACATGTGCGGCGGGATGACGTCCTTCAATTTCTCGCAGATCGCCCGGCCGCGGCTCTCGGCGCGGGTGCGGTGGACCAGCATCGACAGCGCGTCGACCGCCTCGCCGTTGACCAGGATCTGCAGGCGGACGAGGTCGGAGGCGCGGTAGTCGGTGAGGTGATAGTCGAAGGAGGCGTAGCCCTTCGACACCGACTTCAGCCGGTCGTAGAAGTCGAAGACCACCTCGTTGAGCGGCAGGTCATAGACCACGAGGGCGCGCGAGCCGGCGTAGGAGAGGTCGGCCTGGACGCCGCGCTTGTCCTGGCAGAGCTTCAGGACCGAACCGAGGTACTCGTCCGGGGTCATGATCGTCGCGCGGATCCAGGGCTCCTCGATCTCCTCGATGCGGGTGACCTCGGGCATGTCGATCGGGTTGTGCATCTCGAGCACGGTGCCGTCGCGCACCAGGATCTTGTAGACGACCGACGGCGCGGTGGCGATCAGATCGAGATTGAACTCGCGCTCCAGCCGCTCCTGGATGATCTCGAGGTGCAGGAGGCCGAGGAAACCGCAGCGGAAGCCGAAGCCGAGGGCGGCTGAGGTCTCCATCTCGTAGGTGAAGGAAGCGTCGTTGAGGCGCAGCTTGCCGACGGCGGTGCGCAAGTCCTCGAAATCGGCGGCGTCGACGGGGAAGAGGCCGCAGAACACCACCGGCTGGG
>ERZ1645187.3056-NODE-3056-length-14263-cov-215.998100_pt1 | contig 14263 bp, 18 predicted proteins | sample MGYA00575352_ERZ1645187 | MGnify/ENA primary metagenome ERZ1645187 (study PRJEB40837, sample SAMN11349314) | freshwater sediment metagenome | isolation source: river sediment | host: Sediment | place: India: Wazaribad , New Delhi | collected 2017-02-21 ...
CCGGTCGGGGCATGGCTTGGGATCGGGCACCCCCGGCGTCGAGCTGAGGGCCTTCGTCTCGACGGCAACGGAGGCCGATAGAGGCGTCGCTCTAACGCTGAACAAAATTTTGGATATCGGAGATGCAAAACACGATGACGCTTGAGGTTGTCGTGTGAAGCAAACTACACCTCTTTTCCATCGCACTTTTCTAGCGGTGGTGCCCCAATGAAGTATGTCCCGCCTTCCGTGAATGAAACGGCCTTCAATTGCCCCCACTGTGGAGCATTGACTACGCAGTACTGGCACTCTGCTTGGTCAAAGAAAAACAAAGAAGACACACCAACACCACAAGTAATACCAAAGGATTTTGATACATCATTTTCGCACATTCCAAAAGAAATGAGACAGCAATTTACAACACATTATGAAAAACTGAAAACAGGCACCCCATTCTTTGATCATTATCAAGAATATACGCCGGTCTATGATATGCTTTCAAACGTCAATGTTTCCGAATGCTACAACTGCAAGAAGTTAACGATTTGGATTTACGACAGAATTGTATATCCGACAACTGGAGAAGCCCCGCCTGCAAACGCAGATTTACCTGAAGAAATTAGGCGTGATTACGAAGAGGCTAGTTCAATCGTCAATTTATCTCCGAGAGGCGCTGCGGCTATTATTCGTCTTTGCATCCAGAAACTATGCAAACATCTAGGGCAGCCGGGCGAAAATATAAACGCCGACATTGGTTCGCTGGTCGCGCAAGGGCTGGATGTCCGCATTCAAAGAGCACTCGATGCCGTTCGAGTGATAGGAAATAATGCTGTTCACCCCGGAGCCATTAATTTAAGCGACGACCGAGCAACAGCCGAAAGTCTCTTTCGACTACTGAACTTGATTGCTGAAAAGATGATTTCGGAGCCGAAGCACGTTGATGATGTGTATGCGCTGCTACCACCGGGAGCAGTAGCAGCGATCGAGAAGCGTGACGGCAAGAAAACCTAGTGAATACTCTATAAACTAGTTGTTCCTCGCTCCCGCGAGCTGCAATTGAGCTGCTGCCGCCGCCTTCTGCTGCCCCTCAGAACGCCGGAAGGTGTCGGGCGGGTTGACGGCGGAGGCGATCTTACCGGCGAGCATGTCGGCAAACTGGCGATCCTGTCGAACGTTCCCGGTGCTCGCCGCGCTCACGTTGATGTTGTTGTTCGTGGTCGACGAGAAGGCCGAACGCGAGACGATGCCGCCGGTGGCGAACCTGGGGGCCTTCCCCGCGTTGATGGCTTCGAGCACCGGCCGATTGGCGGCGGTGGCCTTGGCGTTGACGACGAACTCGCCATTGGAGAGCATGGCGGGGATGCTGTCGGAAGTGCCGGTGCCCGGCCCCGAGACGTGCCCGCCCTCGGCGAAGCCGAAGAGGCTGAACAGCCCACCGCCGGCACCGCCGAGGCTGCCGAGAAGCTGCTGAACGAGGTTGCCGAGCATCCCCCCGAACTTGCCGAGGCCGGGGATCGCCGACATGGCCTGCGTCGCCAGTCCGCCGATGCCCTGTCCGAGCCCGCCGAGCTGGGGGACGGTGCCCGTCGCGGTCATGTCGAGTTGGGCCGTCTGCTGCGTGAGCTGCTGTTGCGCCTGCGCCGCCTGTCGGGCGGCTTCCGCCTGCTGCTGGGCGAGCTGTTCGGTCTGTTGCGCCTGCTGGGCCTGCTGGACCTGCTGCTGGGCGAGGTCGGCGGGGTTCTTGCCGTTCTGCTGCTGGTAGAGCTGCCACGCGCTGCCCCACTGCTTGTCGTTCATGGGGAAGGCCTTGCCGGCTTCCTGAACGGCCATGTACTTCGCGAGGCGGGTGGCGGTGTCCTGATTGCCCATGAGGTCGGCGAGCTTGGCGTCGGGCGACATGCCGAGCTTGCCCGCGACCGATCCCACGTACTGGTCCGAGCTGTTCCCGCCCGACCACGTCGTGATCGCCTTGCGCAGGTCCCACCCCTTCGCCCCGTACCGCTGCAACAGCTCGAACTGCGCAGCGGCGCCGGCTTCCGGCGTCGGGAACATGGCGGCGTTGTTGCCCTGTCCGAGGCCGTCCGCGAGGTTCTGTTTCCCCAGCACCCCGTACTTCTTCTGCCACGCCGCGTACCACATGGCGCCGGGGTTGTTGGTGCGAATGCTGGCGGGGATGCTCTTGTCGTAGGCGTTCGCCGGGATCGAGCCCGACAACAGGGCGGCGAGCGACGCGGCGTTCTCGGTGGGCAGTGCGGCCGACGTGAGCGGGGCGACCACAGGCTTTCCTTGTGCAATCGATTGCACGACATTCGGGGTCGCCGTGGTCGGGCTCGCGGTGGGGCTCGCCGTGGGCGCACCCGGCACACCGGGGATGGCACCCGTGACGGTCACGGTGCCGGCGTTGACGGTCGCCGAGGGCGTCGTGATGCCCGCCGGGTTGAAGTTGACGCCCGCGAGCGGGTTGCCGGGGGCATAGGCCGGCTTGGCGGCGGTCGGGTTGAAGAAGTTCGCCGCCTGCTGGAACATCGGGTTGTTCTTGCCGAACGTCTGTTCCCACATCTGGTCGAGCGCCATGTCGAGGAACTTCTCGCCGATCTTGCCGAGGGCGTTGGCGAAGGCCTCGGACGCGCTCTTGCCGTGCACGAGGTCGGAGATGAAGCCCTTGAAGGTCGACTTCCCCGCCTCTTCGAGGTCCTTCGCCTTCTGCGCGGCCTCCTGCTGCGACTGGGCAAGGGCCTTGGCCTCCTGCGCGGCGCGACTGTAGGCGTCGGCGAGGGCGCCGATCTTGGACTTGATGTCGTCGGTCATGACGACACCTTCCTTGGTCGCCGCGTTGACCAGCTCTTGCGCGACCTTCTGCCGTTCGAGGGCGGCTTCGACTTCTTCCACGCTTCCGGCGATCGACCGGCGAAGGCTGATTTCGGCCTGTAGGGCGGTGATCCGCTGTTGCAGGTCGGTGTAGCCCTTGGTGACTTCGAGGGGCATCGTCTTGCCGGCGGGGACCGGGGCCGACTTCGCCGCCTCGGATGCCGCCTTGGTCTTGGCCTCTTCGGCCTTGCGCTCCGCCGCGCGCTCGTTGGCCTTGCGACGCCACGCTTCGAGGGCGGCGTCGGCCTGCCCATTGATGCCGGCGAGGGCTTCGCCCACCCGGTCGCGGGTCATCTGACGGAGGGCGTCGACGTAGGCTTCGCCCGCCGCCGCACCGGCCCCGGCGTAGTTGTTGGTGATCCGTCCGAGGTCGATCGAGCCGACCTTCCCCAGTTCGACCCCCACCTTCGCCCCGACGCTGTTCAAGGCGTCGACGGTCATGTTGACCAACTCGACGATGCCGTTCAGGGCGTTCTCGACGATCGAGATCAGCCCGTTGACGGCGGCGATGGTCGCCGAGGCGACGGCGGCCGGGAGCTTGGTGAAGGTGGCGACGAGCACGTCATAGACCATGACGAAGCAGTTCACGACGGTGTTCGCCGTCCACTTCGCCACGTTGGCCACGTCCGCCCACGACAGGCTCACACCGGAGAGGGCGTTGCCGATGAAGTCGACGGCGACGCGGAAGGCGTTGGTGATCGTGTCGGCGGCGATCGTCGCCCCGTCCTTGATCCCGTCCCACGCCGCCCCGGCGTAGTCCTGCAGGTTGGCGAGGTCGCCTTCGATCGGGTGGAGCTGGTCGCCGAAGGCGGTCAGGGCGAAGGCGGCGGCACCGGCGGCGGTCGCCAGCAACAGGAAGGGGTTCGTCGCGATCATCGCCGCCGTGGCGACACCCGCCCGGATCATGCCGGGGACGTAGGCGCCGAGAAGGACGGCGGCGGCAGCGGCGGCGGCGTTGGTGACGGCCCCGATGTTGCCGGCGAGGCCGTCGATCACGGCCCGGAACGCGGCGGAGATGCCGTTCGCTTCGGCCGTCTTGCCGATGTAGGCGGTCAGCTCGTTGCCGAGGCGGGTGAAACTGTCGCCGATGGTCGCCGTGGTGGCCTTGAACTGGGCTTCGACCTTGGGGCCTGCGGCGAGGATCGCCGCGAACACCTTGTCGGAGGTGAGCTTGCCCTGTTCGCCGAGGGCCTTCAACGCTCCGATCGGCACGCCGAAGGCGTCGGCGATGGCTTGCGCGATCGGCTGGGCATTCTCCTTGATCGAGCGCAGCTCGTCGCCCTGTAGGACGCCGGACCCGAGCGCCTGCCCCACCTGGAGCGCGCCGGACGCGGCCTCGGCGGCGGTGGCACCGGAAGCCTTGAAGGACTTGGCGAGGATGCTCGTCGCGCGGGCGACCTCGCCTTCGTTCTTGGCCACGCCCGCCGAGGCACGGGTCAGACGGGCGTAGAGGTCGACATAGGCTTCGAGGGAGGTGCGGGCGTCGTTCGCCCCCGCCTTCAACTCGGTCAGCGACCGGACCTGAACGCCCGTGGCGGTGGCGGCGGCCTTGACCTTGTTCCCGGCTTCCACCCACGCATCGGCGAACCGGCGGATCTGGTCGAAGCCGATGCCGGCCCCGATCGCGCCGAGGGCGCGGTTCACGCCGAGGGCGGTGGAGCCCATCAGGCTTTCGAGCCGGTCGGCCGACTGGCGAGCCCGACGTTCCACGGCGCTGAACTGACTGTCGGCCGTGCGCGAGGCGCGGGCGAAGGCCTTCTCGAACTGAGTGATGCGCGCCTCGAGCGCAACGACGAGGCCTTCCGTTTCGGTCGCCATGTCGGCCCCTCCTACCAAACGAGATCTTCGATATTGACGTTGGCGTCGTCGTAGATGCTGCCGCCCGCTTCCCCGGCAGCGGCACGGGCAACGGCCATGGCGGCGGCGACCGCGCCGTCGATCCGGTCCTTCGACTTGCCCTTGTGGAATGCCTTGTTTCCCGCCTTGTCGATCTCGACGGCGATGTTGTCGAAGTTCCACCTCAGGACCGGGTGCCCACCGTGCCGGAAGGTGCCGCCGACGATGGCGCGTTCCAACTCTTTGATCGCGGGTGCCATCGTCACCCACCCCTGTCGCATCTCCACGGCCGGAAGTCCGTCCTCGGCGAGGTTGTTCAGCATGTTGCGGGCGAGGTGCGGGTCGAAGGCGATCTCGCGCACGGCGAACCGGTCGCAGAGGTCGCGGATCGTGTCTTCCACCGTGCGGAAGTCGACGACGTTGCCCGGCGTCGGGGTGATGAAGCCTTCCTCCGCCCATCGCGGATAGGGCACGCCGTCCCGATCGGCCTTCCGGGCGAGGTTGTCGCGAGGGCAGAAGAACCACGGATGGACGATGAAGCCCTCGTCACGATCGGGATCGCGCCAACAGGCGACCACGGCCGTGAGGTCCGAGTTCGACGAGAGGTCGACGCCGATCCAACAGGGCTCGCCTTCGAGGGCGTCGAGGTCGACCGGGTCGGCGCCTCGGTCATAGACGGTCATGTCGAGGAACGGGTCGGAGGAGTGGTCCAGCCAGACGTTCAGGTGAAGTTGCCGGAAGGCCTCGCGATCGGACGGGCGGAGCGCGGCTTCGCGAGCGAGCTGGCGAAGTCCGGCGAGATCGGGATAGCCATGGGCCATGCCGGGGTTCACGGCCCGCCACAGGGCTTCGTCCTGCCAATCGGCGTCACGCGCGGCCTCGTAGAGGATCGGTAGCGTCGACGGGTCGTCGATCTCGCCCTTCGCGACCTTGCGGGCGTAGTCGATCACGTCGAAGGCGATGTTCTCTTGCCCCCGCCCCGCCGTGGTGATGACGACGAGCAGGCTGTTCGGCACCTTGACGAGCCCGGTGCGCAGCACCTCCCACAGGTCGCGCTTCTTCCACGCATGGATCTCGTCGGCGAGGGCGAAGACGGGGGTGCGGCCGTGCTGAGTGCCGGCGTCCGACGAGATCGCTTCGAGCCAAGAGCCGTTGGGGAACGAGATCCGGTTCTTGTACTCCTGAAGCTTGATCGTGTCGGCGGCGTCGAAGCGTCGGGACGCCTGCCCCTTGCGCCACAAGTTCTCGTCGCCGGCTTCGATGATGCCTTCGGCTTCGCGGAACCCGATCTTGGCTTGCTTCTGGTCCGAGGCGGCGAACAGCACCTCGCCCCCCGGCACCGCTTCCGGCCCCATCGTGTGGAGGAGCGAAAGGGCAGCGCCGAGGCTGGTTTTCCGATTGCCACGGGGCAACATGACGATGACGTTGCGGATGATCCGGTTCCCGAACTCGTCGCACGGGCCGTAGATCTTCCGAACGATCTCCTCTTGCCACGGGTCGAGCTGGAACACGCCGCCGGGAAGCCGCGACTTCGGGTGCTTCAAGCTGCGCAGGAAGTCGACGGCCCGTTGCCCATAGCCGAACTGGTCGGGGATCGCGGGGAACGGGTTGACCGGTTCGGTGACCAACGGTGCCGGCGGCGGGGCCTTCTTCTTCGGAGGGAGGACGATCCGGCCCATGCGTCACCCCCTCGCCGTGCACCGGAGGTCGAGGCCTTCGCGGCGTCCGAGTTCGACGACTTCGGCGATGTCGAAGGCGCGGCCGGCGTAGGTGACGCGGTCGGCAGGCGTCACACCGTCGAGGAAGCGGGTGCGGAATGTGACGGTGGTGACGGTGACGGCCCCGGTGTCGTGTGACGTGTCGTCGGCGGAACGCTTGACGATCTGGGCTCGCATGGTGGCCACGGGCGCCCATGCCGTCACAGGGGTTCCGTCGCCTGTGACGCCGTTCGTGGCGCGTTCGATGACGATGGTGCGATCGAGCTTGCCGGCGCGCATCACGAGGTCTCCTTCATGAGGGCTTCGACGGTGACGACGGCGTGCCCGTACCCCGCCGGGTCGCGAAGGAAGCGCGTCGAGGCGATGCGCAGGTCGGCGACGTGGAAGCCGGGGACGACGAAGGGCGGCACCAGCGCAGCGCGCGCATGGGCGGTGATCGTCTTCACCGTGGCGAGGCCGGGTTCTTCCGCCCACACGTGCACGTCGAGGGTGACGGTGAAGCGGTCACGGGCGAGGCCTTCGTCGGGAAGGGTCATCCCCTCGCCGAGGATGATCGCCGGGAACACCTCCGGTCGGCGGTTCTTGTCGAGGACGTGGTCGGCGGGCACCAGCGCGACGAGGTCGGGCGAGGCGACCAGCCGGGAGCGCACGAGGGCCTGTAGTGCCAACGATGGTTCGGTCACGACTTCCACTCCTCTCGGACGGCCTTGCCGATGGCGCGCTTCACCCGGTTCGCGATGCGCTTCTTCGTGAGCCGATAGGCGGGCCAGAAGAACGGTTGCGCCGGGGCATGGGCTGCCCCGTACTCGACGAGGTGGGGATAGCGGACGTGCTCGTTGCCCGCCGTCACCAGCACTTGGTTCGGGCCTGCCGTGGTCGCCCCGCCGGGTTGCGAATAAGCCGGTGTGGTGCCGCCCGGCGGCGTGGCGGTGATGCTCGCCTTCAAGGCTCCGGTGTCCTCGGGTGCGAGGGCGCGCATTCGGGCGACCAGCTCTTCGCCCGACTTCACCAGCGCAGGCGTCACCGCGTCCCGCACGGCTTGCGGAATGGCGTTCATGCGACGTTGCAGGCGGAGGAGCTGGGCAGAGGACATGGTCAGCACACCCACTTCTGATAGGGGGCGATGAGGTCCCAAAAGCCCGGCGACACGTCGCGGAGCCCGAGGGGCGTGGTCGCCTCGCGGTTCTCGTAGAGGTGCGCCACGAGCTGCCGCACGGCCTCCTTCACCGGCTCGGGTGTGCCATCGGGGAAGGTCGTCGCGTCGTCGAGCGCGGCCCCGAGCTGTTGCGCGACGAAAGCTTCCGCAACGGCGATCTTCGACGCGATCAGCGCGTCGTCGTCCGCGGTCGTGAGGTTCAAGTGCTGGCGCACGTCATCGACGGTCAGGATCATGGGTCTCTCATTAATCGTTTTTAACGATCAATTGATATCAATCGATCGGTTTCACGAATGCAGATCGTTCACGCGGCTCCCCCCGCCGGTCCCCGAGGCGTTCGGGAAAGTTTTCGACTGCCCCCCGGTGGTGCTGGCGAAGGCCTGCACCATGCGGGCGATGACGTGGGCGTTGCGGGTGCGACGGAAGCCCGAGACCATGCGAGCGATGATCGTTGGGCGCTTGTAGGCAACAGGCGTGGTGAGGGTGCGTTCGATGCCCCACCCCATGTCGAGGCGGGAGCGGATCGTGTGGGAGGGAATGCCGGTGATGCGTCCCCACTCGACTGCGGTATGGGTGATGCCCCGGAAACGGATGCGACGTTCGATCGGGTGATGGTCATCGATCGGCGGTGCTTCCCCGGCTTCGAGCACGCGGTCCCCCGAGATACGACGACGGACGGTCGAGACGTGGCACCCCGCGAGGGCGCCGATCTCGGGCACCGTGAGGAACTGCCCCCGGAACTCGTACCTCTTGGGCTCGGGTCCGTAGCGAGCGGGTTCGTCGATCGGCAGGCCGTGTTGAAGGCGACGGTTGACGGTGCGGAGCTTCAATCCCGTCAGGTCGGCAATCTGTTGCGCCGTGAGATGCCGCCCCCGGAAGAGGTAGAGCTTCGGCCCCCGCTGGGCGAAGAGGATGCGCAGCGTGATCATGACCGGCGTTCCTCTCGTTGCTTGGTCGAGGAATGGCAGGGGGTGCAGAGGGGTTGCCAGTTGGACCGCTGCCAGAAGAGGCGCATGTCGCCCTTGTGCGGCGTGACGTGGTCGACCACGGTCGCGGGTGCCCCGCACTTGGCGCACTTGGGATGAGCGGCGAGGAAGCCTTCACGCGCTTGCTGCCACTTCGACGTGTACCCACGCTCACGGGCCGATGGGCGTTGCTCGTCGAACCGGGCCTTGCGCTCGCGGTCGCGCTCGATCGCCTTGGGGCAACGCTCCCCCGAGGCGTGAATTCGCCCACAGAGGCCACAGACACGCGGGGCGGCAGTCGGCATCACTTGCCCCCTCTCGTCGCGAAGGAAACGAAGCGTCGCATCGGGCGCTTGGGAGCGGGCGGCGCGGGCGGTGCCGGTTTCGGGTCGTCGCCCTCGATCGGCAGGGCTTCGAGGTCGCACCCCATCGCCGCGAGCATGTGTTCGAGCTGATGCACGTTGACGGACCCTTCCCGAGCGAGGAAGCGGCGAAGGGTGGATCGAGAAAGCCCCGCCTCGCGCGCGAGGGCGCGTTCCGAGGTGTTCGTTTCGCGCATCAGGTCGCGGACGATCGCGGGCCAACGGGAGTGCGGGTTCATGGCGTCGCCTCCCGCGTCACCTTCACCGTGCCGAAGGTGCCGAAGACGGCGCGGACCTTGTCGTCGAGCGGGCGGTCGTCGGTGGTCGCGGCGTCTTCCTCGGACGAACCGAAGATCGATCGCAGCATCTCGACGCGGCCTTCGTAGGCGAGCCGGATTTCGGTCGGGGTGGCGTCGAGCGTCTGGTCTGGGGTCCACCCCAGCCAGCCCGTCCCCCAGCGATAGAGCCCGGCGAGGTGATCGGCGAAGGACTGCGTCTCGCGTGCGCGCGTGGTGCGTGGCGCGCGAGAGGCCTCGTCGGTGTCGATCCCCGCGCACGCGAGCACATAGGCGACGAGGGCGGGTTTCAGGCGGTCGAGATGGACGAAGACGGCGTCGAGCGAGATGCCGGGGTGGTGGGGGCGGATGATCTCCGCCGCCACCGTGAGCGAGCCTTCATCGATCGCGTCGAGGACGGCCTTGAAGCTGCCCGGTCGGCGTTCGAGGGCGAGGGCATGACGAAGCCGAGGAACGAGACGCAAGGTCTCGCCCCCGATCACGACCGTGATGTCCTCGCCCAACTTCGTCATGGTCACGCCGCCGCCGGGATTTCGAGGATCGTTCCGTCGATCCCCAGCTCGAACGTGGTCTTCATCAGGTCGTCGGTGCCGCCGAACTTGTTCTTGGCCGACATGACGGCGGCCCGGAAATAGAACGTGGTCGGCGTGCCGGTGGCGCTCGGCTTGTCCGAGAGCACGACCTTGAAGGCGTAGGGGAGCGTGTCTTCGACGGCGGCGCGGGCCTTGATCTGGCCTGCGTCGAGGGGATCGCGAGCGCAGACGAGCGACACCTTGCCACTGTCGATCGTGCCCTTGCGGCGGCGAACGTGGCCGTCCGCGAGGCTCTTGAAGGTGATCTCGGTCCCTTCCGCGCCCCACTCGCCGAGGTCTTCGACTTCGCCGATCTCGGTGAAGGTATCGGCCTCGAACTCGACGAGGGTGGAGATGGTGGCGTTGGCGTTGCCGATGTAGATGCGGCTCTTGGCCGTCGCGGCGATGGTCATGGGTGATGTCCTTTCGTCTGAGGGCGGGAGCCGATCACGGCTTCATTTCGAGGAACTTGAAGGCTTCCGGCTTGTTGACGCCGCCGCCGACGCGGCGACGGGCGTGGAAGCGCACGAGACCGTTGACTTGCACGCTGTACGGATCGCGGAGGATCGAGAGAGACACGCGGTCGAAGACGCGGAAGCCCGCCCGGAAGTCACCGAGGACGATCGGGATCGCACCCGCTTCCGCGTTCGGCAGGTCCGGGAACTCGATGACCGGGCGACCGAGGATGGTCGGCGGGTTGCCGTCCGTCAGCGGCTGCTGCCAGAGGTAATCGCCGCTCGAATTCTCGAGCTTCCGAATGATGCCGGTGGTGGTGCGGTTCATCGCCCACGTCGCCCGACTGGCATAGGCGGCCGGGAGCGCGTGGAAGAGGTCGATCAGGTCGTCGGCGATCAGGTCGGCGGCGTCCGGGGTCACGACGGGCACGTCCGCGTTGCCGATCAGGCCGGAGGGCTTGGACACGCCGTCGCCCACCACGAAGGCCGCGCCTTCCGCCTTGCCGAATTCCTCGGCAAAGTCGTAGGCGAGTTCGCTTTCGAGATTGAACGCGCTGTCTTCGAGAAGGCGGTTGCTCACGTCGACATGGCAGGCGAGTTCGTGGATTTCGAACTTCTGCTGGCCGTAGGCCGGTTCGGTGCCGGGGGTCGCCGCGTTCTCCCCGATCCACGAGGCCGACATGCGGCCTGTGCGCTTCGGAAGAAGGATTTCGGGAGCCCCCGCGTTGGTGATGCGAGCGACGGAACGGATCGGCGAGAAGAGCGTCAGTTCGCGCTGCAACTCGGTCAGGAACTGCTGCGGGACCAGATAGCCGCCCTGCGTGTCGGTGCTGACGTTCAGGGCGCGCACTTCGTCGGCGTTCATGCGCTCGACGCCGGTGCGGCAGAAGTTCAGGAACGCTCGGCGCTCGATCTCGGCGTCGGGGTTGCCCGGATTGCCGGGGTTGGGGCGGTTCATGCGGGTCTCGATCGCGCCGAGGCGGTCGGCGAGGCCGCGCAACTCGGTGGTCAGGCGCTGGTCGGTCGAGGTGCGGAAGGCCTCGAAGCCGGTGCGCAGCTCGTCGACGGCCCCGGTCATGGCGGTGATCGGATCGTCGCCCTCGGAACGGGTCTCGATCGGAATGGCGTGGATGGTCATTTCGTGGTCTCCAAGGCGCGCGCGGCCTTACGGCAGGCGGTGACGAAGGCCGTGGCGCGCGGAGCACGGCCGATCTCGGTGCGAACGGAGGTGACGCCGGACCCCGGAACCGAGGGCACGGCGACGACGGAGATCTCGACGAGCTGGGCTTTCGTGATGCGACGGCCCCCGCCCTGTCGGGCCTCGTCGGCGAGGCGGCGGAAGCCGATCGAGAGGCCGCGCACGTCACCGGCGGCGAGAAGCGACCGGACCTCGCGGGCCTTCGCCACGTCGAGGTTGAGCTTGCCCTTGACGGCGAGACCGTCGCCCCGGTCCTCGATCGCGGACCAAGAGCCGATGACGTTCATCGGATCGTGCGACCAGAGCATCGGGACCGACCGGCCTTCCATCGCGCCGAAGGCGGCGGGGGCGAACTCGGTGCGGTAGGTGTCGAGCACGCCATAGCGGACGGCGACGCCTTCGAGGGTGCCGTCATCGCCGGGTGAGGCGAAGCGGACTTCGAGGTCGACGGTCTCTCGTGCAATCGTGTTCTTGTAGGCATCCATTAAGAGCAACCCCAGATGTGGTGCCATCCGCCCGTTTCGAGCGAACCGACACGGCACCGGATCAATCCGAGATCGGCCGCAACGCTGCGGAGCGCGCGATTGACCGCGTTGAGGTGGTGCTTCTCGATTTCGCTGGCCGGGTAGGCGATCGACGCGAATTCCACCGCCGTCGCACGGAGCGCCGGATCGGCGGTGAAGGCTTCTGTGATGACGCGCTTGACGCGGCCCATGCGGGTCTTGCTCATGGTGCGGTCTCCTTCGCGGGAGCCCCGAACCATGCGGCTTCCATGACGGAGAGCGCGGTCGGGAAGATCTCGGCGAGAGGACGCGGCTTCACGTAGGTTTCGACGATCTCGGCGGCGCGCTGGGGTTCCATGCCCCCGCCCACGAGGGCGAGGCGGATGGTCTCGACGACTTCGGCGAAGGCGAACTCACTCGCGGCGAGGCGGCGGAAGATGCCGCCGATCCCACGGCCGGTCAGGCGTTCCAACTCGACGATCATGGGCGGCGTCAGGGCGAGGTCGTGGGCAGCGTCACCGACGAAGAGGCGGGTGGTCGTGTCAGCCATTGGTCGGGCCTCCGCTGGTCGGGGCCTTGGCCGTGTCGGTGTAGGGGTTCGTGAGAGCATCGCCGTCCGCATGGGGCGGCAGGTTTTCCAGACGACGAAGCTCGTTGGCGGTCATGACACCGGCCGACCGGAACGCTTGCGCGGCCTGCGCACGAGCGACCGGATCGGCGTTGGTGAGCTGGTCGGTGTCGTGTTCGAGGCAGAGGTGCCCGCGCTCTTCCTCGGTGAAGAGCTTCAACGCGAACTCGCCCTCGATCCTGGCGAACCAAGGCGCGAGGGTGAAGTTCACGAACTGACGGCCCATCTCGGCGCTGTTCGCCCACGTCGCGCGGCCGTAGTCTTGGAGAAGGACGGGCGGCACCCGGAAGGCGCGGGCGATCTCGGCGAGCTGAAACGCGCGCAACTCGGCGAACTGCGCGTCGACGAGGTTGAAGACGAGCGGATCGAACTTGCCGCCCGCGTCGAGAACCGCCGTCCCGCCTTGCCCGATCCGACCGAATGTCGCCTTCCACAACTTGCCACGCTGCGCAATCTGTTCCGGCGTCAGGCGGTCGGCGAACGACACGATCCCGCCCGGCTTGGCGGCGTTCTTGACGATCGAGGCTTCCGTCTGTTCGAGCGCGAGGGCAAGGCCGATCGCCTCGCGGGCGTCCTGAACCGGGCCGACGCCATTCGCGCCATCGGGTCCGAGCGGGCAACGGAGGTGGATGAGGTCGCGACCGGAAACCACGGTGCCGTCGATCCGATAGACCGGGGCCGAAAGCGGGTTGGCCACGTCCTCGGCAACCGTCGTGTCGCCGGGCCGAAGGCGGATCAGCTCACGAACGGCGCCGGTGCCGTCGCGGGCGATCCACAAGTAACCGTTGCCATGAAGCAAGGCATCGCGCACGAGCTGTTCACGGAGCTGGTTCGAAGAGGTCCAGCCGTTCGAGGCCTGGTTCAGGATCGGGTGGAGCGGGTGGCCTTCGGCGGGCTTGCGGAGGCCGTTGGGGCCGGTCTCGACGACGACGAGGGGAAGTTGCCCGCAAGCCTCGGAAATGGCGGTGACGGCGGCACGGACGGCCGGGGCGCGCATCGCGGTCGAACCGGAGACCGACACGCCCGATCCGCTGGGGGAGGCGCCGAAGAGTTCGGCAAGCCACGTCTCGGGATCAGCGAGCGAGCGCGTTTCCTCGGCGGCGGGAGCGGCCGGGGTCTCAATCGGACGGGAGCGAGAGAAGAGCCTGAACATAGACCACCGGCGGCGTTTTGAAAAATCGCCTGCGGATGGTCTCCGCTCGTATCGCTCTAAGGTCCGTGATCCGCGCCACCTTGGGCCGGAAATTCGACGAATATCAAGGCTCGAAGAGGTTATTCGATCATGCGGCCGGGATCAAGTCTTTGCTCGGCGATCAGTCCTCTTCGTCCGACCACTTCCAACTATCGTCGTCCTCTTCGTCCGGCCAACCGTTCGTCTTGGGCAGCAGGCTGGCACCCCCGCCGAGGAGTTTCTTGAAGAAGCCCGACCCGGATTTGTCGATCGACCCCGCCCCGGACGTTGCCCCGGTCTTGGTGCCCTTTCCGCCCTTCGTGCAGTTCTCGGCATACGCCTGATATTTCGCATAGAGGTGGTCCTTCACCTCCTTCGAGAACGTCGACCAATCGGGATAGAGGTCGGCCGGGTGATTCACCTTGCCGTCGTGCGCACTGTGCAACACCGGATAGGCGTCGGCGCCGCTCGGATGGGGCGGGGGGGCCTTTGGGGGCAACAGTGTTGTTCAGGCGAGGGCGATCGGCGTTCCGGTCTTGAGCATGGCGTTCAGAAT
>ERZ1645187.3057-NODE-3057-length-14262-cov-8.170339_pt1 | contig 14262 bp, 14 predicted proteins | sample MGYA00575352_ERZ1645187 | MGnify/ENA primary metagenome ERZ1645187 (study PRJEB40837, sample SAMN11349314) | freshwater sediment metagenome | isolation source: river sediment | host: Sediment | place: India: Wazaribad , New Delhi | collected 2017-02-21 ...
CAGCGGACTTTTAATCCGTTGGTCACAAGTTCGAATCTTGTACGTCCTACCAATACAGGTAAGGAAACCCTGCTATCCAAAAGATAGCGGGGTTTTTTGTTTTTCGGGTCATACCTGCGCTATGCCGCCGGCGGTACAGGGTTTTGCACGTGTTGAAGGGTCACCGGTGCCCGACTGGACACCGGCGAACCGGCCTCAATCTACCGTGATCCGCACTTCCTCGCGGGCTTTGCCCCGGTATGCGTCCAGGTCCAGCCCCTGCAGAGCCGGCACTCGCTTGTAGTCCACATTGCCCTGCTTCCAGAACCGCGTCACCGTGACCCCAGCACCTTGCTCCCTCGGATGCTGGGCCAGCGCAATCACGGCCTGCCGCGCTGATTCCAGACGCAAGGCCAGGGCTTCCGCTTCGCGCTTGACCGCGGCATAGGCTTCAGCAGCATCGCACCAGGCCGCATCCGTCCGGCTCACCGTGTCGGCCTCGGTCAAGGGCGGCGGGGTGTCGCCGTCCAGGTACTGTTGGAAGTCGTCCCAGGCCTCCTGGATCCGTGCCATGAGCGCCTCGTCGCGCTCGATCGCATGCAGGATTCCCCTGGTGCCGTCGAAGATCCACAGATGAGCCAGAGCGGCGCCAGTGACCATCAACTGGTGCTGCACCTGTGCCAGGTAATGCTCGGGTACCTGACCGCCCAGCACGTCTTGCCAGAGGTCGGAGCGCGTGCCCCGCAGCGGGCACTTGATCTCCAGGACCAGGTCGCCGTCCAGCGTCATGCCATCCAGGCTGGCGCTGTAGCCCCCGGCTTCCAGCACCAGTGGTTGCATAACCAGCCCAGTCTGATCCTCATAAGCTGCTCGGGCGGCAGGCTCCAGGTCGGTACCGCGCTGCATGGCCTGCGTCACTTTGGACTCGGCGCGCCCGGTCTTGAGCAGCCAGAGCTGGTACGGCGTCGTCCAGGGGCTCAGGCCCAGAACGGCAGCCGACTCCGAGGCATTGCGCCGGGAGAGCCGGTAGGCCAGCCATTCTGGGCTGCCCTGTTGCAGTTGAACAATTGTGGCGGGAGGGTTGGTGAGGGATTCCATGTGGTGTTCCAGAAGAGATGGTTTGGGAGAAACCCGCCCCGCGAAGATTGCTGGGCGGGCCAAAGGGAAAGTCAAAGGCTGGCTCAGGCGGCTTGCCGCCGCTTCTCCAGGCTGCGGATGACCCGCAGGAAATCGGTGGCCGGAATGTCCTTGAGATCGGCCACACCGAAGTAGCTCAGCACCCGCTCCAGCGGAATGCCCACTTCGATGGCCAGCTTGTGAATCTGCAACTGCTGCGCCCGGGTGATGCGGGCTGGTGCATCGGGGCGCCGAGCCGGTTTGCTGTCCGTCGCGGGGCTGGGACGGGCGGGTTCGGGTTCCTGCGGTCCCGGATCATTGGCCGCATCGGACGCCAGCGGTTGCGGCAGGTCTTCGCCCGCGTAGACATACAGCCCCAGCCCGTGCAGGGCGATCGCCTTGACCAGGCAGCGCTGCAGGCTGGTGTTGATGTCAAACGCTGTCGGTGCCAGCAGGGGCCGATTGCGCCCGTCCAGCACCGGATGAATCTGGCTCAGCGTGACGCCTTGTACGGTAACGGCTACTTCGACGAAGACGCCAGCCTCGGTGGCCAGGAACGGCAGATCGTTGAAGCGCCGCACCTCCCAGGTGGCGGCCGGGTCGGCCAGGCGAAGTTGTGCCACCGCATACGGCCAGCTCAGGTAGCTGAAACCGCCTTTCTTCTCAATGTGCTCATTGACGTTGATCGCGTTCAGGCGCGCGAAGTGATTGATTGATTCGGACATGATGAGAACTCCAGGTTGAAAGAACAGAGAACAGGAAACAAAAAGCCCGGTGAGCGCGAACTCGACCGGGCGTGAAGCAGGCACGTGAAGCCGGCCGCTAAATCAGCCCCCGCTCCGCAAAGCTCAGAGCGACCGGCCCCGCGACGATCAGGTGGTCCAGTACGCGCACATCGACCATGGCGAGCACCGACTTGAGCGTGTGGGTCAGCGCCTCGTCGGCGCGGCTGGGCTCCGCCAGACCGGACGGGTGGTTGTGGCACAGGATCACACTGGCAGCATTGCGCGCCAAGGCCTAGATCACCACCTCGCGGGGATACACCGACGTCTGGGTCAGGGTGCCGCGGAACAGCTCCACGGTCTCGATGACCCGGTTCTGCGCGTCCAGGAACACGACGACGAACACTTCGTGCGCTCGACCCGCCAGCAACAGCCGAAGGTAGTCCCGCACGGCGTCAGGCGAAGCCAGGGCGTTGCCCTCGCGCACCTCGCAGGTCAACAGCTCCAGCGCTTGCTGAACCACCAGCGGGCGGCAGTACGGCTGCGCCGTCCAGGTACTGGGGCTCATGCCGCCACCTCGGTGCCGTGGGGCGCCCGCACTTCCTCGGCCAACAGCTCCGGCAGCAGAAAGTCCACCGCCTTCTGGGCCAGCGAGGCCGCACTGAACACCAGCCGTTTGTCGTTGCGCAGCGCCTGCAGCCAGCTCTGGATATAGCTGGCATGGTGCAGTTGCCCCGACAGGCCGCAATGGCTGGACAGGAAGGCCGAGCCCATTTCTGCCACCAGTTCCTCGAAGGCATAGGCTTCGATGTGCTGGCGCCCGGTGAGGGCCCGGTCGCAGCGGCTGGGATGGCCGCTCCAGTGGGTCAGTTCATGCAAAGCGGTGCCGTAGTAGCCCGGCGCATCCGTGAAGGCCTGCTGCGGCGGCAGCTGGATCAGGTCCTGGGCAGGGCTGTAGAAAGCCCGCTCGCCGCCATGGCGGATGTTGGCACCGGAGCGTGTCAGCAGTGCCTCGGCGGCATCGCAGGGGTTCCAGGTGGGTTCCGGCGCGTCGGGCCAGGTCAGGCTGGCGGGCAGGCCTTCGACCTGAGCCGCATTGAAGACCGTGAACGAGCGCAGCAGCGGGATCACCCGTCGGGCGGGTTCATCGTTGGCCGCCTTGAACCGGGCGTGCTCGGATTCATCGCGTTCGAGCAGCTTGAAGAACACGATGCGTGTGCCCGATTCGCCCCGGCGCACATGGGCGCCAACGGCGTGGGCTTGCTGAAACGTCAGCCAGCGGTTGGTGGGATATCCGCAGGCCATTTGCCGCAGGTTGAGCAGCAGCACGTTCACGCCACGGTAGTGACGCCGGGACGTCAGGTTGGCCGGTAGCAAGCTGCCATGACCGCGGTTCCACGGGCACACCCAGGGCGGGGTGCCTGCTTCCAGCGCGGCAATGATCTGTTGCGTGACTTCAGCGTAGAGGTCCACGCTGGTGGCGTCAGGGGCGCGTGATGTTTTAGACATGAGTGAACTCCATGAAAAAAGCCCCGACAAGACGAACTTGGCGGGGAAGGGGATGCGAAGTACTTGGATCAGACGGCAGCCCGAAGGCCGGTGTCCAATGGCTCAAGCAACGGGGCGCGGACGGCGCCAGATTCCGATCGTTGCGAAGGCCGAGCGCGCATGGCGCGACAGCTCTGCCATTGCGGCCATTGCCATGGGCTTGCCCGAGTTCGCATAGGTGGACAGAAGGTGCATGGCGTCGTCGAGTTTGCGGTCTGACAACAGGGCCGCACCCAGCGGGTGGATCACATATTGACTGATGGCAAGCGACAGGATCGCCGCCAGCAGCCAGGCCATAAAGCTCAGGAAGATACCGAGCATGGCCGTTTCAATCAGCCAGACGCAGGCAGAGGCCAGCGCGACGCCGACGGCGATGTCGCCGCAGAGCGTGGCGACGGTACGGATCAAGATGTTGCGACGGGAGGACATAGGGAACCTCGACATGGGGTTGAACAGGGGGAGTGTGGAAATGCGGAATTTCAGGGTGTTCCAGAACCCAGGCATCAGGTAGTGGCGTATGCGTCGCGAGCGACGGTGGGCCATGGGCTTAGACCGACAGGCGGACGTAGCCCGGGAAATAGCGGTCACCCTCCATGTAGCCGAACGCGCGTTTGGCCAGCGATGTACCCACGCTGGTCAGAAGGCCGGCGAAGGTCGCGGCCATCACACCCGAGAAGGTGCCCCAGTGGATCGCCAGCGTCAGCAAGGTGACGAAGACATCGATCGCCATGTCGTGACGCAGCAGCCGCAGCATCGTGCGGCGTTTGAGTTTGATGAAGATGAAGACCAGGCCAAGAAAAATGGCCAGACCGGTTTCGAACATGTAAAGCTCCTTGAAAGTTGGATGAAAAGCCTTCGCGCGCGGTTGCGGCGAAGGCATGCCGTGACGAACTGGCGAGGCGTTTCCTGTGCAGGAATGGCCAGTTGTCACGCAACGCTTTCATCCCGGCGGCTCGCCGCCGGGTGCCTTCAAGGAGGCCAAAAAAAAGAGTCTCTTGCTATGGGAGCAAAAGAGACTCCTTATTGGGCGGGGGAACTGAAAGCCGAAGTGGGGGTGCCCAATGGGTGACCGGGGGTAGAGGGTCCAGGGGCATGTCAGTGGACACATTCGCGTTCCCGTATTCAGACGTGTAATGAGTTTTCAGTCATCGTGGCAATTAAATGTGCGAATGCGGAGGGAGCGGGCATGCGATTATCACAATACCTGAGCCAATTGCCTGCCAGATTCTTTTCACGATACATTGGTCAGCTATTCGCTGTGACTCAGACCTTGTAGTTCTTTACGCAATCAAAGAGTTCAAACGCTGTCATCCCCAGAGCATTGGCAATGACCTCGATCGCATTCAATGTCGGGTTGGCCTGACCGTTCTCAATGCGGCTGAGGTAAGTCTGATAAAAGCCGCAGCGTTCACCGAACTCCACCTGGCTCATGCCGGCGGCCTGACGCAGGGCACGGATGCATAAGCCGAACTGTTGAGCCAGAGTGGTCTTCACCACTCAAACTATCCCGGCTATGCTCTAATTCACATAAACACTAATTCGCATATTCGGGCTGTTCATCTACCTCTGATGGATGCCAGGTTGGGAGATCGCTTATGGGATTCCTTGACGCGCTTTTGCGGGGCGCAACCGTCGTCATCAGCCAGGTTTGGCAGGGTACTAGAGCAGTTGTGCGTGATCTTCTTCGTGAGATCGACACCTCACAAATTGGCAAGGCAGTAACCCGATTTGTTGACGGCGCAGCTGACCGGCTTCAGAGCAGGGCGCGTGAGCTTGCTGAAGAGGAGAAGGAACTTGCTGCCAAGTTTGTTCAGGACCGCCGTCGAAGCAGTGCAGACGAAGATCAGCTTCGAGAGATTGAGGCAGAGCGTGCAGGACTTCGCGAACAAATGGAAGCCGCACACGCAGCCAAGTCTGTGGAAGAGTTCAAGGCTAAGGCAGACCACCTCGACGTGCATGAAGCCGACGATGACGCGATCAGTTCTAGCGTCGGAATAATGGCCCACAAGGTTTGTCCGAAGTGCGGCGGCATGATGCGGATTCGACAGGGTGCCACAGACGATTACAACAAGGTGAAATTTTGGTGGCAATGCACGCTTAACCCCTTCCACTGCCCCACGATCAAGCTTGACCCGTTCAAGGACCGAGTCAATGTCGTTCGTCCGGAAAATCCAGATCTCGACACTGCCAAACCGATTCGACATCAAATCTGGACGACGCCCCAGACCCTGCAGATTACGCATAGTCGGCTGCGAAACCACTTGGGCGACGAAGATGAACAAGTTGTCTGCCCCATCCATCTCACGCCGATGAAGCTACTGCCAGTGGCGAGCAGGACGGGATTGCTGCTTGACAGTTATGCGTATATCTGCATGGGGGTTGATCCAAGTGGCAGAGCTTGCCAGCATCAGGTCAAGGTTGAAAAAATGTCTCAAGTTGCCGCTACTTTGAAGCTAACCGAGGGCAAGGGAATTATCTGAATTTGATGATAAAAACAAAAATCTATTTTTGACTCTTTGAATTTTTCATTTATTGTTTGCCAAAGAGATTTCATACGCAGTGAGCAGACTAGAGCGACGATGTCATCCTACAAGCTAGAGACTCTCCGCAAGTTTCCGAACTTATTTTCAGAGGATGAATTAAGTGCTTTGAAAAATTGGGGGGCTCATGCGGCAGCACTTGAAGACGGATTGATTCCGCCAATTTCAATAAAGGAAAATATTTTTGTTGAAGTTTGCAAAATGAGCCGACCACCTGAAACAAGATTTCAAAGAGTCTGGTTAAGATATAAAGAAGCAGTGCTGGTCGAAAAAAAGTTTTTGGAAATGGAGCAGGAACTCAGCACGCTTAGGGAGACCAATAATGCTTTGAGCGATGAAGTAGATCGCTTAAAAGACAATGTGTATAGGTTTAAAAAGTTGTGGAAGCTGGCAACTCAAGAGCTCGATGAGCGTAAGGCTGAAACAGGTAGTGGCAATAAAAAAGCCGATTGCAATAGTGAAAATAAATTAAAGAAAGATATTGATTTACCGAGAAAAGATGGGGCGAATGATGGGAATAATAAAATAGATATATTGGACTTTAAGACGAGAGATCAATATCTGATTTTTATCAAGAATGGACTCTCTAGCTTATCGAGCAATGAAATATTTATACTATTCAATGTGGTCGATAGATTGAATTTGACGCAGCAGGAGCTGAGTGACTTTAATTTGGAGCATGAGAGAAGAAAGTCGCAACTTCCAACCGGTGGGGTAAGGGGCGATAACTTTATTGTGTATGCCAATACGGATGGGCAGTAGTTATTTTACTTTGGTGGTATTGCGGGAAAATTATCCATAAAAGCAGATAGTCTCCCGGCCCAAAATGGGCAAGGCGAGCGATTGGACACGTTGTACTTTTAGGTGACGGCCACCGATTCGGAAGAACCAAAGAATTGGGGCCACGTTAGCGACCCCGTTTATCCGCTTTGAGCGGCTCATGATCCGAAAGCCAGCGGCTTCGCTAGAGAGGGTTTCCACCTCAATCCCATAAAATACCACTCAAGCTTAGCCTTAATTTAAACTCATGACAGCGGGGGCATAGATAAACTTTGTTGGAATCTTGAAAAAACATGTTAGAACAGAAGGAGCTTTTTTCAGGGCCATTGGATTTATATAGCATTGAAAATTCTTGATCTGAGTCTGATGTTTTTTCTGGTTTTATATTGACGGCAGTGCCGAAATAATATCTGAGACCTGCCTCTCCGCAGTCTGGGCAAATATTTCCATGAATACTGGAATCCGCTCCAACAACGTGATTGCAATACCTGCAATAAGCTGGCTCCCAATTTAATCGTTGGCCGAAGCCACTTCCGATTAAAAAACCAGGTTGATGAAGATCGCAATTTTCACATTTGATGTCAAGTGATATTCCCACTGAGTGCCTTTCACATAATTCGTAGAGAATTTAAGGCGGCCTTCTTGTGAAGTGACGAATGTGGTTCGAGCCACAGTAATTTTTCTCGCATTGCGCCGCGACTTGATGGTTAGTTGTCGTTGGCGGCAGCTATTTTCAGTTGCACCGATTGCCTCATTCTGAACCGCCCCGGGTTTCATGGAGGCTGTTTGGTTTAAGTCAGGCCACCACCCTGGCGGCTTGACTGGCGAGTTGCCGGTAGTAGTTTGCCTCAGCCTCTGCCGGTGGGATGTATCCGATGGGTCCCAGCAGTCGGTGATGGTTGAACCATGAAACCCAATCCAGCGTTGCCAGCTCCACCGATTCGCGGGTTGGCCAGGACCGGCGGTGGATCACCTCGGCCTTGTACAGACCGTTGATCGTCTCGGCCAAGGCGTTGTCGTAACTTTCGCCCTTGCTGCCTGCCGATGGCTCGATGCCAGCTTCTGCCAGGCGCTCGTTGTAGCGAATGCTGACGTACGAGCCCCTGTCGGAATGGTGGGTCAGCGCGCCATCGCGTTGCGGCTGTCTGTCGTACAGCGCCTGCTCCAAGGCATCCAGAACGAAGTCCATGTGCATGGAACTGCTCACTCGCCAGCCCACGATGCGCCGGACGTACACGTCGATCACAAAGGCCACGTACAGCCAGCCTTGCCAGGTCGAGACATAGGTGAAGTCAGAGACCCACAGCTGATTTGGGCGATCAGCTTTGAAGATTCGATTGACCCGGTCCAGCGGACAGGGTACCTTCATGTCGCTGGTCGTGGTACGCACCACCTTGCCGCGGCGCGCGCCCTGCAGCCCCAGGCGTTTCATCAGACGCTCCACCGTGCAGCGTGCAATGCCAACCCCTTCGCGGTTCATCTGCTTCCAGACTTTGTCTGCACCGTAGACTTGTTTGTTGGCTTGCCAGACGCCCTTGATGACAACAATCAGCGCCTCATCACGTTGGGCACGCGCGCAGCGCAGATGGGGATTGCGTTGATGGGCGGCATGGCGCCAATAGCCTGACGGGGCGATCTGCAGCACTTTGCAGATCGACTCGACCCCGTAGGCCTGTCGATGCTGATCGACGAAGTTGTTCAGGACTTCAGACGGCGGTCGAGTTCCGCCTGGGCGAAAAACGCACTGGCCAGCTTGAGGATCTCATTGGCCTAGCGAAGCTCATTGTTCTCGCGTTCGAGTTCCTTCAGCCGTTGCAGCTCGGTTGTGGTGATGCCTTCGCGGGCACCCGTGTCGATCTGGTGACGTTTGACCCATTCGTTGAGCGTCTGCGGCACGTCGCCAACCTTGGGCGCGATGGATTCGATGGCGGCCCACAGCGATGGGTATTCCGCTCGGTGCTCCTGAACCATGCGAACAGCGCGTTCGCGTACCTCGGGTGAAAACTTGTTTGCCTTTGTCATTGCTCAATCCTCTAAGAGAAATGAGCCTCCTCAAAACCCGGGGCGATTCAATTTCGTACATGGTTGTTCAAATTCGTGGACAGGTTGCAGGCTGCGTGTCGGCTGACGCTGCCTATCACCTGGAAATTCGCTTCAATGAGCGGTTCGGTCAGAGATGCGCCCCTATCGCATTGTGACGTCGACCCATTAGCTCGCGTATCAGACTTTTCCGACGTAACCTTAATCGCCAATAATGGGTTGTCGAAAATACATAAACTCGATCCGCAGCCACCCTCGCTGCAACCCGGGGAGCGCATTGGACAAGAAGAGTCTTTCGGAAAGCGATATCTGCGACAAGTTCATCTCCCCGGCTGTGCAGCAGGCGGGGTGGAGCTTGCACGAGCAGATCTATCGTGAATACACGCTGCGCCCGGGGCGCATGGTGGTTCGGGGCCGCACCGCGGCGCGGGACCCCAAATCCGTGCTCTTCGCGGACTACGCCTTGTTCTTCAAGGCCAACATCCCGATCGCCGTGATCGAGGCCAAGGACAACCGGCACGCCATCGGGGCCGGCATGCCGCAGGCCATCACGTACGCGGGTCTGCTCGATGTCCCGTTTTCTTTCTCCAGCAACGGCGACGGCTTCATCTTTCGTGACCAGACACTGGCCACCGGCACACTGGAGCAGTTCCTGACGCTGGAACAATTTCCCTCGCCCGCGGAGCTTTGGGAGCGCTATTGCGCCTGGAAGGGCTGGACGCCCGAGGTCCGCGAGGTCATGGAGCACCCCTACGCGCCAAGCAAGACCCCGCGCTACTACCAGATGAATGCGATCAATCGCACGGTCGAGGCGATCGCGCGGGGGCAGCAGCGCATCTTGCTGGTCATGGCAACCGGCGTGGGCAAGACGTACACCGCGTTCCAGATCATCTGGCGCCTGTGGCGCAGCAAGGCCAAGAAGCGCATCCTGTACCTGGCGGACCGCAATATCCTGATCGACCAGACCATGGTCAACGACTTCCGCCCGTTCAAGGGCGCGATGGCCAAGCTCAGTCCGAATGCCAAGGGTGTGGAGCGGGTCGATGCCGGCACCGGCAAGCACGTGGTTGAAGACCTCGACACCGCGGTCAACAAGACCACGAAGCTGGTCGACAAGTCCTACGAGATTTACCTCTCGCTGTACCAGGCCGTCTCGGGCACCGAGGAAGCGCAGAACATCTACAAGCAGTTTTCTCCGGATTTCTTCGATCTGGTCGTGGTGGACGAGTGCCACCGCGGCAGCGCCGATGAAGACTCGGCCTGGCGCGAAATCCTGACCTACTTCGGCAGCGCGACGCAGATCGGCCTGACGGCCACCCCGAAGGAAACCAAGGACATCTCCAACAGCGAATACTTTGGCGAACCGGTCTACACCTACTCCCTGCGGCAGGGCATCGAAGACGGTTACCTGGCGCCCTACAAGGTGATCCGGGTCGATCTGGACAAAGACGTATTCGGCTGGCGTCCACCCGAGGGCATGACCGACAAGAACGGCAATCTGATCGAAGACCGCGTCTACAACGCCATCGACATGAACCGCAAGCTGGTGCTGGAAAAGCGCGACCAGGTGGTGGCCGCCAAGATCACCGAATACCTGAAAGCGACCGACCGCTACGCCAAGACCATCGTGTTTTGCGAAGACATCGACCACGCCAGCCGGATGCGCCAGGCCTTGTCCAATGCCAATGCCGACATCTGCAAGGACCACCCCAGGTACGTGGTGCAGATCACGGGCGACAACCCCGAAGGCAAGCTGGAGCTGGACAACTTCATCGACCCTGAAAAGCCCTTGCCGGTGATAGCGACCACCTCCAAGCTCATGAGCACGGGTGTGGACGCCCAGACTTGCAAGCTGATCGTCCTGGATCAGAACATCAAGTCGATGACCCTGTTCAAGCAGATCATTGGCCGCGGCACGCGCCTGCGCGAAGACCTGGGCAAGACCTGGTTCACCATCCTCGATTTCAAGCGGGCCACCGACATCTTTGCCGACAAGCATTTTGATGGCGACCCGGTGCAGATCTACGAGCCCAAGGCGGGCGAACCGGTTGATCCGCCAGAGCCGCCTCCAGAGATGGGTGACTACGGAGACGTGGTGCCTGAGGGGATGCCCGATGAAGGCATCTTGAACGGGCTGGGCGAGGTGGGCGGTGACGAGATCAAGGTGAGGCGGTACGTCGTTGACGGCAGCGTCAATGTCACGGTGGCGCGCGAACGGGTTCAGTACCTCAACGCCCAGGGCAAGCTGATCACCGAAAGCCTGCGCGACTACACCCGGATCAACCTGACCCGGCAGTACGACTCGCTCGACAAATTCCTGCAAGCCTGGAGCGACGCCGATCGCAAAGCTGCGCTGCTGCAAGAGCTGGAAGGGCAGGGTGTCCTGATCGAAGCGCTGGCCGAAGAAGTGGGCAAAGAGCTCGATCCATTCGATCTGCTGCTGCACGTGGCGTGGAACCGGCCCCCGCTCACCCGCCGGGAGCGGGCGAACCGCGTGAAGAAGCGTGATGTGTTCACGCAGTACGGCCCTGTGGCGCGGAAGGTTCTGGAAGCGCTGCTCGACAAATATGCTGACGAAGGCATCGCCACGATCGAAGCCAACAACGTTCTCAGCGTTCAGCCGTTCACGGACTTGGGCAGCCCGGTCGAGTTGGTCAAGAGTTTCGGTGGTCGCCCGCAATACCTGGCTGCACTGCAGGCGCTAGAGCGAGCCCTGTACGCATGAAGCACCGAAGGCCACAGGATTGAAATGGAGCTGATATGAAAGAACTTCTGAACACAGCCAAGGACAAGGCTGGCGCCTTGGTGACCACAGGTGTGGAGAAAGCCAAGCAAATGGCCCCCGAGGCGGACGATGTGAAGCGCGCGGCCCAGCACGCATTGGATTCAACCATCAACGCGGCACATGAAGTCGGTCAGCTGGGCAAAGAGGCGATGAAGACCGACATGGCCAAAGATGCCGCTGCTGGCGCTGGCATTGGCGCAGTGCTGGCGGTACCGATTCCGGGTATCGGTCCGCTGGCGGGTGCCGTCATCGGCGCTGGCTTGGGCGTCTACAAGAATATCCGGCACGGTCCGAATCCAGCCAGCATGGACCGCAAGAACAATTCTGCTCCGGATGGTGTCATTGATGTCGAGAGCAAGGCGTTGGTTCCGCCGGACAAATACGAAGAACTGAACAAGCTGCACGACCTGAAGTTGAGAGGCGTCCTGACGGACGAGGAGTTTGCGGCCGAAAAGAAGAAAGTTCTGGATCGTTGACCATGACCAATATCTCCTCCGTCATCAAGTCCATTCAGGACGTCATGCGCCAGGACAGCGGCGTCGATGGCGACGCGCAGCGCATCTCGCAGCTCACCTGGTTGCTGTTCCTCAAGGTGTTTGACGCCCAGGAAGAAGAGCTTGAAATCACCCGGGATGCCTACAAGAGCCCGATCCCTGAGGACCTGCGCTGGCGTAATTGGGCCCATGATGCCGAGGGCATCACCGGCGACAGCCTGTTGGACTTCGTGAACGGCCAGCTCTTTCCCCGGCTCAAGGCGCTGCCGGGCGATGCGGTGCGCAACCCCCGTGGCTTTGTGGTGCGCAGCGTTTTTGAAGACGCCTTCAACTACATGAAAAGCGGTCAGCTGCTGCGCCAGGTCATCAACAAGCTCAACGCGATCGACTTCAACCGGAGCTCGGAGCGCCACCAGTTCAACGACCTGTACGAGAAGATCCTGAAGGACCTGCAGTCTGCCGGGAACGCGGGCGAGTTCTACACCCCCCGTGCCGTCACCCAGTTTATGGTGGACATGGTCAACCCCCGGTTGGGCGAGGTGGTGCTCGATCCGGCCTGTGGCACCGGCGGCTTTCTGGTGTGTGCACTGGAGCATCTGCGCAAGCAGGTGCACAACGAGGTGGACCAGGCCACCCTGCAGCGCAGCGTGCGGGGCGTGGAGAAGAAGCAGCTGCCGCACATGCTCTGCACCACCAACATGATGTTGCACGGCGTGGAGATACCGAGCCAGATCCTGCATGACAACACGCTCACGCGCCCGCTGCGCGACTACGGGGCGGCAGACCGGGTGGACGTCATCATCACCAATCCGCCCTTCGGCGGCGTGGAAGAGCCAGGTACGGAGAACAACTTTCCCGCGGACGTGCGCACCAAGGAAACGGCGGACCTGTTCCTGGTGCTGATCAAGCATCTGCTCAAGAGCCAGGGCCGCGGCGCCCTGGTGCTACCCGATGGCACGCTGTTCGGCGAAGGCGTCAAGACCCGCATCAAGGAGCAACTGCTGACGGAGTGCAACCTGCACACCATCGTGCGCCTGCCCAACGGCGTGTTCGCGCCCTACACCGGCATCAAGACCAACCTGCTGTTCTTCACCAAGGGCCAGCCCACGCAAGAGATTTGGTACTACGAGCACCCCTACCCGCCGGGCGTTAAGAGCTACAACAAGACCAAGCCCATCCGCATCGAGGAATTCGACCTTGAGAAAGCCTGGTGGGGCAGCGAGGCCGACGGCTTTGCCGCCCGCGTGGAAACCGAACGCGCGTGGAAGGTGGGCATCGAGCAGATCAGGGGCGCCAACTTCAACCTCGACCAGAAAAACCCGCACGTCGGCGAACAGGCCAGCCATGACCCGGAGCACCTGCTGGCCGAGTACGCCCGCCTGCAGGCCGAGGCGCAGGCGCTACGGGATCAACTGAAGCAAATCTTGGCCGAATCGCTGGCTTCCCAGCGTTGAAGGGTCATATGTTGCTATCGAATTTGGACCTGTTGGCCACCGCCCCCGGCGGCGTGGCGCGCCTGCGCGAACTCATCCTGACCCTGGCCGTGCAGGGCAAACTGGTGCCGCAAGACCAGGCGGACGAGCCGGCGAGCGTGTTGCTGAAGCAGATCCGGGCGGAGAAGGAACGGCTGATTGCCGAAGGCAAGATCCGGCGGGACAAGCCGTTGGCGGAGATTGCGGAGGAGGAAAAGCCGTTTGGTTTGCCGGAGGGGTGGGAATGGGTGCGGTTCTCCACACTTGCAGGGTTCGAGAACGGTGACCGGGGTAGCAACTACCCATCACGTTCAAACTTCGTGAACCAGGGTGTCGCATTCATAAATGCCGGGCATCTAGTCGATGAACGAATCGATTACACAGACATGAACTACATCACCTCGCAGAACTTTGACTTGCTAAGAAGCGGCAAGGTACAAAGAGGTGACATCCTTTACTGCCTTCGTGGATCGCTGGGAAAATTTGCGCAGGTTCATGACGATGCACCGGGCGCTATCGCATCGTCTCTGGTAATCATTCGATTGACCGAGAAAGCGACTGCGTCGTATGCCATGCAGTATTTGAAATCCCCGCTTGCAGCAAGTCTGATCAAACGCTTTGACAACGGAACGGCACAGCCCAATCTGGGCGCTGGCGATTTGGCCAAATTTGTCGTTCCGCTACCACCCCTCTCCGAACAAGCCCGCATCGTCACCCGCGTCGAAGAACTGATGCGCCTGTGCGACGCGCTCGAAGCCAAGGGCCGGCTCGAAGCCGCGCAGCACG
>ERZ1645187.3058-NODE-3058-length-14260-cov-6.890250_pt1 | contig 14260 bp, 15 predicted proteins | sample MGYA00575352_ERZ1645187 | MGnify/ENA primary metagenome ERZ1645187 (study PRJEB40837, sample SAMN11349314) | freshwater sediment metagenome | isolation source: river sediment | host: Sediment | place: India: Wazaribad , New Delhi | collected 2017-02-21 ...
AGCTGACCAACATCCGCGCCGCCGGCAAGGACGAGGCGGTGAAGCTGACCCCGCCGGTGCGGATGACGCTGGAAAAGGCGCTGGCCTGGATTCAGGACGACGAACTGGTCGAGGTGACACCGAAGTCGATCCGCCTGCGCAAGACCAAGCTCGATCCCAACGAGCGCAAGCGCGACGAAAAGGCGAGGGAAGCACTGGCGAGCTGACCCCCACCGCTCCGGTGCGTGGTCGGCTGGGCCGACCACGCGGTCAACCCGCTCAGCAGATCGGTCCGGCGAGGCCCGTCATCAGCGCCACGATGAAGCCGACAACCAGCCCGGCGACAAGGCCGAGCACGATGATGAGCGTGCCGGTGAACAGCCGCTGCCAGCCTGTACCCGCGCCTATGGTTTCAGGCGCCGGATTGGCCATATCCGCACCCGGCGGTGCGGTTTCGGTCATGGAAAGGCTCATTTCTGTCACCCCTTGGTGATGCGTGCGGCCGCGCGCCTGTCCAGCGCCGGACGGATGTCGTCAATCTCGAAGCCGGCAGTCCTGATGCGTGCGGCAATCTGGTCGGAGGGTGCGCCATCGGCGCGCGAGGCCTCGGCCAGCGCCCATGTGCGCGCCGCGCGCGAGCCGCTGCGGCAATAGAGCAGCACCGGCCCCGGCGCGTCGTTCAGCACTTTGGCCAGCGCGGCAACCGTCTCGTCAGGAATATCGCCGCGCGGCACCGGCACATAGGCAAAGGTGAGGCCGATGGCCTTGGCCGCTGCCGCCATCGTTTCGGCTGCCGGTTGCCCGGCCACCTCGCCGTCCGGCCTGAGATCGATCACTGTGCGGTATCCGGCCTCTTCAGCAAGGCTCAGATCCGCCGGGTGCATCTGCTCGTGCACCGCGATTGTCTCGCTCAGCCTGAATTTGGCGGGGATGGCCAGCGCGGCCTGCTCTGCGGGGCTGGCGACCGGGCCGGCGCGCCGGCGATCGTCCGGTGCATTGGCAACGCTCAGCCCAAGCGCGGCGGCAAACCCGATCAACGCTGCGAGGCCGAACAATCTGGAGTTGCGCATCGAAACCCTTGCTCCCTGTCGTGTGTCCGTGCCAGCATTACCGGAAATGTGAAGAGAATTGGGGCAAACCGGGGCCATTGGCGGGCACAACCGGCCAAAAAGGTAAACAGACAGCCGGCGCGAGGATATGCTAGGGGGGGGATGCTCCGCGCCATCATGCTGCGGAGTCTAGCTGTGAGGGGAGGGGTCCATGACCACAGCCATTGTCATTCTTCTGGTGCTTGCTGTGATCGTCGGGGGCGTTGTTGCCGTCGCAGCCAGCAAGCCCGAGACCTTCCGCATCGAGCGGCGGGCCACCTTCGCCGCGGCACCGGAGGCGGTCTTCGCCCAGGTCAACGATCTCGTCGCCTGGCAGGCGTGGTCCCCCTGGGCCAAGAAGGACCCTGCGGCCAAGGCCACGTTTGGCGCGCTCACCGCCGGGCCCGGCGCCAGTTTTTCATGGGACGGCAACCGCGAGGTCGGCCGCGGCAAGATGACGATCGTCGAGGCCGATGCGCCGTCGCGCGTTCTGTTCCGGCTGGAGTTCGAGGCGCCGTTCAAGGCCACCAACAGCGCCGAATTCACCCTCCGCCCCGTGGCGGGCGGCACAGAGCTGGTCTGGGCGATGTTCGGGGCGCAGCCCTTGCCCTCGCGGATCATGTGCCTGTTCTTCAATATGGATGCGATGGTCGGCAAGGATTTCGAGACCGGGCTGTCCAACCTCAAGAGTATCGTCGAGCCGGCGGCCTGAGCACCGGCGCAACGCATATCCCGCGACCGGTGGCGTTGCCGGCACCGCCGGGCTCATTGGCCAGCGTGCCGCGTGTCGAAGGCCGAGCGGGCAGCGGTGATGGCTTGGCGATTGGCTTTTGCCCAGCCTGCCAGAGCGGAAAAGTGACCGATCAGCGAATGGCCCAGCGCGGTGAGGCCATAGGTCACCTGTGGCGGAATGGTCGGGACCACGGACCGCCAGATCAGGCCTTCGCGTTCGAGCTTGCGTAATGTCGCAGTGAGAACCCGTTGCGATATGTCCGCAATCTCGCGCCGCAGCGCGGTGAACCGCCTGTCGCCATGCGCCAGATGGAGAAGGATCAGAACGCTCCATTTGTCGCCGATCTTGTCGATGACATCACGGACGGGGCAGGTCTCGGGAGGGGGATGATCCATCATGATGGTATCAAAAAAGTGCCTGCTTCCTTTTTGGAACCATCAAGATATCGCTCTCACCGTGGCCATGCAAGGCCGGATGATGGGAGACTCTGATGAGACAACGCAGGACATGGAGAAGCATCGCGGCAGCCGCATGTGGCATTGTGGCCGCAACCGCAGCAACCGCCGGTCCGGCCGAACGGGCGGTCGTGGAGGCGATGTACAGCCAGATTTTCAGTGCGGATGGCGCCAAGGATGTCAAAGCCGAAGCGGAACGGCTGATGGCGCCCGATTTCGAGAGCATCGGCGACTATTCGGGGAAGGCCAAGAAGCGCGAGGAACTGGCCAGGCAGATCGAGATGTTCCGGCAGCTGATCCCGGATCTGAAGTGGACCGCTGTCGACATCATTGAAAACGGAAACCGGTTCGTTGTGCGCGGCCGGGCGACCGGAACGCCGAAGGGGCCGCTGTTCGGTGTCGATGGCAAGGGAAAGTCGTTCACGATCATGTCGATCGACATCCACGAGGTCGTCAACGGCAAGGTGGCGCGCGTCTACCATATCGAGGACTGGGCCGGCGCGCTGCGGCAGCTGTCGGCACAATAACTCGCCAAGTCCCGCGACGGACGGTAAAGGGAAACGAGCCTGCGCTTGTGAGTCCCGGCATGCCCGTCCGTCGCCTTGATCCCGTCCTCATCGACCGCATCGCCGCCGGCGAGGTGATCGAACGCCCGTCCGCGGCGGTGAAGGAACTGGTCGAGAACGCACTTGATGCCGGCGCGCGCCGCATCGAGGTGGTGCTGGAGGCCGGCGGTCGTCGGCTGATCCGGGTGACGGATGACGGCCACGGCATGGATGCGGCCGATCTTGAACTGGCGGTGGAGCGGCATGCCACCTCCAAATTGCCCGATGGCGACCTGACGCTGATCACCACGCTGGGGTTTCGCGGCGAGGCGCTGCCCTCGATCGCCTCGGTGGCGCGGCTGGCGGTGGCAACGCGCGGCGCCGGCGCCGCCCACGGCTGGGGGCTGACGGTGGATGCCGGTCTCAAGGGGGAGGTGGCTCCCCGGTCGATGGCGGCGGGCACGCGGATCGAGGTGCGCGATCTGTTCTACGCCACGCCGGCGCGGCTGAAGTTTCTCAAGTCCGACCGGGCCGAGGCGCTGGCGGTCAGCCAGATGCTCAAGCGCCTCGCCATGGCCAACCCGGAAACGCGCTTCGTGCTGGCGGGGGACAATCTGTCCGGCTTCGATTATGCCGCCTGCGCATCCGGCGCAGCGGGGCAGTTGCAGCGGCTGGGGCAGGTGCTGGGCCGCGATTTCCGCGACAATTCCGTGGCGGTGGAAGCGGAGCGCGACGGCGTGCGGCTCGAAGGATTCGCCGGCCTGCCCACCTTCAACCGCGCCACCAGCGCCGAGCAGTATCTGTTCGTCAACGGCCGCCCGGTGCGCGACAAGCTGTTGCAGGGCGCGGTGCGCGGCGCCTATCACGATACGATGTCGGGTGACCGGCATGCGGTCGTCGCGCTGTTCGTTTGGCTCGATCCGCGTGAGGTGGATGTCAACGTCCACCCGGCCAAGGCCGAGGTGCGCTTTCGCGATCCCGGCCTCGTCCGCGGGCTGATCGTCGGCGCCCTGCGCCTTGCGCTGGCCAATGCCGGCTACCGTGCCGCCACCACCGGCACCACGGGACTGGCGGCAGCTTTCGCGCCCGGCTTTGCGCCGCGCCACAGCGCCGGGGCCTCCACGCGCGCGGGGCATGATTGGCGCGCCTCGCCCTTCGTGCCCGGGTTGGCGGAGGGCGAACAGCCGGGGCTCGATCTCGCCATCCAGCCCTCGGCGCGGTCCGAACCACAGAGCCCGCCGTCCGCCCGCATCGACGAGGCGGAGGTCCACCACCCCCTCGGCGCCGCGCGGGCGCAACTGCACGGCACCTATATCGTCAGCCAGACGGCGGAGGGGATGCTGCTGGTCGATCAGCATGCTGCGCATGAGCGCCTTGTCTACGAGCGGCTGAAGCGCGCGCGGGCGGAAGGCACGATTGCCCGGCAGATGCTGCTGATTCCCGCCGTGGTGGAACTTGATGAGGCCGAGGCCGAGCGGGTGGAAGCCGCCGCGCCCGATCTTGAGGCGCTGGGGCTGGTGCTCGAAGGCTTCGGCCCCGGCGCGGTGCTGGTGCGCGAGGTGCCGGCCGCCATCGCGCGGGCAGATGTGACGGCGATGGTGCGCGATCTTGCCGCCCACCTCGCCGAATGGCAGGGCACCGCCGGCATCGAGGCGCGGGCCGATTATGTGCTGAAGACCTTTGCCTGCCACCATTCCATCCGCGCCGGACGCAGCCTGCGCGTCGAGGAGATGAACGCCCTGCTGCGCGAGATGGAGGCAACGCCCGGTTCCGGCCAGTGCAACCACGGCCGGCCGACATGGATCGCGCTGGGGCTGAAGGATATCGAGCGGCTGTTCGGCCGTTGATCAGCTGCGGTTGAGCGCCCGGGCGGCGATATCCGAGCGGCAGAAACCCTCCGGCCAGTCGATGGCGCCGACGCCGGCATAGGCGCGCCGGCGCGCCTCTTCCACCGTGCCGGCGATCGCCGAGACACAGAGCACCCGCCCGCCATTGGCGGTCAGCGTGCTGCCCTCCAGCTTCGTGCCGGCGTGGAACACGGTGACACCCTCCATCGCCTCGGCGGCGGCAAGGTTGCGGATCGTGCTGCCCGAGGGATAGCTGCCGGGATAGCCCCGGCTGGCGAGCACAACCGTCAGCGCTGTCGCCTCATGCCACTGCGCGCTCATGGTGCCGATCGTGCCTTCCACCGTGCCCAGCAGCAGGGCCAGCAGATCGTCCTTGAGGCGCAGCATCAGCACCTCGCATTCCGGATCGCCGAAGCGGCAGTTGTATTCGATCAGCTTCGGCCCCTGATCGGTGATCATCAGCCCGGCGAACAGCACGCCGCGATAGGGCGTGCCGCGCCGGACCATCGCGCGGGCGGTGGGCCGCACGATCGCGTCCATCGTCCGGCGCTCCATCTCGGCGGTCATCACCGGCGCGGGGGAATAGGCGCCCATGCCGCCGGTGTTCGGTCCGGTGTCGCCGTCAAACGCGCGTTTGTGATCCTGGGCGGAGGCGAGCGGCAACACGGTCTCGCCGTCGACAAGGGCGAAGAAGCTCGCCTCCTCGCCCACCATGCAGTCCTCGATCACCACGGTCGCGCCCGGCTCATTGGCATAGAGCGCGTCGATCGCCGCCGTCGCCTCCGCCACGGTCTCGGCCACCGTGACGCCCTTGCCGGCCATCAGCCCATCGTATTTGACGACGATCGGCGCGCCTTGCGCCACCACATAGGCTTTCGCCGCCGCCGCATCGGTAAACCGGGCATAGCGCGCGGTGGGGATATCGGCTTCATCGCACACCGCCTTGGTGAAGGCCTTCGAGCCTTCGAGCTGCGCCGCGGCTTTCGACGGGCCGAACACCCGGATGCCGGCGGCGGTGAGATCATCGGCGATGCCGGCGACCAGCGGCGCCTCCGGCCCGACGACGACGAGATCGATTCCTTCGGCCTTGCAGAAGGCGATGACCGCGCCATGGTCCTTCACATCCAGCGCCACATTGGTTCCGCACTGCGCCGTGCCGGGGTTGCCCGGCGCGATGAAGAGGCGGCTCAGCAGCGGGCTCTTGGCCATCGCCCAGGCCAGCGCATGTTCGCGGCCGCCCGAGCCGATCAGGAGAACGTTCATGGGGTGCATCCTTGTTCGTTCCGCTGCATAGGAAAAGCGCGGGCGCGCGGCAACAGGGAATGCCGGCTGGCGTCACACCATCCCCTGCCGTTCGTCAAAATGCCGCTGGGCGTCGATCACGTCGACAATCCGCTCCTCGATCCACCGGTCGAAGGCCTGCACCACCGGTGCCAGAGACTGGCCGAGATCGGTCAGCCGGTAATCGACGCGCGGCGGCACCTCGTTATACGAGCGCCGGGCGACAAAGCCGTTGCGTTCCAGCTTGCGCAGGGTCTGGATCAGCATCTTCTCCGAGACGCCGCCGATGGCGCGCCTCAGGTCCGAGGTGCGCTTGGGTCCATCGGCCAGGAGATGCAGGATCAGCAGCGACCATTTCTCCGACAGATGCTCCAGCACCGCGCGCGAGGGACAGGCGGCGGAAAACACATTGCCGGTGCGGCGGTCGGGGCAGGGTTTCATCGGATGCTCCAAAACTTACTTATAAGTAGGTACTTGAAAGAGAGAAAGCAAGATGCCAGTTTCCCGCCATCCAACCGAAAGAGGATGTTCATGGATCTCTATTTTTCCCCCGGTGCCTGCTCGCTCGCGCCCCACATTGTCGCCCATGAGGCGGGCATCGCTGTCACCCCGGTCAGGGTGGATCTGCGCGCCAAGAAGCTGGCGGACGGGGCGGATTTCAACGCCATCAACGCCAAGGGCTATGTGCCGGCGCTGAAGACCGATGACGGCATGGTGCTGACCGAAGTGGGCGCGATCCTGCAATATCTTGGCGATCTGAAGCCCGCCAGCGGGCTGATGCCGAAGGCCGGCACGCCCGAGCGCTACAAGCAGCTCGAATGGCTGTCGTTCATCTCCTCGGAAGTGCACAAGAACATCGGCTCGTTCTTCAACCCGGCGCAGACGGCGGAGTGGCGCAAGGGCGTCGAGGCGATCCTTGAACGCCGGCTTGGCTGGCTGGAGAAGGAACTGGGTGACAAGCCCTACCTGTCGGGGGAGGCCTTCACCGCGGCGGATGCCTATCTCTTCGTCGTCCTCAACTGGACCAAGATGACCGGCTATGATCTTGATCGGTTCCCCGGCCTTGTTGCCTTCCGCGCCCGTGTCGCGGCCCGGCCGCAGGTGCTCGCCGCGCTGAAGGCCGAAGGGCTGATCTGATCTGTTGAAAAGGGGGCGCGGGAAAACACCGCCGCCCCCTTTCGCACCCTGCGCAAATCGGCTTTGGTGCCGCCATGGCCGAGCCGATTTCCAACGCCCCCGAACTCACCGTTTCCGATCTTGCCGGTGCACTGAAGCGCACCATCGAGGATGCCTTCGGCCATGTGCGGCTGCGCGGCGAGATTTCCGGCTATCGCGGCCCCCATTCCTCCGGCCATGTCTATTTCAGCCTCAAGGATGCCGGCGCCAAGATCGACGCGGTGATCTGGAAGGGCGTGTTTGGCCGGCTGAAATTTCGCCCCGAGGAGGGGCTGGAGGTGATCGCCACCGGCAAGCTCACCACCTTCCCCGGCAAGTCGAGCTATCAGATCGTCATCGATCATCTGGAGCCGGCGGGCGTCGGCGCGCTGATGGCGCTGCTGGAGGAGCGCAAGCGACGGCTGGCCGCCGAGGGGCTTTTCGATCCCGCCCGCAAGCAGCTGATCCCCTATCTGCCGCGTGTGATCGGCGTCATCACCTCGCCCACCGGTGCGGTTATCCGCGATATTCTCCATCGCCTGTCCGATCGGTTCCCCCGTCAGGTTATCGTCTGGCCGGTGCGCGTGCAGGGCGAGACGAGCGCGGCGGAGGTGGCCGCCGCCATCGCCGGCTTCAACGCGCTGGCGCCGGAGGGGCCGGTGCCCCGGCCGGATGTGCTGATTGTCGCGCGCGGCGGCGGCAGCCTTGAGGATCTCTGGAGCTTCAACGAGGAAATTGTCGCCCGCGCGGCGGCGGAGAGCGACATTCCGCTGATTTCCGCCGTTGGCCACGAGACGGATACGACACTGATCGATTTTGTCGCCGATGTCCGCGCGCCCACGCCGACCGCCGCGGCGGAGATGGCCGTGCCGGTGCGGGCTGACCTGTTCGCCATGGTGCGTGATCTTGCCGCGCGAGAGACCGGCGCCGTCGCCCGCCTCATCGACCGGCGGCGGACGGAGATGCGCTCGGCCGCGCGCGCCCTGCCGGGGCCGGAGGCGCTGCTCGCCATCCCCCGCCAGCGGGTCGATCTCGCGGCCATCAGGCTCGGCGGTGCGGCGCGCACGGGTGTGGAGAAGCATCGCACCGGTCTGATGATGCTGGCCCGCCGGCTGCAGAACCAGACGCCGCAGGCCCGGCTGGCCCGTTTTGCCGAGCGTGTCAGCGGCCTTGCCGCCCGTCTGGTCACCGCCCGCGCGGGCAGCGTGCAGCGCCAGCGTCAGGGGCTGGAAACGTTGGCCCAGCGGCTCGCCCGCTCCTTCGACAGCCGTATCGTGCTGGAGCGGCGCGAGATCATCCGCCGGCGCGAGCGACTGGGCATCGCCGGCGAGCGGCTGGAAAAAGCCATCGACCAGCGGCAGGAGAACCTGGGCCGGCGCCTTGCCGCGCTGGCTTCGCTGCTCAATTCGCTGGGCTACCGGCAGGTGCTGGCGCGTGGCTTTGCACTGGTGCGCGACGGGGCGGAGCGGCCGGTCCGCGCGGCGGGCGCCGTGGCACCGGGCATGGCGCTGACCATCGAGTTTGCCGACGGGCGCATCGCCGCCGTGGCGGGCGAGGCGGGCGAACCGCCGGTCGAGGCCAAGCCCCGCGCGCCCCATCGCCCCGGCAAGCCGCGCGATGCAGGGCAGGGCAGCCTGTTCTGACCGGCGGATTTGCTGAATTGCCCTGAATCAGCGCAAGAACAGCCATGTTCAAGAATGTTCTCAAGGTCGGCGGGTGGACGCTGCTGTCGCGCGTTACCGGGTTTGCCCGCGATATCCTGATGGCGGCGATTGTCGGCGCCGGCCCGCTGATGGACGCCTTCGCCGTCGCCTTCCGCCTGCCCAATCATTTCCGCGCGATTTTCGGCGAGGGGGCCTTCGCCAACGCCTTCGTGCCGGCCTATACCCGGGTGCGCACCGTGGGCGGGGTCGAGGCGGCCGATCTGTTCCATGGCCGTATTCTGACGCTGCTGGTGGCCTCGCAGGTGGTGTTGCTGGCTGCCGCGCTCATCTGGACCAGCGGTCTCGTCACGCTGCTGGCTCCGGGATTTGCCGGGCGGGAGACTGTCTTTGCGCTGACGGTGGAGCTGACCCGCATCACCTTCCCCTATCTGTTCTGCATGACGCTGGTCACCCTGTGGGCGGATGCGCTGGCCGCGACCAAGCGCTTCATGGCTGCCGCCGCCGCGCCGATCCTGCTCAATGTCGTGATGATCGCCGCCTTGCTGGCCGCCTCCGGTTTTGCCACGCCGGCGCATGCGGCAGCGTGGGGCGTCTTCCTCGCCGGGCTGCTGGAACTGACGCTGCTGTTCATCGCCGCGCGCCGCGCCGGCGTGGTGGTGGGGCCAAAAAGGCCGGTGCTGGATACCGATGTGCGCGCCTTCTTCAAGGCCTTCGGCCCGGCGGTGATCGGTTCTGCCGGGGTGCAGATCGCGCTGCTGGCCGATACGATCATCGTCTCCTTCCTGCCCACCGGCGGCGCCTCGGCGCTCTATTATGCCGACCGGCTCTATCAACTGCCGATCGGCGTCATCGGCATCGCCGCCGGCACTGTGCTGCTGCCGGAGATGAGCGGGCTGATCGCCAGGGGGGAGCCGGCGGCCGCCCACCGGGCGCAGAACCGGGCGATGGGCTTTACCCTGCTGCTGGCGATGCCGTTTGCTGCCGGTTTTCTCGCCATCCCGGATCTGATTGTCGCGGCAATGTTCGAGCGTGGCCACTTCAACCATGCCGCCGGGGCTGCGGCGGCGGGTGTGCTGGCGGCCTACACCCTCGGCCTGCCGGCGGTGGTGCTGATCCGCTCGGCGGTGGCCAGTTTCACCGCGCGGGGCGACACGAAAACGCCGCTCTGGGCCTCGCTGGCAGCCATCGGCTGCAATCTCGCGCTCAAGCTGGTGTTGTGGAAGCCGTTCGGCGCCATGGGCCTCGCATTGGCCACCGCTGTCGGCGCGTGGATCAATGTCGGCCTGCTGATGCTGCTGGCGGTGCGCTCCGGCAAGGCGGAGCCGGATGGCGTGCTCCTGCGCACGGTGGCGGTAACGGCGGGCGCCGCGGTGCTGCTGGCCGCTGCGCTGTGGCTGGCGCGCGGGCCTGCGCTGGATCTGGCGGGCTGGCTGCTCCCCCGGTTCGCGCGCGAACTGGCGGTGGTCCTGCTCGGCCTTGGCGGGGTGGTCGTCTACGGCGGCGCGGTGCTCATCGCGGCGCGGGTGCTCGGCGTGCCGCTGCGCCGGCGCTGACGGGACGCGGGATTATCCCCTCGGCGTCAGGCCGACGAACACCGGCGTGCAGCGGGCATAGCCCGGCGCCTCGGGGCGGTGCGCCCGCTGGCGGGCGATGAACGCGCCACAGGCCTCCGCCGTGCGGAAGCAGCCCTGAGACGTGCGATAATCGCGGAAGGTGCCGTCGCCCCAGGTGCCGCGCCGGTTCTGCCCGCCCAGCACGGTGCCGACATAGAGCGTCGCCTGACCGGTCGCGCGGTAGAGCGCATGGCAGTTGGGGCCGAAATCGAGCGTCGGCCCGGGCAGGCGCCGCGCCTCGGCGCTGCCGGCAGCCAGCATCAGGGTGAGGGGCAGGACAGTCAGGGCAAAGCGCGTCATCAGGCCATCTCCCGCAGGGGAATCGATGACCCAAGTCTACGCGATTGCCCCGTTCCCGCAATTTTGAAGGCAAAACAGGGTGAATGTCGGGCGGGCCTCACCGCGAATGGGCAAAATCCATGTAGAGATCGACCGCCCGGCGCGTCACCGGCCCGGGCTGGAGATCGCGGTCGTCGATCTTGGTCACCGCCACGATCTTGGAGTAGTTGCCGGAGGTGAAAATCTCGTCCGCGCCCTGGAAATCGGCATAGGTCAGCGAGGTTTCCACCACCTCGACGCCGTTCTGCCGCAGCAGGCCGATGGTGCGCTGCCGGGTGATGCCGTTGAGGAATGCGCCGTTCGGCACCGGGGTGAACACCACCCCGTCCTTCACCATGAAGATGTTGGCGGTGCAGGTCTCGGCGATATTGCCCAGCATGTCGCGCACCAGCGCGTTGGAAAATCCGCGGGCGCGCGCCTCGCGCAGGGCGCGGGCGTTCTGCGGGTAGAGACAGCCGGCTTTGGCGTCGGTCGGCGCGCATTCCACCGTCGGGCGGCGGAAGGGCGAGAGCGTGATGCTCGCCCCGCCGTAGGCGGTGCTCATCGGCGCTTCGAACAGGCAGAGGCCGAAGCGCGTCGTCTCCGCATCCGGGTTGATCGCGCTGCCGTCCTCATATTCGCCCCAGTACATCGGCTTGACGTAGATCGCCGCGCCGGGTGCGAACTTCTTCACCCCCTCGGCGGTCAGCCCCATCATGGTCTCCACTGTCTGCGTCGCCTTGAGCCCGATCACCGGCGCGGACCGGTTGAGCCGGGCAAAATGCCGGTCAAGATCGGGCCCCACCCCGTCGAACACACGCCCGCCGTCGAACACTGACGAGGCCAGCCAGAAGACATGGCTGCGCGGCCCGGCCAGCGGCGGGTTGCCCTCCAGCCATTCCCCGTCAACGAACGTCCATGTCTGCGACCAGCTTTTCATCATCCGCTCCGGTAATGCGTCAGACCGCTATCGGACACGCCGCGCGGCGCCCGGTCAATGGCAAAGCGGTGATCGGTTCCATCACAGCCGCAAATGAAAAAAGCCGCCGGGCTGCCCGGCGGCTTCGGTTGTCATCCCGGCGGGAGCGATCAGACGAACTGGGCAAGTCCCGGAATGGCGCCGACGATCTGGCCCATCGCATCCTCGCCGGCCTTTTCGCGGCCGAAGGCGAACACTTCCTTGGAAATCGACTGGATCTGCCCCATCGACAGGCCGGCGCCCATCATCTGCGCGCCGAGGCCCATCACGCCACCGCCGCCCATCATGCCCATGACAGAGCCCATCAGCCCGCCGCCGCCTGTGCCGGCCGCCGCCAGCGCCTCGACGCCCGGCAGCGCGCCCGTCAGCGTCGCATAGCTGTCGGCCGGCGCTTCCTTCTTCAGGAACGCGAAAATCATGCCCACGGCCTTTTCGGCAAGGCCGGCATCAACCCCGGCGGCGGCAGCGACACGCTGCACGAGTTCGTCAATCATCGGTTCCTCCAAAAGCGGCGCATCGCCATGTCGGTGCTATAGCGCGACTCGCCCCGGAAACCAAATAGTTTAGTTATGAACTAAATACAAAAGGCGTGGAATTTCCGGCGCCTGCCTGTTCCTTTCGCCCGCGCCCGGCTCTATAGGACAGACAGACGCCAACAAGGATCGACGACAGCCATGGCTACCCTGACCGTGCCGGACGGCACCATTCTTCTGGGCAAGAGCGTTAAGCCGGAAGTGCTGACGCTGAAGCTCGCCAACCGCCACGGGCTGGTGACCGGCGCGACCGGCACGGGCAAGACCGTGACGCTCCAGACCATGGCCGAGGAACTGTCGAAAAAGGGCGTGCCGGTCTTCGCGGCGGACATCAAGGGCGACCTCTCGGGCATCGCCGCGCCGGGCAAGGGCGAGCCGCATTTCGTCAAGCGCTGCCAGGAAATCGGCATCGATTACGCGCCCGATCTCTACCCCGTCACCTTCTGGGATCTGTTTGGCGAGCAGGGCCACCCGATCCGCACGACCATTGCCGAGATGGGGCCGCTGCTGCTCTCGCGCCTGTTGCAGCTCAACGAGGTGCAGGAGGGCGTGCTCAACATCCTGTTCCGCTATTGCGATGAGCAGAAGCTCTTGCTGCTCGATCTGAAGGACCTGCGCGCCATGCTGGCGGAGTTCGGCTCCAACAAGGAACTGCAGGCCGAGCTGCTGGCCACCTATGGCAACATCACGCCGCAGACGGTGGGCGCCATCCAGCGCCAGTTGCTGGTGCTCGAAAATCAGGGGGCGGAAAAGTTCTTCGGCGAGCCGGCGCTCGATATTCTCGATCTGATCAAGACCGATGCCAGGGGCCGCGGCATGGTCAACATCCTCGCTGCCGACAAGCTGATGGAATCCCCGCGGCTCTACGCGACCTTCCTGCTCTGGCTGCTGTCCGAACTGTTTCAGGAACTGCCCGAGGTGGGCGATCTCGACAAGCCCAAGCTGGTGTTCTTCTTCGATGAGGCGCATCTGCTGTTCAACGATGCGCCGAAAGCCCTGCTGACCAAGATCGAGCAGGTGGTGCGGCTCATCCGCTCCAAGGGCGTCGGCGTCTATTTCGTCACGCAGAACCCGCTCGATGTGCCGGAGACGGTGCTGGCCCAGTTGGGCAACCGTGTGCAGCATGCGCTGCGCGCCTTCACCCCGCGCGATCAGAAGGCGGTGAAGGCGGCGGCCGAAACCTTCCGCCAGAACCCGAAGTTCAAGACCGAGGAGGCGATCACCCAGCTTGCGGTGGGCGAGGCGCTGATCTCGATGCTCGAAGGCAAGGGCACGCCCTCGATGGTCGAGCGCACCTTCATCAAGCCGCCGATGGGCCGCGTCGGCCCGCTGGCGCCGATCGAGCGCGCGGCGGTGCTCAATTCCAGCCCGATGAAGGGCGCCTACGACGAGCGGGTGGACAACGAAAGCGCCTACGAGATGCTGCAGAAGCGCGTCGAGGACAAGGCTGCGCAGCAGGCCGAGGGCGGCGGCATCATGGACACGATCGGCGGCTGGCTGGGCGGCAGCGCCGAAAAGCCGAAGACCGGCCCCGGCTCGCGCGGCGGGCGTGTGCCTCCGTCGATGGCCGAGAAGGTGATCACCTCCGCCGCCCGCTCCGCCGCCACCTCCGTCGGCCGGCAGATCGGCACGGCGATTTTCCGCTCCGTCCTCGGCGGCATCCTGAAGGGCTGAGCCATCCCGAGCAGGATACGGGCGCGCCGGGTGCGACATCGCGCCCGGAGAAAACGCGTTTGCGCGCTTGACCGGTCCTCTCTTCCATCCTCAAATGCTTAGAACTCTAGGGATTTGATGCGGGCAAACCGGCCCGACTGCCCAAGAGGACTGATCCAAGGAGGACAATTCATGACTGTTTCCCGCCGCTCGCTGGCCAAGGGCGCCGTTGTTGCCGCCGGCGCCACCGTTGCCATGCCGGCCATCGCCCAGACAATGCCGACCGTGAACTGGCGCCTGACATCCAGCTTCCCGAAAAGCCTCGACACGATCTTTCAGGGCGCGCCCTCGTTGGCCAAGTTCGTTTCCGACATGACGGACAGGAAGTTCACCATCCAGGTGTTCTCGGCGGGCGAG
>ERZ1645187.3059-NODE-3059-length-14259-cov-5.553858_pt1 | contig 14259 bp, 11 predicted proteins | sample MGYA00575352_ERZ1645187 | MGnify/ENA primary metagenome ERZ1645187 (study PRJEB40837, sample SAMN11349314) | freshwater sediment metagenome | isolation source: river sediment | host: Sediment | place: India: Wazaribad , New Delhi | collected 2017-02-21 ...
GGACTGCTTCTTCTTCTCGACCTTCTGCGCGTTCTTCTGCCGCGCCAGCGCCTGCCTGATCGCCAGTTCCGCGATCGCCTTGCCGGCCTCGACATGCTGGTTGAGCCAGATCTCGAAGGGGTCGCGCACCATGCCGGCGACGAGCTTGACCGCCTCGCGCGAGTTGAGCTTTTCCTTCACCTGTCCCTGGAACTGCGGGTCGAGGATGCGCGCCGAGAGTACGAACCCCATCTTGCTGCAAATATCATCCTGCTGGAGCTTGACGCCGCGCGGCAGCAGCGCGTGATGTTCGATGAAGCTCTTCACCGCGTCGAAGACGCCGGTGCGCAGGCCGGACTCGTGGGTGCCGCCGGCCACGGTGGGGATCAGGTTGACGTAGGACTCGCAGGGCGCGGCCTCGGGCCACCAGCCGAAGGCCCAGGCCGCGCCTTCACCCGCCGCGAAGCTCTCGTGGTCTGCTCCGGCGTAGTTTTCACTGGCGAACAGGGGCGCAACCGCCTGTTCCTCGCCGGCGATTTCCTTGAGGTAGCCCGACAGGCCGTCAGGGTAGCGCCAGGTCTTTTCCAGCAATTTTTCGTCGGCCTGTTCGACCGCGAGCGTGACCTTGACGCCGGGCAGCAGCACGGCCTTGGAGCGCAACAGGCGTTCCAGTTCGGCCTGCGGTACCTTGGGCACGTCGAAATACTTCGGGTCGGGCACGACCCGCACGCGCGTGCCGGTCTGCTTGCCGCAGTCGCCCAGTACCTGCAGCGCCGAGACCTTTTCGCCACCTGCGCTGAAAGTCACTGCATGGATCTTGCCTTCGCGGCGGACTTCGACGTCGACGCTGATGGATAGTGCGTTGGTCACCGCGACGCCAACGCCGTGCAGGCCGCCGGAGAACGCGTAGGCCGTATTGCCGCCTTTCTTGTCGAACTTGCCGCCGGCGTGCAGGCGCGTGAAGGCGAGTACGACGACGGGGATCTTCTCCTCGGGGTGCTCGCCGACGGGGATGCCGCGGCCGTCGTCGGTCACGGTGATGCTGCCGTCCTTCGCGAGCAACACGTGGATATGTTTCGCGAAGCCGGCCAGCGCCTCGTCGGCGGCATTGTCAATGACTTCCTGGACGATATGGGCCGGCGAGTCGGTGTGCGTGTACATGCCCGGCCGCTCTCGGACGGGCTCCAGCCCCTTCAGGACGCGGAAGGAGGATTCGTCGTAGGTCTGTTTCATGGTGGGGTGCAAGCTTGCCTCTCCGAAGGGGGGCGGCAAGGCAGGAAATGAGGCCATGAAGGCCTTGTGATTAAAAATGTGGGGGCGGACTTTACGCGAAAACGCATTTCCGCTATAGTGCGCGCCTCGTTCAAGGCGCCCGTAGCTCAGTTGGATAGAGTACTTGGCTACGAACCAAGGGGTCGGGCGTTCGAATCGCTCCGGGCGCGCCAGAAAACGTGAGGCGGTTAGTGGTGGTAATCACTAACCGCCTTTTTCATTGCAGGCTGCGGGAATCAGTTCCAATGAAGTCCGATCTCTATGCGCTGTCCGCCATCGTGCTCTGGGCGACGCTCGCGCCGCTGGGCGTCGCGCTTTCCCATGTACCACCTTTCCTGCTCACCGGCATCGCGCTGCTGATCGGCAGCCTTATCGCCCTGCCACTGTCCGGCTTCCGCCTCGCCGCGTGGAAGGTGCCCTGGCTGACGCTGGCGCTGGGCATCTACGGCCTGTTCGGTTTCCATCTGCTGCTGTTCCTTGCGCTGCGCCATGCACCCGCCGTGGAGGCAAACCTGATCAACTACCTCTGGCCGCTCGGCATGGTCGTGCTGGCGCCCCTGTTCCTGCCGGGCATGCGTTTGCGCGGGGCCCATGTGGGCGCCGCACTGCTCGGCTTTGGCGGCGCGGTGATCGCCATCGTCGGCCGTGGTCAGGGTGGCATGTCGGCCGGTTTTTATCCGGGCTACCTGTTCGCCTTCGGTTCCGCTTTCGTCTGGTCGAGCTATTCGCTCGCGACGCGTCGGGTAGCCCATTTCGAGACCGCCGCAGTGGGCAGCTTTGCCTTGGTTTCCGGTCTGCTTGCGCTGCTATTCCATTTTCTGCTCGAGCCGGCCGTGCATTTCGTCGCATCCGATTGGGTGCGCATCTGCGTGCTCGGCCTCGGGCCGCTGGGCGGCGCCTTTTTCCTGTGGGACGCGGCAATCAAGGCCGGCGATCCGCGGCGGATCGGTGTCTTCGCCTTCCTCACGCCCCTGCTTTCAACGCTTTTACTGGTGTTGACGACCGGTCAGGAATTCCACGCCAGCATTGTACTGGCGGCGGCGATGATCATCGGTGCCGCCGCATGGTGTCAGAGGACGACTGAATCGGCGAACTGAAAGCTATCTCAGTGCCGGACGTCTTCGAGGTGCCGGACGTCGTCGTACTCGCGCTGGTTGGCCTCGTGGCGGCGCTTGACCAGCCACATCGTGCCGGCGACGAAAAGTCCGAACAGCACGATTACCCAGTAGATGTGCAAGCCAGCCTTGAGTAGTACCGAGTAGATGCCCGTCATGATCAGGATCGACAGGTTTTCGTTGAAGTTCTGCACGGCGATCGAGTGACCGGCTCCCATGAGGATATGGCCGCGATGCTGGAGCAGGGCGTTCATGGGCACGACGAAGAAACCGGACAGGATGCCGACGATCACCAGCAATGGCATGGCCGCCCAGGTATCGCGCACGACGATCATGGTGATGATGCCGGCTCCCATCGCAATGCCGAGCGGAATGACGCGTACCGACTTGCGCAGGGTGATCATCTTGGCGGCCAGCACGGCTCCGATGGCAACACCGACGGCGACGACGCCCTGCAGCATGCTCGCCTTGGAGAGGTCGAGATTGAGCGCGGCCTTGGCCCATTCGATGACGATGAACTGCAGCGTGGCACCCGCCCCCCAGAACAGGGTCGTTACCGCCAGCGAAATCTGTCCCAGTTTGTCGCGCCACAGCAACCTGAGGCAATGGTTGAATTCGTGCACCAGATAAATCGGATTCTTCTTGAGCGGCTTGTGGTCGACGCCGGTATCGGGAATGTGGAGGTTGAAGGCGGCAGCGACCAGATAGAGCGCACCGATGATCAGCAGGTTCATTTCGGCAATGCTGTCCACCCCCGTTTCGATCGCCGGGAAGTCGAAGGAGAGGATGGCTTGTGCGATGTCGGGCTTGATCAGCGCGCCGCCCAGCACCACGCCGAGGATGATGGCAACGACTGTCAGGCCTTCGATCCAGCCGTTGGCGATGACCAGCTGGCGGTGCGGCAGGTATTCGGTGAGGATGCCGTATTTGGCGGGCGAGTAGGCGGCGGCGCCGAGGCCGACCACGGCGTAGGCCAGCAGCGGATGCACGTCGAAGAGCATCATCGTGCAGCCGAAGATCTTGATGCCGTTGCTGATGAACATGACGCGCCACTTCGGCATCGAGTCGGCGAAAGCGCCGACGAAGGCGGCGAGGGCGACGTAGGAGACGGTGAAGAAGGTTTTCAGCAGGGGTTCGTATTCCGTCGGCGCATGCATGTCGCGCAGGATGGCGATTGCGGCGATCAGCAAGGCGTTGTCGGCGAGCGCGGAAAAAAACTGCGCCGCCATGATGATGTAGAACCCGAGGCTCATGGCCGCCGGTTTATATCACGAAAGTGTTTGATTCCCATTGCAATGAGTCGGATTGCCCGCTGGCGTGGGCGATTGTCCGCATCCGGGTATTCCCGGCTTTTCTATAAGTCAGATTTATGCTTGAATGGCGCCCCGGGCAAATTAAATAACACAGAGAGGGGTGGCTTCATGGCTGATCGCAGGCTTCAGGTTTTTCATGCCGTTGCCAAACAGCTTTCTTTCACCAAGGCTGCCGAAGTGCTGTTCATGACACAGCCCGCCGTCACTTTCCAGATCAAGCAGCTCGAGGAACATTTCAATACCCGCCTGTTCGATCGTGGCCATGGCCGCATTTCCCTGACCCCGGCCGGCGAACTGGTGCTGTCCTATGCCGAGAAGATTCTCGGCCTTTCCAGCGAGATGGACGTCCGCCTTGCGGAGATGACGGGTGAGGTCGGTGGCTCGCTGCTGGTCGGTGCCAGTACGACGATCGCCGAATTCCTGCTGCCGCGCATTATGGGCGAGTTCAAGTCGAAGTTCCCGAATGTGCGTCCGCGCCTCGTCGTCGCCAATTCCGAGAGCATCGAGACGCGTGTCTCCGAACATACGCTGGATATCGGTTTCATCGAGTCGCCCACGCACCAGCCCAACCTGCAGACGGAAGTCTGCTGCGAAGACGAAATGCAGGTCATCTGCAGCCCGAAGTTCCCGCTCGCGCGCCTCAAGGAAATCGCGCCGCAGAACCTCGTCGATCATCCCTTCGTGTCGCGCGAACCCGGGTCGGGCACGCGCGAATTCACCGAGGTCTATCTGCACAAGCACGGTATCGACGTCGATCATCTGGTGCCGGTGATGGAACTCGGCAGTCCGCTCGCACTGCTGGAGGTCGTGGAAACCGGGCTCGGCTATGCGATCGCCTCGCGCGCGTCCGTGATCAACTCGCTGCGCCTCGGCTCGCTGGTGTCGATCCCGCTCAAGCCGCGTCTCGTGCGCAAGCTCTCGATGGTCTATCCGAAGGAAAAGTTCCGCTCGCGTCTGGTCACGGCCTTCGTCACCTTCGCATCCGAGCGGCTCAAGGAACACAAAACCCGTTAGCTTGCGGGAGCGTGGCGCGAGGCCAGCCGCTCAACATGTCGCGCCCGATTCGCGCCACCATCGATTTATCCGCGTTGCGGAACAACTTCGGCGTCGCCCGCCGCCATGCAGGGCGTGCCAGGCTCTGGGCCGTCGTCAAGGCGAATGCCTATGGCCACGGCCTGACCCGCGCGGTCGATGCGCTCGCCGATCTGGCTGATGGCTTTGCCCTGATCGAACTCGAGCGCGCGATCGGCTTGCGTGAAAGCGGGCTCGGCCTGCCGATTCTCCTGCTCGAGGGTTTCTACCACGCCGATGAGCTGCCCCTGCTGATCCGCCATCGCCTGATTCCTGTCGTTCATCGGCTCGATCAGGTACGCATGCTGCTGGATGCCGACTGGCCGGCCGACCTGCCGGTCTATCTCAAACTCAACACCGGCATGAACCGGCTGGGCTTCGATACCGCCGACCTGACGGCAGCACGTCAGGTGCTGGCCGGCAAGGTGGCGACCCTCGTGCTGATGACGCACTTCGCCGATGCCGATGGCCCGCGTGGCGTCGATTGGCAGCTGGCGCGTTTCGCTGCCATGACCACCGGCATGGCCGATGCACGTTCGCTGGCGAATTCCGCCGCGCTGCTGCGCCATCCGCATGCGATCGGAGATTGGGCGCGACCGGGCATCATGCTCTACGGTGGATCGCCGTTCGCCGATCAAACGGCAGACCAGCTCGGGTTGCAGCCGGTGATGACGCTGCAAAGCGAGATCATCGCGGTGCAGGAGGTCGCGCCGGGCGAAAGCATCGGCTACGGCTGCACCTTCACTGCCGACCGGCCGCTGCGTCTCGGCGTGGTCGCCTGCGGCTATGCCGACGGCTATCCGCGCCATGCCCCGTCCGGCACGCCGGTGCTGGTTGACGGGCAACGCACGCACACGCTCGGCCGTGTCTCGATGGACAAGCTCTGTGTCGATTTGACCGATTTGAAAGTCGGCGCTGGCGGGACGGCAACCTTGTGGGGTGCAGGGCTTGCGGCAGACGAAGTGGCCGTGGCCGCCGGCACGATCAGCTATGAACTGTTCTGCGCGCTGGCGCAACGCGTTCCCGTGACCGAAAAGCGCTGACATGGCAAAGCCGAAATCGATCTACAGCTGCACGGAGTGCGGCGCGACTTCGCCCAAGTGGCAGGGGCAGTGCCCCGGCTGCGGGCAGTGGAACACATTGGTCGAAGCGGTTGCCGATGCTGCAACACCGGGTGGCAAACGCTTCGGTACGAGTTTCGCGCCGTTGGCGCAAAGCGGCAAGCCGCAGGATCTGGCAGTCATTCGTCCGCGCGAGGAGCCGCGCCTGCCAACCGGCATCGAGGAATTCGACCGCGTGCTCGGCGGCGGGCTGGTTGCCGGCGGCGTGGTGCTGATCGGCGGCGATCCGGGCATCGGCAAATCGACGCTGCTGCTGCAGGCGCTGGCGCGGCTGGCCGAGGCCGGCCAGCCGGTGCTCTATGTTTCGGGCGAGGAATCGGCGGAGCAGGTCGCCTTGCGCGCGCAGCGGCTGCAACTGCCGGCTTCCGGACTGCGCCTGCTGCCCGAGATCAATCTCGAAAAAATCATCGCCAGCCTGCAGGAAGAAAAACCGGTCGTCGCGGTGATCGACTCGATCCAGACGCTCTGGTCGGATGCGCTGCAATCCGCGCCCGGTTCGGTCGCACAGGTGCGCGAGTGCGCCGCCCAACTCACGCGCTTCGCCAAGCAGACCGGCACCGGCGTGATCTTCGTCGGCCACGTGACGAAAGAGGGCGCGCTGGCCGGCCCGCGCGTGCTCGAACACATCGTCGACACCGTGCTGTATTTCGAGGGCGACACACACTCGAGCTTCCGCCTCGTGCGCGCCTTCAAGAACCGCTTCGGGGCGGTCAACGAACTCGGCGTGTTCGCGATGACCGACAAGGGGCTGAAGGGCGTGTCGAACCCCTCGGCGCTGTTCCTGTCGCAGCATGCACAGGACGTCGCGGGCAGCTGCGTGCTGGTGACGCAGGAAGGCACGCGGCCGCTGCTGGTCGAGATCCAGGCGCTCGTCGATAGTGCCATGGGCGGCAATCCGCGCCGGCTCACGGTCGGGCTGGAAGCGCAGCGCCTCGCGATGCTGCTGGCCGTACTGCATCGTCATGCGGGCGTGGTGTGCGGCGATCAGGACGTGTTCGTCAATGCCGTCGGCGGCGTACGCATCCAGGAACCGGCGGCCGATCTGGCCGTGCTGCTGGCGATCGTCTCCAGCCTGCGCAACAAGCCGCTGCCGGCCAAGCTGGTCGTGTTCGGCGAGGTGGGACTCGCGGGCGAGATCCGTCCTGCGCCGCGCGGCCAGGAGCGCCTCAAGGAAGCCGCCAAGCTCGGCTTCACGCGCGCCCTGATTCCGAAAGCGAATGCACCCAAGCAGGCGATCAAGGGCATCGAGGTGATCGCGCTCGAGCGCGTCGAGCAGGCGATCGAGGTGTTACGGAGCCTGTGAATACCCTGCGCCTGACATTGCGCATGCTGGTGCGCGACCTGCGCGCGGGCGAGGTGACGGTACTGTTCCTCGCGCTGGTACTCGCTGTGGCCGCGCTGACGAGCGTCGGTTTCCTCGCCGATCGCGTGCAGCGCGCCGTCGAGCGCGAGGCGCATCAGCTGCTCGGCGGCGACCTGCTGCTGACGGCGGATCATCCGTGGTCGGACGAGTTCCGCGCGGCGGCCCGGCAGCAAGGCTTGCGGCTCGCCGAGAGCGCGAACCTCCTCAGCATGGTGAGTAGCGCGGGAGAACAAGGGGGCGTGCAACTCGCCGAAATCAAGGCGGTGTCGGATGGCTATCCACTGCGCGGGGCGATGCGTATCGCTCCGCGTTTGAAAGTCGGCGATGGCGAGACGGCATCCATCCCGCCGGCGGGCACGGTATGGCCCGACGAACGACTGGCCGGCGCGCTTCGAATTGATTCGGGAAGCAGTGTGCGCGTTGGTGAACTTGCGGGCAAGGTCGGCGCGATCATTACGCTGGAGCCGGATCGCGGCATCAATCCCTTCGCGGTCGCGCCGCGCCTGATCATCAACATCGCGGACCTGCCGGCGACGCGGCTGGTGCAGCCCGGCAGCCGCATCAGTTGGCGCCTGCACGTCGCAGGCGACGAGGCTGCCGTGGAGCGCTTCCGCCAATGGGCCAATGCGCATCTGGGGCGTGGCGAGAAGCTCGAAGGCCTCGACAATGCCCGGCCCGAAGTGCGCAACATCATCGAGCGCGCCCAGCGCTTCCTGCGCCTTGCCGCATTGCTGACGGTGGTGCTGGCGGCCGTCGCGGTCGGCATGGCGGCGCGCCGCTACATGCAGCGGCATCTGGATGCCTGCGCAGTGATGCGCTGTCTCGGTGCCGGCGAACGACAGATTCTCGTGATCCACGGCGGCGAGTTCGTCGTTCTGGGGCTGGCGGCGACCTGCGTCGGTGGTGTGCTCGGCTATTTCGTGCAGGACCTGCTGCATGCGCTGCTGGCGGGGCTGGTCGCCAGCGATCTGCCAGCACCCGGCGGGCTGCCGTGGTTGCATGGCTTGGCCGTCGGCACCGTGCTGGTCGTCGGCTTCGTCGTGCCGCCCCTGCTGCGCCTGAAGTCGGTGCCGACGGTGCGCGTGCTGCGGCGCGAATGGGGCAGCGTCGAACCCTTGTCATTCGCATCCTATCTGGTCGGGATGGGCTGCCTCGCCGGCCTGATGTTCTGGATCGCGGGCGATGCGCGGCTGGGCAGTGTCGTGCTCGGCGGATTCATGGTCGCGGTCGCCGTTTTCGCGCTGGCGGGCCAGGCGCTGCTCGGCCTGACCGCCCGCCTGTCGGCACGGCTGAGTTCCGGCGGTTGGCGCATCGGGTTCGCCAGCCTGCGGCGTCGCAGCGGCGCGACGCTCGTGCAGATCGTCGCCCTTGCACTCGGGTTGACCACTTTGCTGCTGCTGACGCTGGCGCGCAATGATCTGCTGGCGGCCTGGCAATCGAAGATGCCGGCCGATGCCCCGAACCGTTTCCTGATCAACATCCAGCCCGAACAGCGCGCGGATGTCGCCGACTTTTTTGCCCGCGCCGGAGTGCCGGTGCCGCGCCTCGAACCGATGGTGCGGGGACGCCTGATGCAGGTGAATGGCAAACCCGTGGTACCGCAGGATTTTGCGGACGACCGCGCACGTCGGCTGGTGGAGCGCGAGTTCAACCTCTCGAGCCGCAATGACTTGCCGGGTGCGAATACCGTCGTTGCCGGCCGCTGGCATGCCGGCGGGGGTGGCATGCAGTTTTCGGTGGAGAAGGGGCTCGCCGATACGCTCGGGTTGAAACTCGCGGATGATCTGGTCTTCGAAGTCGCGGGCCAGCGCTTCTCCGGTGCGATCACTTCGCTGCGCAAGCTCGACTGGGATTCGATGCGCGTGAACTTTTTCGTGATCGCCCCCGAAGGTGCGCTCGATGGCCAGCCAACCAGCTACATCACGAGTTTTCATCTGTCTGCCGGCAACGAAGCCCTCGTGGGTGATCTGGTGCGTCAGTTTCCGAACATCACCGTCATCGATGTCGCCGCGCTGGTCCAGCAGTTGCAGGCAACACTCGATCAGGTGATCGGCGCGGTACAGCTCGTCTTCCTGTTTTCACTGCTGGCCGGACTGGTTGTTCTCTATGCGGCCATCGAGGCCGGCAGCGGCGAGCGTACGCACGAATTGGCGGTGTTGCGGGCCCTCGGTGGCCGGCAGCGCCAGTTGCGTCAGGTGGTGCTTGCCGAGTTCATGATTCTCGGTGTGCTGGCCGGATTGCTTTCCGGGCTCGCGGCCACCGCGATCGGAACCGCGCTCGCCCGCTGGGTGTTCCAGCTGGACTATTTGCCGACACCTGCGTACCTGTTTGCCGGTACCGTCGCAGGATTGCTCGGCGTGAGCATTGCGGGCATGGCCGCCGCGCGGCGCGCATTTTCCGGCCGCGTCATCGAACGGCTGCGCGGCATCTGAAAATCATCTGGCAATCAAAGCCTTCTTTGCCATAATGGTTTCATGAACGAAACGGCGGCGTATTCGTGGTGTTGGATTGTAATGGGCGTGGCAATGGCCGTTGCCGTGCTGATGGCGGTGTTTTGGCATCGCCAGTTTTTGCGTGCCCGGCACGAACATCGGGCCTTGTCCGAATTGACTTCCAGGCTTGAGGAGACCATTCAGGCGCGCACGCGTGAAGTCGAAGAGCGCAACGCGGCCCTGCAACGCGAAATCGAGGAACGCAGGCACCATGAGGATGCCTTGCGGGTGGCCGATACGGTTTTCGAGAGCGCGGCGGAAGCGATCATCGTGACGGATGCCGACAACAACATCGTGCGCGTAAATCCTGCCTTCACGGCCATAACCGGCTATACGCCCGCCGAGGTCATGGGGCGTAATCCGAAATTGCTGAAATCCGGGCGCCATGGCCCCGAGTTTTACCGCGAGATGTGGGACGACCTGAATCGTCTCGGGCATTGGGAGGGCGAGATCTGGAACCGCTACAAGAATGGCGACATCCGCGTCGAATGGCTGTCGATCGCGAAAATCCGTGATGGCGACGGCGTTGCGCAACATCTCGGGGTTTTCCACGACATCACGCGCCGCAAGGAGGCAGAGGAATTGTTGCGCTTCAAGGCGCATCACGACGCGCTCACCGAACTGCCCAACCGGGAGTTGTTCAAGGATCGCCTGCAGATTGCCATCAATCAGGCGCGGCGCTATCACCGCAACTTTGGTCTCCTGCTGATCGACCTCGATCGCTTCAAGGAGGTCAACGACTCGCTCGGGCACACGGCCGGCGACCAGTTGCTCGTCGAGGCGGCGCAGCGTCTTGCCAGTTGCGTGCGCGAGACCGACACGGTCGCGCGACTCGGTGGCGACGAGTTCGCCATCATCCTGTCGGAGATGACGAATGACGAGGAGGCGGAGCAGGTCGCGCAACGTGCCGTCAGCCTGCTCAACGAACCCTATCATCTCGATGCGGGCACGGCGCGGATCTCCGGCTGCGTCGGCATCGCGCTGTATCCCGTGCATGGCCGCGAGAGCGACCAGTTGCTGCGCAATGCGGACAGCGCGCTTTATGCGGCGAAGGAGGGCGGACGCAACACCTATCGCATCTACGCGCCGCCGAATCACAACCCCAGGACACAGGCCGATCTGATCTAGCCTTTTGGGTAGCAGGGTTTCCTCCTCTGCATGACTTGCAGCATGCTTTTCTCCGGTTAGAATCCGCCATCGTTTTTCGGAGAGAGAGATGCTCCAGCCTGGACAAGCCGCACCGCAATTCTCCCTGCCCGACGCGGACATGGAAATCTTCGACTCGGCGTCGCTGCTCGGCAAACAGCATGCCGTGCTGTTCTTCTATCCGAAAGACGGAACGCCGTATTGCACGCTCGAGGCAATCGATTTCTCCGATCACGAAAGCGAGTTCAATCGCCTCGGCTGTACGGTGATCGGGGTCTCGCGCGACGATTGCCTCGCCCATGCCGATTTCCGCGACAAGCACGGCCTGTCGATCCGCCTGCTGTCCGACGAGGAGGGCGAAGTCTGCCGCAAGTTCGGTGTCATGCATTACCGCGAGCATGACGGACACAAGAAGCTGTGCCTGATCCGCTCCACTTTCATCATCGACAAGCAAGGTATCGTGCGGCATGCCCTCTACGACATCACCGCCAAAGGCCACGCTGCCGAAGTCTTCCAACTGGTCAAGCAACTCGGCCACCACAAGTCAGGCACACATGCCTGATTGGCCTGAGCGTGACTGACCATCGACAAGGAATCCCAATGCAAATCGCACCCCATACCGTCGTCACCCTTGCCTATCAGGTTACCGATCCCGATGGCGCAATGATCGATGCGGGCGAACGTCCCATCGTCTATCTGCACGGCGGCTTCGATGACATCTTTCCCAAGATCGAAGAGGCGCTGCAGGGCAAGCAGACGGGCGATGCCATCCAGGTCAAGCTGCAACCCGATGAAGCCTTCGGCGAATACGATGCCGATCTCGTCCAGATCGAGCCGCGCAACAGCTTCCCTGAAACGCTCGAGGTCGGCATGCAATTCGAAGGCGCGCCTCCCGGTTCTGATGAAGAGGAGTTCGTCATCTACCGCGTCACCGATATCGTCGACGACAAGGTGATGCTCGACGGCAATCATCCCCTGGCCGGCATGGCGCTGGTGTTCTCGTGCACGGTCAGCGAAGTGCGTGCCGCCAGCGACGAGGAAATCGCGCACGGCCATGTGCACGGAGCCGGCGGCCACACGCACTGAGTCGTTATTAGCTAGTGCCGCGCGCGATGGCACGTTCCATCAGCGCGAGAAAATCCTGTTCGTTCCTGATGGCGGCGACTTCCGCCGAGGTGACCGTATAGCCGTGCGGGCGTGCGATCGCCTCGTAGCGCGGAATGCGCGCGTGAAAGAGATAGGGAAAGATCCAGCGCGTGAAGTCGTTCAGATCGGCCTGCGCAATGTCGTTCAAGCCGCGCTCCCGCAGGTAGGCGGGCACATGCTCGGCGAGGAAGGCCGGCCGGAAATAGAGCGGCTTCGGATCTGATTGCGCGCGGCGGATCAGTTCGGCCTCTTCTTCCGGGGTGGTCACCTGGATATAGAGGATCAGCGTGTGCGCCACCAGCAGGTCGATCACGACGGGGTCGTCGAGTTCGCAGAGGCTGCCGGCGGCGTCATTGACGAAATGCGCATAGCCATAAATATCCTCTGCCTTCCTGATGAACTCCGGCACATCGTGGGTCGAGGCGATCTCGGCTGCGCGATAGAGTGCCTGGCGGCGCGAGAACTCGTCGAAGGGAATGCCGCCGCATGCGGGGTCGCCCAGCTTGCCGACGAAAGTCAGCACCGGGCCGAGATCGTCGATCTTGATGTTGTTCTTGATGTCGATCCAGTCGCGGCGCAGCAAGTCGCGCAGGAAGGGCACCTGCATCGCCTGTTGCTTGATCAGGTCGAGGATCGGTTCGTCGAGGTAGCGCTTGCCGATGCGGTAATCGGCCGAGTAGTGGAACCAGTCGTGCGTGCGCAGCAACGAGGACAGCCAGGTCTTGCCGACGCCCGACATGCCGAGGAGAGTGATTTTCTTGTGCGGCCAGGCGCGGAATTCATCGACGGTAAATTTCATGCGCGGCATTATCGCGCAGGTCGCTGCGGGTAAACTGCCGCCCCCATGAATATGAAGAGTCATGCAGCCGAACGCTGGCAGGGCGTGTTGTGGATCGTGCTTTCCGCCGCCGGCTTCGGCGCGATGGCGATCTTCGCCAAGATCGCCTATCGCGAGGAAGTTTCCCTGACGAGCATGCTGTTCCTGCGCTTTACGATCGCGGGTCTGCTGCTCGCCGCATGGGGGACGTGGCAGGGCATGCGCTGGCCGCGCGGCAAGGATCTGCTCTGGGTGGCGGCGATGGGGGGGCTGGGCTATGTCGGCCAGGCATTCTGCTATTTCTCTGCGCTCAAGTATGCGAGTGCCGGACTGGTCGGCCTGCTGCTCTATCTTTATCCAGCGCTCGTGACCGTGATGTCGGCGCTGCTCTATCGGCGCAGGATCGGCGCGGCGCGAGGCTGGGCCATTGCCGCGGCTCTGGCTGGCACGGCGCTCACGGTCGGCGGTGACCTGCAGAGCCAGCCGCTGGGCATCATGCTGGGCGTCGGCGCGGCGCTGATCTACTCGATCTACATCCTGGCCGGCGAGGGCGTGATGCCGCGCGTCGGCGCACTGCCGGCGGCGACGGTCGTCATGCTGGCCGCGGCCGTCGTCTACGGTGGTGCGGCGACGGCCGAAGGCTTGGCCGTGCCGCGTTCGATCGAGGCCTGGCTGGCGGTGCTGGCGATCGCGATTTTTTCCACGCTGCTCGCCATCCTCGGCTTCTTCAAGGGACTGGAAAAGCTCGGTGCATCCGATGCCTCGACGCTCTCGACGCTCGAACCGCTGGTGACCATCGGGCTCGCGCTGCTGGTGCTCGGTGAAACCATCACCGGCGTGCAGATGTGGGGTGGTGTGCTGATCCTCGCGGCAGTCATCTATCTCGCCCGCCACGGGGCGAAAGAAGCGGGCAGCAGGGAAGGTTAAGGCCTGACCAGTTGTGCCGGCACGCTGCGTTCCGCCAGCGTGGTCAGGTTGAGCATGGCCAGTGCGATCTGCAGGCGTTGCGGTCGCGCCGTGGCTTGCAATACCAACTCGCCACGTCCCTTTTGTGCAGCATGTTCGCCGCCGAGTCGCACGACCTGTCGTGCCACTGCTTCGGCGACATCGACAAGTTCGACATGCTTTTCGAGCAGGGACTGGATGATCGGTTTCAGGAAGGCGTAGTGCGTGCAACCCAGCACGATGCGATCAACGCCCGCGGCGAGCAGCGGGCGAATCTTGTCGGCCACTTCGGCACGAAATTCGCCGGTGAAGGGTTTGAGCGTTTCCACGTGGGTCGCCCAGCCGGGGCAGGGCACCACATCGACCTGGACATGCGCGGCATGGGTCGCAAGCAGGTGGGCAAGGCGCTTGCTGGTTGCCGTCGCCTCGGGGGCCAGCACCGCAATATGTCTGGTCTGCGAAGTTTGCGCGGCAGGCTT
>ERZ1645187.3060-NODE-3060-length-14258-cov-117.996832_pt1 | contig 14258 bp, 13 predicted proteins | sample MGYA00575352_ERZ1645187 | MGnify/ENA primary metagenome ERZ1645187 (study PRJEB40837, sample SAMN11349314) | freshwater sediment metagenome | isolation source: river sediment | host: Sediment | place: India: Wazaribad , New Delhi | collected 2017-02-21 ...
TCGCCCGCCGCACCAAGGCGGCCGAGGCCAAGATCGCCCAGGCCGAGGCCCAGGCTGTCGCCGAGGTGCGCTCGCGTGCCACCGACGTCGCCGTCGCCGCTGCCGAGAAGATCCTCGCCGCCAAGGTCTCCGGCCCGGTCGGTGGCGATCTCGTCGCCAAGGGCATCGCCGAGGTCGCCGCCAAGCTCAACTGAGCCGGCGACCCGGTCCCACGATCTCACGAAACCCGCGTCTTCGAGCGAAGGCGCGGGTTTCGTGTTTCTCGGGCCGCCGCGAACGGACCGCCGCCGCGCCGTGGCAGGCTCCTCGGTGCGATCGGTCGGACGGTGCCGGCCTCCGCTCCGATCCACCGAGCGGACGGGCACCCGGTCACTCCTCCCGCCGATGCGGTAGCCACCCGAAGCCCGCGCCACCCCTAGTCCGCCACCGCCGCGCCCCCTTGTCGCCCCGTTTCTCGGCTAGCGGGAAGGGCTCGTTCGATCGCGTCGGAGGTGCTCATGCCGCGTTTCCTGTACTTCGCCTACGGCTCGAATCTGCTCGAAGAGCGGCTCGCCGTCCGCTGCCCGACGGCTCGACCGCTCGGCCTCGCCTCCGTCGCCGGCCGCCGTCTGGCTTTTCAAGCCAAGAGTTTCGACGGTTCCGGCAAGGCGACGCTGATCGCCGGCGAGGAGACGGACGTCGTTCACGGCCGCCTCTACGACATCGACCTCGGCGATCGCGCCGCCCTCGATCGTGCCGAGGGGGCCGACCAGGATCCGCCGATCTATCTGCGCCACGACGACTTCACCGTCACCCGTGCCGATGGCACGCCGCTCTCCGGGGTATCGGTCTACCTCGCCCGCGAAGACACCGCGTCGCTGCCGCCCTGGGACTGGTATCGTGCCCTGATCGTCGCCGGCGGCATGCAGGCCGGTCTCCCCCCGGGCGACGTCGCCGCTCTCGCCGTCACCCCGGCGCTGCCGGATGTCCTGCCGAAGCGCAAGTCGCGGCTCGAGGCGCTCGAGGTGCTGCAGGCGGCCGGCTTCCCCGAACTCGCCCGCGCCTGCGCCTCCGAGGACGAGGCGGCCGAGGCGCGGCCGTCGCTCGACGAGGTCGCCGAACGCGCCGTCGCCGAGGCGATCGCCCTGGTCTGAGCCGGCGCGATCAGCGCTTCCCTTCGGCCGCCGCCTCGATCGCCCGCGCCACCGGCGCGAAGCTACGGCGATGCAGCGGCGAGGCCCCGAGCCGGCCGAGGGCCGCCATGTGTGCCTCGACCCCATAGCCCTTGTGCCGGTCGAAGCCGTAGCCGGGGTGCACCTCGGCCGCGAGCCCCATCAGCCGGTCGCGCAGCACCTTGGCGACGATCGAGGCCGCGGCGATCGACACGCTCCGACCGTCGCCGCCCTTGACCGCGGTCCCCGGACACGGCAGCCCGGGCGGCACGTCGATCCCGTCGACGAGGGCATGATCCGGCGTCTCCATCAGCCCCTTCACCGCCCGCCGCATCGCGTCGAGCGTCGCGGCGCGGATGTCGGTCGCGTCGATCCGCGCCACCGAGCCGAGGGCGATCGCCACCGAATGATGGGCGCAGATCTCGTCGAACAGCCGTTCACGCGCCTTCTCCGAGAGCTTCTTCGAATCGTTCAGCCCGACCGGCACCCGACGCGGATCGAGTACCACCGCGGCGGCCACCACCGGCCCGGCGATCGGCCCCCGCCCGACCTCGTCGACTCCGGCGATTCGGGCACCTGGGAAGCCGAACTCGCGCTCGATCGCGTCGTCCGGCCCCGCCTTCGGCGTCCGCGGCTCGGTCGTCGTCTTCGGTTTCATGCCTCGGCCTCCGGCAGACGGGTGACGCCTCGGGCGTCGATCGGGAAGAACGGATTGTGGGCGACCTCCCAGAGATGGCCGTCCGGATCGGCGAAATAGCCGGAATAGCCGCCCCAGAACACCTTCTCCGGCGCTTTCACCGCCGATCCGCCGGCCGCGACCGCGCGCGCGAAGGCGGCGTCCACCGCCGCCTCGTCGCCGAGGTTCCAGGCCAGCGTCACCCCGGCGAAACCCTCCCCGACGGCCGACACGCCGGCGTCCGCCGCCAGCGCCTCCCGCCCGTAGAGGGCGAGGATCGCCCCGTCCATGTCGAAGAAGACGACATGGACGTTGCTCGGCCCCCCGGCGGTGAGCCCGAGGGCGCCATAGAAGGCGCGCGATCGGGGAAGGTCGGCAACGCCGAGGGTGACGAGGGAGAGGCGGAGCGACATCGGATACCTCATGGACGTCAGAAGAGCGAGAGCTGCCGCCCGTCGCCGAGCGGGGGTAGGAAGAGGTCGGTGGTGAGTGTGCTGCGGCCGCTGCCCTTGGCGAGGCCGAGCCGCCGCGTCGCCGCCTCGAAGCGCTTGCGCATGGTCGTCGCATAGGGGCCGGACCCGCGCATCCGCCGCCCCCATTGCGCGTCGTAGTCCTTGCCGTCGCGCATCGAGCGCAGCAGCGAGAGCACGTGACGATAGCGGTCGGGATGGTGCTCCAGCAGCCACTCCTTGAAGATCTCCGAGACCTCGAGCGGTAGCCGCAACAGGATGTAGCCGGCTTCCGTCGCCCCCGCCTCGGCCGCCGCCTCCAGGATGCGCTCGATCTCGCTGTCGTTGAGGGCGGGGACCACCGGCGCGATCATCACGCCGGTCGGCACGCCCGCCGCCGCGAGCCCGCGGATCGCCTCCAGCCGCTTCTCCGGCGTCGAGGCCCGCGGCTCCATCGAGCGCGACAGCCGCCGGTCGAGAGTGGTCACCGACAGCGCCACCTTTGCCAACCCGCGCGCCGCCATCCGCCCGAGGATATCGACGTCGCGCAGCACCAGCACCGACTTGGTGACGATCGTCACCGGATGGCCGCAGCGCTCGAGCACCTCGAGGATCTCGCGCATCAGCCCGTAGCGCCGTTCGATCGGCTGATAGGGGTCGGTGTTGGTGCCGATGGCGATCGGCCGGCACTGGTAGGAGGCCGCGCCGAGCTCGCGCTCCAGAAGGCTCGCCGCGTTCGGCTTGGCGAAGAGACGGGTCTCGAAGTCGAGGCCGGGCGAAAGCCCCATGTAGGCGTGGGTCGGGCGGGCGAAACAGTAGGCGCAGCCGTGCTCGCAGCCGCGATAGGGGTTGATCGAGCGATCGAAGCCGATGTCGGGCGAGGAATTGCGGGTGATGATCGCCTTCGGCTTCTCGATCGTCACTTCGGTCTGGAACGGCGGCAGCTCGTCGACCGTACCCCAGCCGTCGTCGAAACCGACCCGCCTCTCCGGCTCGTAGCGCCCGGAGAGATTGCTCGTCGCCCCCCGTCCGCGCCTCCGCTCCGCTTCGACCCGGGCGTCGAGCACCACGGCGCCCTCCGGCGTCCGGTCGACGGCGATGTCGCGCGCCGGCCGTTCGTCTTCGGCGCAGGGGGCCGAGGCGAGGGCGGTGGCTGAGCGGGAGCGCGATCGGATTCTCATGACCGGATCATCGATCGAATGGCGGAACAATGCAAGAACATGATGCGCATTTCGCCGATTCGTCAGGCGCCACCCGCTGGTGGGGTGCCGCTGCGCCGTGTATGAGGAGAAGACTCGACGATGGGCCGGGGCGCCGGCATGTTGATCGGCGTCCGTCCGAACTCCGTGGTTCCCGCCAGCGATGTTGTCCGTCGTCATCCCGACCCAGAACTCCGAGGAAGGCCTCGCCCGCACGCTCGCGTCGCTGGTGCCGGCTGCTGCGGAAGGCGTGGTTCGCGAAGTCGTGGTCGTCGATGCCGGATCGAAGGACGGCACCCGCATCGTCGCCGACGCCGCCGGTTGTTCGCTGGTCGAGGCCTCGGGTGGCTGGTTGGCGCGGGTTTCGGCCGGTGTCCATACCGCCCGCCGCGCCCCCTGGTTCCTGATTCTCTCGCCCAACGTCTTCCTCGAAGGCGACTGGTATCGCGAGGTCGCCACCTTCGTCGACCGCAGCGAGCGGGCCGGCCATGCGGACGCCCATGTCGCCGCCTTCCGCGTCGTCTACGACGAATTCGGCTGGCGCCCACGTCTGGCCGAGCGGGTCGTGAGCCTCTCCGGATCGCTCCTCGGCCGCCCCTTGCGCGAACAGGGCCTGATCATCTCGCGCCGCCAGTTCGAGGCGATCACGGCGCGCATCCCCGACCGCTTCGCCGGCCACGGCGATCTCGTCGGCCGCCTCGCCCGCGCCCACATCCACACGCTGCGCGCCGACGCCGTGGTGCTGCCGCCGGACGAAGGTGGGCAGGCCGCCCCCTCGCTCGGCCGCCTCCTGCGCATCACCTCTTCGGCCATCGGCCTGCCCACCCCGACCGGTGACTGGACCGACGACTGACGCCGGTTCGGTCGCCGCCGTTCTTTCGCCGCATCGTCCCTTCCGAATCCGATCGACGCCGGGACGCACCTCGGCGAGGATACGCTTCATGGACGTCTCCGGTTTCTTCGACGAAGCCCTCCGCCTGATCGAGACCCACCGCGCCTGGGCGGGATTGATCTATGGCCTGATGGCCTTCGGCGAGAGCCTGGTGATCGTCGGCGTGCTGGTTCCCGCCACCGGGGTGATGATGGCGACCGGCGCCCTGGTCGGTGCCGGCACCGTGCCGCTCGTCGACGTCTGGGTCGGCGGCGCCATCGGCGCGGCATTGGGCGACACGGTCTCCTACTGGGTCGGCCGTAAGCTCGGCCCCGGGGTGGACCGCCTGTGGCCCTTCTCCCGTCATCCCGAGACGCTCGCCGCCGCCCGCAACGTCTTCGCCCACTGGGGATGGGCGGCGATCGTCGTCGGCCGCTTCATCGGGCCTCTGCGTGCCAGCGTCCCCACCGTCGCCGGCATCACCGCCATGCCGCACGGCATGTTCCAGCTGGCCAACTTCGGCTCCGCGATCCTGTGGATCCCGGTGCTGATCTTTCCCGGTTCGATGGGCGCCATCGCCTGGGACCTCTTCGCTCGCGGCGATGCGACGACCGGGGCGCTGGTCACCGCCGTCGCTCTGCTGGCGATCGTCGTGGCGTTCTGGCTGCTGCGGCGCTGGATGCCGAAGAAGATGCGCTGATCTTGTCCGAGACGCCGCGCCGTCGCGCGCGGCGTCTCGGATGGTCGAAGAACCCGCCCGGGTCCCTCGCCTTCACTCCGCCGGCTGTGCCGCCGGCAGCGACCGCTCGACCGGTGCCTCGCGGATCGGCAGATGGACGAGGCCGGCGAAGATGCCGAGCGCCACGCCGATCCACCACACCGGATCGTAGCTCTTGTTGAGGTCGTAGAGCCAACCACCGAGCCACACGCCCAGGAACGAGCCGATCTGGTGGGAGAAGAAGACGATGCCGCCGAGCATGGCGAGATAGCGGGTCCCGAACATCAGCGCCACCAGCGCGTTGGTCGGCGGCACGGTGGAGAGCCAAAGGATGCCGAGCACCGAGGCGAAGATCACCACGCTCATCGGCGTCGCCGGCACCAGCAGGAAGACGGTGAAGACCACCGAGCGGGCGACGTAGATGAAGCTGAGGAGCCAGCGTTTTGGGATGCGCATGCCGAGGAACCCCGAGCCGAGCGAGCCGATGATGTTGAAGGCGCCGATCAGCATCAGCGCGATCACCCCCCACTTCGGATCGAGGCCGACGTCGGCGAGATAGGCCGGGAAGTGGACGCCGATGAAGGCGACCTGGAAGCCGCAGACGAAGTAGCCGGCGGTGAGCAGCAGGTAGCTGCGATGGCCGAGCGCCTCCTTCAGTGCCTCGCCGATCGACTGGTCGTGGCCGTGGACCATCTTCGCCGGTGGCCTGCCCATCAGCGGGATGGCGAGGAGCGGGATCAGCGCCATCAGCGCCGCCAGGATGGTGAGGCTGTCGTACCAGCCGTAGGCGAGGATCAGCCCCTGCGTCACCGGCGAGAACAGGAACTGCCCGAACGAACCGGCGGCGGTGGCGAAGCCGAAGACCATCGTCCGCTTTTCCGCCGTGACGGCCCGGCCGAAGGCCGCCATGACGATGCCGAAGGCCGAGCCGGCGACGCCGAGGCCGACGACCACACCGGCGACATGGAAGGCCAGTGGCGTCGTCGCCCAGCCCATGGCCATGAGGCCGAGCGCATAGAGCCCGGCGCCGATGGTCAGCGTCTTGGAGGTGCCGAATCGATCGGCGAAGGCCCCGAAGAACGCGCCGCCCAGGCCCCACAAGAGATTCTGCCAGGCCATGGCGAGGGCGAAGGTCTCGCGTCCCCAGCCCCGGTCGCCGGTGATCGGCGTCAGGTAGAAGCCCATCGAGGCGCGCGGCCCGAAGTTGATCACCGTGATCAGGCAACCGCAGACCACGATCAGCCACAGCGGGAAGCGGGGAGCGCTGGCGCTCGGCGGGGTCGACATGGCCTTCGGTCCTCCCCCGGTTCGCCGGGCTCGCGGCGCGACACGCGGTCGCGGCCGACATTTCTGAGCCTCAGATCTACGCAGGAATACGGGATCGCGAAAAGTCAAAAGGTCCGAACATCACCATTCGCGCCGTTGATGGGTCGGCCGTGACGCAGGGCTCGATGACGAAGGTATGACGATGGGGACTGGTCAAAGGGTGGAGGAGCCCCTATATTCGCTCGGCCCGCGTGAGACTGGGCGAACGCCGGATGGTCCCGGTGTTTTTTCGGGCCCTTGATATGCTCAATATGAGCATAAGGCCGGAAGGAGAGACGGAATGACCGAGACGGTCGTGGCGACGAACGAAGTCCCCGGGGCTCGCAAGCCCGCCGCCCGGCGCCCGCGCCGCGCCGCCGCGCCGCCGACCGCCGCCGAACGTTTCGGCGTCCTGCCTCGTCCGTCCCTCGAATACACGCCCGAGGTCGCGGCCGCGACGGCGCATCTCTACGAGAAGGTCGCCCACGTCGTCCCGGCGATCGAGTGGCCGTTCCACGCCCCCTACGTCAAGGCGATCAACGACCTCAAGAAGGTCCGCAACGCCGTGATCCTGGCGCACAACTACATGACGCCGGAGATCTACCACTGCGTCGCCGATTTCGTCGGCGACAGCCTGCAGCTCGCCCGCATGGCCGAGAAGACCGACGCCGACGTCATCGTCCAGGGCGGCGTGCACTTCATGGCCGAGACCTCGAAGGTGCTGTCGCCGGAGAAGACCGTCCTCATCCCCGACGGCAAGGCCGGCTGCTCGCTCGCCGCCTCGATCACGGCGGAAGACGTGCGCCTGCTGCGTCGCCGCTTCCCCGGCGTGCCGATCGTCGCCTATGTCAACACCTCGGCCGAGGTGAAGGCCGAGGTCGACGTCACCTGCACCTCGTCGAACGCCGTCGAGGTGGTCGAGAGCTTCGGCGTCGATCGCGTCATCTGCCTGCCCGACCAGTATCTGGCGCGCTGGGTGGCGGCCAATTCCAAGGTGAAGATCATCACCTGGAAGGGCTCCTGCGAGGTCCACGAGCGCTTCACCGGCGAGGAGCTCCAGGCCTATCGCGACGCCGATCCGGGCGTGCAGATCATCGCCCACCCGGAGTGCCCGCCGGACGTCATCGCCGCCTCCGACTTCGCCGGCTCGACCGCCAAGATGATCGACTTCGTCAAGGCCGTCCCGGCCGGCGGCCGCGTCGTGCTGGTGACCGAGTGCTCGATGGCCGACAACGTCGCCTCCGAGGCGCCGCAGGTCGAGTTCGTGCGGCCGTGCAATCTCTGCCCGCACATGAAGCGCATCACCCTCCCCAAGATCCTCGACGCCCTGCTCGAGATGAAGGAGGAGGTCCTGGTCGATGCGGACGTCGCCGCCCGCGCCCGTCGCGCGGTGGAGCGGATGATCCACCTGAAGAACTGACGATCTCGACGGGGCGGCGCGACCGCCCCGTTCTCTTCCGGGAACAGTCGTCCGCTCCCCTCGCGGACGGTCGGAGGCCTCGATGGCCAAGAGCGATCTCCACGACTACGCCACCCCGCACAGCCACGACGGCATCGATGATGTCGTCGTCATCGGCGGCGGGCTCGCCGGCATCTTCTGCGCTCTCTCCCTCGCCCCTCGCCCGGTGACGGTGCTGACCGCCGCACCGCTCGGCGGCGGCGGTTCGTCCTGGTGGGCGCAGGGCGGCATGGCCGCGGCGGTCGGCGCCGGCGACACGCCGGAGAAGCACCTCGCCGACACCATCGCGGCCGGTGCCGGCACCGTCGACGCCAAGATCGCCCGGCTGATGACCCGCGAAGCCGAGGCGCGCATCCGCGACCTCCTCGCCTTCGGTGTCCCCTTCGATCGCGACGCCGCCGGCAACCTCGCCGTGGGTCGCGAGGCGGCCCATTCCGAGCGCCGCATCGTCCATGTGAAGGGCGACAGCGCCGGCAAGGAGATCATGGCGGCGCTGGTCGAGCGCGCCCTGGCGACGCCGTCGATCCGCATCCTCACCGGCTGGGTCGGCGAGACGCTGACCCGCGACGGCCGCTCGATCCGTGGCGTCATCGCCCGCCCGAGCGAGGGGAGGGCGCTCACCGCCGTCGAGTTCCCCGCCCATGCGGTGGTGCTCGCCTCCGGCGGCATCGGCCACCTCTACCGGGTGACCACCAACCCGCCCCAGGCCAACGGCCACGGCCTCGCCATGGCGGCGCGCGCCGGCGCCATCCTCGCCGACACCGAGTTCGTCCAGTTCCACCCGACCGCCATCGATATCGGCCGCGATCCGGCGCCGCTCGCCACCGAGGCGTTGCGCGGCGAGGGCTCGATCCTGGTGAACCGCGACGGCCGTCGCTTCATGCCGGACTACCACCGCGACGCCGAACTGGCGCCGCGCGACATCGTCGCCCGCGCCATCCACGCCGAGCTGGCGGCGGGCCGCGGCGCCTTCCTCGACGCCCGCGAGGCGGTCGGCGCCGCCTTCCCGGTGAAGTTCCCGACCGTGTGGGAGACCTGCACCTCGGCTGGCATCGATCCGACCCGCGATCTGATCCCGGTCGCCCCGGCGCAGCACTACCACATGGGCGGCATCCTCACCGACGCCAATGGCCGCACCTCGATCGACGGCCTGTGGGCCTGCGGCGAGGTCGCCTCCACCGGTGTTCATGGCGCCAATCGGCTGGCCTCCAACTCTCTGCTCGAAGCGGTCGTCTTCGGCGCCCGCATCGCCCAGGACATCCAGGGCCTGATGCCGTCGCCGAAGGTCGCCCGCTGGTCGGTGAACCGCGGCGACGAGGAGGCCGAACTCCCCGGCACCTCCGACGACGGCGTCATCGACATCGTCCGCCGCACCATGAGCGAGCACGTCGGCGTGGTGCGCACCGGCGAGGGCCTGGCGACCGCGCTCTCCATCTTCGAGGCGCTGGCCGCCAAGACCCGCGACATCGGAACCATCAACACCCTGACGACGGCCCGCCTCGTCGCCGCCGCCGCCTGGTCCAGGCGCGAGAGCCGCGGCGGCCACTGGCGCTCGGACTTCCCCGAGACCGATCCGGCGCTGGCCCGGCGCACCCATCTGACGCTCGCCGACTCCCGCCGCATCTCGGCCGAGGCCCGCGCCACGCTCACCCCGGAGACGCTCCCCGCATGACGACCGCCTATCTCCCCGAACTGCCGCGCCTCCTGGTCGATCGCGCGGTCGAGGCGGCGCTCATCGAGGATCTCGGCCGCGCCGGCGACATCACCGCCCAGGCGACGCTGCCGCCGGAGGCTCGAGCCGTCGCCGCCTTCGTGGCGAGGAAGCCCGGCGTCTCCGCCGGCATCGACTTCGCCCGCCGCGCCATGGCGATGATGGATCCGGCGATCCGCTTCTCGACCCTGATCGCCGACGGCACCCGCCTCGCCCCCGGCGACGTCATCGCCCGGGTCGAAGGCTCGGCCCGCGCCGTGCTCTCGGCCGAGCGGGTGGCGCTGAACTTCCTCGGCCATCTCTCCGGCGTCGCCTCCGCGACCCGGATCTTCGCCGACAAGGTGGCGCATACGAGGGCGAAGATCGTCTGCACCCGCAAGACCACGCCCGGCCTGCGCGCCTTCGAGAAATACGCGGTGAAGTGCGGCGGCGGGGCGAACCACCGCTTCGGCCTCGACGACGCGATCCTGATCAAGGACAACCACATCGCCGTCTGCGGCTCGGTCGCCGAAGCCATCCGCCGCGCCCGCGCCTTCGCCGGCCATCTCGTCAAGATCGAGGTCGAGGTCGACCGCCTCGATCAACTCGTCGAGGCGATGACCGAGCGCCCCGACGCAGTGCTGCTCGACAACATGGGCCCGGACATGCTGCGCCAGGCGGTGGCGATCGTCGCCGGCCGCGCCGCGACGGAGGCCTCCGGCGGCGTCGGCCCCGACACCGTCGCGATGATCGCCGAATCCGGCGTCGATCTGATCTCCACTGGCTGGATCACCCACTCCGCCCCGGTGCTCGACATCGGGTTGGACATCGACGTGCGCTGACGGCGCCGCCGCACGCCTCGCCCTGAAAACGAAGAGCCCCCGTATCGGCGACCGATGCGGGGGCTCTTCGTGTTTCGATGCCGATCGCTCAAGCGGCGAGCGCCTCGGCGAGCGGCAGGAGGGCGTAGCCCAGCGCCTCGGCCACCGCCGGGCAGGTGATGCGGCCGGCATGGACGTTGAGGCCGTTCGCCAGATGCGGATCCTCGATGCAGGCGCGCTTCCACCCCTTGTCGGCCAGCGCCAGGGTGAAGGGCAGCGTGGCGTTGTTGAGGGCGAAGGTCGAGGTGCGGGCGACGCCGCCCGGCATGTTGGCGACGCAGTAGTGGACGATGCCGTCGACCACATAGGTCGGGCGCGAGTGGGTGGTGGCGCGCGAGGTCTCGGTGCAGCCGCCCTGATCGATCGCCACGTCGACGATGACCGACCCGCGCTTCATCGTCTTGAGCATCGGCCGGGTGATCAGCTTCGGCGCCGCGGCGCCGGGGATCAGCACCGTGCCGATGACGAGATCGGCCCCGGCGACCAGTTCGGCGATCGCCTCGCGGGTCGAATGCGCCGTCTTCAGCCGCGCCCCGAACTGGCCGTTGAGGCGGCGCAGCACGTCGAGCGAACGGTCGACGACGGTGACGTCGGCGCCCATGCCGAGCGCGATGGTGGTGGCATGCGTACCGGAGACGCCGCCGCCGAGGACGACGACCTTGGCCGGGGCGACGCCCGGCACGCCGCCGAGCAGGATGCCGCGACCCTTGGAGGCGTTCTCCAGCGCATGGGCGCCGACCTGCGCCGCCATGCGGCCGGCGACTTCCGACATCGGGGTGAGGAGCGGCAGGCCGCCGGAGGCCGAGGTGACGGTCTCGTAGGCGATGCAGGTGGCACCGGATTCGACGAGGTCGCGGGTCTGCTCCGGATCGGGGGCGAGGTGGAGATAGGTGAAGAGGGTCTGGCCGGCACGGAGCTTCTTGCGCTCGACCGCCAGCGGCTCCTTGACCTTGACGATCATCTCGGACGACGCCCAGATCGCATCGACCTCCTCGGAGATCTTCGCGCCGGCCTTGACGTAGTCGCGATCGGCGATGCCGGCCCCGCGGCCGGCGCCCTTCTCGACCAGGACCTCGTGGCCGTGGGCGACGAGCTCGGCCACCGACGACGGCACCAGACCGACGCGGTCCTCGTGATCCTTGATCTCTTTGGGCACACCGATGCGCATGAGGCTCTCCTGTCGAAGCTCGAGGTCCACCGGGTTCCGCCGGTCGAACGATCTTCGAATGATGCGGGGGTTCTCACGCAATTTCTCGCCGATCTCAGGAATTCAAACGGTTCGTTAGGAAGAAAAATTGTTTGAATCTGCGATCTGGTCGAATAATCTGCGACGATGATCCTCGATGATCCTCGATGACCGCGACCGCCAGATCCTCTCCGAACTCCAGACCGACGGTCGGCTGACCAATGCCGAGCTGGCCGAGCGGGTGCATCTCTCCGCCTCCGCCTGCCTCAGGCGGGTGAACCTGCTGATGGAGAGCGGCCTGGTCGCCGGCGCCCATCTCGTGCTCGACCAGCAGGAGGCGGGCTTCGAGGGCACCGCCTATGTCTCGATCACCCTCGACAGCCAGGATCGTGCCCGCCTCGACGCCTTCGAGGCCAAGGTGCGTCACGTCGCCCAGATCCAGGAGTGCTATCTCCTCGCCGGCCAGTCGGACTATCTGATGCGGGTCATCTTCCGCGACATGGCCGACCTCGAGCGCCTCCATTCCGAGGTCCTGACCCGCCTCCCCGGCGTCGTCCGCGTCCAGTCGCAACTGACGCTGCGCACGGTGAAGCGCACGACGCGGGTGCCGGTGTGAGCCACCCGAAGCCCGTCAACCGCCGGCGCGCACCAGGGCGTCGAGGGTGTGGAAGCGCTCGAGAAAGCGGGCCTGCGCCTCGCCGACCGGCCAGGGAGTGAGGCCGAGGCGTTCCGGGAACCCCTTCGGCCGGCCGAAGAGCTTCTCCGCCTCGCCCTTCTCGAACCCGGCGAGCTCCACCGCCTCGAAATAGGCGGAGACGTGGTCGGCCCGCTTGGTCAGCGTCCTGATCATCGCCGGAATCGTCGCCGGCAGGCCGAAGCGCAGGTGGATGGCGGCCTCGAGGGCGTGCTCGACCGTCTTGTAGCCGCCGCCGACCACCGCCTTGAACGGCGAGATCATGTCGCCGATGACGTATTCCGGCGCGTCGTGGAGCAGCACCGTCAGCCGCCACTTCGGCGCCAGGATCGGCTCCAGCCGGACCGCCAGTTCCTCCACCAGTACGCAGTGTTGGGCGACCGAGAAGGCATGATCGCCGATCGTCTGGCCGTTCCAGCGGGCGACGCGGGCGAGGCCGTGGGCGATGTCCTCGATCTCGACGTCGAGCGGCGACGGATCGAGGAGATCGAGCCGTCGCCCGGAGAGCATGCGTTGCCAGGCGCGCGGCGGGGCAGGGGGGCGAGGCGGCATGCGGTGCGACTCTCCGTCGAAGGGCGGAGTCCGAGATAGCGCAGGACGGCGGGGATGGGGAGGGGCACGGTCGAAGCCGGAGGACGTCGGCAGCCGGGCCGCGCGTCGCCGCCCGCCGCGTCGCGCGCCCTCGGATCGGTCACCGGACGCGTGCGACAGAAATTCGAGTATCTCTCGAAATCGGCCTCCAGTCCATCGCACAAATAGAATAGTCGAATATGCGTATTAGATCATATGGATTCTGTCCGAGATGCGACGAAGATCCGTTCTCCGTGGGGAAGCGGATTCCCGATTGGGGGGAGGCGGCCAGATGGCAACGCAGGGCACCAAGAAGCAGATCGTCATCCTCGGCGCGGGCATTTCGGGACACACCGCCGCCCGCTATCTCATCCGTTGCCGGCGCAGGTCGAAGACCCCTTACGAGGTCGTGGTCGTCACCCCGAACCCCAAGTGGAACTGGATCCCGTCGAACATCTGGGTCGGCGTCGGCCAGATGACGACGGAACAAGTGACATTCGAGTTGGCACCGCTCTACGCGCGGATCGGCGTGCCGTTCCATCAGGCGCGGGGCGTTTCGATCCATCCCGAAGGCGACGCCGACATGCCGTCGCCCTACGTGCTCGTCGAATACACCAGCGCCGACAAGGCCGGCCAGACGGCCAAGATCCCTTACGACTACCTGATCAACGCCACCGGTCCGAAGCTGAACTTCGGCGCGACCGAAGGCCTCGGCCCCGACCACGGCCACACCGTCTCGGTCTGCACCGCGTCCCACGCGCTCGAGGCGAACCACAAGCTTCAGGCGACCATCGAGGCGATGCGCCGCGGCGAGAAGAAGACCATCGTCATCGGCACCGGCCACGGCACCTGCACCTGCCAGGGCGCCGCCTTCGAGTACATCTACAACGTCGAGCACGTGCTGCGCGACGCCGGCGTCCGCGACAAGGCGCGGATCGTCTGGATCTCGAACGAGTACGAGCTCGGCGACTTCGGCATGGGCGGCGTCCACATCGAGCGCGGCGGCTACATCACCAACGGCAAGGTCTTCGCCGAGAGCCTGATGGTCGAGCGCGGCATCGAGTGGATCACCCGCGCCGCGGTCAACAAGGTCGAGGCCGGCAAGATCCACTACGAACTGCTCGACGGCAGCAAGAACGAACTCGACTTCGACTTCGCCATGCTGATCCCGCCCTTCTCCGGCGTCGGCCTCAAGGCCTTCGACAAGGCCGGCGAGGACATCACGGCGAAGCTCTTCGCCCCCTCGGGCTTCATGAAGGTCGACGGCGACTACACGCCGCGGCCCTACGCCGAGTGGTCTGCCAAGGATTGGCCCTCGACCTATCAGAACCCGACCTACGGCAACATCTTCGCCATCGGCATCGCCTTCGCGCCGCCGCATCTGATCTCCAAGCCGATGTCGAGCCCCA
>ERZ1645187.3061-NODE-3061-length-14258-cov-23.647891_pt1 | contig 14258 bp, 15 predicted proteins | sample MGYA00575352_ERZ1645187 | MGnify/ENA primary metagenome ERZ1645187 (study PRJEB40837, sample SAMN11349314) | freshwater sediment metagenome | isolation source: river sediment | host: Sediment | place: India: Wazaribad , New Delhi | collected 2017-02-21 ...
AGCAGCTATTCCGCAAGAATAAAAAATTGAAAATCATCACGGAGTTTTATCCGTTGGGAATGGAGCGCGCAGGCGTAGATTATCTGTCATTTTTTGAATTGCTGTGGCAACATGGGTGCAGTGTACTTAAGCTGGAAGATAATCAATGGAGTGAATTCACAAAATCGGATATCGCAACATATACTTCCGTGAAAGACGAATATACTTTTGTAGACTTACTGATTGAGAAAAAGTAAAAAATATGGCAAAAAAGGTTCCTGTAAAAAAGACATTTACGCCAAAGCCCGCGGTGAAGGCTGACAATAAAAGCACTGCTGTTTCGTCCAGTATTTTTGATGGACTGGAAAAGCATTTTGCATCGCGCAGAAAGTTTTATGTTTTCGCATTACTGCTGATAACAATTTTGTTTTCTTTTTTGTGTTTCGACACCAAAATCTCCACGGCCAATGACGATGCGCTATATATCGAAGCGGGCGCAAGCTACGCAAAAGATTTTTTCGGCTACTTCTACCTCGCCAATGCGCCGCTGTATCCGATGATCCTCGGGCTGCTGATTAAAATCTTTGGTGTAAAACTACTGGTGCTAAAACTATTCTCCGTAGTATTCTTTGTGGCCGCCATCTATGTCATTTTCAGGGCATTTGAAAACCGGATTCCCTATGTTGTACTGATTCCATCGCTGTTGCTTACCGCCATCAATTTTCCGTTTTTGATGTATGCGAGCCTTACTTACACAGAAACGTTCTCTTTGCTGGTATTCGGTGCCTGCCTCTGGTGGCTGTTCCGGTTTTTTGAATCCACTGAGAAGGAAGGCTATCAGGTGAATCAGCAGCTACCACAATTTCTGATTATCGGCTTTTTATTTTTCTGGATGATGATTACGCGGAATGTGGCGTTAGCTGCCATCGGCATACTAGCGGTATTTTTTATTTACCGAAAGAGATTTGCAGAGGCCGCTGCATCCGTTGTCAGTTTTGGTATATTTTATCTGTTGTACCGGCTGACCCTGAAATATATCTGGAAAATTGACGGATCGCAATTCGCGTCTCAGGGCAAGCTGATGTTCCAGAAAGATGCTTATCAGCCTCAACTGGGCAATGAAACGATGTGGGGGTTTGTTATCCGTTTCTGGGAAAACTGCCAGATATACATCTCCTCCAGATTCTATTATGTATTGGGCTTCCGGGAAGAAATGTCGCCCAACAGCATTGCACTGACACTGATTACCATCGGTATTCTGTTGTGGTCGTTGGTGCTGATGCACAAGAAAAAACAATACACCCTGATTTTCACCACTTTGTTTTACGCGGGTCTGCTGGCCGTTACATTTGTATCGCTGCACACATCCTGGGGACAAACCCGATTAATTATGCTGTTTTTGCCCTTTATGCTGTTTACGTTTTTCTATCTGATCTATTACTATTCCGTACAACTGGAGATACTGCAATATTTGTATCTGGTAGTGGTGCTTATTCTTTTCCTGAAGAGCTTTACATTAACTGCCATGCAGGCAAAAGAACGCTTCCCGGTATTTACTGAAAACATCGGTGGAGATGCCACTTTCGGCTACACACCAGACTGGCAGAACTATATCAAAATGACGAAATGGTGTGCAGAGAATCTGCCGAAAGAAAACATTGCCGTACGAAAAGCACCGATGTCGTTTATCTTCTCCGAAGGAAAGGAGTTTTATCCTATTTATAATACGCCGACAGAGAATCCTGATTCCTTGCTGATACCGCTGAGAAGTGCGAAAGTAAATTACATCATGCCGGCCGAATTACGGGCCAATCCTGCCACGTATATTGAAGGTCAGATAATCGGCACCGTGCATCGCTATATGTATTATGTGATGACCAAATATCCGGATGCGTTTGAGTTTGTGCACCAGGAAGGCGATTTGGAAAAAGCCCAACTCTACAGAATCAAGTGGAATTACATTGACAGTATTCAAGGAAAGAAATAGTATCTCTTTCTTTAGTATCTTTGTGTTCATGGATAATAAGATATCCCCACTGGATTTACCGGAAACCACCCTGGAACACAGGGCTATCATCCTACGCAAACCTTTCCTCAAAAGGATATATGTGGATTGGTATATGCAGTTTAAAATGTACTGCATGCATCATAAGGGCACCGGAAAAGTCGTTGAAATTGGTTCCGGCGGCGGATTTCTGAAAGATATCTTTCCGGAAGTAATCACCTCAGACATCCTGCAGCTGCCCGTCTGCGACATGCAGTTTTCCGCAGAAAAGATGCCGTTTGAAGATAATTCTCTGAAGGCCATCTTCATGCTGAATGTGTTACACCATATTCCGAACAATGAAGCCTTTCTCTCGGAAGCGCAGCGCACGCTGCAATCCGGAGGATGTATCTATATGATAGAACCGGCCACTACCTGGTTTTCTAAATTTATCTATAAAAACTTCCATCACGAGCCATTTGATGAAACGGTGCAAAAATGGGATTTCCCGAGCAAAGGACCATTGAGCGATGCCAACGGAGCTTTGCCCTATATCATCTTCAAAAGAGATATCCAACGGTTTAATCAGTTGTATCCGCAACTCGAACTGCATTCTCTGCGGTATCATACACCTCTGAAATATTTATTGTCCGGTGGCTTATCCAAGCCATCCCTGCTGCCCGCTTTTCTATACAATTTCATCTCTTTTATAGAAAAAATGCTGACACCGCTCATGCCCCGTATCGCACTTTTCCAAACAATTATCGTCCGAAAAAAATAAGTCCGCATGCTCTCATCGCCTCGCAAACAAACCATCTATCAGCATTTCGAATCGATTGCGGCCAACTACACCCAATACCGCAAACGCTTTTCGTATTACGGCAATGATATCATACAGTATTTCAATTTTTTCATCGCGGAAACGGACAGTGTGCTGGAAATCGGCTGCGGCTGCGGCGAGACTATTCATCAGCTGAAAGCGAAGGAAAAAACCGGCATCGACTTCAGTCCGAAAATGATAGACATCGCGAAAGCCAACTATCCTGATACGCAGTTCCATGTGATGGATGCCGAAAACATTACGCTGGATAAGAAATACGACGTCATTATTTTCAATAATATCATCGGCTATCTCGACAATATCCAGGATGTTTTTTACGCCATCAAGAAAAACTGCCACGAGCACACCCGCGTCATTATTTCCTATTACAACCACTGGTGGGAGCCGCTGCTGAACCTCGGGGAAGCCATCGGCTACAAGGCAAAATCGCCGCAGCAAAACTGGCTCAGCGACATGGATATCGCGAACCTGTTGTATCTCTCGGGTTTTGAAACCTACCGCACCAACCGGCGACTGCTGCTGCCGGTTTATATCCCGATTTTATCCTGGCTCATCAACAAATACATCGCCAAACTGCCGCTGTTCAAATCGCTGTGTCTGAATCAGTTTTTATTTGCAAGACCGCTGCTCAACTATACCGAAACGGAAGTAGCGGAGAAATATTCGGTGAGCATCTGCATACCGGCACGCAACGAAAGCGGCAATATTGAGAATGCCATTCTGCGTCTGCCAAAATTCGGCAAACATCAGGAAATTATCTTTGTGGAAGGCAATTCCAGCGACGACACCTGGCAGAAAATACAGGAAATACAGGCTAAATACAAAGATACGCACGATATCAAAATCGCGCAGCAGGAGGGCAAAGGAAAGGGCGACGCCGTGCGCAAGGGCTACAGCATCGCGACGCAGGACATCCTGATGATACTGGATGCCGACCTGACCATGCCGCCGGAAGAATTGCCGAAATTCTACTACGCCATTGCCACCGGCAAAGCGGAGTTTATCAATGGCTCGCGCCTCGTCTATCCGATGGATAAGGAAGCCATGCGTTTCCTGAATACGCTCGGTAATAAGTTCTTCAGCCGCGTGTTTACATGGCTGCTGGAACAACCTATCAAAGACAGCTTGTGCGGCACAAAAGTGATGTTCCGGGAAGATTATCTGAAGCTCATTCAGAACCGTAAGTTCTTCGGCGATTTTGACCCGTTCGGCGACTTCGACCTGCTGTTCGGGGCTTACAAGCTGAATCTGAAAATCATTGATCTGCCGATACGCTACAAGGAACGCACCTACGGCACTACCAATATTTCCCGCTTTCAGAACGGATTCATGCTGCTGCGCATGTGCTGGTTTGCTGCAGGAAAAATTAAGTTCTGGTAATAAAAAATCCGGATTTCAGTCATCCATCCATATAGCTTTAATCCCTGTATGAAATGATTCCTTATTGTTTGTAATAATCAAAGGATGTTGGCGGCACACCGCTTACATCAATATTGTATTTCAGTTTCAGCGCAGCACGTATTTCCGGGACAGACGGTATTCCTATTCTGTTTTTTATCAAAATTTCCACTTCCATCCCTTTAATGATTTTGCCATGATTTTTATTGGCTTTCACTTTCCATATTGCTGCACTCATCCTGAATCTTTTTATTGAGTACAAAACTACAGACACACCACGCCAGAAGTTGTCGTAGTGCAAAAGATGTTTCAAAAAAATGTTGGAATAATTATTCCTTCGGTTTCTTTTCCTTCTTATTCGCGATAAAGTATTTGAGGAATATCACTTCTTTCTCTGAGAGGAAACGCCATTTCCCGCGTGGCAGATTTTTCTTGGTCAGGCCTGCATACAATACGCGGTCGAGTTTCTCCACTTCATAACCGAGATGCTCAAAAATACGGCGTACAATGCGGTTTTTACCGCTGTGTAATTCAATGCCCACAAAACGGTCATCGCCGCGTGGCAAGGTGTATTCCACCTGATCCACCTGCGCCTTTCCGTCTTCGAGTTCCAGTCCCGCCCTGATTTTCAGCAGGTCTTTCTGGTCGAGTGGTTTATCGAGCTCCACCTGATAGACTTTGGTCACTTCGCCACTCGGATGCGACAGTTTTTGCGCCAGCTCTCCGTCATTAGTCATCAGCAGTACACCGGTCGTATTCTTATCCAGACGACCCACCGGATAGAGACGGGCATCTTTGACAGTACTCACCAATTCCATCACGGTTCTGCGCTCGCGATCGTCGGATGTTGTGGTGAGCAAGCCTTTCGGTTTATTCAGCAGAATATATATTTTGCGTTCGTTGACAACTTTCTTGTTTTTAAATTTCACCACATCCTTGGGCTTCACTTTATAGCCCATCTCCAGCACTACCTGATCATTCACGGTTACATATCCGGCTTTGATATACTCATCTGCCTGTCGGCGCGAACACACACCGGCATTAGATATAAATTTATTCAGGCGTGTTTCATCCGCCTGCGCCGATTCTTTGGGTGGCACAAAATTGCGCACCGTCTGCTCTATCTTATAGGCAAACGGGTCGTTTTTAGGTCCAAACTTTTTATTCTTTTGGAAATTAGTTTTGTTCGGCGACGTTGGTGCCGGCTGCATTTGCGGTCTCGATATTCTCTTTCTCACCGATTTGATTTTGAAGTTCTTCAAATTCTTTCAATTTTGGCAAATCGTCCAGCGAGTTGATACCAAAATAATCCAAAAATTGTTGGGTTGTTTTATATAATAGAGGCTTGCCTACTTCCTCGCTTCTTCCGGCTATTTCTATCAATTCCTTTTCCATCAGTTTCTGGATGGTATAATCGGCATTGACACCGCGAATAGTTTCAATAATACTTTTTGTGACAGGCTGTTTGTAGGCAATAATCGCCAGAGACTCCAAAGCCGCGTTGGTCAGTCGCTTCACAGCATTTCTGTTCAGGAACGCCGACACCGCAGTATGATAGTCTGCTTTGGTCAGAAACTGATAGCCGCCGCCTACTTCGCCCAACTCAAAAGGAAAGAGTTCGTTGGCATATTTTTCCGCAATCACGCGCAGTACACCTTCAATTTCTTCCTGCGTGTAAGGCGTTTCCGTCTGCTTATTGAAATAGTTCAATAAGTCTTCCACCTTCACCGGACTTTCGGCTGCAAAAATAATGGCTTCGATATTTTTCTGTATGTCTTCCACCTTACAAAGATACAAAATAGATGTGAGATTGATAAACGGCAATTTTTACGGCAATATTTTCTTTTTTTATACTTATTTTTAGGTTTTACACACATCATGCAATACACAAAATCCATTTTCTTACTATTGCTGGCACTGGTGACACTCACCCGCTGCAGCAAGGACAACACCGCGCCGATTACCAAAACTCAGGAGCAACTGATTCTGGAAATGCTGTCGCAATACGCCGAAGATACGGCGGTCGTATCGACCGCGGAGCGCGCGTTCCTGAATGAGATCCGCGCTATCGCGAATGATGTGGAAGGCTTGTATGCCGGCGTAGAAGCCGAGCCCGACTATCAGGCGAAATATGAACGGCTGAAGGCGAATATCAGGGCGCGCATCGCGATAGTGACGCAGAAAGCCGATGACTTTTACCACCATTCTCCGGAACAGATTACGCTGACGCGCAACGCGTTTGTGTTGATGAGCTACGATGCCTTGCAACGATATGCACCGGCTTTTTACTGGACTAAACTCGGCATTTTCGCGGCCAATGAAGTGCGTTCCGGCGTGGTCATTTGCTATATTCTGAAACGCGGTTTTGATTACCATCAGGTGAAATGGGTGCTCGACCCTGCCACCGGCGCAACGGCGGCGGATGTGCTGATGGAGGCCACACAGATACTCATCGGCGGACAGCTGGATGTATTCACCGATATCGGGGCGCTGGCGCTGCTGAATAAGTATGGTCCGCAAAACCTGAAAGACCAACCGTGGCTGACCGCGGATGCGCAGCGCGGGTTTGCGATACAATACGATGCGGAACAAGCACTGAAGAACGGCAATATCGCGGCGTATCAGGATTTGCAGACCACGGCGGCCATCGAATTCGGGGCGCATGAGCAGTTATATATTTTGCAGAAACTGTGGGACAAACCGCTGATGGGACTGTTCGCACAGGTGAACCAATGGACGCTGGGATTATCACAGGGACAGTTTGCCATCTTCGGCGATTTGTTCATCGGCGTGAACAAGTTTACCCATCCCGAAGAAGGATTCACGGTGAAAATTCCGGCCAACGGACACAATCTGGTGAGTGGCGCTGACCGGGTGGAGATTGCACGAAACGGATTCAACAGCCTGAACCGGCAGCGCAAGAATGCGAATTGGTCATTCAAGATCGATTATGCGCAGGCAAGAATCGGACATGCCTACGGGATTTACAGATGGTAATCAATACTGTCAGGTTTTTGGGGACAGGAACCAAGAATGAATAATAGAGAAGGCCGAATGCTAAGCATTCGGCCTTCTCTATTATTTTATATTGTGCAGGAATTATTTTTGTGAGAGGGCTGCCGCACCGGAAACGATTTCCGTTAACTCGGTGGTGATAGCCGCCTGACGGGCACGGTTATACATGATATTCAATGACTTCAACAGCTCATTCGCATTTTCTGTCGCTTTGTCCATCGCTGTCATACGCGCACCGTGTTCAGATGCGTTGGAATCCAGCAGGTAGCGGAAAAACTGTGTTTTGAGAATTTTCGGCACCAGATCTTTCAGAATCACTTCCTGTTCCGGCTCAAAAATATAATCCACTTTGGATTTGCTGACTACTGCGTCTGCAGCTGCTGCCTGAATTGGCAGGAATTGCTCTACCGTTGGAACTTGCGTAGCGGCATTTTTGAATTTACCGTACACCACTTCTACGACATCGTACTCTTTTTGTTCAAAAGCATACATGATGTATTCTGCTGCTTTCGATACCTTTTCAAAAGATAGATGACCAAACAGGTTGCCAAAATCATTGTTTATCTTGAGTTTATGTGATTTGAATGCATCGTATCCTTTCTTTCCGACAGTCATGATATCCACTTTGCCTTTAGCTGCCAGATCCGCGTATTTCTCGTTCAACAAAACTTTTGTCGCCTTGATAGAGTTGGAATTAAAACCTCCGCAAAGACCTTTGTCAGAAGTAATCACTACCACTAATACTTTCTGAACCGGACGTTGCTGTGCAAAGGAAAGATTGATTTCACCACCCAGATTGGAAGCAATATTCTGCAATACGGTATTCAACTGATCAGCATAAGGACGAATCTGTACAATACGGTCGGTGGCTCTTCTTAATTTAGCCGCAGACACCATTTTCATAGCCTTCGTAATCTGTGTGGTAGATTTTACAGATGCTATTCTTAACCGTACTTCTTTTAAATTTGCTCCCACTATAAATTAATTTTTGAATTGTAGAACTAGAGAATCCTTGAATATTCCTTCATTCAAAATTATGCGTAAGATCCTTCCATCGCTTTGGCCAGTGCTTCCACTTTGCCTGTAGCTTCATCGCTCAGACCGCCTTTTTTGAATTCAGCCAGTACTTCCGGATGTTTAGCTTCCAATGCGCTCAGGAAATCATCTTCAAACTGACGTACTTTCTCTACCGCGATATTTCTCAGCAGACCTTTTGTACCCAGATAGATGATGGCTACCTGTTTCTCCACAGATACCGGAGAGTATTGCGGTTGTTTCAGGATTTCCACGTTGCGTTTACCTTTGTCCAGAACGGATTTGGTAGCGGCGTCGAGGTCAGAACCGAACTTCGCGAATGCTTCCAGCTCGCGGTATTGCGCCTGGTCTAATTTCAGGGTACCCGCTACTTTCTTCATGGATTTGATCTGCGCGTTACCACCTACACGGGATACGGAGATACCTACGTTGATAGCAGGACGAACACCCGCGTTGAAGAGGTTCGCTTCGAGGAATATCTGACCGTCGGTGATAGAGATCACGTTGGTTGGGATATATGCGGAAACGTCACCCGCCTGTGTTTCAATGATTGGCAATGCCGTCAAAGAACCACCGCCTTTCACGATGCCTTTCAGTGATTCCGGCAAGTCGTTCATTTTGGCTGCGATTTCGTCTTTTGCGATTACTTTAGCCGCACGCTCCAGCAAACGGGAGTGCAGATAGAATACGTCACCCGGATATGCCTCACGGCCAGGAGGACGTTTCAGGAGCAGAGATACCTCACGGTAAGCCACCGCCTGTTTGGACAAATCATCATACACAATCAGTGCAGGACGACCTGTATCACGGAAGAACTCACCGATAGCAGCGCCCGCGAATGGTGCGTAGAACTGAATCGGAGCCGGGTCAGATGCGTTAGCCGCAACGATGACCGTGTATGGCATTGCGCCTCTTTCTTCCAGTGTTTTAGCAATATTTGCTACAGTGGATGCCTTCTGACCGCATGCTACATAGATACAGTAAACAGGCTCACCTCTGTCGTAAAATTCTTTTTGATTGATGATAGCGTCAATGGCAATCGCTGTTTTACCCGTTTGACGGTCACCGATAATCAACTCACGCTGACCACGACCGATTGGAATCATGGCGTCGATAGATTTGATACCGGTTTGCAGCGGCTCATTTACCGGCTGACGGAAGATAACCCCCGGTGCTTTGCGCTCCAATGGCATGGAGTACAACTGTCCGGAGATAGGACCTTTTCCATCGATAGCCTGACCGAGTGTGTTTACCACACGGCCCAACATACCTTCTCCTACGTTGATGGATGCGATAACGCCGGTTCTTTTAACGCTGTCACCTTCTCTGATTTCATCAGAAGGACCCATTAAAACGACCCCTACGTTATCTTCTTCCAGGTTTAATGCAATCGCTTGCATACCGTTGGAGAACTCCACTAATTCACCGGCTTTTACTTCCGATAAACCGTACACGCGGGCAATACCGTCACCCACCTGGAGGACAGTACCTACTTCTTCCAGTTGTGCTTCTGTAGAAACATTACCCAACTGTTGACGTAGTATGGAGGAAATTTCATCTGGTCTTACTTCTACCATCTTGTATATTTTTTGAATGATTGAGTTATAGTTTGCGTTGTTACGCCATTAATTCTTTTTCTACTTTGCTTAATTTATAGCGAACAGAGTTGTCGTACCACTTGCCGCCGAAATCAATGATGAAACCACCCATAATGGAGGCGTCCACCTTTTTATTGATTTTCACGTTCGGGTAGCCGCTCTGTTGTTTGATAAAAGAAGCGATTTTTTGCTCATTGTCCGCATCCAGTTCGGTGGCAGTTGTCACCGTTACCTCAGAGATACCTTTCGTCTGATTGTAGAGACGGTTGAAGCTAGCCAGAATATTAGACAGATAGGCTTCTCTTCCCTGTGTTACCACCAGAGAAAGGAAGTTGGCTGTAGTCTGAGTCACCTTACCGCTGAACAATGCTTGTGTGATGGCTTGCTTTTTAGGACCTTTGACAATCGGGCTTTTATACAGCAATTGCAGTTCTTTGCTCGATTGCAGGGCAGCAGCCACAACACCTAAATCCGAAAATACAGTATCCAACGAGCCTGTGGAAACAGCCTCGTCGAACAATGATTTTGCGTATCTTAAAGATAATTTATCTGCTGACATTAGTTTACATTAATTTTCTCCACCAATGAGTTAATATAAGCCTGCTGATCTTTGGCTGAATCCAACTCGCGACCGATTACTTTCTGTGCAATGTCCACGGAAAGTTTGCTCACTTCGTTTTTCACTTCCGCGAGCGCTGCTTTCTTCTGCGCGTCGATTTCCAGTTTGGCATCCGCTACTATTTTGGCAGCCTCGTCTTTCGCGCGGGTATGTGCCTCTGCGATGATAGACTCTTTCACCTCTTTAGCTTCCTTGAGAATTTTCGCGCTTTCTTCGCGGGCTTCTTTCAGCAAAGCGGCGTTATCAGATTGCAATTGCTGCATTTCTGCTTTTGCCTTATCAGCTGCTGCAAGTGCATCTTCTATCGTCAGTTCGCGGTCTTTGATAGACTTCACGATAGGTTTCAGCGCGAGCTTGCCCACCAGGAACCAGAAAATCAGGAAGATAAGCGTGGTCCAAAACACCAGACCCAGATCCGGCGTGATTAATTCCATTGGTTTAAATGCCAATATATGCATAGCATTTTATTTTACTTACCTAAAGGTAATGTTACTCGCCTGAAGCGAAATAAATTTATTTCATCAAGAAAGAGAAGATGATAGCAATCAGAGCTGCACCTTCTACTAACGCTGCAGATAAGATCATAGCGCCTCTGATATCGCCGGAAGCTTCTGGTTGACGTGCGATAGCTTGTGTTGCACTAGATCCGATTAAACCGATTCCGATACCTGCTGCTAAAGCTGCCATACCAGCTCCTAATGCTGCGATTCCTGTAATTGTCATGATTCGTTTTTTTTATTGTTTAAAATGATTAATGATGTTCTTCGCTGTGGTGATGTTCTTCCACTGCCGCTCCGATGAAAATGGAGGACAACAGGGTGAATACATATGCCTGCAAGAAAGCTACAAACAGCTCCATTGCGTTTACAAATAATACAATCGGAATTGCCATGGCACTACCCAAAGAGGCACCGCCCACACTTTTACCCATTTCTCCGAAAATGAAAATCAAACTCACGATACTCAGGATGGCGATGTGACCTCCGGTGATGTTACCGAAAAGACGCAGCATCAATGCTATCGGTTTGATGAAAAGACCGGCAATCTCTACCGGTGTGAGGATAACCAACACCCATTTCGGCACGCCCGGCATTGCGAGAACGTGACCCCAGTAGCTTTTATTTCCGTTGAGGTTAATTACTAAGAAAGTAATTGCTGCCAATGCGAACGTGAAAGCGATATTACCGGATACGTTGGCACTGCCCGGGAAGAAAGGCACCAGACCTAAGAGGTTATTGATGAGGATAAAGAAAAAGATAGATAAAAGGAAAGGCAGAAATTTCTCGTATTTAGGACCTACATTCGGTTTGATTACATCATCTGCCAGGAAGCTGACGATAGGCTCAATCCAGGATTGCAGTCCTTTAGGTGCCTTATTACCGCGTTTTGCGTATGCACTTTTCACGCTGAACATGATGAGCGCGAGTATCACTACGCCCAGCAACATCTGGAATACGTTTTTAGTGATGGAAAAGTCGATGAATGTGTTTCTTTCACCGGTAGCCGCATCGACAATCTTGCCATGATCCATTCTGTAACCGTCAATCACTTCTTCGTGGTGAAACTGAGAAGACATCATGAAAGAAATCTTGCCGGTAGTTTTGCTGTATAAAATACAAGGCAGTGGGAAAGAAATATGCTCTCCGCCAACAGTAGCGATGTGAAATTCATTAGCATCCGCGATGTGATGCATAATTTTCTCAACAACAATCTCTGAAGGGGATTTACCGGCATCTTCTGCGCCATGTTCGGCGTGTGCTGCTCCTTCTGCGGAAGCCGCGAAAGGCAGGAAAAGTGCCAGTAATAAGCTATATATGTATGATTTCACTACCACTAAAATTGAATGCGCTGCAAATATACAAACTAGGAGACATAGTACGTAGAAGTCAGCAAATTAAATGTGTGTTAAGGACATAAAAAAATGCTCCGGAAAAGAACCGGAGCATTTTATCATAAAGACTGAAAAACAGTCTGTTATTGGTGTTGATCTTCAGGCTGACCACTATCTCTGTGACCGGAGTAGAAGAATACAGCCCCTTCCGGGAAACCATAGTCTGCTGCATCAGAAAACTTAAGACTTAATATGATACTGTCTGCCGCTGCACCTGAAAGAGTTTTAGCCGCACCTTTAAGAATCTTTCCGGAAACTACATCAACTGTAGCTTCTTCAATATCCATATTTGGAAGACCTGTTACAGGTTTGAATGTAAGGTCACTAACATTTACAGGTGCCTTAATTTTAAATGGCCAAGATTCTTCCGGATCTGAAATCAATACAGTATCGGGTGCATTTGAAGCAATATTGGATGTGATGATACCTACTGCACCGAAATCGTGGTAAGAGACGAGTAATTCATCATCTGCTGACACCTTACCATCTTCATCAGCATCAAAAATTAACTCTACCCACCATTTTCCGGACATTTCCACAACAGGAGACTTCGGTGCTTCGTATTCTTTCTGACAAGCAGACATAGATACCAAGAGACCTGCTATCGCTGATAATTTAAGGAATTTTTTCATATAATTAAATTGTGTAGTTTTAAATAATTAACTCTAATTTATTGTTTGTTCCATACGTTAGTACGAGCAAACGGTCCTTGATCTACTAAAATGGTATAGATAGACATTTTTGTACCATCATATGTACCTTCACCTTCCATGCCACCGAATACGGTAGGGTAGTTAGGCATCAGGATATCTACACCATTTGTACACATCAGGTAGCAAGGTACTGGCAGTGGCTGACCACCACTCGATGCAGAACCCCAACCGTCTGACATCAAATAGACGCCATCTACTACGGTAGTGACTTTGCTTGCACGACCATTAGCGGCACGTTTATAGTCACCTGAGATATTAGCCGCTTCCGGATTGTATGGCTCAGGCAATACGAATACGTTTCTGGTTGCACTTGCAGAAAATCCGTCAGAGTTAGTAGCAGTATAGGTAAGTATGTATAAACCTGGTTCAGATGCATCAACAGTACCAGCTATCGTGTAATCTATTGGCGTACCATTCACCGTAGCAGTAGCACCCGGTTCTTCATACTCATCACCTGCCAAAATCACATAATTGAAGTCTCCTTTGATAGCCAAATCTGGCAAATACGTTGGTCTGGAGAGCTCGTTCTCATCTTTTTTACAACCTGACAACAATAAGGTCACGGCGAAAAAAGCAAACAGTAATTTTATATTTAATGCTTTCATTGTTTATATTTTTAGTTGTCCCAAGATCTTTTATCTGTTACCTCTCTGTCTTTCGGTACATTTGGATTGTAGTTAGTTTCACTGGTAGGATATACAAATGAAGAAGGAAAATTACCTTCACCTAAGCCATTCGATTGAGGACTAGTGAAAATACCATCTGTGAATATGCGGTTACCCGGACGATCTAAACGTACAGTTTCCAGCCAGCCTTCCGTCATTTGTAAACCATTCATGGAAATCCATTTCTGAACTGCCAGGATATTCAACTGACCATCTGTTGTAGCAGAACCAAAGTTGAGAGAAGATACATAAGAAGCGGCAGAACCTGCTCCATAGTAATTGAAAGACGACTGAACAGCCTCTTCAAACAAGTCGCTGGCATCACCACCTGTACGAATCAGCACTTCCGCCTGTAGGAATTTAGATTCCCAAGCGCTCAACAGGAATACAGGAGTCGTTGCACTGAATACATAAGTAGTATTCGGACGGGCGAATCTTGTATTGTTACCGCCGGCAGGATATGCTGTAGTATTTACGTTGATATCACCAGAGTACACACCAGAGTCACCGGCAGTACCGG
>ERZ1645187.3062-NODE-3062-length-14256-cov-4.695866_pt1 | contig 14256 bp, 11 predicted proteins | sample MGYA00575352_ERZ1645187 | MGnify/ENA primary metagenome ERZ1645187 (study PRJEB40837, sample SAMN11349314) | freshwater sediment metagenome | isolation source: river sediment | host: Sediment | place: India: Wazaribad , New Delhi | collected 2017-02-21 ...
CGGAATGCCCAACCCCCACAGCACCATGTTTTGCAGCGAAAAAGTATCTGACCGTCGCGCCCATTGCAATGCCGGCGGATAATCGACATCGCCGCTGGTCTGGGCTGCCAGCTCCTTCAGGTTTTGCACCCACTTTTCGTTGGGAATCAATCCGAAGAAACCCGGCCCCTCGAACGCATACGGCTGAAAAATTCGGAACACAAACAGGGCCACCAGCCCGCCCAGCACAAGGTCGCGCAGTCCCCACAGTTCCTGATCGCGGCGCTGCCCGGCCGGCAGCCCCAGGTAGCGCAGCAGCATGGCCGCCGGCAGCAGCAGCGCCATCGGCCCGGTGTTCACCTTGCAGGCCATCGCCAGCCCAATGGCCAGCCCAAACCAGAGCGAGTAAATGAGCGTGTTGGGCTGGGCGAAGTGCCGCCTGTTTTCTGGATCAACCGGCCGAACCGGTTCGGTCAGCAGGCAAATGGCAAAGTACACCGCCAGGGTGGCAAATGCCACGGCGAAGGAATCCGAAACGTAGAAATGCGCCTGCTGGATCTGCATCACGGCAGCCGCCGAAAAGGCCGCCCCCAGGACGCCAATTTTCCGGTTGAACAGCCGCCGCCCGATCAGATAGACCAGGAATACGGTCAGCAAATCCAGCGACGCGGACAGAATGCGTCCGATCAGGTTGATGTCTTCCCAGGAAGGGTTCTCTATCACTGAATTCGCCAGATAGCGCGTCATGAAAACCGGCAGGGTGCCATAGACGTAAAAACCGTGCCCGCGGTTGTGCGGATTCAGGCTGGAGGTTTCGGTGTTGAAATACTCAGAAATGCTGTTGACCGGCGAGATGTCTGCCGTTACCCAGATGAAAAAGCGCTCATCTGGATGCAGGAACTGTCCTTCTCCCCAGTTGATGCCCGTGAAGCGGAAATATGCACCGATCAACAGGACAAAGATCAGTAGCACATCCCACAACCGGGATTCTCGCGGCCGCGGGGAGGGTTGTGCCTCAGTAAGGGCTTGCGAAGTGCTTTCCAACATGCAGACAATGCTCCTGGCCGGATCATACCGGCATCAAGGGACGGAATAGATGAGAAAATCCTTGCCATCGCGGCCCGAGTCATATAAAAACTCGCGCGCCTGCGGGTAGAGCTGGCGTAATTTTTCCAACGCGACCTGATCTTCAGGTTTGACGATGAACAGCTTGGGCGCGTCGACCTCCACCGTCGTCTCCAGTTGATCAGCCCACAGGGCATAATCCTTCAGGGGATAACCGGCGTTAATCCCCACCAGGCGGGTATCCACCCAATGAGGGTACGGAATGACATAGGCATGATCCGGATCGCCGGTTGATTCTGCAAAACCGCGAATCACCCTGCCGATCTGCGACGTGTTCCACGCCCCGGACATGAATTGCTCGTCATATTGGTGGAAAACCAGGTCATAATTCAAGTTTGCGGAAACGCCGAGCAGCGCAGCGGCCAGCCCCACGATGGCAATGCGGCCGGCCATCGAGCTCACGCGCGCCCACAGCGAAGCCAGCAGGCTTTCCAATCCAATTGCCGCGATAATGAAGATCGGGATGTATGCCGCCCCGCTGCGGTTGAGCGAGGGGTTTTCCTCGGGAAAAGCAAGCGAGAGAATGGACGGCATCATCAGCAGCGGAATGGACACCAACAGAAACAAATCCACCCAGTCGCGCTTGCGGATGTAGCGCACAATCACCAGCACCAGGCCGATGAAATATAACGCCGCGGTGATGACATCCAGCGCCGGCCGGCCGGTGACGGAATGTACCCAGATGCTGTTATTGTCCCAGAACGGCATGATCAGCGATTTGCCCAGGTTTTCGAGGAAGATCAAGCCGACCGGACCCGGATACGCCCGCTCAGTGGTCGCCAGCCGGCTGAAGGCGCGGAACCCGAAGATCTCGGGGTTTTGCGACCAGTAACGCAACAGCGGGAGAAAAACAACCACCGAAACCAGCACCAGGACCACCAGCGCCCACAGCGCTCCGCTGCGTTTGCCCTGCGATTGGCGGTGCAACAGGTAAATGCCAACGGCCACCAGCACCACCACCGGCAACAGGCGGCTGGGGCTGTAACCGTGCAGCGCCAACCCCAGCGCGATGCCGGCTTTGATGAAATCATTGCGATCCGACCGTCGCAATCCGCGGATGAGGTAAAACAGCATCGGTGCGGCGAACAGCGGGTAGAGTGGGAAACGCAGCCCCACCCGCGAGATGACGTTGGGCCAGTAAGCCACGCCCGCCAGAAAGAGGGCAAAAAGACCCACCCAGCGCGAGCCGATTTCTTTGCCCAGCCGGTAAATATACGGCAGCGTGAATAAACCCGCCAGCGCCGTGCCCAGCTTGAGGCTCAGGAAGGTCCGTCCGGTGCCAAACCGGTTCGCCACGGCTGCCGTCAGGTAGAACTGAAAATCCTCACGGCCGGTGTTGCGCTCGAAAAAGACCTTGTACTGGCCGTTCATCAGATCCGAAACATCCAGCAGCTTTTCGGCGTGGTCGCTGAACATTTCGCCGGGCACTTCGTCGAGGCGGTAGAAGCGGAAGAAGATGGTCAGAATCACGACCGCCAGAACAAGAACATGCCAGGGCTTGATGGATAGATTCCATTCTGGATGGTGAATCCAGGCCCGCAATCGATGCCAGAGTGAAAACCTGGTTTCATCCGGCAGCCAAAAAGCCACTGCCAGCGCCACAAAAGTAAGCAACCATCCTGATAGATTAAAGAAATTGTAAAGTCCACCGGTGAAGAGGAGGAAGGTAGCCAGAATCAGAAACAGGCCGATGTAAAGCGGCGCGCGACGAACTTTGAAGGAATACCCTTTTTCGTTAACCTGTGGGAGTTCGGGCAATTGCCAGGTGCGCTTCCACAGGAAGAACAATAACAGGGCCAGGGCGACCGCGTAAAGGGCCAGCGCAGCTTTCCAGTTACGCCGCACCGGTTCAATCATGATCTGAGCGGTCAGAGCAAACCCGATCACTCCCAGCAGGCTGAGCGCGCCAATCCGGTCCATCCATGGCCCTGCCGGCGCCTTCCGTGTCACCGTTTCAACCACATCGCCGGTGGGCAGCGGTGGAGTGGGGGCAGTTCCATCCGCGGGCAGCGGCGGAATTTCAGGCGCGGGGCCTTTCCAGGGGGTCAACCTGGCCTTAAGGTAATCGAGAACGCTGGGTTCGGGCTTTTCCGGGTCCATCAATCATCCACCTTTCGGGCAATATAAAAAGTATACGACCCTTTGGGCTGGTTGTCAGCTTCATCGTATGCCGGTTGGCAGATGGCTTTGGCCAGCGCCAGGTTCCACGGCTGCCGCACCAGGATCCACTGCCGCGTGAACACGTGGATAATCAATGAGGGCAGGCCAAAGTAATGCCCCCACTCCAGCACGTGCAGCGATTTTGGCGAGAAGTAATGCCACCAGCGCTCGATGCGGAATCCGGCTTTTGCCAACCGTTCTTCCCAAACCTCCGGGCTGTCACAATGATGGTGCCGGCTGATGCGGTTGAAAAAGGAGCGGTAGGCATTGCCCAGGAATTTCAAACCGACGCGGTCAAAGAAACTTGATATAGATAGGTTGTCCAAAAAATTGTGATTCGGAACGCAAAACACAAACATGCCGTCCGGCTGTAACACGCGCGCCACTTCCCGGATCACCGGGTCGAGGTCCGGGATGTGTTCCAAAACCGAATTGCTCATCACGCTGGCGTAACTGCCATCCGGCACGGGAATCTCATCCCCGGCCCCCTGCACCACCGTGCGGTAACCGCCGCGGCCGATGGCCTGGTGTACCGGGCCGGTCCACGGATCAATGCCGAAGTCGATCGGTGTGTCAAAGGTGACGGTCACAAAATGGCCGTCACCGCAACCCAGGTCGAGAACCGGCCGCGGCAGTTCGATATCCTGGTAAAAGCGCGATTCAACCGCGCGCAACACGCCGCGGAAGTAGGGCAGGTCGCGCAGTTGCAGCCATAGGAAGTCTTTCTTTTGAGTGGATGATGGCAACGAATGACCTCCGGGTTGCGGGTTAGTGTTGCAGCTCGCGCTGCATCTCGTCAAATAGTTTTTCGTACTCAGCCGCGATGGTGTCCGGATCGTAGCGGCGGGCAATTTCAGCGGTGTCCGCTTGATACTTTTCAGGATGATCCAGCACTTCCAAAACCGCCTCCGCCAGGCCCCGGCTGTCGCCAATTGGCGCGATTTGCCCCATACCGTGAATTTTCACCGGCTGGCGCACGCCGGGCAGGTTCGAGGCCACGCTGGGAACGCCGTTGAGCATGGCTTCGATCTGCACCAGGCCAAACGCTTCGGTTGAATTCAGGCTGGGCAGCACCAGCACATCCAAATTGGGATAATAAGCTGCCATTTGCTCCGGCGAAAGCGAGCCCACAAACCTCCAGTTGCCCGAAGCGATATATTTTTCAATGCTCAAGGAGAGCCTGGCGAAATATTGCTCTTCGCCGATGATGTTTTGGTACGGCCCGGCGAATTGCACCTGAGCGTCCGGGTAGCGCTGCAGGATGGCCGGCAGGGCGTCCAGCAGCACTTCAACCCCCTTTTCCGTGGCGAAACGGGCAGCCATGCCAATCACCGGGCGGCGGCGCTGCGGATTGTTCACCTCGGCGAACTTCTGCACGGCTTCTGGCGGCACTTGCGGGAGCACAACCGGCGGCGGGATGACGTGCAACTTGCCCATATAACGGGTCAGGTATGCCGAGTTTTCGGCATAGTCGCGCGTGTAGGTCACCATGCGGTGCGTGAAGAGGCCGGCCAGGTTGTTCATCAACAACACGGCCTGGTTGGCTGCCTGCGCCAAAAATCCCGGCGGCATGCGCAAATCGCAGTGATAGGTGATTACGGTGGGCTTGCGCAGCAGACGTCCACGCAATGCCACGCCGGCAGCGTCGAATTGCGGCAGGTGCAACTGGATCACGTCTGCCCAGCGAGTCAACCGGTTGGCGGTGAGGCCAAACTTCGGCATGATCACGCCCTTGCTCAGCCGGAACAGCACCGGCACGCGCACGATATGAACGCCGTGCTGCGATTCCTCCAAGGGGAGCGCCGGGTCGAATTGCGAGGTCAGCACGGTGACCTGGTGGCCGCGTTGCGCCCAGGCGCGGCATAGCCGTTCGGCATAGATCGTCAGACCGCTGGTGTGCGGGCGGTAATACGTGAGGACAACCAGAATCTTCATAGACGGGGCATTCCGCTAAAAGAGTGTGCGGTTCTCCAGCACCCAGCGGTACAGGCGTTCCACGCCATCCGCCACGCCAACCCGCGGCGCCCAGCCCAATTCCTGCTGTGCCTTGCGGATGTCGGAAACGTAAATACGCTGGTCGCCAGGCCGCCAGTCGCCCCGGGAAGTGGGTACAGGTCGTCCAAGCAGCTTCTCAAGAATAGGTTCAAAATCCATCCAGATCGACATGGTGTTGGTCGGCCCGCCGCCGACGTTGTAAACCTGCCCGGCGGAAACGGCCAGGTTGGCCAGCGCCAGGTCGTAGGCATTCAACAGATCCTCCACGAACAACACGTCGCGTACCTGTTTTCCATCCCCGTAAATCTTGATCGGCCGGCCGGTGACGGCCGCGATGACAAACCAGGCCACCCAGCCTTGATCTTCCACGCCGAACTGGCGCGTGCCGTAAATGCAACTCTGGCGGAGCACCACGGTCGGCAGCCCGTATATGCGGTGGTAGTCGCGCACATACTGGTCGCCGCTGCCCTTTGAGCATCCATAAGGAGAGTGGAAGTCGAGCGGCTGTGTTTCGGGGATGCCGAGTGGGAAATCGGCGTAGCGGTATTGCGTGGGTGTTTCCTCAACCCGCACGTCCTCCATGCCGCCGTACACCTTGTTCGTCGATGCGTACAGCACGGCCGGGTTGCGGCCCGAGGCCCGCGCGGCTTCTAAAACATTGAAGGTTCCCAGTGCATTGATCTCAAAATCCTCGCGTGGATCGGTCACCGAGGTGGTCACGGCCACCTGCCCGGCCAGATGAACGATCACATCCGCGCCCGCGGCAGCTTCCCGGATGGCGTCCGCCTGGCGGACATCCCCAACCTCCAGGGTAAAGGAATCCGGCCCATAGCTTGATTTCAGCCATTGCAGGTTAGCGGCAGCGCCGGAGCGAGACAGGTTGTCAAAAATGGTAACGGTATCCCCGCGGGCGATGCAGCGGGCTGCGTAGTTGGAACCGATAAATCCGGCGCCGCCGGTGATGAGCATGTTCCGGGACATTCACGCCTCCAGAGAATTTTGTGCGCTTATTGTGCTTCTTTTTGCAGACGGGTCTCAGAGAATAACGACCCGAGTGAGCGCCGTTGAATGACAAGACCGATGATTCCAAAAATGCCAGTGATCACGAATTGCATAAAATGCAGGCTGATGCCAATCGCCAGCGCGGTGGCGTTGTCAAAGCCCAAAATCGCCATCGCGCCAACGATGGAAGCCTCAAAGACCCCCAGCGCCGCCGGCGCGGAGGGGATGGCAACGCCCAGCGCCAGCACGGTCACGATGAACGCGCCGTACCACAGCGGCGAACCCGGGGCAATCGGGATCATCACCACATAATATTGAAAAACGGCGATAAACCAGCACAGCATGATCAGCCCCAACGCGGTCAGGAACTGCCTGGGGTTGGAAAGCGCGCTCAACCCGTCCAGCATCTTTTCCACCTGCGGCACAACGCGGGTTTTCACAAACGGCCAGCGCTCGCCCAGGCGGGCGGCCAATCGCTCCACAAAATCGCGGTTGCGCGCCATGAGAAACATCACCACCAGGCCGCCGCCCATCACAATCAGCGTGATGATTGCCACCGGAAGCCCCCACGAAACCGCCCCCAATACCAGCGGCAGCGTGGCAAGCAGCATCCCGGCTGCCATTAGCATGTCAAAGACTCGTTCGATGACGATGGTGGAAAGCACATGAAAAGGCCCCCAACCGGTTTGCTGTCCCATAATCACCGCGCGGCCGATTTCTCCGGCGCGCAGCGGGAACAGGTTGTTGAGCAGGTAGCCTTCGTTGACAACAAAAAAGGTGTCCTTAAAACTGGGGTTGTTTTCCATCAGCGTTCGCCAGGCAGCCGCGCGCACCAGCAAAAAGGCCACCGTGAACAGGCCTGACAGCCAGATATATTCCCATTGGATGGTGGTGAAGGCCGTAGAAAGACCCTCCCAACGGACCAGGCGGAAAACCACAAACAGGGCCACCAGGCTGATGCCAATACCGGGCAGCCAGCGCAGCCATTCACGGCGTCGGGCGGATTTAGTTTCCTGTGTCATTCGTCTCCCAATCGCAGCACGGCCATGAATGCTTCCTGGGGTATTTCAACATTCCCCACCATCTTCATCCGGCGCTTGCCTTTTTTCTGCTTCTCGAGCAGTTTTTTCTTGCGGCTGATGTCACCGCCGTAGCATTTAGCCAGAACATCCTTGCGCAGCGCTTTCACGTTGGCGCGCGAGATGACCCGGCCATCGGCCGAGGCCTGCACCGCAACGTCGAAGAGCTGCCGCGGGATGATTTCCTTTAATTTGGTCACCAGCCGCTGTCCCTTGTGGTAGGCGTCTTCCTTATGCACGATAGCTGCCAGCGCATCTACCACTTCGCCGCCCACCAGCACTTCCAGCTTGACCAGGTTCCCGGGCCGGTATCCGGCAAAGTGATAATCCATGGAGGCATAACCGCGCGTGCGCGATTTGAGATCGTCAAAGAAATCAACGATCAATTCGGACAAAGGAATTTCAAAGGTCAAATGCACCCGGTTTGGCGCAGGGTGATCCTGCTCTTTGAATACCGCCCTGCGTTTATTGGCCAGGTCCATGATGGTGCCGAAGAATTCAGTCGGCGAGAAGATATCCAGGCCCATCCAGGGTTCGCGGATTTCCGCGATTGAGCCTTCTTCGGGCAATTGCACCGGCGAATCGATGACGATCTGCGTGCCGTCCAACAGGAACACCTGGTACTCGACCGACGGCGCGGTGACGACGATATCCAGGTCGTATTCTCGCTCCAATCGTTCCTGGATGATCTCCATGTGGAACAGCCCCAGGAACCCGCACCGGAAGCCGAAATTAAGCGCCTGCGACTTTTCCGGCTGGTAGGTCAACGAGGCGTCATTTAATTGCAGTTTTTCCAGCGCTTCTTTCAAATCGGGGTAATCGTCGCCGTCCACCGGGTAAATGCCGGCGAAGACCATCGGCTTGGGATGCAGATACCCCGGCAACGGTTCGGCCGCCTGATGTGCCGTCAGCGTGATCGTGTCGCCAACGCGGCATTCCGAGACCGTCTTCAAACCGGTGGCCACATAGCCCACGTCGCCCGAGTTCAACACCTCCACCGGGCGCATGGACGGCGCGAAAATGCCAATTTCCACCGGGCGGACGTCGGCATTGGTGGCCATCAGCCGCAGCGAATCGGTGTTGCGCAAATGCCCCTCGACCACGCGGATATACGCTACCACGCCCTTGTACGGATCATAATGCGAGTCAAAAATCAGGGCGCGCAGCGCGGCGTCATCGTTGCCTCTGGGCGGCGGCACGCGCTTGACCACGGATTCCAGCACCTGGTCGATGTTGATGCCTTCTTTGGCGGAAATGCGCGGGATATCTTCCGCCGGAATGCCCAGCAGATTCTCCATCTCTTCGGCCACCACATCCGGCTGCGCCGAGGGAAGATCGATTTTGTTGATTACCGGAATGATCTCCAGATCGCTCTCCAGCGCCAGGTACAGGTTGGCCAGCGTCTGCGCCTCGATTCCCTGCGTGGCATCCACCACCAGCACTGCGCCCTCACAGGCTTCCAACGCGCGGCTGACTTCATAATTAAAGTCAACGTGCCCGGGCGTATCGATCAGGTTGAGCTCATACGTGCCGCCGTCCTGCGCGGTGTAGTTCATGCGCACCGCCGAGGCCTTGATCGTCACGCCTTTTTCGCGCTCCAGGTCCATTGAATCCAGCACCTGCTCGACCATGTCACGGTCGCTGATCGTGCCGGTTTTCTGCAACAATCGGTCAGCAAGCGTTGACTTGCCGTGATCGATGTGCGCAATGATGCAAAAATTGCGGATGTGGTCCGTATTCATAGCCGGGGCTTAGTATACCCCAAATTGCCGCCCTTCATCAAAACCTCATTCCACGGCTTCCACGGGTTGCCCGCTGCCGGCGTTCGGCAGCGGCGAAAGCACGGCCTGGTCGATTAATTTTTCAACATCTACAGCGGACTCTCCGGGAAATTTCAGCCATGCCAGGAATTCCGTGTTCCCTTTTGGGCCCAACAACCCTGAGCGCACCAGCCCGCTCACGGCAAATCCTTCGGCCGCGGCAAAGCCCAATACGTCTGCAAGCACCTTGCGATGAATAGCCGGATCGCGCACCACGCCGTCGCCGTGGGCGACTTCCTCGCGTCCGGCCTCAAACTGCGGCTTGATCAATGCCACCACCTGTCCGGTGGTTTCGGCCCACCAGGATTTGACCGTGGGCAGGAGAATCTTCAACGAGATAAACGATGCATCGATCGTCACCAGCGATACCGGCTCCGGGAAACTCGCCACGTAGCGTGCATTGATTCGCTCCATCACCGTCACGCGGGGGTCGTTGCGCAGCTTCCAGTGCAAGATCCCATAACCCACATCCACCGCGTACACACGGGCTGCGCCGTGCTGCAGCAGGCAATCCGTGAAGCCGCCCGTGGAGGCTCCCAGGTCGGCGCAGATACAGCCGTCCAACTGCGTCAGGCCGAAGGCCTGCAGCGCGCCTTCCAGCTTCTCACCGCCGCGGGATACAAAGCGTTGGCCGTGCTCCACTTGAAGCTCGGCGGATTCCAGCACTTGATCCGACGGCTTGCTGGCTACCTGTCCGTTCACGCGCACCTGACCGGCCATCACCAGGCGTTGCGCCTGACTGCGGCTCTCCGCCAGGCCTCGTTCGGTCAGCAGGATATCGAGTCGGGTTTTATGAAGATTCGGCATGGCAGAATTCTGCTTGTTCCCATCAGAAAAATCATCCGGTGAGATGTGATATCATAAAGGCTATGCTTAAAGCCATCTTAAAGACCATGCGTCCACGGCAGTGGACCAAAAATGTTTTCGTCCTTGCCGCCCTGGTCTTTGACCGGCAGTTATTTACGCTTGACTCGGTCTTGCGCTCGGTGGGAGGCATGCTTTTATTTTGCCTGCTCTCCAGCAGCGTTTATATTATAAACGACATCCGCGACGTCGAAGCCGACCGGCAGCATCCCGTCAAACGCAACCGCCCGATTGCTTCAGGCAAATTGCCGGTGCCGGTCGCGATTGGAACGGTTGTGGTTCTGCTCATCACCACTTTCACGCTGGCATTTTTCCTTTCCCGGCAATTTTTCATCATCGCTGCGATTTACTTTGCCTTCAACCTGGCATATTCGATGGGCCTGAAGAACTTGCTGTTGGTGGATGTGCTCATCATCGCGGCCGGGTTTGTGCTCAGGGTGGCTGCCGGCGTTTCGCTCATCGAAGTGGAACGCTTTTCACCCTGGTTGTACGTGGTCACCACGTTGGGCGCGTTGTTCATCGGGTTTGGAAAGCGCCGCGCCGAGATGATGCTGTTGGAGCAAAACGCCAACAATCATCGCAAAGTGCTGGATGGTTACACCCTGCCCTTCCTGGATCAAATGATCACCATCGTTTCCAGCACCACCCTCATCGCCTACAGCCTGTACACTTTCTCGGCGCCCAATTTGCCCTCCAACCACGCCATGATGCTGACCATTCCGTTCGTGCTGTACGGGATTTTCCGCTACCTCTGGCTGTTGCAGGTGAAAAAAGAAGGCGGCGCGCCGGAAGAAATCCTGCTTTCGGACCGCCCCATCCAGGTTGTCGTCCTGCTGTGGGCAATTTCGGTCGTGGTGATTTTCTATTTCCTCAACCCATAAATTACTTCCATGACGGCTTTTTCCGCAACGGCTTCGGGCAAAATCATCCTGTTTGGCGAGCACGCCGTGGTTTACGGGCAGCCGGCGATTGCCGTTCCGGTTAATATTGTGCAGGCGCGCGCGGTGGTCACCGCCGCGCCGCGCAGCCCGGCCGGAGCCGTGCACCTGATGGCACCAGATGTCGGCCTGGATACACTCCTCGCGGATTTGCCGGCCGACGATCCGCTCGTACTGGCCATCACATTGACCGCTTCACAGCTCAACATCCCGCGCCTGCCGGCGATGGAAATTCGCCTCACCTCCACCATCCCGGTCGCAGCCGGCTTCGGTTCAAGCGCGGCCACCTCCATCGCGCTGATCCGCGCCCTGGCTGCTTTTATCGGTCAACGATTGAGCCAGGCGGTTGTTTCCGACCTGGCCTACCAGGTGGAATGTCGCCATCACGGCAACCCATCCGGCATCGACAACACCGTCATCACCTATGGCCGGCCGGTGTACTTTGTGCGCGGGCAACCCTTCGAGCCGCTGGAGCCAGCGCAACCATTGACCCTCGTGATCGGCGACTCGGGGGTGCAAAGCTCCACGGGAGCCGTCGTGGCGGATGTGCGCCGTTTGCATGAAGCCCAGAACGAACAGACCCAGGCCGCTTTCCAAAGCATGGGAGAGCTGGCCCGGCAGGCGCGCACACTGATCCAGGCCGGCCAGGTGGATGAACTGGGTAGGTTGATGAATCGCAATCATGCGCTGTTGCGCAGCCTGACCATCTCATCGCCGGAATTGGACCGGCTGGTGGATGCCGCCCTGGCGGCCGGCGCGTTGGGCGCGAAGCTCTCCGGCGGCGGCCGCGGTGGGAACATGATTGCGCTGGTGACCGAACCCTCAGCCGGCGCGGTTGAAAAAGCCCTCCGGTCTGCCGGAGCGGTGCGCACCTGGGTAACCACTGTAAACGCCAAATGCAAGGGATAGGATTATGAAATGATGAACCAGGATTTGCTCTTTCTCAAGCTGGGCGGTTCATTAATCACCAACAAGCTCGCCGCACGCACGGCCCGGCAGGACGTCTTATCCCGAATGGCGGATGAAATCGCCGCCGCACTGGCAAAGAACCCCGGTTTACGCCTGGTGGTGGGGCACGGTTCAGGCTCGTTTGGGCACTTCGCTGCCAAACAATACGGCACCTATGATGGCGTGCGGACGCCGGATGAATGGCTGGGCTTTGCGCGCGTCTGGAAAGATGCCCGCGAATTGAACCAGTTGGTCCTGGATGCGCTGGCGCTTGCCGGCCTGCCGGTCATGGCCTTTCCGGCCTCGGCCATTGTCACCACCGCCCGCCGCAGCGTGTTACACTGGGAAACGGAAACGATTCAAAAAGCCCTCGCTCACCATCTCATTCCTGTGATCCAGGGAGATGTTGTGTTTGACTCCATCCTGGGCGGGACGATCCTTTCCACTGAAGACCAGTTTTTTTACCTGGCTTCGCGCCTCAAACCGCGGCGCATTTTGTTGGCAGGTATCGAGCCGGGCGTCTGGGAGGATTTCCCGGCCTGCACACGGCTGTTGGATCACGTTCACCTGGATGACTATGCGAATGTTGAAACCTCACTGGGCGCATCCGCCGGGGTGGACGTCACCGGCGGGATGGTCCACAAAGTGACCCGCATGCTGGACGTCATCCGCGAAAACCCCGGATTGGATATTCGCATTTTCTCCGGTGAAAAACCGGGCAACCTGGAACAGGCGTTGTTGGGTGCTGAACTCGGCACCCTGCTTTCTGCATAATCGATTGGGAGGTGGATGTTCATGTTGTACACGCGCGATTTACTGGAAGCCAACGAGGATCGAAGTCTGGCCCCCTATGCCCTGCACAGCAAACAGAGCAAGGGACGGCAATTCCCGGACCATGAGCCCGATTACCGCACCGCCTTTCAACGCGACCGCGATCGCATCCTGCACACCACAGCTTTCCGCCGCCTGGAGTACAAAACCCAGGTATTCATCAACTATGAAGGCGATTATTACCGCACCCGTCTCACCCACACCCTGGAAGTGACCCAGATCGGGCGCACCATTGCCCGCGCGCTGGGCGCGAACGAAGACCTGGTCGAAACCATTTGCCTGGCGCACGACCTCGGCCACCCGCCGTTTGGCCACTCCGGCGAAACGGTTCTGGCGCGTTTGATGAAAGACCACGGGGGTTTCGACCACAACAAGCAATCCTTCCGCATCGTCACCTTCCTTGAAAACCGCTATCCTGATTTTCCCGGCCTCAACCTGACCTGGGAAGTGCTGGAGGGCATCGTCAAGCATGAAACCGAGTATGACATCGCCGATGCCCGTGATTTCAACCCGGATCTGCGCGGCCACCTGGAAGCCCAGATTGCCAATGTGGCCGACGAGTTGGCCTACACCGCCCACGATCTGGACGACGGTTTGCGCTCCGGCATGATCACCCCGGCCATGCTGAGCGGCATGGAACTGTGGGAAATCGTCGCCGACCTGGTCGGGTGGCGTGGAGGCGAACTGGCTGACCTTCACCGGCACCGCATTATCCGCGAGTTGATCGGCATTCAGGTCAGCGACCAGGTCACCAGCACCGACCGGCGCCTGCGAGAATCCAGCGCGCGTTCTGCCGAGGATTTGCAGCGCCTTTCCTATAACGTTGTCGGGTTCAGCGACGAAATGCGCCAGCGCAACCGCCAGCTCAAAGATTTCCTGTATGCCAATTTATACCGGCAATACCGCGTGGTGCGCATGGCGGTCAAAGCCGAACGCATTCTGAGCGAAATTTTCACCGCCTACCGCGCCCAGCCCAACACGCTCCCGGCCCACATCCAGACTCAGATCGAGGATCGCGGCCTGGAGCGCACCATTTGCGACTACATTGCCGGCATGACCGATCGTTATGCCGTGGAAGAACACCAGAAACTCTTCGATCCACTCATACTTCCATAAACAGCGCGTAAAATGGCATTCGCAGGACTGGCAAGATCGCGTCCTTAATGTTATTATCCTGCTCTGACCTTTTTTAGAACGGTGGATATATGGCTGATGTATCTTACTTAACCCAGGAAGGCTTTGACAACATCAAGGCCGAACTTGAAAACTTAAAAGGCCCGGCGCGGGAGAACCTCTCGGTTCGGTTGCGCGCGGCCATTCAAATGGGCGACCTCTCGGAAAACGCGGATTACATTCAGGCGAAAGAAGAACAGGGCTTCTTGGAAGGCCGCATTCTGGAGCTTGAGCAGATCCTGCGCAACGTGGTTATCATCGACCAAAGCGTGAAAAATCGCGAGATCATTGACATCGGCGCGCATGTCACCATCCGCGAGGGCAGCTTTCCAGAAGAAACTT